>Ga0209702_10004073_pt1 | contig 21896 bp, 22 predicted proteins | sample FRY01_FD_187210 | JGI IMG/M metagenome (GOLD analysis project Ga0209702, IMG submission 187210) | Freshwater microbial communities from Lake Fryxell liftoff mats and glacier meltwater in Antarctica - FRY-01 (SPAdes) (version 2) | ecosystem: Environmental > Aquatic > Freshwater > Ice > Glacier... | reverse complement strand
CAACTCGTAAAACCTTTGTTGTGCTTGTCGGTTTGTTTTTTATCAACCAACTTCTTGAATTTTGAACGATCTAATTTTGAAATTATCTGAGAAAACAAAGTTATATTTGCCATGAGAGGGATTTTTTGTTACGCAACTCAAAGGTAATTTGAGATACGGAATATTCCATCTTATTTTTTAAACGTTTAGGACGCTATTGATTGGAAGACCTATTTTAACGAATAAAACATGAAAAAAGCATTAATCACAGGAATCAATGGACAAGATGGCTCGTATCTTGCGGAGTTACTTTTGGAGAAGAACTACGAAGTACATGGCATTATTCGAAGAAGTTCCACCTTCAATACGGAGCGCATCGAACATTTATATATTGATAAATTGGTAAAAGATTTACAGAAAGAGCGCAAGATAAAATTGCATTACGGCGACATGACAGATTCAACCAGTTTGATTCGCTTAGTTCAACAAATTCAACCAGATGAAATTTACAATTTGGCGGCTCAATCGCATGTTAAAGTGTCCTTTGACATGCCTGAATACACTGCTGAAACGAATGCTGTAGGCACCTTGCGCCTCTTGGAAGCCGTTCGAATTTGCGGATTGGAGCAAAAAACAAAAATTTACCAAGCATCCACTTCAGAGATGTTCGGAAAAGTACAAGAAATTCCACAAAAAGAAACAACGCCTTTCTATCCCAGATCACCTTATGGGGTTGCAAAAATGTATGCCTATTGGATTACCAAAAACTACCGCGAATCATACAACATGTTTGCAGTAAACGGCATTCTTTTCAACCATGAATCAGAGCGCAGAGGAGAAACATTTGTGACAAGAAAAATCACCTTGTCGGCATCGCGCATCAAACATGGTCTACAAGAAAAATTATATCTCGGCAATCTAAATGCCTTGCGCGACTGGGGATATGCAAAAGATTATGTGGAATGCATGTGGTTAATGTTGCAACAGGAACAACCCGAAGATTACGTTATAGCAACAGGTGTTCAATATTCCGTGCGATATTTTTGTGAATTGGCGTTCCGAGAAGCTGGAATTGAAATTCAATGGCATGGCGAAAATGAAAAGGAAAAGGGCATTTGCACAACAACGGGAAAAGTGTTGATTGAAGTAGATACCAATTATTACCGACCAGCTGAAGTTGAAACCTTGCTTGGCGACCCAACTAAAGCGAAAACGCAATTGGGCTGGAACCCTAGCCAAACTTCTATTGAAAATTTGGTGAAAATAATGATGCAGCATGACCTGAACTATGTGGTGCGCTTTAAGGATAGGGATTCATTGGCGCGTTACGAATAAAAGAAATTGAATATTTGAATTTTTAATCGTGAAAAAACGCTTATTTCATTACTCATTTTTGGTTTCACATTTTGTGATGCTCGTTGCGCTTTATATTCGATTCACGCTGAGAAGACGTAGAACAAATACAACAAAAACCATTGCCATAATGCCGTACTATCCTGAAAAATGGCCAGGTGGTGATCGCTTATGTTTTTGGAAAGAAGATTTTGAATCTCAGAACTATCATGTAGACATTTATAATGCTTGGGAAGTTGAAGATATTCAGCAATTTTTTCGATGGACAAAAGTTAAGGACAATATCAATTTATACAAACTATACAAGCAAATTTTAAGAAAAAGAACAGCGCAAATCAAGCAGGCTTTGGATGCAGATATCATTTGGATACAAAGAAATATAATCCCCGTTTTTCCATTCAAAAAGCCCTATTATGAAAAGCTGCTTTCTGTTTTCCATAAAAACGTAATTTATGACTATTGCGATGCCGATTATACGAGCAATTACAATTTGGTAGTTAAAACCGCACAATTGGCAAACAAAATCACAGTGGCAAGTCCATTTTTAAAAAACCACTTCCTTTCGCACAATCCAAACGTCCTGTTTTTGCGCTATTGCATTGAGCAGAGAGAATATCTGGTGCGAGAGGACCGAAGTGAACAAACCATACGAATTGGTTGGATGGGTAGTCCAGAGAATTTGTTGCAGTTGCTTGAAATAAAAGAAGATTTGATTAGAATTGAGCAGGAATACACCAAGGTTGTCTTCTGCATTGTTTGTCGTGAAGCACATGATATTGGATTAAAGCGCGCTGAATATGTAAGCTTCAATGACGCAAATTTCAACTACTTTGAGTGGCTCAGTAGGCTGGATATAGGTATCGTTCCGTTTTTTGGCGATAGTGACCGCGTGAAAGCCAAAGTTTCGAAAAAAGGTTTGGAGTTTATGCTTTGTGGAATACCCACTTTGAGTTCTCCATGGGTACATTCAGATACTCTAATACACAAAGAGAATGGATTGATTGTAAACCAAAATGCTTGGCACGATTCATTATCAAAAATAATTGAAAATGAAGAAATTAGAAAGGTTTTTGGACGCAAAGGAAGAGAAGCATATTTAACCGGTCACAACAAAGAAGTGCTTGTACATCAGCTTATTCAATTTATGACAAACTAAGGCAAAAACACTATGAATCAATCTGACATAAAATCTGTTGTTGTTTATGGTGCTTCGGGCATGGTAAGATCCAATATTTTATATTTAGCGCCAAAAAAAATGATGATTCATGCCCCGAGACGTGCGAAATTAGATCGGCACAGTTCGTCGTGAATTCATGTACGCTGAAGATTTGGCTCAAATAATTTGGGGAATAGTTGCCCAGTTTGAAAAAACACCAAATGTCATGAACATCGGTCTTGGAGAAGATTACAGCATTTTGGAATACTATAAAATTATTGCCAAAGCGGTGGGGTTTGAAGGCGAATTCACATTCGACACCACGAAGCCAACTGGAATGAAACAAAAACTGGTAGACAACAGTCTGTAAAAACAAATGAATCTCCAAGCCACACATAGTCTTGAAGAAGGGATTGCTAAAACTTACCAATATTGTCTAAATCATAAATGAAATACGAATTAGCCAGCACCACATGGGATAAGCATGAATACAAGGCCATGCAAGACGTGATTGAGTCAAGGAATTTTACTATGGGCAAGCATGTCAAGAAGTTTGAAAGAGCCTTTGCGGAAAAAATGAATACCCGCTTTTCAGTAATGGTAAATTCTGGTTCCTCTGCAAATTTATTAGCCATCGCTGCACTTTTCTATAAAAAAGAAAACCCTTTGAAACCAGGTGATGAAGTTATTGTCCCAGCGGTTTCATGGTCCACAACGTACCATCCACTACAGCAGTACGGATTGAAATGTGTCTTTGTAGATATTGACATAGAAACACTGAATCATGACCTAGAGTCTTACGAGCAAGCCATAAGTCCAAAAACGAAATTGGTTGTTGTTGTAAACTTGCTTGGCAATGCGAATGACTTTTTGAAAATCAATAATTTAATTGATGGAAAAAAAATCTATTTATTCGAAGACAACTGTGAGTCTCTAGGCGCTAAAATTGAAGATAAATATACAGGCATATTTGGAATAATGGGTTCATACAGTTCATTTTTCAGCCACCATATTTCAACCATGGAAGGCGGGGGTTATATCGTAATGAATTACATTAAATAACAAAATGGAAAAAAATTCAAAAATATATATTGCAGGACACAGAGGGTTAGTTGGAAGTGCTATACTTAAGAATCTGAAAGATAATGGTTACCATAATTTTGTTGTCCGCACCCATTCAGAATTAGATTTAACCAATCAAACTGCTGTAGCACTTTTTTTTCAAAATGAAAAACCTGAATATGTTTTTTTAGCAGCTGCAAAAGTTGGTGGAATTATTGCTAATAATACTTATCGTGCAGATTTTATTTATGAAAATTTGATGATACAGAATAATGTAATACATCAAAGCTATATATATGGTGTAAAAAAATTGATGTTTTTAGGGAGCACTTGTATATATCCTAAAAATGCTGCGCAACCCTTAAAAGAAAAGTATCTATTAACCGATACCTTAGAATATACTAATGAACCTTACGCTCTTGCTAAAATTGCTGGTATTAAAATGTGTGAAAGTTATAATTTACAATATAACACTAATTTTATTTCAATCATGCCAACAAATTTGTACGGTCCTAACGACAACTTTGATTTAGAAAGGTCACACGTGTTACCTGCTTTGATAAGAAAAATTCATTTAGCAAAATTACTATCTGAATTAAATTTTAAAGCTGTAATTAAAGATTTAAATGTTGATACTATTGGAGAAGCTAAAACATATCTAACTACTTTTGGAGTATCATCAAATAGTGTAGAAATATGGGGTACAGGAAATCCCAAACGTGAATTTCTCTGGAGTGAAGATATGGCAGACGCATGTGTATTCATAATGCAGAATCTCGATTTTAAGGACACTTACGCAGCTGGAGAAAAAGAAATTAGAAACACGCATATTAATATTGGTACAGGCCAAGATGTATCAATAAGAGAATTAGCAGAAACCATTAAATCGGTTGTGGGATTTAAAGGAGACTTAGTGTTTAATGCAAGTAAGCCTGATGGAACTTTGAGAAAACTGACAGATGTTTCTAAACTCAATAAGCTTGGCTGGAAAAGCAAAATTGAACTAGAAGAAGGGGTGCAAAAGATTTATAAGTGGTATTTAAATAAATAAATGAAAATTATTTTAGACTTAAGTTCAAGTAATAAGTGCAACAAGTAAAGGAAAAACAATTCAAAAAGAGAGTTTATTAAAACTAATCCAGTTTACCTATTAAGCTAATTAAAGAATGTCTTTAAAAAATCAAGCTTCATCTGTTGTTTATTGGTCATCAATGCAACTTTTTGGTGCCCAAGCCATTGGTTTTGGCGTAATAAATGAAATCATAGGCGAAAAAGATATTCTTTTGATTGAGGATAACTGTGAATCGCTGGGTGCGGAACACAAGGGTAAGCAAACAAGTGCTTTTGGAATTGTTGGCAAATACTCCACATTTTTTTCTCATCATATGTCGACAAAGGAGGGTGGCTTAGTTGCAACAGATGATAAAGAAATATATAATATGTTAATATCGTTAAGAGCGCATGGGTGGACAAGACATTTACCCAAAGAAAACTTAGTTTCTAACAAAAGTGATAACTGGTTCGAAGAATCGTTCAGCTTTTTATTACCTAATTATAACGTAAGACCTGGAGAATTGCATGGCGCATTGGGGGTAGAGCAATTAAAAAAATTAGACCGCCTCATTGATCAACGCAGAAAAAATGCAGCCTTCTTCAAAAAAACTTTTGCCGAATTCGATTTTATTCAAACCCAAAGAGAAATTGGTGAAAGTTCTTGGTTTGGCTTTTCCATGATTTTGAAAGAAAACTGCCCGTTCACTCGCGCGCAACTCATTCAAGCATTCGAGCAAAACCAAGTTGAATGTCGCCCTATTGTTTCTGGAAATTTCGTGAAAAACGAGGTGCTAAAATATTTTGATTATCGCGTTGTTGGAACTTTAAAAAATGCCGAGAAAGTAGATACATCAGGGCTTTTTTTAGGGAACCACCACTACGATATTTCCGATCAAATCAATCATGCGGCACAAGTTATTAAAAATCTAATCATTCAGACTGAATCAAAATGAACAACTTAATCCTAGGCATTCATTGCGGACACGACGCCACGGCCGCTATCATGGACGACAAAGGGAAAGTGATTGCTGCTGTTGCAGAAGAGCGCATCACCCGTGTAAAATACCATGCGGGCTTTCCCTACATGGCCATTGATGAGGTGCTGCGCCTGGCAAATCTTCAAAAGAAAGACATTCGCAGAATCAGTTCTTCAACGAAAAGGTTATTTTTCCCGAATGCAGATTGGTACAACAATTATATGTTGAGTGCGGATTTGGAGTACAAAGGCAGCTACGACATCTCCAACATGAGCGGAAAAAAATCGGTGAGTGAGGCCTTGACCAAGTTGGTAAAATCCAAACTTTTCAAAAGCCAATACAAGCACAGCAACAAAGAAATTGAAACTTTTTCTCAAAAAATTATACTTGATAAACTGAACGAAATTGGTTTTTCTGATTTTCAATTGGACATTGTTGAGCACCACCAAACCCATGCTGCTGGCGCCTATTTCCAATCTGGCGTAGACAATGCGCTTGTAGTAACCATGGACGGCGCAGGCGACGGTTTGTGTGCCACCGTTTCCACAGCCAAAGGACTCAAAATTGAGCGCCGTGCAGGTATAAGTTCGAATTGTTCCTTGGGACGGGTGTATTCTGAAATCACTCGATTCATGGGCTTTAGAAGAAACCGCCACGAAGGAAAAATTACAGGATTGGCTGCTTATGGGGATGCAAGTAAGTATTACAAAGAGTTATCAAAATTCATTCGTTTCGACAAAGAAAAAGAACAATTCACTTGGGATGCGCCCCTAGAATCTTCCTTGAATAGAAAATTCAATACACTCAAACGCATCTTGTCGAAAAACAATTTTGGTGTGCCCCAAATCGATATGTTACATGCTTACTTGTCTTCCAACTTCAATAAAGAAACGCATGGCATGGATTTGTCGGCAGCGGTTCAAAAAATCACAGAAGATATTGCTGTCGATTTTGTGACACACTTCTTGCAGAAATACCCCAATAAAAACATCGTTTTGGCTGGCGGAATATTTGCCAATGTACGTGTAAATCAAGTGATTGCTGAAATTCCTGGTGTAGAATATGTCTATATCCATCAAAACATGGGAGATGGTGGTTGTGCGTTGGGTGCAGCACTTCAAACTTGGTCTGAGCAAATCGCAACAGAAATTCCAGCTTTGCCACGAGAGGTCTATTTTGGTCCAAGCTACAACGAAAGCGAAATCCTAGAAGCATTGCAGGGCTTTGAAAATGAGGTAACTTGGGAAACCTCAGAACACATTGAAAAGGACATTGCAGAAATGATTCACAACGACGTAATTGTAGGGCGATTCTTTGGCGGCATGGAATATGGTCCGCGCTCTTTAGGCAATAGAAGTATTTTAGCTAAAACCACAGACCGAACCATAAACGATTGGTTGAACAAGCGACTAAACAGAACTGAATTCATGCCTTTCGCACCAATAATTTTAGACAGCATGGCAAACGATGTGCTCATAGGATATGACCAATCCACTACAAAATATGCCAGTGAATTTATGACAGTAACCTACGCCGTGGAAGAAAAATGGGTAGAACAATTGCAAGCTGCTGTGCATGTAGATGGAACAGCCCGACCTCAGGTGGTTACCCAAAACAACAATCCTGAACTGCATGAAATAGCCAAGCGTTATTATGAATTAAGCGGCATACCTGGATTCATCAACACAAGCTTCAACGCCCACGAAGAGCCAATTGTGATGACACCCGAGCACGCCATTCGCTCGCTTATTTTTGGAACGATAGACGTTTTGGCAATCGGTTCTTATAAAGTGAAAATGAAGAAATAGACATGCGTATCGCCATCATTTCTGATTCAGGCATTCAACACGACGCCCGTGTGCAGCGACTGGTCAAGTCATTTGCCCACAAAGGTTTTGCGGTGGATTTATTTTTACCCAATTACAAAGACCATGGCGCAACCTTATTTGAAAATGAAGACGTGCGTTTGATTGCCTATACTTTGGATGCCTCTCGGATCAACAAGAATCTCTTTTTTTGGAAAAAATACAGCAATTGTATTCAAAAAGTGCTGGATCAAAAAAAGCAATACGATTTTATTTATGTTAATGATTATCCGTTGTTATATTCTGGAGTTCAATTGAAAAATCAGTTGAAAGTTCCTTTGATATACGACACGCACGAAATTTATGTGGAAACCATCAATCAGTTTTTTCCAACAGCTGGAATAAAAGGTGTTTTTGGTAAGCTTTGGATTGCATTCAATAAGTTTTTGCATCATAGAAAAGAAAGTCGCTTGATATTGAAAGCTGATTATGTGGTTACCGTTTGCGAATCATTCAAATCATTCTTCAAAAAGCGCTATGGAATTGATGCCATTGTGGTCAAAAATTGTCCGCTAGATTTGCCACAACTCACTAAAAAAGATTTGCTTCGCGAGCATTTAAAACTCAAAGATTCTGATCAAATTTTACTCTATCAGGGTGCTTTCAACTACAGCCGAGGATTAGAAAAATTAGTTGATGCTTCCCAATATTTCAATAAAAACATTCAATTAATTTTGATGGGCGATGGACCATTAAAGCCTAGACTTGTCGCTTTGGCAAAAGGCAAAAACCAAGTGCATTTTCATCCAAAGGTTCCTTTTTCTGAGCTTATACAATACAGTGCTTCGGCAGACATCGGTATTTTGCTTATAGAAACAAAGAATCGAAGTAAAGAATTGACCCTGCCCAACAAGGTTTTCGAATATATGGCTGCGGGGCTTCCATTTATTACCAACAAATTGCCAGAGGCTTCGCGCATCGCTTTGGAACACGATTGTGGTTTTGTGATAAATGATGTTTCTCCAAAGGAAATTGCACTTGAAACCAATAAAATATTCGACCAAAACTACAAGAAAAATGGGCTTCAAGGACGAAATGCCATTGAACAATTTTATTTGTGGGAAATGGATTTTAATAAACTTTTGAATTTGATTCAACCATGAGCATAACAGGAAAAAAAATATTAATCCTTGCACCCCACACCGACGATTTGGAGTTTGGCTGCGCGGGTACGGTTTCAAAACTTATAGAAAGCGGCAATGAAATTTGGTGTGCTGCTTTTTCGGCATGCCGACAATCGGTGCGCAAAGAGTTTCCGGAAGACATTTTGATAACAGAAATAAAGGCGGCAAGCAAAATTTTGGGCATCAAACCAGAAAATTTGATTTTATTCGACTACAATGTACGCACCTTCAATTTCCATCGCCAAGAGCTTTTGGATGATATTTTGAAGTTGAAAGCCAGTATACAGCCTGATATTGTCTTTATCCCAGCGCTTACCGATGTGCACCAGGATCACTACACTATTGCTCAGGAGGGATTTCGCGCCTTTAAATTTTCGAGCTTGCTGTCGTATGAATTGCCTTGGAACAACTTGAGTTTCAACACCGCTTGCTTCATGAAATTGGAGGAAAAACACATCCTCAAAAAGATTGAAGCCGTGAATCAATACAAATCTCAAGCCCATCGACCTTATGCCAACGAAGAATTTATTCGCTCTTTGGCGCGCACAAGAGGTGTGCAAATCAATACGCATTATGCCGAATGTTTTGAGGTTATTCGATGGATATTGTAAGCACATCTTATCCAAAAGCGCAAAAGAAAAGTCAATGTATTAATTGACAAGTAATATTTAAAAAAGGTTATGTCCTTACTATTTGAAAATCGAACGCAGATTGACATTGAAAAGCATAAATAGTGGTGATTTTAAATCGCTCCGAGAATTCGCAAAAGCATAAACAGCAGAATTTAAAAAATTAAAAATTAAAATTATGAATTTCGTTTCTGAAAAAGCCAAAATTGGCAACAACGTGCAAATTGGCATGTTCACCATCATTGAAGAAGATGTGATTATTGGGGATAATGTGATTATCGAGCACCACTGTGTCATTAAAAAAAATGTGACAATTGGCCCCAATACACGCATTAAAAACTATGTGGAGTTGCGAGAAAACACTCTTGTTGGAGATTCTTGTACAATAGATTCTCGTGTATCAACTTCAGGTAATTGCAAAATAGGCAATAATGTAACACTAAGATATGACACAATCATTGCTCGCGGAGTGGAAATTGGCGACAACACCTATGTATGCCCTCGGGTAATGACCAATAATCTAAACACCAAACATGCAGAAATTGGTGGTGCAAAAATTGGTGCAAATTGCTTCATTGGAACCAATGCCGTTTTGCAACATGGAATCACTTTGGGCGACAATGTTACTATTGGGTCTCTGGCCTTTGTAAACAAAGATTGTGAAGCCAATGCAACATACATCGGTATTCCCGCACAGAAAAAATAATTTTATCAGCAATGGCAATAACCGCAAAACAACTCGTCAACGCTTTTCAGTTGAGCTTGGTTGGAGATGAAGAAGCTCAAATTTTTGGCTTGGGCAATTCAGGTTCATCAGACCGAAACGCGCTGTATTGGACAAAAAACGTCGACTTTCTTAAAGGAGTGACAGACGGAACCGTCATTTGCAAACGCACTGATTTTGAACAGATTCATCCAAATGCAGCGGTAACATATTTGCTTTGCGACAATGCTCGGCTCACTTTTTCTAAAGTTGTGTACCGCTTTTTCAAGAATCTGTTACCCGACTACGAAACCAATTATGTTGAAGATTTTCGAGCGCGTGGAGATTTGAGTATTGGTCAGAATGTGTTTATTGGTGAAAATGTAGAAATTGGTCTCGGAACCAAAATCGCTCCAAATGTGGTGATTTATCCCAAGACCAAAATCGGCCAAAACTGCTTGATTCAGGTTGGTGCTTCAATTGCAACAGAAGGTTTGGGCTTGGAAAAAGACCCTGAAACCAATACGCTTATCAAATTCCCGCAAATTGGTGGAGTAATACTCGAAGATTTTGTGGAAATCGGTCCATATAGCACAATTCGTCGTTCTGCATTAAATGACACAATTATTGGTAAATCTACCAAAATTGGTTCCCTTTGCAACGTGGGACACAATTGTGTGCTAGGCGAGAATAATATTATTACATGCAATGTGATTATTGCCGGTTCAACAAAAATTGGTAATGATGTTTTTCTTGGAGTATCATCAAGCATCAAACAAGGCGGCAACATCGGCAGCAATGCTACCATTGGCCAGGGAAGTGTTGTGTTGAAACACGTGCCAGAAGGAGAAACATGGGCGGGCAACCCAGCGAAGAAAATAGACCGATAATGGCGCTAAAAGTACTTTTGATTTCCTACAATTTCCCTCCATTGATGCGTGCAGGTTCTTTGCGGACGGCAAGTTGGTTTAAACATTTTTCAGAAGAAATTGACATTACAGTTATTACCAGAAAATGGGACGCCGAAAAAAATTATTTCTGGCACAACTATTATTCAGAAGATTTGGGTAATAATGAAACTGAAATAATCAGCACACACAAAAAAATTATTCGCGTAGCCAACAAACACAACTGGTTTTATAAAATCAAAAACAATCGGTTTTCGCAAGCCCTTAAAATCAACAAACTCTGTTCGCTTTTGGAAATGTTTCTCAAATGGACGCCATTGCATACTTTTGAAAATGAGCGTGGATTGTATTTTGCAGCCAAACAATTGATGTTGAAAGAAAAATTTGATGTAGTTGTTGTTTCGGGCGAGCCTTTTGTGACCTTCAAATACGCTTATCAACTCTACAAGCAATTTGAAACGCCCTATATTTTAGATTACCGCGACCCATGGATATTTAACGTTTTTAGACGCTCGGGAAATAAATTAGGACAAATTCACATTGAAAAAAATCAAGAACAGCGCTTCGTCAAAAATGCGGCGTTGGTTACTAGTGTTTCATCCAAAAACATCGCAATCATTCGCAAAAACTTGGCTAATCAAAACAGCGATAAATTCAAAATCATACCCAATGGCTTAGACGATGAATTGCTTGAACTCAAAAAGCAATTCGAAAATTATATCGGAGATGAGCAGGTATTTGTGATGACCTTCATTGGCACATTGTATCCCCAACATCAAATGGTCTGGATCTTGGATGCCATAGAATCAATCATTGAAGATAAAGAGCACACAACCCAACCTATAATCAAGCTTGTTGGCGCTATGAATAGCTGTCCTGACAAGCACAAACATGCCATTGAGCACTTTCAGTTGAGGCATCCAGAAAACATTCAAATAATGCCACAAATGCCACAGCGCGAAGCATGGGTTGAGATGTTCAAATCGGATGTTTTAATCAAATTCAACGCTTTCACTCAAGAAGAAAATCACTTTGGAAAAAAATTATATGAATATGCTGCTTCTGAAAAAAGCGTGATTTCTATTAACTGCTCAGAAGAAATGCCCAAGCAATCACCATTTTTCTATGACAAAGATTTTCAGTTTTTCTGCAGCAATAGAACGGATATTCATGAGCAAATCCAATCGTTCATAACAACGAAAAGAGAAAAAAAGCAAACCAAAAAAAGCAAAATTTCCAACGCAGATTTGGCGCCCTTCACCAACTCAGTTATAGTAAAATCACTAGAAAAACTGCTCTTACAGCATTTCTCAAAATAAAAACATGTACAACTTCCTTTTCCATAGAATTTCGCCAGAACGCGATGCCCTTTGGGACCCTATCGACCCGAAGCTGTTTGAGCGCTGTGTAAAATTCATCTCTAATAAATATGAGGTGGTGCGTATTGAAGATTTTGTTGAAAACAAAACCGAAAAGCATCAAAAGATGGCCTCCATAGTGTTTGATGATGGCTATAAAGACAACTGGGAATATGCCGCGCCAATCCCAGAAAAATATAAAGTTAAAGCCTCGTTTTATGTAGTTACAGATTGCATCGACCACAACATTCCAACTTGGACGCATATATTAGAATATCTTTTTCAGCATTCCAAAAAAACCATGCTCGATTTGTCTTTAGATTTTATTCAAGAAGAAAAGAGAAAAAACAAATTCCACTCACATGACGAGAAACTAGGTTTTGCCCAGTCATTTTTGCCCAGTCTAAAATCTTTGAATCACGAAAATCGAAGTGCTGTAATTGCACATATTAGAAATCAATTCGACGATGTGGACATTCCAGGTTTCATGATGAATTGGAGGGAAGTTGAACAACTCAAAAATGCAGGACATTACATTGGTTCGCACACCGTTACACACAGTATGCTTGGCACCATGTCTGCTGAGGAGCAAAGCCTAGAGTTAAAGCAATCGGGCGAGCGCATTCATCAAGAGCTTGGTTATTTCCCCAAGAGCATTTCCTATCCTGTAGGAAGTTACAACGATAATACAGCCGCATTGGCGAAAGAAGCGGGCTACACCATGGGCCTGGCAGTAATTCAAAACAGATACGACCCACAATCAAATAGCGATTTTGCAATTCCACGCATCAATTTGAGCAACGAACCTTGGTGGAAAACTAAATTGCGTTTGACCAACCGAATAGAAGCCATCAAAAAAATAATTCGTTACAAATGAAGCTCGTTCTTTGGATAGGCAATGACCCCAATCAGTATGCTTTGGCCAACAAACTAGCCGAGCATTTTGATATCGTTGGAATCGTATTAGAAACGAAACATGTGCCCATCAAGAAGAAAAAACCTACCCTGAAAAGTTATTGGAATAAAATTATCGTTCGTCTATTCTACAAATGGATTCCAAACACTTGGTTCCAACTAATGACTTATTACCGTAAAAAATATCCTAATTTGCCCAACACTCAAGTTTTTGAAGTAAACAACATCAACGATGTGGAAACCAAAACGCTCACTGAAAAATTAAACGCTGATTTAATTGTTGTTTCAGGGACTTATTTGGTAAAAAAATCAACGTTAGCAACAAAAAGCACGCATGGCATTGCGAATCTGCACACCGGACTATCTCCCTACATCAAAGGTGGTCCAAATTGCACGAATTGGTGCATAGCAACAAAGCAATTTGAACTCATTGGCAACACCATAATGTGGATTGACGAATGTATTGATAGTGGTAACCTCATCCTGACGGAGCAAACAAGATTTAAAGGAGATGAGTCCTTTTTTGACATCCATAAAAAAGTAATGAATCATGCCCATGAGTTATATATTCGGGCCATTCGAGATGTTGAAAAAGGTACTGCGTTTAACGTTCCACAAAACAACATTTGTACAGGCGCCATCTATTATACAAAAGATTGGAACTGGAAAGCGCATAAGCAATTGAAGAAGAACTTCACTTATTTCCAGACAGACTACAACTCTAAAATCATTCAACCTTTAACCGTGAGTTAGCCATGAATCAACACAACACCTGCCTTGTTTGCAACTCAATAGATCTTAAGCCTTTAAAGGGCTACGAATCAACGCATTTATGCAAATGCCAATCGTGTGGATTTGTTTTTGCGCAAGCCATTCCAACACAACAAGAACTGGAAAAGCACTACGAAGGCTACTCCAGAAACGATTATTTGTCGCCCGTAACCATCAAGCGCTATCACGAGTTATTAGATTATTTCGAGCAGTTTAGAAAAACGGGCAAGTTAATTGATGTGGGATGCGGCATAGGCTATTTCCTAGAAGAAGCCAAAAAACGAGGTTGGGAAGTGTTTGGCACAGAATACACCGATGAAGCCATTAAGATATGCGAAAGTAAAGGCATCACGATGAAAAAAGGGAAGTTAAATCCAAATAGCTTTGAGCCCGAATCCTTTGATGTTATTACCAATTTTGAAGTGATAGAGCACATCAACAATCCACAAGAAGAAATCCAAAACTTTAACCAAATCCTAAGAAAAGGAGGATTGGCATATATCACCACACCCAATTGGAATGCCTTACTACGCTATCGATTGAAAGCGGCATATAATGTAATTGTGTATCCTGAACATTTGAGTTATTACACGCCAAAAACCTTGAAACGCTTGTTCAAAAGTAAAGGATTCCATGCCTTGAAGGTTCTTGCCACGGGAATCAGCATCACCCGACTTAAAACCAGTTCCGGCAAAAGCGACCAAGAATACATCTCCGAAACATCAGACGACGAATTGTTGCGCAACAAAATCGAAAAAAACCAACTCCTGCAATTTGCGAAATCAGCCGTCAATAAATCCTTGACCTTACTCGGTGTTGGCGGAAGTTTGAAGGGCTACTTTATGAAAAAATAAATCATAAATAACCACTTGAGCGACCTCAAATCCAAATCAGTTTCCTCTGCCAAATGGAGTCTCATACTCCATATGGGGCAATATGTGATCACTTTTTTCTTGTCTATCGTGTTGTCGCGCCTACTCGAAACAGAAGAATTTGGATTAACAGGGATGCTCTCCATTTTTATTGCACTGGCTACCACCTTAACCAGTGCTGGTTTAGGACAGGCTTTGGTGTTCAGCAAAACATCAAATGAAAGCGATTTTTCTACGGTTTTCTATTTTAATATTGCGGTAAGTTCGTGTCTTTACGTACTGCTATTTTTTACTGCGCCCTTAATCGCCAATTTTTACGAGCAACCTGAACTTATTCCGCTTACGCGCTGGATTTGTTTGGTGTTTGTAATCAATTCTTTTGGTTTGATTCAAGACACGCGCTTGGTCATCGACCTGAATTTTAAAAAACAGAGCAAGATTCGACTCGCGGGTTTACTCATTTCTGTTGGCGCAGCAATTGTGATGGCTTTCCAAGGTTTTGGCGTTTATAGCATCGTGGGGCAAGTTTTGGTGCAAGCCCTTGTTAATGTCATCTTGTATTGGATTCTCTCTGCCTGGCGCCCTGTCGGAGGATTCAACCTCGAATCGTTTAGACGCTTGTGGAAGTATGGATCGAACATTTTATTCTCGAATCTTTTCTCGCAAATCATCAATAATATCGATAATTTATTGGTCGGAAAAGTCTTTAAGCCCTATACATTAGGATTATTCATTCGCGCTAAAAACACAAAAGCCATTCCAGAAGGTATTTTTTCTCAGGCTTTTCAAACTTCTATTTTCCCGATTCTTTCTAAACTAAACGACAACAAAGAGGAATTCATTAAAAAGCACTTGTTGTTTTTCCAACTCGGCACCTATTTTGTGATTCCAATGGTGATTTTACTCTATTTTTCCAGTTACGAAATCGTAGATATTCTTTACGGAGAAAAGTGGCTCAAATCTGTGCCGTATTTGAAAATCGTAGCATTTATGATTATTCCACATTTTTTAGGGATTCTATTCAACCAAACACTTTTAGCTTTTGGCGACTCAAGACTTTTCATGAAACTGAGCATGCTGCGCCGTGTTTTAGGGATTATCAATATTCCTGTTGCTCTCTTTTGGGGCTTGATACCGTATTTGTATTCCATTGTTATTCTCACATTCGTTGGCCTGATCATTGACGTGCTTTACACTTCACGAAAAATAGGAACTCAAGTTTCAGACTACACGCTAGATTTCTTCTCAGCGCTGTTTTTCTCAGCTATTTTAGGAGCCGTTATTTGGGCTTCCGACCTATGGATTCCCCTTCACACATACATCGCCAAAGGCATCGGATTTGGCATCGGAATAGCCGTTTACATTTTGTTACTCAAAGTTTTCCGGTCCCAAGTGTTGAATTATTATTTAGACATTTTGAGTTCCTTTGTGAATAGAAAGCGAGGTTGATTGTTTCCGCCGTCCTCGATACTTTCGCCCTTTGAGGGGCGAACACTCGGTCGGCCAGGTTCATGCAAAGCCAGCTGAGCGAGCAATTTTTGACTCGTGCCTCAATAAAAATTGTATCGAGCGCAGCAGAATCAATAACGATAAAAAACCAATATCTCACAACCCCTTCATGAAAAACATTCTATACATTTCTTACGACGGTATGACGGACCCACTCGGGCAGAGTCAGGTGCTGCCTTACATCTGTGGTTTGTCGGCAAAAGGCTTTCGTTTTACACTCATTAGCGCGGAAAAACCAGAGCGTTTCGAGGAAGGAAAAACGCGCATTGAGGAAATCTGCAAGCAATACAACATAGACTGGAAGCCGCTCACCTACACCAAAAAACCTCCAGTTCTTTCCACTATAAAAGACGTGCGCAATATCAGAAAAACGGCTGAGCGCTTACACCGGGAAAAGAATTTCAGCATTGTGCATTGTCGCAGCTATGTGCCAGCACTTGTGGGTCGCAGCATGAAGTTCAAATTTGGCACCAAATTTCTATTTGATATGCGTGGTTTTTGGGCCGATGAACGCGTGGATGGGAAAATTTGGAATCTCAAAAATCCATTGTTTAAAATGATTTATAGCTTTTTCAAAAAGAAGGAAAAACAATTCATGGAAGACGCCGACCACATCATTTCACTCACCCACAACGGAAAAAATGAAATCCATTCGTGGAAAAACTTGAAAGGAAATCCGGTGCCGATTGAAGTAATTCCTTGCTGCGCCGACTTGAATCTTTTTGATTTCAACAAGCTAAGCCCTGACGATATTCTAAGTGAAAAAATTAAGCTCGACATACCAGAAAACGCTCCAGTAGTAAGCTATTTGGGCTCTGTTGGCACTTGGTACATGGCCGATGAAATGCTCGATTTTTTTAACGCTTACCGCAAGTTACATGCTAATGCTGTTTTTCTTTTCATCACTCCAGACAAACCTGAGTATATCCATGTGCTATGCGAGAACAAGAGCATCCCGCTGAGTCAAGTACGTGTATTCAGAGCACAACGAAACGAAGTGCCAGCATTTGCTTCAATTTCTACCTTTTCCTTATTCTTCATCAAACCAGCCTATAGTAAAAAAGCCAGCAGTCCAACCAAACAAGGTGAATTGATGGGTCTTGGCATTCCGATTGTTTGTAACGCCGGCGTGGGCGACACATCAGAAATTGTAGAAAAGTACAACTCAGGGGTGGTGGTTCAGGAATTTACGGAAGCTGCTTATTTGAAGGCCATTCAGGAAATAGAAAGTTTATATTTTGATCCAGAAAAATTGAGATTCGGTGCCAAAGACTACTTCGATTTAGACTTAGGAGTTCAGCGATATTTAGGGGTGTATGAAAAACTATTGGGCTTATAATTCTTATTGTGTTTATTGATAAAGAATGAAAAGCAGCGCATTATGAAAATTTGGCAATACAAAAAGGCAAAGATGTATTGACATTTTGTGTCACAATCTTAAAAAGCCCTAATTTATCACACGTTTTTATACCGTAACACTAAAAACTTCATAAATTATTTATGTTTTTGCATCATAACCCTAAAAACTATAGACTTTTGTCAACAAAAAGATTCAAGTTTCAAAACAGCAAGAACCCATGTGCGGAATAACAGGCTTTATCAATCTTCAACCTAGTAGCATTCAAAACCCCATTGAGGAGATGAATCAAGCACTCTTGCATAGAGGGCCTGACGCGGGAAGCGTGTACTTTTCTGATGACAAAAAAATCTCACTTGGGCATCGCCGGTTGAGCATCATCGACTTGAATGAAACAGCCAACCAACCCATGCATTCGGCTTGCGGCAATTTTGTGATTATTTTCAACGGAGAAGTCTACAATTTTCAGGAAATACGCGAAGATTTACTACGACAAAAACCAATTACATTTAAAACTCAAGGTGATACTGAAGTGGTTTTGGAAGCGCTCATTCATTTTGGAGAATCCGCAGTGCATCGCTTCAACGGCATGTTTGCTTTTGCATTATACGACAAAACAACAGGTGATTTACTTTTTGGGAGAGACCGTCTGGGCAAAAAGCCCTTTTACTATTTCCACAATGAAACGAGTTTTGCTTTTGCCTCTGAACTCAAAGCGCTGCTGCCATTGACAAAATTGTATGGTAAATTTAGTTTGGACTTCTACGGTATCAATCAATATTTGAGGCTAGGCTATGTTCACGAGCCAAATACAATATACAACGAAACAAAAAAACTGCCCGCCGGCTCTTTGATGACATATAAAAATCACAAAGTAGAGGTAAAAAATTATTGGCACATTGCTGATAAAATCAAACCAGACACACTCAAAGACGAAGCCAAAGCCAAAAAAGAATTGGAAGCCATTTTGAATTCAAGTGTCAAATGCCGATTGATTGCTGATGTGCCAAAAGGCGTTTTCCTAAGTGGCGGTATTGACTCATCACTTGTTGCCGCATTGGCCCAGAAACACAGTAGAGAGCCAATCAAAACGTTTTCCATTAGTTTCCAAGAAGGAAAATATGATGAAAGTAAATATGCCCAAGCGGTTGCCAAACATTTAGGCACCGATCACCATAGTTTTGTTGTGTCTTACCAAGAAGCCATCGACTTGCTCGACGATTTCATAACAACCTACGACGAACCGTATGCCGATGCAAGCGGGATAAACACCATGCTTGTTTCAAAACTAGCAAAAGAACAGGTAACAATGGTGCTTACTGGAGACGGTGGAGACGAACAATTTATGGGTTATGGCATGTACACTTGGGCACGCCGATTGAGCAATCCACTTTTAAAAATTGCTAGAAAACCATTGGCGTTGCTGCTCTCACAAGTCGGTAATCAGCGGATGAGACGTGTTGCTCCCTTGCTGAATTTCAACAGCAAAACACATTTGGCATCGCACATTTTTTCAATTGAACAACATCTATTTAGCGAAACGGAATTGGCCAAAGTACTCCAACACCCTCAAAAGCTAATTTTTGATGAACCTAAAACAGCGCGCAAACTTTCTGCCGCAGAGAAGCAGAGTTTATTCGATATTGAACATTACCTAAACGGTGAGCTTTTGGTTAAAGTAGACCGGGCTACGATGCACTATTCTTTAGAGGCTCGAAGTCCACTTTTGGATTACCGTTTACTTGAATTCAGCGTGAATTTGGATGAAAAACTCAAAACGAAGAACGGGGCATCAAAATATTTACTCAAAGAGGTCTTGTACGATTATGTACCCAAAGAAATCTTCAATCGGCCTAAGTGGGGTTTTGGCCTCCCCATCCGCTACTGGCTCCGCAATGAAATGCGCCATGTGGTTGAAGAACATTTGAATGAAGAAAGTCTAAAACCCTTTGAATTTCTAAATACGAAAGCCATTTTAGAACTCAAAGATCAATATATGGCTGGAGAAGAAATACATTTCAATCGGGTATGGAGCATTTTGTGCCTAGTTTTGTGGCTCAAAAAAAACAAATCCTATTATGCCCTCTAAAAAAATACTCTTTTTTGGTTTGAATCGCCCCAAGCGTGCGCCATCTCAGCGCTATCGTTTCGAGCAGTTTTTTCCGGTTTTGGAGGAAAGAGGCATCGAATACGATTATCGCTATTTGCTCAACCAAAAAATGGACGAAAATCTATATGCTCCTGGCAGTTACATTCAAAAAGGCTTAATCGTATTTTCTTGCTTTGTGAAACTGACCTATGCATGGCTGTTTGTGGTGCGTAAGTACGAATACGTTTTTGTGCAAAAACAATTGTTCATGCTAGGCACCTCATTTTTCGAGCGACAATTTGCGAAAAAAGCCAAACTCATTTACGATTTCGATGACGCCACTTGGATGATGAATATCTCCAAAGCCAATCGGAAACTCGCATTTTTGAAGAACCCCAATAAGACAAACGAAATCATTAAAGTTGCATATAAGGTTGTTGTTGGGAATGATTTTTTAGCGAATTACGCCCGACAATTCAACCAAAATGTTGTTGTGATTCCAACTGTTGTGAATACGGAAAATTACAAAAGAAAAGCACGATACACAGAGAAAGAAAACGGCAAGATTTGTATAGGCTGGAGCGGCAGTCACACCACCATTGAGCATTTCAAGATTTTGATTCCCACTTTAGAAAAGCTTAAAGAAAAATACGGCGAAGGCATTTATTTCAAAGTAATCGGCGACACGAATTTCAGGCACGAGAAATTGGCGATTCAAGGCATTCGCTGGTCGGAAGAAACCGAAGTTGCCGAGTTGGAAGAAATCGACATCGGCATCATGCCCTTGCCCTACGACGAGTGGAGCGAAGGCAAATGCGGACTCAAAGGACTGGTTTACATGTCGATGAGTATTCCAAACATGATGTCAGGCGTTGGTGTCAACAAAACAATTATTCAGCATGGTGAAAACGGCTTTATTTGTGATTCCGAAGCGGATTGGCTGACCACCTTCGATACCTTAATCAAGGACTTTGAATTGAGAAAATCTATCGGGGAAAAGGGAAGAGATACAATTCTCGCATCATTTTCAGTTGACTCAGTTTTTGAGGATTTTATTTCGATTTTTCAAGTTTTTAAAACTAAAGATTCTATTGAAATCCCTCAAGATAACTCTTAATTGAATGAGGGTTTTGGAACTATGAAAGGCGATTGTTATATAATTTCAAAAGTAAAGTTTCATTATCGTATCTCAAAGAAGACCATTCTTTTGTTTCGAGTGGTTTATTGGAATCCTCTTTTCCCTTAACTTCACACAATGAAGCACAGTATAATTTTCCTCCTAATCCTCTGCTCCTGAACCATAAATCCTTTAGTTCAAAAAGAAAGTCTTGAAACACCAGAAACCTTCGATTGGCAGGGTCATCGCGGTTGCCGAGGTTTGTTGCCCGAGAACAGTATTGAGGGTTTCTTAACCGCATTAACTTTTCCCATTCAAACCTTGGAAATGGATGTTGTGATGACCAAAGATGGCGTGGTTTTGGTCTCGCATGAGCCTTGGTTTTCTAAAGAAATTTGCGATTGTGATCAACTTGCGGAAAACAACATATTCTTGATGACCTATGACCAAGTGAAGAAAATACAATGTGGCAATAAAGCCCATCCAAAATTTCCAAAGCAAAAACAATTCGCTACTTACAAGCCATCATTGATTGATGTAATTGAAGCCGTCGAAAAATTTTGCGTTGAAAAAGACAGGCCAATGCCTCGCTTCAATATCGAATTGAAATCTGAACCTGCGTGGGACGGTATTTATCTGCCTGACAATAAAAAATTTGTGGAGCGCGTTTATCAGGTGATTCGAGAAACGCAAATTGAAGATTTAACAACCATTCAATCTTTCGATCCTCGCGTTTTAAATATATTCATGGGCATGAAAACCAATTTGCGCTTCGCTTTTCTTACTGAAAGCAACGAGGATGCACTTGAACAAATGTTGACACTTAAAAAACTACCCCAAATCTTCAGTCCGAAGCACACGACTTTAACTAAGCAGAAAGTTGAAAAAATTCAAAAATTGGGCATGCAAGTAATTCCGTGGGTTGTAAACAGCCCAGGCGAAATAGAAGCCTTGATTGAAATGGGTGTAGATGCAGGGCAAACGCATTTAAAATCCTAAGATTTTCAATAGGTAGGCTTCGTTCCAGCCAGCAATTTTTCTTTTTGATTTGATTCCAAGCTTACAAGTTGTTTCATTTTTGGTTAAGTTTAGTGCAATT
>Ga0209702_10004071_pt1 | contig 21901 bp, 22 predicted proteins | sample FRY01_FD_187210 | JGI IMG/M metagenome (GOLD analysis project Ga0209702, IMG submission 187210) | Freshwater microbial communities from Lake Fryxell liftoff mats and glacier meltwater in Antarctica - FRY-01 (SPAdes) (version 2) | ecosystem: Environmental > Aquatic > Freshwater > Ice > Glacier... | reverse complement strand
TTAATTTATCTCTTCTTCGACTTTAAATAACTCTCCATATACCTATAACTTAAACTATCTTTTTGCGAATTTACCGTTTTTTCTAAAAAATTTTCTCCCATTGTGCCAAAGGTAAATAGTGTTTTAAAAAACTTACTAAAATAAATTATATATGGAACCTGAAAGGTAATTGTTTCTCCCATCCATTTATTTTTAAATGTTGTAAATCCTAACCATCTACCTGTTTCTTTCAAAAACCTGTCATCTTTTAATCCTTCTAAATCAAGCTTTTCGTAATTATTTTTCTTTAACCCTTCTATTATCCCTGTCATTAGTTTATAAGCTGCATAAGTTTTTCTACCAGTTTCATAATCACTGTATGCATACATATAAAATGCACTTTTATCATCTGAACATAAAATAATTGCCCCCGAGTTAACCTTCCCTTTATAAACACCCTCAAACAAATAAAACTTATCTTTAAATATATCCTTCTGGCTTTTTAAGGTTTTAAGATTTTGTGGAGTAAATTTCTGCATCTTAGCCACCTGTTTATACTGCTTACTAAATTCGATAAGCGCATTATTTATATTTTCTTCCGAACCTTTGTACATATTAATTTGCACCGGTGATTTTTTCACGCTCTGTCTTACATCTTTTGTCGAACCTTTTAATATTTCTTCTAATGAATTTTCAAGATTAATAATTCTTGTTTTTGTAGGAATTAAAGGCCATGTATCTTTTTCAATTGGAACACTTGTTGGTATATCTCCAATTATGTTTTCTTGTGGCTCTATCTTAATAAATAGTGGCTTAAACTTTTTTAATATAGTTAAATCTTTTTCAGTAAGCCAGTACTTTGGTCTTTGAATCTTTATTATTGATCCTAAAAATAGCATTGGTCTTATTAAAGCTATTACATCATTATCAAGCTTAACTGATTTCCAGCCTTTTCTACCTATAAACTTTGCCCAGTTTGTGCTTTGTCTTATGTCTTTCATCGTTTTAACTCGACCAGAGCCTTGTAAAATTTGTACCCAAAAAGAAACATATTATAATATGATTTGTTAACTACAAAATCATAGCTATCCATATACTCTATTATCTCTCCACCAAACCCAAGTTTAAACCTAGTAACCCCATAAAATTTACTGTTAGAATTGCTTAAATCTTTGTCACTCCCCCAAAAATCAAATACTGTTGCACCTCTTTCTTTTGCAAGTTTAATTGATTTATAGGCTAATAAACTTGATGCCTGTAAGTTTTGGTGTGTAGTAGACGAACCACCATACATATAGTTTCCAACACCTTTGTAAAATGATAAAAACCAAGAACCTAACACCTCTCCTTTATACTTTGCAATTAATATCTCCCCACAACCTGCATCTTTAAAGGTTTTCCATGCTTTATAATAAAAATCTTTTGACCTTATAAAATAGTGCTGTCTTTTTGCTGTTGAATCTAGCAAATCCCAAAAATTATCAAAATCACTATCCAAATTAGCAATCAGAACTTCTACATTATTTTTCTCGGCATATCCAATGTTGTACCTAGTTTTGCTTTTAAAGTTTGCTAATATATTTTCTTCTGTATTTGTTAAATCTAATAATATATCGTACTTAGTAAATATGTCGGTAGGTGATAGTTTGCAGTGCTTTTTCATAAACTCATTAAATTCAACAAATTTGCTGTCGTTATTTTTAATTATAAATGGTACATCAAATCGGTATGCAAGTATGTTTTCGTGCTGTGCAACCTCTTTTAACTTATTAAAATCAATCTTATTTGGTGAAATTTTAGGAACATATGCCAAGAAAGAGTTTAGAAACGGAACCTTGTTTAAAGTACAAATTAATCCATCAACCTCAATTACCTTTGCACCGGTATTATTTTTGATCTCTTTCCAAAAGTCACTCTGAACTATGTGTTTATTTAGGCTATACATTGTTTATATTATTATATAACTTTATAAAATTCGTAAGGGAAAGCTCTTGAGGGCGGGCAGTATCTGCAATACCTGACTGATCTAACTGTTGAGTATTAAATGTTTTATTTAACATCTTTCTTCTGTTCGCAAACGCTTTATGTAAAAATCCTTTAAATTTTTTTAAATCAATATCTGGTAGATCATTTTTTAAGGTTAAAAGTAATATTGCCGAATCAACCTTAGGAGCAGGAAAAAATGCTTCTGGCTTTATAAATTTAATAATTTTAGAGTCATAAAACAACCCAACCATACTAGACATATAGCTACCCTTTCTTTCCCCCCCAACTATTTTTTCTGCAACCTCTTTTTGTAATATAATACAAACCACACTTGGTTTAACCTTTTCAAACAAAATTTTGTGTATAAGAGGGCTACTAATTTGATATGGAATAGCCCCAACAACCTTATAATTATCACCATTACTTAAACTTTCAAAGCTCGATTCAAGTACACTTCCAGTTTCAAGGTGAAAGTTTAAACTATTCTTAAATTTATTTTTAAGCATTGGGATTAGGTCATTATCAATCTCAACTCCAACTATGTTTGCACCTGTACTAATTAATTCTTCAGTTACTACACCTGTTCCACTGCCTGGTTCAACTATAGTTTCATCCTTTTTAATGTTGGCACTATCAACCAACAAATATACAATCTGTTGATCTACTAAAAAATTTTGCCCTAACTGTTTTTTTGGTTTTAATTGTTGCACCTAGTTATTATATAGCTATTTTACATTTTTAGCACTCACTTTACATCAATGATAATAATGGTTAATATTGAGAAATGAACATAGCAACAGAGCGTCAAACAAAACTTTTCGAAGCAATTGTTAATGAGTTTATCTCAACTGCAGAGCCAGTAGGATCAAAATATCTAGTTAAAAAATACTCTTTAGATGTTTCTCCTGCCACAGTTAGAAACGACATGTCTGCACTTGTAAATCTTGGTTTTTTAGCTATGGATCATAGTTCATCAGGCAGATACCCTACAACATTAGGCTTAAGGGTATTTTTGAAAGAATTAATGGAAGAAAAAGAGTTGCCAATTGTACAAGAAGTAGCCATGAAACAGCGCATTTGGGAAGCAAGATTCTCACCCGAAAAACTTTTGTACGAATCATCTCATGCCTTATCAGAGCTTACCGAGCTTTTAGTAGTAATCACAACAAACGATGGACATGTTTATAGCTCAGGAGCTCACTTTTTGCTTGATCAACCAGAGTTTTTAGATATTGATGTAACAAGAACAATCTTGCATTTAAGCGATAACCACAATCTAATCCATGAAATATTAGGTAGAGGAAAGGAAGATGTTAATATTCTTATTGGTGACGAACTTGGGCTTGATAACCTTGCTCCTTGCAGTATAATATTCTCAAGTTTTGAAAGAAACAATAAAAAAGGACATATTTCAGTAATTGGGCCTTCCAGAATGCATTATGAGATAAATATCCCCGCATTAAAATCAATTAAAAAATTAATAGAGGAGGTAAATTAATGTCAGATAAAAAAGAAAAGGTAAATAAAGAGGTTGAAGAGTTAAAAACACAAGTTATAGAGTTAGAAGATAAATGGAAAAGGTCAATGGCAGATTACCATAATTTTAAAAAAAGAGCCGAACAAGACCGAGACTCATTAATCAGCTTTGCAAACATGGTTTTAATAAAAAACCTAATACCTGTTATTGATAATTTACAACTTGCAAGCAAACATACAGAAGATGTTGGTATTAAAATGATTAGTACACAATTTGAAGAGATCTTAAAAACCGAAGGAGTAACTAAGGTTGAAGCAATCGATAAGGATTTTGACGCAAATACAATGGAAGCAGTAGAAAAAGATGGAGAGGAAGGCCTAGATAAAAAGGCAATAGTAACTGAGGTAACAAAAGATGGATACGTATTTCAAGACAAGATTATAAGACCAGCACAAGTTGTTGTTACGTATAAATAAAAAAGTCTTGAATTATATAAGATTTTAAATTAATATATATTCGGTATTTCTTTGGGTAACTAAATTAAAATGAAAGGACAATTAATATGTCAAAAATAATAGGAATAGATCTAGGAACAACAAACTCTGCAATGGCAGTTATGGAAGGTGGAGAAGCAAAAATAATTCCTAACTCAGAAGGAAGCAATACAACTCCTTCGATTGTAAATGTTAGTGATAACACTGTTGGTGTTGTTGCAAAACGTCAGATGGTAGTTAACCCTAAACAGACAATCTTTTCTGCAAAAAGGTTAATGGGGCAGAGAATCGATACTGAGATGGTAACAAAAACTAAATCAGAGGTTTCTTACAACATAGTAAAAGGACAAAATGATTTAGCGGTTATTGAAGCTGACGGAAAAACATTCACCCCACAAGAGATTGGGGCAAAGGTATTAGCAAAGCTTAAAGCTGATGCAGAAAGCTTTTTGGGAGAAAAAGTAACTGAGGCAGTAATTACTGTCCCAGCATATTTTGACGATTCACAAAGACAAGCAACAAAAGAGGCAGGAACAATTGCAGGACTTAACGTACAAAGAATTATAAACGAGCCAACAGCAGCAGCACTTGCATACGGTCTAGATAAGAAAACCCAAGAAAAAATTGCAGTATATGACCTAGGTGGAGGGACATTTGATGTTTCAATACTTGAGATTGGTGATGGAGTATTTGAAGTCCTTGCAACAAGTGGGGATACCTTTTTAGGTGGAGATGATTTTGATAATAAAATTATTACCTGGTTAGTTGAGGAGTTTAAGAAAGAAAGTGGAGTTGATCTAAAACAAGACAAACAAGCACTACAAAGATTAAAAGATGCTGCAGAAAAAGCAAAAATAGAGCTGTCAAGTGCTCAACAAACAGATGTAAGTATCCCCTATATTACTGCAGATGCATCAGGACCAAAACACCTAAATATTACATTAACACGAGCAAAATTAGAACAGTTAGTAGAGGATCTGATTCAAAAAACAATAAAACCAATGGAACAAGCATTATCTGATTCAAAATTAGATAAATCTGCAATTACCGAGATAATCTTAGTAGGTGGAATGACAAGAATGCCAAAGGTACAAGAAATTGTAAAAGAATTTTTTGGTAAAGAACCACACAAAGGGATAAACCCAGACGAGGTAGTTGCAATAGGGGCTGCAATTCAGGGTGGAGTACTTGCAGGAGATGTAAAAGATGTACTATTACTTGATGTTACTCCTCTAACCCTTGGTATTGAAACACTAGGAGGTGTTAGAACCCCTCTTATCGATAGAAATACAACAATCCCAACTAAAGCTTCACAGGTTTTCTCAACTGCACAAGACAGTCAAACAAGTGTAGATATACATGTTTTACAGGGAGAACGTGAGATGTCTGTTGATAACAAATCACTAGGACGATTTATACTAGATGGAATTGCAACAGCACCACGCGGTGTACCACAAATTGAGGTTACATTTGATATTGATGCGAATGGAATCTTAAGTGTATCAGCTTCAGATAAAGCAACTGGTAAAGAGCAAAAGATAACTATTCAAGGTGCAACAGGGCTTGATGAAAAAGAGGTTGAAAAGATGCGAGAAGAAGCAGAAAAATACTCAAGTGAGGATAAAGAGAAAAAGCAAAAAATTGAAGCAAAAAATAATGCAGATACAGTAGCATATCAAGCTGACAAAATGGTTAAAGATCATAAAGATAAAATTGCAGAAGACAAACAAAAAGAGCTTACAGAAGATGCTAAAAATCTAAGAGAAAAACTAGAAACCGCAAGTATTGACGAGTTAAACACAATGTCAAATGCACTTAAAGAAAAAATGCAAAACATAGGTGCTGATATATACAAAGAAACAACAAAAGAGCCAGGAAATGAACCAGAGGTTGAACCAAAAAAAGATGGACAAACTTTAGATAATGATGAGGTAAAAGAAGGTGAAGTAGTCGAAGAGGTAAAATAAGACAAAAATTATAATATGTGCCTTGGGTAATTTAGGCTATACTTTGATAAGCTTAACAGTGCTCTAGTGGCACATATTATTTTTTAAAGAAATACATAAGTAATTCTCGATTACACTCGAACAATAATATACTCTTCGAGCAACCTCGAGAAGTTGAAAACCATAATGGCAAAACGTGATTATTACGAAACACTTGGAATAAATAAAGGCACCTCGGTTGATGAGGTAAAAAAAGCGTATAAAAATTTAGCAAGAAAACACCACCCCGATGTTGCCAAAGATAAAACAGAGGCAGAGGCAAAATTTAAAGAGATAAACGAGGCGTATCAAATACTCTCAAACCCACAAAAAAAAGCTCAGTACGATAGTTTTGGGCACGATGCATATAGTGGGGGACAAGGGGGATCAGGTTTTGATCCTTTTGGACAAGGTCAACGTGGATATTCTTATAGTACACAAGGTTTTGGTGAAGATTTTGATCTAAGTGATATATTTGAAAACTTTTTTACAGGGGGCTTTTCTAATAAAGGCCGAGATGAACAATACAAGATAACCATCAATTTTATAGATGCCGTTAATGGTGTGACTAAAGAAACAGTGATTAAGGGTAAAAAAGTGAAGATAAATATTCCAGCTGGGGCAAATAATGGTACAAAAATAAAGTTTGAAGGCATGGGTGGCCCTGCAAGGCAAAAAGGAATGCCAAATGGTGATTTATATATAATAGTAGAGATAGCACCTCACCATAAATTTATAAGAAGAGGGGAACACATAATAACTGAGGAGCAAGTTCCACTTGTAACAGCAATGCTTGGGGGTATAATTAATATTGAAACAGTACAGGGTAATGTAAATCTAAAAATACCAGAAGGAACACAAGACAATGAAGACTTTAAGATTAAGGGGAAAGGAGTAAAAAAACTTGGAGGGTGGGGAGCTGGAGATCATTACGTAAAGGTAAAAATTAAAATTCCAACAAAACTAAGCTCAAAAGCTAAAAAACTTATAGAAGAGTTGGGAAAAGAGTTGTAGACAATAACCCTTTCTGCCCCCCACTTAATTGACATAACCTCCAAAGCAACCTAAACTTATTATAGGTTAATATTTATAGATAGGGTGAGTTATGCTCACCTATTTTTGTACTAAGTTGAGATTAAAAAAATGGCTATTACAGAATTTAGTGCCGCATTAAATCAAGTTGCAACGGAAAGAGGGATTTCTCCTGAGCAAGTATTAGAATCTATTAGACAGGCGATAATTGCAGCCTTTATGAAAGATAATCCTAATATTGCGCAAGATGGTGATGATCTTACAGTTGATTTAAGTGGTGATGATGGAAGCATAAAAGTGTTAAAGGATGGTATTGATGTTACCCCTGTAGGTTTTGGAAGAATTGCAACACAAACTGCAAAACAGGTTATATTACAAAAAGTTCGAGAAACTGAAAAAGAGGTTATTATAGCAGAATATAAAGGGAAAATTGGTAGTATTGTAAATGCTGTAATCTTTAGGGCAGATAATGGCCTAGTTGTGTTAGACCTTGGAAAAACACAAGGGATAATGCCACCTCACGAGCAAATGCCTAATGAAACATATAGACTAAACCAAAGAATAAAGGTTTTAATAAAAGAGATACAAACAACACCAAGAGGTGAAGAAATTATAGTTTCAAGATCCGATCCTAATTTTGTTAAAGAGCTATTTAGTATAGAAGTTCCAGAGATAAACTCTGAGGTAGTAACCATAGAGTCAGTTGCAAGAGAAGCAGGTTCACGGACAAAGATAGCAGTTTCTTCTTCTGATACCCATGTTGATCCGGTTGGTTCATGTGTTGGGCAAAAAGGGGTAAGGGTACAAACTATAATTAAAGAGCTAGGGGTTGAAAAAATTGATATTATCACGTACTCAGCAGATACTGAAAAATATATTGCACAAAGTCTTTCTCCTGCAACAGTAACTAAAGTCGTACTTAACGAAGATACTAAAACTGCAACTATCTCAGTCCCTGAAGATCAGTTATCATTAGCAATTGGGAAAGAGGGCCAAAACGTTAGATTAGCTGCAAAATTAACTGGATGGAAAATAGACATTAAAGGTTCAGGTGTGGTTAAAGAAGAAGAAGAAGTTGAAAAGGAAGAGTAAACCCTTATGCCAAAGAACAAAAAGATTGAGTCAACTAAAAAAACAAGACCGCCTATTGTAACTGTTATGGGGCATGTTGACCATGGAAAAACAACCCTTCTAGATACAATTAGAAAAACTACCGTTACGAAAACAGAGCACGGAGGAATAACCCAACACATTGGAGCTTACCAAGTAACCACCTCAAAAGGTATAATTACATTTATTGATACACCAGGACATGCTGCGTTTACAGAGATGCGTTCGCGCGGGGGGCAGGTTGCTGATATTGTTGTACTAGTAGTTGCTGCAGATGATGGCGTTCAACCTCAAACAATAGAGGCTATTAATCACGCAAAGTCAGCAGAAGCACCAATAATTGTTGCAATAAACAAGATTGATGCAGTTGGTTCAAACATTGATAAGATTAAAAGAGAGCTTTCAGAAAACGAGGTGTTAGTCGAAGATTATGGTGGAGATGTAATGAGTATTGAGATATCAGCACTTAACGGAACAAATATCGATAAACTCTTAGAATCTATCTTAGCGCTTGCCGATTTATTAGAGTTAACCGACACCTCGGACGATATGTTGCTTGGAACCGTCATTGAATCAAAGCATGACAAACGGAAAGGTGCTCTTGCAACTATTTTAATCCAGAGTGGAACATTAAAAAAAGGAGATAAAATCTGGGCAGGAGGTTCAGATGCAACGATTAAATCAATGGTAGATTACAAAGGTGAACAGATAAAAATAGCCTATCCAGCAACACCAGCTGAGGTGCTTGGTTTTAAGACCGTTCCAGAGATTGGGTCAATTGTCGTAACACTAGAAAACAAAGATAAAGTTGAGAGCATATTTAAAGAACAGATGGAGGCGAACCTTAATCTAGATGAAGAGGACACAAGTGAAAAGCTTTTAAACATTGTAATAAAAGCAGATACAAAAGGAACCTTACAAGCATTAGAACAAAGTTTAGTGGGTATAGAGGCTGAAAAAGCAAAAATAAAGATTATCTTAAAAGGTGTGGGAAACGTAAATGAATCTGACGTACTATTAGCATCAGCAACAAATGCAACAATCTTTTCTTTTAATGCAAAAGAACCGAGTGTTATGGATCTTGCTAAACAGAGAAAAGTGTTAGTAAAAGATTATAATATAATATATGAACTTTTAGAAGACGTTCAAAAAGCACTAGAAGGCGAACTTTTGAAACAAGAAGAAGATGTTAAGGGACTTTCAGTAATTAAAAAAACCTTCCCCTTACCCTCAGGAGATTTAATTGCAGGATGTGAGATTATTATAGGAACAATGGCTGTAGGTCGAAAGGTTGTAGTTTGGGCAGACGAAGCAACATATAAACTATCACGAAAATCTACAGAAGAGATAGAAAAGGTTTATGAGGGAAGAATTAAAAAAATTAAATCAGGAAAAGTTGAGGTAAAAAAAGCCTCAAAAGGTACAGACTGTGGAATATTAGTCACACCAAACTTTCCAAACTTTAAAACAGGCAACTACATACAGGTTATATAAACACCCTTTACAAAATTACTATAAGATGTTATTATTAGGCATTAAACCCTGTCTTAATATAAACTAATGGAAATAAATACAAACGAGTTAATCAAAAAGGGCAACAATATAGCAGTTATTCCTTATGAAAAAATTTCAATGGATGGCTTAACATCAGCTATGGCTATTTATATTGCCTTAAAAGAAAGTGGTGCTAGTGTCGACTTTTTATACAACGGGGAGATTAATGAACAGTTAAAACAAGAGATTGGTGATATTATAAAAATTAGTACTACCACCCCTGAAAAACATTTAGTAATAAGTGTTGACTACCAAGACAAATCAATTGAAGAGGTTAACTACTCAATTGAAGATAATAAACTAAACCTTATCTTAAAACCAATATCCGACAACTTTAGTATAGACAAAATTAGTTACAAAGTTATGGGTGGTTCATATGATACTGCAATTACAGTTGGGTGCTGGAACCTTGATAAAATTACTATTGTAGGTAATAATAAGAGCTCGTTTGAAAAAACAAACTTTATCAATATTGATAACAGCCCAAACAACGAAAAATTCGGAAAAGTAAATATTATTGGTAATGAGATTGAGAATATTTCATTATTGGTTTTACAAACAATTGCTTCGTGGAATATTAAGATTCCTAAGAAATCCGCGGAACTACTGTTAAAAAGTATTAATTCTTGATAGAATAGAAAAATATGGCTACAAGTAAAAAAGAAGATAAAATTAAATACCAGGTTGGAACACCCGAAGCACAGATTGAAACTTTAGGATTAAAGATTACTGAACTTTCAGAACATCTAAAAGAACATAAGAAAGATTTTAGTTCTAGACGAGGGCTTTTGCAGATGGTAAATAAAAGAAGAAGACTATTAACATACCTTAAAGGTAAGGATGAAAAGGCATTTGAGGTGCTTTCAAAAAAAGTTAAGAGTAGTAAAAATTAAAGTAATTAGTAGAAATTAAGGTGGCTAGCAGCAAACACACAATCTAGGGTTTAATAAGAAAGCTTGAAAAAAATTAAGTGTTTTTATTAAACCAAAGATTTTCACCTTGGCTGTTTATCCACACAAAACAAAAAATGAATAAAAAAATGATAAGAAAAGAGATCAAACTCGGAAGTGAGTTATTAGTACTTGAAACAGGAAAGTTAGCACCACAAGCAAACTCTGCAGTTCTTGCAAGTTTAGGTGGCACAATAGTACTTGCAACAGCAGTTGGAGTACCAGCAACAGAAGAACCAAACTATTTTCCACTAAGAGTCGATTATGAGGAAAAATTATACGCAGGAGGACTTATTAAAAGTTCACGCTTTATAAAAAGAGAGGGAAGAACATCTGATGAAGCAATTATCGCAGGACGATTAATCGACCATGCAATAAGACCACTTTTCCCTAAAGATTTTATGGACGATACCCAGATTATAGTGACTGTTTTACAGATAGATATGAAAAATGACCCAGTACTTCTTGGCTTAATTGCAGCAAATGCAGCCCTGGCGTCAAGTAATATCCCTTTTAATGGCCCAGCAGGGTCAGTACACATCGGAATAAATGAAAACGATGAAACTGTTATAAACCCATTCCAAGATGAAATTAAATCACTAAAGGCAAATCTTACAGTAAGCTTTTTACCAGACAAAAAGGTACTTGCAATGGAGGGTGAATTTCACCAAGTCCCAGAAGAAAAACTTTTCAAACTACTAGAAAGTGCTCAACCACACGCACAAAAAATGATTGACTTTATCAATGAGTTTGTAAAAGAAGCAGGAGTTGAAAAATACGAACATAAATCATTTAATGTTGATAAAGAGATAAAAAAAGATATAAACGAGTTTGCTATTGAAAAAGTAAAGGCCATCATCGATAGTGCGAATGAAAAAATGGAATTTAATAATAAGTGGGAAGAGCTTGTAGCAGAAACATTTAAGAAATTTGAGGGAAAATACTCAAAGTCAGTAATGGGTAAATGCCTAGAAGAGCTACAAAAAGACGCAATAAGAAAATTAATAATAGAAAATAAAAAAAGACCAGATGGACGAGGCCTTGATGAGATTCGACCACTTAGTGCAGAGGTTGGTCTTTTATCAAGAACACACGGATCAGCTTTATTTAACAGAGGATTAACACAGGTTTTAACAGTTGCAACATTAGGCCCATCATCATTAGAGCAAACAATTCAAAACATGTATGGAGAAGGAACAAAACGATACTTTCATCACTACAATACCCCTCCATTTACTTATGGTCAAACAGGTCCCCTTCGTGGACCAGGTAGAAGAGATATTGGACATGGAACACTTGCAGAAAAGGCACTTGAGCCTGTTCTGCCATCAGGTAAAGATTTTCCTTATACAATAAGACTTGTTTCTGAGGTTCTATCTTCAAACGGAAGTACCTCGATGGCTTCAACATGTGGTTCAACCCTTTCATTAATGGATGCTGGTGTACCAATAAAAGCTCCAGTTGCAGGAATAGGCGTAGGGCTTATAGTTGATGAAGAGAAAGAATGGGGAGAAGATGGCAAATATATGTTACTAACAGATATGCAAGGTGCTGAAGATGCAAATGGATTTATGGATTTTAAACTTACAGGAACAAGAACAGGAACAACCGCAGTTCAGATGGATATTAAAACAGGTGGACTTCCACTTGAAATATTTAAAGATATCCTTGAAAGGTCAAGGATTGCAAGAAATAAGGTGTTAGATGTTATGGACAAGGTGCTATCAGCTCCAAGAGCAGAACTTTCAGAGCTAGCCCCAAGAATAATTACTGTACAAATTAAAAAAGACCAGATAGGGCTACTTATTGGTCCTGGTGGAAAAACAATTCGAGCAATAATTGAAAATTCAGGTGCAACAGTAGATGTAGATGATGACGGATTAGTCTCAATATCAGCAGTTAACAAAGACTCATTAGACCTTGCACTTAAAGATGTAACAGGGCTTACAAAATCATTTGAAATAGGAGAGATAATTGAAGATGCAGAGGTAGATAGTGTTGTAGATTTTGGAGCATTTGTAAAGATAAGTAGCGGAAAAACAGGGTTACTACACGTTAGCGAGATTAGCAATGACTTTATTAAAGACCCTAGAGAAAAACTTAAAGAAGGTGATAAGATTAGAGTGAAGATAATAAAAATTGATGGTGAAAAAATTGCGCTATCGAAAAAGCAGTTAGAGGTAAAAGAGGCAGAAAATAATTAAAAAAAGCAAGCTCAAGTTGTATGAAAAACCACCTGCCAGCTAAATACACTTGCCCAAAGTGTAATAAAATAAGTAATTCAAAAGGATATTTTTGCTCATTTTGTGGAAACAAAAAAGAAAAACCAGACTCACAATTTATTGAGTATGATTTTGATCTGTTTCCAAAAAACACTAGGTCAACAACCCAAAACAACCAACAATCACACAAATATGTAAGCAAGGTTATAATTTCATTTGCTCTAACAATAGTTATGGGGTTAGGTTTTTATATTCCATACACCATCACAAAAAATATTTCACAAACAAAACCACCCGAGGTATTTCAGGTAACCCTTACAACTCAGCCCGAGTATAAAACTATAAGTTTAGAGCATGCTCTAAACTTAAAATCAACAGTGCTGAACCAAAATAAAAACGCAGAATTTATTGAGAATAATTTTGATATATACTACGAATCTGCAGAGCTTTACAATATTAATAAGTACTTTCAAGACTTAATGCCAGCACTAGTTAATAAAGCTTTAGAAATGCCTATTGAAACAATTATCTCACAAACCGAAGGGAATATAGTTTTTGCACTACAAGGTGAAAACTACATAATAGTAATGAAATTTAAAAATAGGGAGTATGTATACTCTTTAGAAAAGATTCTTGAAAATACAGATTATAAATCAACAGTGATAGATGACTACCTACTAATTAGTAACAACGCAAGTTATTTAGATAGAAATGTTGAGAGTTACAAAGGCTCAATCAAAAACTTAACAAGCTCAGGTTACTTTGTAGATACAGTAAAATCACTTCCAGATAAAGGCGAGGCATTTATATTTATAAAAACAAAAAAAGGTGCTGAATTTTTTGAAAAAACAACAAAAATTACGTCCCCTTCAGACAACCTTCCTATTGGTATAATTATTGAGGGTGATAAACTTAAATACATAGATTTTACATTTTAAATTATGAGTGACTTTTTATTTGAAGAGCTAAAAGACCTAGAAAAAAAATTAGAGCAGGAAAAAATTCCTGTTGATCTTAAAATAAGGGCTGAAAAAATGCTAGATAGATTAAATCGTATGGCTAAACTTGGAGGGTACTCTTCTGAGTTTGAGACAATCTCAAGATATGTAGAGACAATTACATCAATCCCGTGGGGAAAAGAAACAGAAGATAATCTAGATCTAAAACATGCAAAAGAAACACTAGATAAAAACCACTATGGCCTTGAAGATGTTAAAGAGAGAATACTAGAATACCTTTCAGTTATTAAACTTCGAAAAAATACCACTCAAGAAAAACCAGAAGATGTATTACTTTCAGAAGAGTATCATGCACCAATATTGTGTTTAGTAGGTTTACAAGGAATAGGAAAAACAACAATGGCGGCATCAATTGCAGCAAGCTTAGGTCGAGAGTTTATTCGAATATCACTTGGAGCAACAGGTTCAATATTAGAGATCAGAGGTCAAAGCAAGGCACTGCCAGATGCAGAACCAGGACAGATAATAAAATCATTAATTAGAACAAACGTAATGAACCCACTAATCCTTCTTGACGAGGTAGATAAAGCATCGGGCGAAAGAGGGCTAAGAAGCGATATAATGGCAGCATTACTTGAGATTCTAGATCCAGAACAAAATACTACGTTTAGGGATCATTACATAGACTTTCCAATCAACCTATCAAAAGTTCTTTTCGTATGTAGTGCAAACAATACAGGAACATTCTCAACCGCACTTACAGATAGGTTAGAAATTATTCGAATGCCAGCATATACAGACGAACAAAAAGAGATTATTGCAAAAAACTATCTCTTCAACCGAGTAGTATCAAGCTCTGGACTAACCACTAAAGATATAAGTATTGAAGAAGAAGTATGGCCACTACTTATTAGACCACTCGGGTTTGATACGGGTATAAGATCACTTAGACGTAACATTGAGACAATGGTAAGAAAAGTTGCTAAAGAAAAAGTTGAAGGGAAAAAAGATACAACCATAATTAGTGCAGAAAACATTAAGAAATATCTGCCAGATTATATAGGAAACTAAATGAATCTTAACAAAGAACTTTTAGATACAATTTCAAAAGAGGTTGATATATGTACAAAATGCCCACTATATAAAACCGCAACCCATGGTGTTGCAGGATACGGAAATCCTAACGCTGAGATAATTTTTATAGGGGAAGCACCAGGTGCTAATGAAGATAAAGAGGGGAGACCATTTGTAGGACAATCTGGAAATCTTTTAGACAAAAATTTTAATGTAATTAAACTTGAAAGAAAAAATGTATGGATTGGGAACATTATTAAACACCGCCCTCCAAACAACAGAGACCCACTACAAAAAGAGGTAAAAGCCTGCAAACCATACATAGATAGGCAAGTTGCAATAATAAAACCAAAATTAGTTGTAACACTTGGAAGATATGCACTAACCTACTTTATTCCAAACGCATCAATTACTACAACACATGGAAGATTACTATCAAGTAATGATCTAAATATCTATCCACTGTATCACCCTGCAGCGGCCTTAAGAAACGGTAAGTTTATGAAAACCTTTGTACAAGACTTTATAAAAATTCCTAGTATACTAGAACAAGTAAAAGTAAATAGTATAATAAAAACAGAAAAAAGGACTATAGAATCATCTTTTACCTAAAAGCTATGAAAAACGAACAAGTTAAGTTAATACCAATAGGTGGAACAACAAATGTAAACAAAAACATGTATCTTTACGAGACAGAAGGCCAGATACTAATTGTTGACTGTGGAATAGGTTTTCCAGATGCAGATATGTACGGGGTTGACATTGTAATTCCAGACTTTAGCTATGTGCTAGAGCGAAGTGAAAAAGTTATTGGAATACTGCTAACACATGGCCATGAAGACCACATAGGGGCTGTTCCTTACCTACTTTCACAGCTAAACGTGCCTGTGTATGGAACAAAGCTTGTGTTGGGTTTTTTAAGAGAAAAGTTTAAAGAGCACAACATCTCAAAATCAGTATTAAAAATAATCGACCCAGAACAAGAGCCTAACTTTAAGATTGGATCATTTGATATTACTCCATTCAGGGTAAACCACTCAGTTCCAGATAGCCTAGCATATGGAATAAAGATAAATGGAAATTTAATCATCCATGTTTCTGATTTTAAGTTTGACTGGTCACCAGAAAAAGATAAACCATTTGAGGTTGGAAAGCTTGCTAAACTAGCAGACCAACATCCAACACTTCTATTATCCGACTCACTAGGCTCATCAGTTAGTGGATATACCAGATCAGAAAGTCTGCTGAGTGAAACTTTTTTAATGGCAATGGAAAAAAACGAAGGCAAACAAATTCTAGTAACCACTGTTTCATCTAATATCTCAAGAATACAACAAGTTATAGATGCAGCAATTAAACATAAACGAAAGATAGTAATACTTGGAAGATCAATCAAAACAAATGTAGAAGTTGCAAGAACACTAGGTTACCTAGATGCTCCAACTACTGTATTTGTTGATGAAAAACAGCTAGGTAAATTTAAAGATGAAGATCTTGTATATATTATAACTGGAGCTTACGGCCAAGCAGGTTCAGCGTTAGGTCGAATTGCCTCAAATACACATAAAAGTATAAAGATACAAAAAGACTCTATAGTAATATTTTCAGCAGACCCTATACCAGGCTCATTTAACCAGATAGATGCAATGATAGATAAACTTACACTACTAGGGGCAGAGGTTTGGTATAAAGATGTACAAGAGAACCTACACGTATCAGGACATGGCGCTAGTGGAGATATTACAATGCTTGCAGCAATCGCTAAACCTAAATATTTTATGCCAATTGGTGGAACAGTAAAAACAATGAGGGCATATACTAACCTAGTCTCAAAACTTGGACACAACAAAGAGAATTTTTTTGAGTTAAACGAAGGCCAATCCTTACTTATCGATTCAGGTATAGTAACACTTGGAGATACATTCAAGGTTGGGAACGTATTTATCGATGGAAATCGTCAACGTCGACTTGACCCAATCGTAATAAAAGATAGACAACAGCTTGCAGATGATGGAATAGTTGCAATAGCGATTCCATTTAATCTAAAAACACAAAAAGTTGTAGGTAAAATTGAGATTAACTCCAGAGGGTTTGTATTTATGAAAGAGTCAAAGGGATTAATCCATAACGCAATTCAAAAAGTAGAAAAAGTTATTACAACAAACCAAGACAAACTATCAGACTGGAACTTTGTAAAACAAGAGGTGGATCAAGAGTTAAGTAGGTTCTTCTTTAAAGAGACAGGCAGAAACCCAGTAATACTACCAATAATTGTAGAGATTTAACATCAAGTAATTACATAATAAATCAAAAACGTTACAAAAACCCATAGGGCAGTTGCAAATAATAGTGGGAAATCACTTAATAAAACTCTTTCAGGGGATTCTCCCTCTTTTTTCTCATAAATTACATATAAATACCTTGCAACTCCATATATTACAATTGGTATTGTTAACATCATCCATTTAGGTGATGAAAGTGAGTATGGTAAAAATCCACTTAGAAATTTAGATGTTTCCATTGGTGAGACTAGAAATGCAAATAGAGAATAAGTTATCATAGTAAAACTTGCAGAGGTAGATATCATACTATCAAGTAAACTTTCAGGATACCTATTTAGGATTGGTCTTGTCTCAATTGCTATCTTGCCATCTGTTCCAACTACTAGTGTTCTCTCAGATTTTCTTTTACCAAAAGCAAGTAACAACGCTAAACCAATGGTTGCAAGAACAAGCCAAGAAGATATATTTATTGAGATTGCAAGTGCACCAGCAAAAACCCTAATAACAAAACCAAAAGCAACTATTAAGGCATCTATAATAATTATATTTTTAAAATATAGCGTATAAAAAAGTTGCATGATTACATATGCAACAACAGCAAGTGCGAAAAAGGTGTTTATCTTTGAAGCAATAATAATTCCTAATAAAATAAATGTTAAAGAAAGAGCCCAAGCAAGCTGAATCGGGACATCTTTAGAAGGGATTGGTCTGTTTTTCTTAATAGGATGTTTAGCATCGCGTGGTGCGTCGATAATATCGTTAAAAATATATACACCAGATGCAACAATACAAAAAACTACAAATCCTTCTGTTACCTTAAATAATTCGGACAAATCAAATAAATGCTCTGCAAAAAATATTCCTGCAAATAAGCTTGTATTTTTAAGCCATTGTCTTGGGCGCATTAACCTTACAACATGATAAAAAAGAGAATTTTTCATTAGCTTTATTTTAACAAAAAAATATGGAATGCCCTATAAACCTTTTTCGATTATAATAAAAGAAAGGGTATTGTTATTAACACCTGAAGGCTGAAAGTTGATACTAAGCCCAACTACACTGTTTGGCTCAACCAAAATAATATTAGTGTATGTGTTTGTAAAATACAGATCATATCCATCTGTATAATCAGAATTAGTAATCTCTACTTTATACTCTTTTTTAGCATTCGAGGAATTTGTAATTGAATAAAAATCTGTATACTTAACTGTTTTATCAGAAAAAACCTTAAATACTGCTGTTTCATAATCTACTACTTTTTGTTTTTCTCCAAAACTAACGTATCTTCCAAAAGCATCAGTTGTAGCAGATAAAACCTTTTCATTACCTACAACAGCTTTGATATTTTCAAATCTATAAACAGAAAAGGGTAAATAAGCAAGAAGAGCTAAAACAAGTGCTAATGCAGTGTTTGTAATAAAATTTCTCATTATGCAAGATCCCTAAACTCTAAGTACGTTGTGGTTAAAAGTTCATCTTTATCTTCTTTCTCATCCTCCCTAAATTCTCGTTCAACATCTATAATAACTAATATACTACTAAGAACTGAAAACACAAAAGCAATAATTGGAACCCAAACATACATTGCACCAAGCGCTGCTTGAGCAATTGTTACTAATGTTAGTAACCAGCTATACATTAACCAGATACCAGCCTCTGAAAAAAGGTCATAACTTTTCTGAATAATGCTATTCAACCTTAATGAGGCAATTCTTGATGACAGATATGGTGAGACATGTGTTTCGTGTGTAATATGTGCCTTAAATAATAAAAATGACATACCTAAAAATACACATACAAAAACAAAAAGTGTTGAGTAAGAGTTAACAAAAATATACTCTGATGCTGATAACCCATTAAAAGCGACTAAACCATTAAAGCTTTCTACTCCTAGGTATGCTGAAGCAAAAAATGTACCAACAACTTTGGCTGCAAACAAAAACACGGCAGGTAAAATTGCTCTATCAACTAACTTAACTAATAATTTTGAGTATCTCACTAAAATAATAGTAACACTACTTTTATATTCATTCTACAATTTACTGTTTAGATTTTTCTACATAAGTTGAGCTTACCCAACCACTAATCTTTTCATCAACCTGGATCTTAGTCCAGTCGCCTTTATCCTCTAATAATTTATATTCTTTATCTACATCAACCTTTGCAACTTCTTCAAACCCTAACCCTGAACCTGACCTTACCCTTAACCAACCCGTCCCTGTTTCTAAAATCTTTACCTTGCCTGATGTAACTGTAGTTTTAGTGTCTATTGCTGTTTCTGTTTTTGTTGGATCAAGCTCAGCACTCCCTGCAATCACATTAATCATCTCTAAAGCCTTATCAGATAACTTATCTCCATCACCATAATATGCAATTTTTACAGGTTTAATATCGGTTGCTTTAGGGACAATGTTTTCCCCTTGATCGTTATAAACGCTTCCTTCATCGGTAACATAAAAATCTATATTAAGACCAGAAGGAAAATCTTTTGGAAGGTACTCTTTTCTAGTTGTTAACCAGTACTGAATAGCCTGGATGTGCATCTTAATAGATGATTTTACAACTACTTGTTCAAGGTGTAATGGGTAAATTATAATTAAAGGTGTACTAATTTTTAATGGCTCAAGTGTTTTTCCAATTGGTTTAATAAAAAATTTAGAGTCGACATTAAGCTTTATCCCCTCTTTAATATCTGGTCTTAATGTTCTTGTTTCATAACCATCTTTAGAAATCTCAAGATCATGTTCTCCAACCTTTACATTGTTAATTGTTATTGGAGTTTCACCCTTTACCTCTCCATCAATCTTGACCAATGCTCCAACTGGGTCAGATATTATTGATATAGCTGGATCTTCTTTTGTTCTTTCAACCCAAACTGTATCCCCAGCACCAAAATCTCTATTTGGCCCTAGCTCACGATTAATAATCGTTTCTGTGTTTGGTGATAAATTTAAGTTAACATTAAAAGTTCTGTCATTATTTCTAATACTTATCTCAACATTACCTGATTTAATAACGTTTGAAAAATATGGTGTTGTTCCCAAAAGTTTATCGTTTACAAAAACATTTGCAGTTCCCTGTGCTGAATTTACTGCAATAGCAGCCTCTCCAGCAATATTATTAAGCCAGACAGTTTTATAAAAAACATATCCACCTAAAACTAAAAGTCCGATTACTGTTAATAACAGTATTATTTTTTTATAACTCATTGTGTGTATAATACAATATTTTTCAATTAAAATCACATTATAGTCTTATAACATATAATGTAAGTAGTTTTTAAAAATGGATAATATTTATTACATTGTGAATAAAAAGGATTTGATTTATTTCTTCTTAACAACAGGTTTGAGAAGTTTTACAAATCTAAAAGATTTATCTTTTACAAAAGAGATTATTTAATATTCTGCACGATTATTTTTAAATTTTCCATAATATTATCGCACATAGAAACTTCAGAGGTATTTGTTGTCTGACAAGTAGCTTCATATCCACCAACACCATTTAAGATCATACTGCTCATATGACATGCTAACGGAGTCGGATCCCACTGGCTACATCCAGTTTTTCCTTCTCCATAATCTACTATATATCCAAATTTATTAGAATTTGAATATGAAACTCTATAAATTTTATCAGAGAAATTGGTATTTCGTATTAACTTAACTATTGGTTTTGCGTTATAATATGAAACACTATTGCCTTCAAATGAAGGTTTTATAGTGAACACAACTCCATTATTAAGCTGTAAAGCGACTCCAATTACATTGCCTGTCACCATCATCTGTAACCATCTCAACAGACTTTAAATCTGCAGAGGGATAAGTAAACAAATACTTTTTAATGGTCTGCTTTTTTACATCTGTACTCGAAAACAAATCTCTAACAACTATATCGGTAGTTTCAGTTTTACACCATTGGAACTCAAATCAAACTTAAAAGTTTCGATGATACTATTAAATTCTGTTCTGGAGACACCAGAATCGATTGTCTTAAATCCATACATGATTAAAACATGTACTTCCTTTTTCACAATTCCCACAGAAATGCTCGAATTCCCAACGTTATTACAATTTTCATTTGTTACACCTTTTGTTTCTGTTTTAGTACCAACCCAATCATTTAGTGATAATTCATCTTGTGATATAAGGTCTTCACATCCAAGTCCAATCCCTGTTCCCCCTGCAAATAAGGCAACAGAAAAAGTTCTGTTCTTTGTCGATGTAAACCTAACAACTTCTTTTGAAACAACAACTGTGTTATCTTCCACCCATCCGTCTGGATACTTAAACGAAAATCCAAACTTGCTGTTTTCATAAACTTTCCACCTTGATGTTGAATCTTCAGCTATTCCTTCTGATTGATTTTCTGGCACGCTGTTTTGAGTGGATGTAGGAGTAGTCGTAATGGTTAATTTTTGACTCTTATTGAAATATAGGTATACAGAAATAATCCCTAAAACTACAATCATAATGCCCATTACCATGACTGTGAATTTCAAATTCTTATTTGATTTGTGATTTTCCACAACCCTAAAAGGGGTTTTATTGGATATTGAGGTTTGAGAAGTTTCTTGGGTATCTAGCTTTGGTGAATCATCTTTCATAATTAAAGGTAATTTTACTAAAAACCTAAATAAATTACAATAAGTTAATTGATTAAACAATTTATATATTATCCACAAACCTTGACAATAATAACATTTCAGCCTAAAATTCCTTGACGATGAAACTTAAAGCAGAAAAAAGAGAAATACTAGGTAAAAAAGTAAAGACACTACGCGCAGTTGGTTTTGTA
>Ga0209702_10004070_pt1 | contig 21902 bp, 24 predicted proteins | sample FRY01_FD_187210 | JGI IMG/M metagenome (GOLD analysis project Ga0209702, IMG submission 187210) | Freshwater microbial communities from Lake Fryxell liftoff mats and glacier meltwater in Antarctica - FRY-01 (SPAdes) (version 2) | ecosystem: Environmental > Aquatic > Freshwater > Ice > Glacier... | reverse complement strand
CGGCGGCGGCTCAAGAATGGCGTCTTCCATTCGCTTGTCGATCTTCAGGCCGCGATCAATCGCTTCATCCGCGAGTACAACGCCAACGACCCAAAGCCTTTCGTCTGGAAAGCCGATCCTGATGAAATCATCGCAGCTCGAAACCGGGGGTTCCAAACGTTGGAATCAATCCACTAGCACGGACAATATTGCGTTTTATACTGTCTGCTGGGCCATCGCCCATTGGGCGGGCGCATATTGGCTGATCGGGTTTTACGGCATCCACATCGCATCGCTGCTGCTGATCGCTGATCTGTTTTACAGCGCATGGTCTGGCAGGGAAGATGATCTGATTGAAAAACGCCGGTTGATCCGTCTGTGGCTTCCCGTTTTGGTCGGGCTGCAAGCTTGCGGAATATTGACCTTTGAGCTGTTCATGGGCGGGCTTTCCAGTGACTTCCCGATTTTGCAAATTGCCAATGGGGTGCAGATTTTCGCTCTGGTCCTATTTGGCGGGTTGGCGCTGTTGCAAACTGATCCGGAATTTCTGGTCGAGATTGAAAGCGGCGAGCGGCCCGCTCAGATGGACAAAGCGACAGTACTCAGCCCCAGCGAGCAAGTTCTGCGCGGCCATTTGGAGGATGCGATGGCCGCGAAATTCTATCGCACACCCGGTCTGACCATTGCTGCGTTGGCTGATCATCTGGAAACGCCGGAACACCGGCTGCGGGCGCTGATCAATCGGGGGCTAGGCCAACGCAATTTCTCCACCTACCTGAACCGTCACCGGATCGCCGAGACTGAGGAAGTCTTGGCCGACCGAGCGCAGGTGGACCTGCCGGTGCTGAGCATTGCAATGGATTTGGGCTATAACTCCCTGCCAACTTTCAACCGCGCCTTTCGCAGCGAAACCGGGACCACACCCACGGAATTCCGCCGGGCGGCTATTGGAGAAGGGACCGGTCAAAACTGAAAAAGTGCAGTCAGTTTCGAAATTGCACGGCATTTTTCAAGGTTGCGAGGACTATCCCTGGCAAATTCGCCAGAAAGGCTGAATAAGCCGAGATGGAGCCTAGATATGCCAGACCCGACAACCACCAGTACCCTTTCAAGGATCGTCGATTCGATCGGCCCCCATTTCGTCAGTGTCTTCACGTTTGACCTTGGCCGCTATCTAATCGCTGCCGGCCTTATATCGCTGAGCCTGTGGGCAGCAAAGCAGTGGGCAAACAATCGCCGGATCCAGAAACGCCTCGCGGCGAAGGGCGATTACGTTCGCGAATTCTCATCCTCAATTCGGACGGTCTTTGTCTTCGGCGTGACCACGATGAGCACGGTCGCGATGATGGAATTCGGGTTGGTGCAATTCAGCGATAGTTTTTCCTGGGACATCTTCGGCCTGCAAGCGGTGGTGATGATCATTGCCCATGATGCGTATTTCTACTGGATGCACCGCGCCCTGCACCACAAACGGCTGTTCCGCGCGACCCATCTGCATCACCACAAATCCCGCACCCCGACGCCGTGGGCCGCCTATAGTTTTTCAAGCTGGGAAGCTGTGACTGAAGCTGCCTTCGTACCGATCTTCCTTCTGGCCGCGACAACGGTGGGCGTCGAATATATGGGCTTCGCGGTGTTCATCTTCCTGTGGCACATGATTTTCCGCAATGTGATCGGCCATGCCGGGGTTGAGCTTTATCCTGCAGGCTGGGTCGACAACAAATTTGTCAGCTGGTGGAACACCACCACCCATCACGATCTGCACCACAGCGCAGGCACGTATAATTTCGGCCTCTATTTCACTTGGTGGGACCGGATGATGGGCACCGAGCATCCGCAATATAAGGAACGCTTCCACGCCGCAGCCAAGCCATTCCTGCTCAAACCCATCAAGCCAACCCGCCGCTACGCGGAAATAGCATCGGTGATTGCGATGACCCTGTTCGCCGCAACGACCACGCTGACCGGCGGCATCTCGGCAATGGCTGCCTGAACCTATCCTGCCCCTGGGGGCCACTCACGTGCGAGTAGTCCCCAGATCAGGCTGTCACGGATGCCAATATGGGTTTCCCATGTCTCCCGCAGCCGCCCTTCGAGAGTAAAGCCGAGGCGCTCAAGCAAAGCGTTAGAGGCGGCATTATCCGGATCGACATCGGCCCAAATTCTGCGCATTTCCTCCACCGCGAACAGATGCGAGATCAGCGCGCCGACGCACTCACGGGCAATGCCCTGCCCTTGCCGGCCAAGCGCCGTCGCGTAGCCGATTTCAGTGACACGATCCATGCCCGGAATGGCCACAAATCGCCCGACAGCCTCACCGCTGCCGCGCTCTATCGCGGCCCAGCTCCGACCATTCCAGTCGGGTGCAAGCAGCCAATTGGCCAGCTCTTCGCGGCTGGTAAAAGCTGGGCAGCTCCACCAGCGCATATTGTCGGGATCGGAAAAGGTCGGCCATAATGCTTCGACATCTTCGGCCGCAAGTTTGCGCAGGATAAACCGCTCGTTTTCAATGGTGGGTATGCTCATGACTGGAACCTATTCGGCCGACAGAAATGCCACCAATGACTTTACTTTCTTCTGCCGCCATTGCGGCAGGGGCGCGACCAGCCAATAAGCGCGGCGGCCTTCGTCTGGACCCTCCAGCGCGATAAGACGGTTCTGGCCCAACGCTTCTTCTACCAGCAGATACGGCAGGATCGCCTTGCCCATGCCTGCCATTGCGGAACTGAGCGCCTGTCCGGCATTACCTGCCTGAATGCTCGCCTCGGCCCCTTCGGGCAAAGGGGCACCGGGCCAGTCAATCCAGTCATCGGGCGCATCGGGCGCAGCCACAACAACGCGGCGCGCCGGGGCCAGCTCAACCCCCTCAAGATCGCCCGGACCATCGACTAGACGGACGGCGAAATCGAGATTTGTTTCGGTAAAGTCGGCGTTCTCGTCAGCGACCAGCTGGAACCGTACGCCAGGTGTCTGCTTGCGGAATGCCGCCAGCCGCGGCGCCAACCACTGGGCATAGAATTCGCGCGGCGCGGCGATAGCGTAACGATCGCTCGCCTGCCCGGCTTGCATTGACTGCACGCTTTCTTCGAACCGCAGGAATCCTTCGCGCAACGGGTCGAGGCCAGCGCAGCCCTCGTCAGTCAATTCCAACCCCTTGCTGGTGCGGCGGAACAGCACTGTCCCCAGATGATCCTCCAGAGCACGGATTTGCTGACCGACCGCAGCAGGCGTTACCGCCAACTCGTCCGCCGCGCGGGTAAACGATAAATGCCGCGCAGCCGCATCGAACACGCGCAGGGCATTAAGGGGTAGGTGAGTCCGCTTCATGGCGACCGCGTCTAATCGCAGTCATGCTTTGCCGCAACCACTGCGAACATTTCAGCAATCATTCTGCCAGCCCGGCAAGTGCTAATCGCAGGTCCGCCGCCAATTCAACGTTAGCCAAGGTACCACTGGCTTCATCGAAATTTTGCCCGAACAACGGCACACTCAAACTGCTAATGACTTCGCCGCCAAAATGCGGTGCAGAGGTCTTCGCCGCCCCAAGGACATTGCCTGCCCCGCCCTTGCCCGGCGAAGTGGCGAGCAAGACCATCGGTTTGCCGGAATAGACCTTGCCCTCCAGCCGGGATGCCCAGTCAAATGTGTTCTTGAACGCAGCGGAGTAGTGGCCATTATGCTCGGCAAAAGAGATTAGCAGCGCATCGGCAGCGGCGATCTTATCCCGAAATTTTTGGGCCAGATCCGGCACACCGCCCGCCTGTTCGCGGTCTGAACTATAAATCGGCATTTCGAAATCGTTGAGATCAATCAGCTCGACTTCGGCATCGGGCAGAATTTCCGTAGTCAGCACGTCTGCAGCATGGCGCACCAGTTTAAGATTGATCGACTGGCTGCTGGTGCTGGCGGCAAAGGCAAGAATCTTCATGCAAGTGGCCCCTTGGTTTTGTGGATCAATTTTCGGAGGACAGCGGCGTCAGTTCGCTGTTGCAGGAGCAGCCAGCGGAAAATACGGGATCGCTACTTCAAACGGAGCGCCATCCGGTCGGACGAAAGTGAAATAACCTTCCATCGAACCCTGCGGCGTCGTCAACGGGCAGCCGGACACATAGTCATGCGTTTGGCCAGGTGCGAGGATCGGCGTTTCGCCAACCACTCCCTCGCCATCGACATGATTTACTAGCCCGCGCGCATCGGTGATTCGCCAGTGGCGCATCTTCAGCTGGACCTGTTCGTCAGAGCCATTTTCTAGCCGGATATGATACACCCAGAACCACTTTCCCGTCTCGGGCTGTGATTGCTCAGGCAAAAAGCTGACTGCCACCCGAACGGTGATATCATGCGTGATCGCGGCGTGCTGGAACAATTCTTTCATGACTGGGCCAGACGTAACGCGGCTTGCCGTGCTCGACAAGACAGCATGAGGTGAAAACTATGCAATCAGTGCGGGGATCAATGTGGGGCCAGGCCGGTTTCGAGGCCCATCCGGTCTTCCAGCGCAAACTTGTCGACCAGATCGGCGCTGGCGGTGTTCATTCCGACAATGCGAACATGGCGGCCGTGGCGGCGCATCCGGTCGACCACCTTGTCCAGTGCGCCGATGGCAGAGATGTCCCAGAAATGCGCCTTGCTCACGTCGATCACAACATGGGTGGAGGCGTCTTCATACTCACCTTCCGGGCCGATTTCTCGCAGCAACCGGTCAACCGAGGCGAAGAAAATCTGCCCGGTGACGGTATAGACCGCACTATGCGGGCGGCGCGTGCGGGTAACATCGAACATCTGCCGAACCTTGTTCGCAAAGAATATCCCCGACAGCAGCACACCGACCAGCACGCCCAGCGCCAGATCGTGGGTGAACACCACCACAACCACTGTGGCCACCATCACAAAGGACGATGTCGGCGGATGGCGGCGCAAATTGGCAATCGAAGTCCAACTGAACGTCCCAATGGAAACCATGATCATCACCGCCACCAGCGCAGGCATTGGCACACGGCCAACCCAATCGCCCAGCAACGTCAGCAGGATCAGCAGAAACGCACCTGCGGCAAAGCTGGACAAACGTCCTCGTCCGCCGCTGGCCACGTTAATTACTGATTGCCCGATCATCGCGCAGCCGCCCATTCCGCCGAACATCGCCGCGACGACATTGGCAATGCCCTGGCCACCAGTTTCGCGCTGCTTGTTGCTTTCCGTATGCGTCAGATCATCCACGATTTGCGCGGTAAGCAGCGATTCCAGCAGACCAACTGCGGCCATTGTCAGCGAAAAGGGCAAAATGATCTGCAGTGTTTCCCACGTGAACGGCACATTTGGCAGGCCGAAAGTCGGCAGGCCGTCCGGCAGGTTGCCCTCGCCCGCGACATTGTTCACCGGCAGGTTCCACCATACCGTAGCCGCCGTCAGCAACAGAATCGCTACCAGCGGGGACGGGACAATTTTGGTGATGCGCGGCAGACCGTAAATGATCGCCAGCCCGCCCAATACCATTGCATAGGTTTCCCAGCCCACATTGGTCAGCTGCGGCAATTGCGCCATGAAAATCAGGATCGCCAGCGCATTGACGAAGCCGGTGATGACACTGCGGCTGACGAATTGCATCAACAAGTCGAGCCGCAGCAGCGCCGCAACGCCTTGAATCAGACCCATCAGAATGGTCGCCGCGAACAGGTAATCGACCCCGTATTCGCGTACCAGCGGGATCACCACCACCGCCACAGCAGCAGTTGCAGCGGAGATCATTCCAGGCCGTCCACCGGTGAACGCGATCACCATCGCAATTGCGACCGACGCGTAAAGGCCGACACTGGGATCAACCCCGGCGATCAGCGAGAAGCCGATGGCTTCAGGGATAAGCGCCAACGCCACAACCATCCCGGCCAAAATGTCACCGCGAATATTGCCGAACCAATCTTGCTTGAAGTTGGCCATGGCTGAAAGACGAACGGGGCTACCGGACGCGGTGGCGGTGGTCATTGGGAAATCCTGTCGATGTTCGCCGGCGGCCAGAATGGCGCGGCAAAAATGAGTAAATTGAATTGGAATTGCGCCTCTCTACGGATTTATGCTGCACCGCACAACCCATCGGGGTTCACCGTAGGGCCAAGCGCCGCAAGCCACAGGCAGAAACCATCAGGAATTTCAGGCCGCTACGCGCAACATATTCCGACCATCCGCCTTGGCCTGATACAATGCCCGATCCGCCGCCATGATCAGCGACCGTTCGTCTTGTCCTGGTTTGTGACTGGCAAGTCCGATGCTGACGGTGGCCTGGCCGGGTGACAATTCAGCCACGCCCAGTTCTTCCCAATCAAGATCTGCAATAATGTCGCGGATGCGTTCGGCGATCGGGACCCCGGCAATTGCGCTGGTCGCTGGCAGAACTGCAACAAATTCCTCACCTCCAATCCGGCCAAAGGAGTCTCCTGCTCGCAAGCCGTTGGCAGCGGCGTTCGCGATTGCGATGAGCACATCATCACCGGTTACATGACCAAACCGATCATTGATCGACTTAAAGTGATCAACATCCAGCACCGCAATGGTGAGGCCCGTTCCAAACGCCTCTGCCCGCGCGATTTCATTCCGCAAATTGCCGAGAATTTTACGCCTGTTAGCAATCCCCGTCAGTTGGTCCGTTTCAGCCAGCCTGGCGACTTGCTCCGCCTCCAACTCTACCTCTTTGGGCGCCGCTTCCAACTGGTTGAGCGCATTAACCCGGTCGGTAATATCCATAACCATCCCGAACACGGCTATCGATTTACCGGTCGCGCGGTGCTTCTCGATTTGTCCGTTGCTGGCGACAAAGCGAATTTGGCCATTGGGGCGAACCACGCGTGCCTCGAATTCGAACGGCTCACCCGTCTTGATTGTGTGCTGCAAGGTATGTTCGACCAATTGCCGATCATCCGGGTAATATGCCTCGATTGCGCGGTCCAGCCGCCATGCCGCCGATGGATCATAGCCATGAATGCGGTAAACCTCGGCTGACCAGACAAGGGTTCTGGCCTGCAGGTCGAACCGCCAATGACCGACATGGGCGGCTTGTTCCGCCAATTCCAGCAAACGATTGGAGTTTTTAAGGTCCGCCAATATCTTGGCGCGCTGAGCCAACAATGCTGCCAGCGGAAAGGATGAAAACAATCCAACCGCCAGATAAAACTGGAAGAACAGAACCTTTGCCCCGTGGCTGCTGTTCATACCCGCTATCGGACCTTGGCCCGCTGTCGTCGCGAGCAGTCCGATTATCAGGATAATGAAAATGCAGGCCGCGGCTTCAGGAGGGCCGAACAGGTAGGCTGCAAGTAACATCAATGCGAGCGGCAAGAACAACAATGGATGGGTCGATTGCGTGAATACCAGCGCGGTAACTGCAGCAACCAGGCCGATTATCAACATGCCTTTGGCAATTCCCACCGCGCTTACCCGTTGGCGTCCCGAAGTTGCGTATTGAGAGATTGTGACAATCAGAGGGGTTATGATCCACATGCCGAAAATCACCGCGGTTGCCCACGAAACGAAGACCGCACCAGACCATCCACCAACGAAGAATGTTGCGGCCAGACCGCTGGCAATGCCGGCAGCCATAACCGATACGGTATATCTGAAGACAAGGTAAGGCTCGGCCAGTGCCCCGTATCTTCGAGTATCCCGTCCGAACAAGCGAACGGCGAGCATGCCTTCTGCCATACTGGTGATTGAAAGACCGCTAGCACCAAGAGCCCTGCACCAGCGTTCAAATTCGCAATCAAACTAGCAGTTCCGCACAATAGCAGGATTGCTAACCATTCCCGGCGCGGCGAGAGCATCAGTGCCGCCAGCAAAATTCCGCTGGACGGCCAGATCATGATGACCCCCTCAATCTCCGCCGCGCTGTTAAGCGAAATCCGCGCCAACACATAGAACATGAATCCGGCACAAATCGGCCGGATCAAATTTTTCAGGACGTTAGCTGCAAGAATGGGCACAGACCGCTGATAGTGCTCAGCACGTTTACACTTCGCTAAAGAATGGACGTTCTTTGCACTTAATTCAGTCTACAATATGCAACCTTTCTTTTACTTTTCGGTTATTTAGCGTGACTGAGAAGCGGGACCGGTTTCACTCAGCTGGCAGCGCAGCGATAGATTTCCGGATTGCGGATTGCGCCCCATAGCGCAGCGAAACCGCCATAGCTGCCACCTACTATGCACACCCGTTCCGGATCAGCGATCCCTTCAGTCACAGCCCAAGCGACCGCATCGTCGAGATCGTCTTGCATCTTGCGCCCGATCTGGCCGGTGCCGAGCCTGGTGACCCGATAGCCATATCCGCCGGAACCTCAGTAACTGGGTTGCAGCACTGCGTAGTCGCGATTGACCAGCAGCTGGACTTCATCATCATAAGTCAGGCTGTCTCGTACCACATATGGGCCACCATGAGGCATCAGGATCATAGGAAGCCCGCTCGCATCACGCCCCCGAGCAGGGTGAGATAGGCGCGGATCGGCGTTCCATCGCGCGCTTCGTACTGAACCGGTTTTGGCCTCGCCAATTCACCTAAGCGGATTTGTGGGCGGAAATCTCCGAAATGGTCCAGCCGCTTCTCTTCCTCGTCAAACCAGACAACTTCTCGCAATCATCAGTGAAATGTACCGCCAAAGGCGATCCGTCCCGCTTGATCAAGGCGGAGTCGAGATCCCAGTCGGTATTACTCTAACTCGTTGTTTATCCGAGGCAATCGGCAAAATCCGCTGTTACAGCCCAGCCGCTGTCAGCGCGCGGTCCATGTCTTCGATCAGGTCTTGCGGGTCTTCCAACCCGACATTGATCCGCAGCATCCCTTCGAGCACACCCATTTCGGCACGGCCGTCCTCGCCCATATTGGCGTGGGTGCTGCTGGCGGGGTGGCACATCAGGCTGCGGCTGTCGCCGATGTTGTTGGAAATATCGATCAATTCCAGCGCGTCCAGCACGGCAAAGGCCTGTTCACGGTTGCCTAGCACAAAACTGAAAATCGGCCCGCAATTGTCCATCTGGCGCATCGCCAGTTCATGGCGCGGGTGACTGGCGAGGCCCGGGTGCAGCATGACCGGCACGCGGCTCTCCATGAATTGCCCCAATTCCAGCGCATTCTCACTCTGTTTGTGAGCGCGCAGGGACAATGTTTCGAGCCCCTTCAGCACGACCCAAGCGTTAAACGGTGCCAGATTGGGGCCGGTGTTGCGCTGGAACGGCAGCAGCTTCTCGTTGATAAACTCTTCCGACCCGCACACCGCACCAGCCAGAACGCGGCCCTGCCCGTCCATCAGTTTGGTGGCGGAATAGGCCACCACATCGGCGCCAAATTCCATTGGCCGCTGCAACGCTGGCGAACAGAACGCATTGTCTACTACGCTGGTGATCCCATGCGCCTTGGCGATGGCGCTCACCTTGGCAATATCGACGATATCCAGTGTGGGATTGGCCGGGCTTTCGAAGAAAAAAACCTTGGTATTTGCACGGATCGCCCGCTGCCAGGCATCGTCATCCGCGCTGTCTATAATGGTCGTCTCGATCCCGAAACGGGGCAGTAAATGATCAACCAGCCACCGACAGGAACCAAACGCGGCCCGCGCGGCAACGCAGTGATCCCCGGCCGATAATTGGCATAATAGCGCTGCGGTCATTGCCGCCATTCCGCTGGCCTGTGCACGGCAAGCCTCTGCGCCCTCCATCAGCGCAATGCGCTCCTCCAGCATCGCCACGGTCGGGTTTTGTAGCCGGGAATAGGTCATTCCCGGATCATCACCGGCAAACCGCGCTGCTACAGTGGCGGCATCATCATACGTATAGCCAGAGGTGAGGAAAAGTGCCTCGCTCGTCTCGCCATGCTCGCTGCGCCATGTGCCGCCGCGAATGGCCTGAGTGGCCGGGCGCCAATTCCGGGTAATCGAGCGGTCTGTGCCTGTTGTTTTCTTCATGGTCCGGGCTGCTTAGTCGGCAGCGATAGTGCGGGCAAGCGCTGCGTCGGCAATATCGCTGCAGCCAATGGCGTCGAGCATTTGCGCGCCCTCCACCATGGTCAGGATTTGCCGCGCGGTTCCCGCGGCGTCATCATCGCCCAGCGGCGCAAAATTCTCCACCCAGCCAAGCAATTTATGCATGATATCGCGCGCGCTAATGCGATATGTCTCGTTGCCGCGCGCAGCCTCGGCCACAATCTGCCACCACAACGCCAGATAGGGCGCAAATTCAGGCCCCCTGATGGCAGCAGCGATTGAATACAAACACTCGCCACGGCTGTCTGCGCGCCCGGTTGGCAATGCCTCGTCCAGCGTATCGGAATAAGCCTGCGCTAAGTATTCCAGCAGCGCGCCGATCAAGGCTTCCTTATTGCCAAAATGATAAATCAGCATCCGGTCGCTGGTCCCCGCTGCCTTGGCCAATGGGCGCAGGCTGGCATCGGATAGGCCGTGTTTCAGCACATACCCGGCCATCGCCTGCAGCATCGTCTGCCGATCAAGCGGGGCGCGAGATTTGGATTGAGGAATTTCGGAAGTATTTTTCATTAGGGACTTGTAGCGGGCGCTACAGTAGGACACAAGTGTAGCAGTCGCTACATTGCAGATCTTTCTATGGAGGAAGCCAGATCATGACCCCCACACAAATCCTGTTCGTTGCCGGTATTCTTGCTGCCGGTGTGATGATAGCCTATTTTCTGACGAGCAAGAAACCCACTGGATCATGGCTGCTCGCGGCCGCACTCTGCGCCGCTTTCACTGTCTATACGGGCGCGGCTATTGCAGCAGAGGGCCCGATGGGCTTCATCGAAAATCAAGCGACCAGTCTGTTGGGCGTGCAGGTCTGGTATGACCTGATTATCTCGGTCGGAATTGCGATATTCCTGATCTTGCCGCGCGTACGGGCAGTCGGAATGGCCACTGCGCCGTGGATAATATTTCATCGGATTAACCGCTTCGATTGGCTTGCTGGCAATGATCGCGCGGCTGCTGTGGCTGGAACAGCGCAGCACCTGAGCAGTTTTACGGTTGCGGCCTGATCGCACTTTAACGGGCTTGTCGCCCAGCGCCGGGCTGCCTAGACGCAGCCATGATGAGCCATCCGCATTCCCACCAGCCGCCGCAAGATCCGATTGCCCTCATCGCGCTGATTGTCTTGGCATTCGCCGGTCTGTGCATAATCCGCCTGACGATCCCCTCGGCGCCCTATTTCGACGAAGTGCATTATCTGCCCGCCTCACGCGCGCTGCTGGATCAGTCCCAATGGCTCAATCGCGAACATCCGCTACTGGGCAAGGAATTCATCGCCGCCGGGATCGCATTGTTTGGCGATAGGCCATTTGGCTGGCGGATTTTCTCGGTCCTTGCCGGAACGATGGCGCTGTTCGCATTCTGCCGGGCCATGTGGTTCGCAAGCTGCTCGCAATTTGCGACGCTCACCTTCGGTCTGTTGCTGGCGAGCGGGTTCAGCCTGTTTGTCCATGCCCGCATCGCGATGCTGGATATCTTCATGGTGTGCTTCTTCGCCATCGCCCTGTGGCAGATTGCCGCTGCAATGCAGGAGCCGGAGACCGGGCGGCGCAGGTTAGCGATCGCAGGCGCAGCGCTAGGCCTGTCGATGGCGGCAAAATGGAATGCTGCACTGTTGGCGGTCATTCCGGGCATAATGTTCCTCGTGCTGCGCGCCTTCGCAGGACGCAGACGCTTGCTGATGAGCAGGCGCGGCATGCCGCTGCCGGGCATGACCTTGGTGGAGGCCGGCGTTTGGCTTGGCGTGCTGCCGCTGGTGGCTTACTGGCTGACGTTCCTGCCGGCCTATTTCTTCGCCAACGGAGCGCTGGAGCCGCGCGGTTTCATTGCCCTGCACCGCGAGATCATGGCACTGCAATCCAGCGTGATTGAGCCGCATCCCTACCAGAGCAATTGGCCAGATTGGCTGCTGAATATCCGCGCAATCTGGTATCTTTACGAGCCAGTTGACGGGGCGCAGCGCGGTATTTTGCTGATCGGCAATCCGCTGACCATGCTGGTCGGCCTGCCCGCGATGCTGTGGTGCGCATGGGCCGGGATCGTCCACAGAAGGTGGGAGGCGCTGGCGGTTTTCATCTTTTTTGCCGCGAGCACCCTTTTCTGGATCGCAGCGAACAAACCGATCCAATTCTATTACCATTATTTCCTGCCGAGCTGCTTCCTGCTTGCGGGTCTGGCACTGGCGCTGGATGAATTGTGGAAACGTGGGAGCCGCAAGATAGCGCTCGGAATTCTCGCGGGCAGCTTGGCGATTTTCGCATGGTTCTACCCGATCCTCAGCGCCGCACCGCTCGCCGGGCCGCAGAGTTTCAGCCACTGGATGTGGTTGGATAGCTGGCGTTAGCCGAGAACCTTAGCCAAAACGTCCCCAGACGAACTTGCTGGATAGAGCGTAGTTCCACACCGATCCCAGCACGATCCCGGCCATCACCGCAAGCGCCCAATTGACGCCGCGCGCTTGCAGCAAAGTGGCGGCTGCGACGTTGGCGAATGCCCCGGCGGCGCAGGTCGCGCAGAACCCGAGCCAGCCCTTCAGCATTGCCGAAAAACCGCGCAATTGCCGGTCGCGGTAGGTCAGCCAATTGTTGAGCCAGAAATTGAAACTCATCGCCGTCAAAGTCGCGATACTTTGCGCGAAGGCAAAGCCGCTGCCGAGCGATAAGAACAGAAGGCCGACGACCGCAAAGTGGACGAACACCCCCACTCCGCCGACGGTTCCGAACAGGGCAAAGCGGGTCGGGATAAATCGCCCGAAACTGCGTTCATACAGCCCCACCAGAAATTCGAACGCGACGGCTCGGTCCAACTTGCTTTCGCCCGCGCGCCGCTCCGCCAATTGCAGCGGAAATTCGCGGACCCTTAGCGCCGGACACGAAGTGGCGAGGATGTCCAGCAGCACCTTGAACCCGATCCCGGAAAGTCGCGGTGCCAATGCGCGGACCTGGGCTGTTTCGAGCAGGAAGAACCCGCTCATCGGATCGCTCAGCTCCACTCCGGTTAATTTACGTGCCAGCCGGTTGGCGAGGTTCGATCCCGCCTCGCGCCGCTCGCCCGCAAGCCCCTGCGCATTTCCGCCTTCGATAAAGCGGGAAGCAACCGCGACATCGCATTCGCCGCTTTGCACCGACTTCAACATCGCGGGCAGCAGCGCTGGATCGTGTTGATGATCGGCGTCCATCACTGCAACAAACGGCGCGGCAGTAGCGCAAATTCCTTCAATCGCGGCTGAGGCCAAGCCGCGGCGCCCGATCCTCTGGATGACCCGCAAATGCGGATTGGATTGCGCCAGTCTACGGGCTTCATCCGCTGTGCCGTCGGCGCTGTTATCATCGACAAAAATCGCCTCCCAGCCCTCTGCGCCCAGTACCGGCGACAGCGCGGCGTCGATCCGTTGAACCAGCGGCGCCAAATTCTCGCGCTCATCCAGCGTTGGCAGGATCAGCGCGAGCTGGAGGCTCACCAGTTCATAGCCGTTCCAATACTGCATCACCAATCGCTCCAGTGCCCATATCGCCGCCCAGATCACCACCGCGAATGCCGTCAGCCAAGGCCTTCGACACCGCACTTTCAATCTGCACAGCTTCTGCTTCACGTCCAAATGAATGGCGCAGCATCATCGCGGCGGACAGGATCGTGGCCATCGGATTGGCGATGCCTTGCCCGGCAATGTCAGGCGCGCTGCCGTGGATCGGCTCGTACAAGCCAAAAGTGCCAAATTCAGTCATCCGCTCGCCCATCGATGCGCTGGCGAGCAGGCCGATGGAACCGACACACATGCTTGCCTGATCGGACAGAATATCGCCAAACAGGTTGCCGGTGACCATGACATCGAATTGCCCCGGCGCCTTGACCAATTGCATCGCGGCATTGTCGACATAGAAATGATCGAGCGTGACGTCCGGATACTCCACAGAAACCTCGATCACCACATCGCGCCACAATTGACTGGTTTCCAGCACATTGGCCTTGTCGACGCTGGTCAGGCGGCCTTTTCGCCCCTGCGCCGCGCGGAAACCTACATGAGCGATCCGGCGGACTTCGCTTTCTGAATAGGACATCATGTCCCATCCCTCGCGCTGGCCGTCAGCAGTCGTGCGCATACCCTTTTCGCCGAAATACACATCGCCGTTAAGCTCGCGCACGATCAGCAAGTCGATCTGGCTGGCGATTTCCGGCTTGAGCGCGGACATGTCCTCCAAACCGGCAAAGGTCTTGGCAGGGCGCAAATTGGCAAACAGGTCCAGTTCCGCGCGCAGCCCCAACACCGCCTGTTCAGGCCGCAAATGGCGTTCCAACCCGTCGCATGATGGATCGCCAACCGCGCCGAACAATATCGCATCGCAGGCCTTAGCCATGTCGAGCGTTTCAGCGGGGAGCGGATGGCCGTGGCGGCGATAAGCTGCCGCGCCGACGTCGCCTTTAAACAGGGTTAGGCCCGGCAGACCGAGTGCTTCGAGCACCCGAACAGCTTCGGCGGTAACTTCCACGCCGATCCCGTCACCTGCGAATATAGCAACTTTCATCAATTCATCCTTGATCGCTGATCCGGGCGAGACGAGCGCCCAGCAATGTGCGGGAAGCCATAACATCGCCTCTGCGGTCGGCAAGCAGGTAGTATTCGATCGGTTGGGCCAGAGCCTCGAACGCCGCCATCACCGCGCCAAAATCTGCCGCATCGGGCCGCGCGCCGCCGCCATAGCCAAGTTCCCTCAGCAGCAGCATTTCGTAGGTAACCAGCGCATCTGCCCACCCCCGCGCAGACGGCGCATTGCAGATTGCTTCGAGCAGGGCGGACAAGGCAGAATAGAGGCCGGGATAGGGATTCCTTTCCGGCAAAACCGTGGCGCTCAGCGCGCAGACCCATGAAATCGCCGCTGCGGGCAGCGGTTCGGACAACCACGGCCCGCGGCTTTGGATCAATTCAAGTTTTGCGAACGGCAATTGCGTGTCGGATTTGGAGCGCAGGTCAATTTCGACCAGATTGCCCGGAATGACCACGGGGCGCAGGTTGCGCCCTCGCCCACCCGCCACATAAGCAGCCACCATTCCTTCTACCTCGGTCAGCATGCGCGCAATGACCGCAGTCTCGCCGTGAGGGCGAGCGGATAGGAGAATGGCGGACGCACGAAGCTGCATTATGTCGCGCTAGCCGATTTGGGGACTTGTGCGAAGAGTAACGATCAGCCTTGTTTGGCTTCCAGCGCGGCAAGCCGTTCGCTGAGTTTTTCATTTTCTTCCCGCGCCTTGGCGGCCATGTCTTTCACCGCGTCGAATTCTTCACGACTGACGAAATCAAGTCCGCCCATCGCTTCGCGCAATTTCTCGCGCGTGCCTTCGCGCGCCTCGCGGGTCATCCCCGCAAAGGTCCCGGCCGCACTGTTGGCGAGTTTAACGAAATCGGCGATGATCGAGTTCTGGCTTTGCATCGCATCCAAATGGGATGCAATGCCGCATTTGTCCAGCCCCTCAAGCGCCGGGCGCGGGCATCCGCCCGCTTGGCTTTCCTCGCATAAGCTCGGGCGTCCGGTCGGCCTTTGGCTGCCGCGACCAAGATCACGACTTCAATCGGATGCCTTGGAATGGCCGGTCCGCGACCAGCGGACCGCAAGCGCGCCCAATCTATCTGGCGCGCGCCGGGCGGTTAGCCCGCCCCTCGGAGGTATTTGCGTAGCAAATTACCGCGAGAGAAGACAAACTTCTCAAATCTCCATCCGGTGCACCGCGCTGACAGTCTCCGTGCCGTCAGCTTCAGGGTTCAGCCGCAGAAATTCGTAATTGAGCACCGTCGCAAACAGGATCCATGCGAGATAGGGCAGCATCAACAGCGCCGCCGATTTGCGTACTCGCCAAAACAGTACGATGGTGACGATCACCAGCACATCCAGCACGCTAATCAGGATTAGCGCATTGGTAATCTGGTTGGCCCCGAAAAACACCGGGGTCCAGGCCATATTGACAACAAACTGAACCACGAACACCGCAATTGCGAGGCCCCGTCCGCGAGCACCCCACGCTGCGCAGATCAATGCCAGGGCAAAGCCGAGCATCAGATATAATGCGCTCCAGACGATACCAAACCAGACTGGTGGCGGGAAAATCGAAGGTTTGACCAGCGATTGGAACCATAGCGTGTCAGGTCCCCCGCCCAAGCGCCCTGCCAGGAAACCCAGCAACATGACCGCTGGCACTGTCACCAGCGCCCAGCGCAAGAAACTAGCGCGAAGCTGACTGCGGGATGCGATAATGTTCATGAATGTTCCCTAAACGATTCGGACATAAGCGATAGTGGCGATACCGCAGGGTCCGCGCAACAGGCGCTTTGGGCCGATCCCGTATTGAGGCCCGCTATAAACCCAATAAGAAATTTCTGCTGGCGGATCGCATGGATCAGAAATTCGACATTGCCTTCTGGTCCGGTGATCGGGCTACGAACAATGCCTTCGACCTGCCAGCCGATCCCGGTCAGCCATTCGCTGACTTCATCGCAGACACGGCTGTGCAGTTTTTCGTCGCGGACCACGCCGCCCTTACCTACTTCTTCGCGGACAACCTCGAACTGTGGTTTGATCAAAGCGACCAACCGGCATTCCTGCGCGGCAAGGTTTAGCGGCACTTCCAATACTTTACGCAAGCCAATGAAGGACGCGTCACACACTACCCAGCCGCATGGTCGGTCTATCTGGGCGGCTGTCAAAATGCGCGCACTGGTTTGTTCCAGCACTGTTACACGCGGGTCTTGCCGCAATTTCCACGCCAATTGATTGGTGCCGGAATCGACCGCAAACACGTGCTCAGCGCCCTTAGACAGCAGCACATCGGTAAACCCGCCGGTGGAACTGCCGATGTCCATCGCAGTGCCGCCTGCCGGGTCGAGCGCGAAATGTTCCAGCGCATGCGCCAGCTTGATCCCGCCCCGTCCGACCCACGGATGATCGCGCCCGCGCACCTCCAGCGGCGTATCTTCGGGCAATTGCTGCCCCGATTTCGTCAGCTTAGTTTCGCCGGAAAACACCAATCCCGCCATCACCAGCGCCTGAGCACGAGTGCGGCTTTCCGCCAATCCGCGTTCGGCGAGCAATTGATCGAGACGTCGTTTTCCAGCCACTACACTCTTCTCCATGGACCCAAATGCCGTTAGCGCGCATTGAGCGTAAGAGAAACCGTGATCAATCCGGAGTGCCCGTGAAAAAACTGAATTTGAACAACCTGCGCATTCTTGCCGCATTGCCGATGTTCGCGCTAGCCAGCTGCGTGGCGGCGCCGGAACCTGCGCCGCCGCCAGTATCGCAGCCTGCGCCCACGCCAACGACTGCGCCGGTGCAGCAACCCATGGCCGCGCCGCCTGCGAATTGGATCGATGCGCCCGCAACGCCCGGCGATTGGATCTATCGCGGCACCGCTGGCGGATCACAGGCGCTGTTCGGCACCAATTCCGCTGAGCCTGTGCTGACATTGCAATGCAGCCGGGCCGCTGGCCAAGTGCTGCTGGTTCGCCGCGGCGATGCGACCGGACCGGTGCCGATGCGGATCATGACCGAGACCGAAAGCCGCGCTGTCACCGTCGCGCCGGACCGTGGTTCTGTCCCCAGTCTCGTCGTTAACATACCGGCCCGCGACGGCTTGCTGGATGCGATGGCGATCAGCAAAGGACGGTTCGCGGTTGAGATTGTTGGCCTGCCGACATTGTACGTGCCCAGCTGGCCAGAGATTTCTCGAGTTATCGAGGATTGCCGATAATCCGCGCTGTCATTTCAGACTTAATCGGCGAACGTGCAATTCTGACGTGGAAAAACATAAATACAAGTCTTGCGTTCCGACGCAAAACGACTCACATTGCACTCAAGATCAGCGGCGAACGCGGTCTTGGGCTCCCCGATGACCGGGCGGCTCTGGCTACATAGCGCGAAAGGAGGTGATCCGATGTCTCATGGTTCAGCAAATGTGAGGTCGGTAAGTTTCCGCACGGAGCATTATTGCCGATAATTCGGCGATAAAGGCATACGTGGGCGGCACTTCCGGCCGCTGACCATGCGAAGGGCGGTACCAGGCTAAGGCCGGGGCCGCCCTTCTCATTTGTGAGTTTAGGAGGCAGATACCAGGCTGAGGCCGGGCTGTCCTTCTCACCTTAGTGGCTGTGGCGGGAATTGGTGCCTTACCATTTATTACCAAATATATACCTTTCTCTTGCCTAATGTTTCAAAGCGCATTAGGCGCCCCCTCGACAAATGAGGACAATTGTAATGGCCGATGCTCCGGCGACCCTGTTTACCCAGATCCCCCACCCCGCGCCCACGTCTGATGACGCGCGCAATGCGGCAATTGCTGACCCCGGCTTCGGCAAGGTTTTTTCAGATCACATGGTGTCGATTGACTATACCGAGGGAACAGGCTGGCATGATGCCACCGTCGGTCCGCGAGTGCCAATCCCCATCGATCCCGCCGCATCGGTACTGCATTATGCGCAGGAAATCTTCGAAGGGATGAAAGCATATCGGCAGGAAGATGGCAGCCTTGCCCTTTTCCGGCCCCACGCAAATGCGGCGCGCTTCAACGCCTCTGCTACCCGCATGGCGATGCCGCATATTCCGGAAGAACTGTTCGTCGAGGCCGTCCGCCAACAGGTTCAGATCGACCGCAACTGGTTCCCCGCTGTCGAAGGCGGTTCACTATATCTTCGGCCCTTCATGTTCGCGAGCGAGGCATTCCTCGGCGTGCGTCCGGCGCTGGAATATAAATTCATGGTGATCGCCAGCCCGGCAGGTAATTATTTCAAGTCCGGCTCCCCAGCGGTGTCGATCTGGATCAGCGATTACTCACGCGCTGCGCCCGGCGGCACCGGCGCAGCCAAGACCGGCGGCAATTATGCGGCCAGCCTGGTGCCCACGGCAGAGGCTTTCGCGCGGGGGCATGATCAAGTTCTGTTCCTCGATGCGGTCGAACACAAATGGGTCGAGGAACTGGGGGGCATGAATCTGTTCTTCGTATTTGAAGATGGCAGCATCGTTACACCTCCGCTCACTGGCACAATCCTGCCCGGCATCACCCGCGACAGCTTGCTGCAATTGGCCCGCGAAGAAGGCCTCACCGTGCGCGAAGAACCCTACAGCATCGACCAATGGCGCGATGACGCAAACAGCGGCAAATTGCTCGAAACGATGGCCTGCGGCACTGCTGCGGTGGTGACGGCGGTTGGCCATGTTGCAGGACCGGACGGCGAGTTTACCATCGGCTCCGGCGGCCCCGGCCAGCTGACCATGAAGCTGCGCGAGAAGCTCGTCGGCATCCAGCGCGGCGCGATTGCCGATATACACGACTGGGTGACAAAGGTGGGGTGATTTCAGGACGTCAGCTAACGACCCAATTGGAGACATTAGCTGATGCCTGCGCCATGGCCTGCATTGCGTCAAAAAAGCGGGCATCAAATGCCCCTAACCACCTACGCTATAGCGAACATTAACACTCTGAGACTTGAACCAAGGGTCCGGTTGCCTCTACACCCCTAGATTATGGATCAGTTGATACCCGGTTACGCCGATTTCGATATGTGGCTGCGCTCATTGGTTGCGCTTGCCGTACTGGCTTTTGTGGCCCTTGCCGTTAACTGGCTACTCAAGCGTGTCCTGCTACGCGCTGCCGCGCCCTATCTAGATACGCGCAGTAAGACGGCTGACAAGGCTGCAGCGTGGCTCGCCACTGTCATTCCACTGGCCATCATTTCGCGCGGGATCGAACTGGTTCCGCATCTGCTGCCAGAGGTGGTCACGGTGACTGCAAACATCGCGCGGGCCTTGATTGTCGTATCGCTAGCTATGGCGATCAACTGGGCGCTGGACTACACGAACGAACTTTACGCCCGCAGGCCTGAGGCGCGCAACCGGCCCCTCAAGGGTTACATCCAGGTCCTTAAGATCATCATCTTCTGCACCGCCGCAATCCTGATAATTGCCGTTCTCATCGAACAGTCGCCGCTGCTCCTGCTTTCCGGCCTTGGCGCAATGGCGGCGGTCTTGCTGCTGGTTTTCAAGGATACCATCCTGTCCTTGGTTGCCAGTGTTCAGCTGACGAGCAACGATATGCTACGGGTCGGCGACTGGATCGAGATGCCCAGTATGGGCGCCGACGGGGACGTTGTTGATATCGCGCTGCACACGATCAAGGTGCAGAATTTCGACAAGACGATCACCACTATCCCGACGCACCACCTGATTTCTGACGCGTTTCGCAATTGGCGCGGCATGAATGAGAGTGGCGGGCGCCGCATTAAACGCGCACTGACGCTAGACCAGAACTCGGTGCGCTTCCTGAACGATGATGAAGTCGCAAGCATGAAACGCTTCCACCTGCTCGACGATTACATCGCTCGTAAGCAGGATGAGATTGCGGACTGGAACGCGCACGAACTGTCCAGCGACGGCGATGAGATCAATGCGCGGCGAATTACCAATATTGGCACGCTGCGCGCCTATGTCATTGCTTACCTGAAGAACCATTCCCGAATTGCTAGCGATGACTTCACCCTTTTGGTGCGCCAGTTGCCTCCTGGCCCGCAGGGCCTGCCGCTGGAGATCTATTGTTTCACCAATACGGTGAAATGGGGTGAATACGAGGCCATTCAGGCTGACATTTTTGACCACATGCTCTCCATAATCTCAGAATTCGGCCTGCGCATATTCCAGCAGCCGACCGGCATGGATCTGGCTGAACTTGGCTACTTTACAAAAGAACAACCGGCCGTTTGAAACCAGCTACAATTTTCCGAAGTCAGAACATTTGTCAGATTTGCGCGTGACGTTTAAATATTGGGTGCGAATGAAGCTGATACCAGTGGCCGCGCTAATGTCTGTTATCGTACCTTGGTCGCCCAAAAGCGGGAAGGCAGATAACCAACAAGTTTCTGACATTCGGGCCGACGAGCAAGAAAATAAAAGCAGTCGGTCTGCTAACGACCCAATAGCGGACGTCAGCTATGACCACTAGGCTCAAAGCTTGCAGCAGATGCAATATCAATTTTCAGCACGCTCAGTTCTTTCTCGTATTTTCTTAGATAGTCTGCGGCGTTCACTTGCAGAACTCGTCGCGAGTCGTGTCTCAAGGAGGAAGAAAAGCAAGGCAGTGAACACTAGTCCCATCGCCAAAATCCACGCTACGGCAACGATCGTGCCTAGTGGAGGGCGTACAAAGGCACTAACAAAAAGCAGTGCTACAACGATGCATATCAACAGAGCTGCAGTTGTGCTGAGATTTACAGCACGATGAGCGAATGTTTGTCTGCGTCGCAAAACAGGAAGCTCCTCTAAAGCTGGGTCTGGCCTGCCTGCATTTTCACTTTCGTCTAAACGATCTACCCGGTCAGTAAGCCAAATCAACCGTCCATTCATGACATTTAGAAACGCGCCGATCGCTGCAAGAAGGAAGACAGGCGCCAAGGATACTTGTACAATTTTTTGAACACTTTGTGTGCTTGATGTTCTTGCGATCAAACCTGAAGCTAGGTCGCCGCTAATTGCCAGTAAATCAATCATTGCATGGCAGCCTTATTGTACCCCTGTTAGCCTCCACATAACTGGCAAGCTCGCTTTGAGAGGGAATGTTCATCTGTTTACATACTAAGCCACTACGCAGCAATTGCCGCATAGAATCGACTTGGTCCGCTAAGTTGTTGATACGTTGTCACCCCTTCGTCCATGTAAGGCATAATCGGACAAGGGTTAGACTGGCCTGTCCTGAACAACAGTATCTAGTGGATTGATTCCAACGTTTGGAACCCCCGGTTTCGAGCTGCGATGATTTCATCAGGATCGGCTTTCCAGACGAAAGGCTTTGGGTCGTTGGCGTTGTACTCGCGGATGAAGCGATTGATCGCGGCCTGAAGATCGACAAGCGAATGGAAGACGCCATTCTTGAGCCGCCGCCG
>Ga0209702_10004069_pt1 | contig 21914 bp, 26 predicted proteins | sample FRY01_FD_187210 | JGI IMG/M metagenome (GOLD analysis project Ga0209702, IMG submission 187210) | Freshwater microbial communities from Lake Fryxell liftoff mats and glacier meltwater in Antarctica - FRY-01 (SPAdes) (version 2) | ecosystem: Environmental > Aquatic > Freshwater > Ice > Glacier... | reverse complement strand
GAATGCCGGGGCCGTTCTCAACGATCCAGTCAAACGCTCCTTTAACCCAACCGAGGATTGTTCCTCCAAGATCACCGAGAAAACCAAGAATCTTACCGGGCAAACTAATAAGCCATTCGCCGACAGTTAAAAGGATTCCGGGGCCGTTCTCAACGATCCAATCGAACGCCATCTTGACCCAACCGAGGATTGTTCCGCCAAGATCACCAAGAAAACCAAGAATCTTACCGGGCAAACTAACAAGCCATTCGCCAATAGAGAACAAAATGATGGGGCCGTTCTCAACAATCCAATCAAAAGCGACTTTAACCCACTCTAAAAGCTTAGCTCCTAGATCACCAAGAAATCCGAAGATGATTGCGGGCAGGCCAATAAGCCAGTTGACTATCTTGAGCAAAATGAGCGGTCCGAAGCGCACAACCGCGTCGAAAGCTAGCTTTATTCCGTCTACAAGTAATGGGGGCAGTTTTGTAACGAGCCATCCACCGATGCCTTTTAGGACATTAAACAGAAGTTTAATTAGGTCAAGACCCCAATCAGCGAGAACTCCCAAAATGCCCGGTATCAGGGTAATGATTATCTTAAATGATGAGTACATGAGCGATATGAAGATGCCCGGAAGCCTTGAGAAGAAGCTCTTGAAACCGTCGATAAGGCCCTCACCTGCCATATCTTTCTTCTTGCCACCCTTCCCACCCTTGCCGGGCTTAAATAGTCCAACAATGAAATTGCCGAGGATCTCGGGGAGGTCTTTAAGTTTCTTGAAGAACTTGGGTGCTTCCTTGACTATGTAATCCGCAGCACCCTCAATCAACCCAGCAAATGCCTCACCCATGTCTGCAACGTAGTCCAAAAGGAATGCAGGTAGATCAACTATCCAAGTTGCGATACCTTGCCCTATTCGATCGAAGCCACCCAGTATTTTTGTCATGTCGAATGTGAAAATTCCAGCAATAATGTCGCCTAAACCGCCGAGAATCTGAGCGCCACCCTTGATCGTTGTAAGGATGGATGCACCCCAACTGCCAAGGATCGGGAAATCCTCTATCTTCGGAATAAGAGCGTCAATTGTTCCCGGTATGATGTCCTTAAAGAGTTGCTTTATGGCATCGAAGGCTGCTGGGAGGGCAGTCTTTACGGTTGTGAGTATTGAGTTGAACAAATTTGTAAAACCCGAAGCAATCTGACCACCATCCAGATTAAAGATTCCAGCAATGATGGTTGAGAATGAACCAGCCGCCTCAGAAATACCTTGCAGTTGTATAATTATCAGTTCTGCTATTTTGCCGACAAAGGGAACATTTTCGATTCGCTTCTTAAAATCCTCTAACGCTACAGGAATTATTGTTGAGAAAAGATAGCCTAAGGACGCTGCGATACTGGGAATTGAAATACTCAGTAAGTTGCCGATAGCCTCAAATGACTTGTCTATGCCCTCTTGTATCTTTACGGGATCAAGAGTAAATATCCCACTGATAATGTCGCTTATGCCGCTGAAATTGTCGAAGCTAGCTTTTATTGCGCTAAAAATTCCCTTGGCGAATGGGTCAATCAAATTCTCTATGTACGGTTGGAGTGACGGAACATTAGATATTGCTCCAATAAGCGTTGTATAGATCGAGTCAGTTACACGTGCTCCACTATCAGATAGATTTCCGAGAAAATCAAAAGCCTGAGATACAACTTCCCCGATGACTCTAGGTAGATCCCTGATCTTGTCATAGAGAATGTCTAAAGCATCTCTAGCAGTTTTAGATGCCCCCTCAAAGTCACCCTCAATGAGCTGTTTTATGGTCTTAAATCCTTCAATTACTGCTGTAAATGTTATGTCTTTGACTGCGTCGAAGACTATGCGGATTGCAGCACCAAAATCCTCTAGTGGTGTTATTCCCTCCCTAATCAAGTCCTTGCCATTGCTAATACCAGTTGCGAACTCTTGGAACTTATCTATAATCGTGTCGTAGGCACCGCGTATTGAGACACCAAAGTTTTCTATCGGAGTAATACCTTCCTTGATAAGATCCTTACCTACAGTTATGCCAGTAGTGAACTCCTTAAACTTGTCGCTGAGACCCTGAATAAAGTCTCGTAATGGCGCACTACGTTCATATAGAGTCTTGAAGGCAAATATAAGTCCAGCAATAGCAGCGACTGTCAGAACGATGGGACTAGACAGAAAACCGAATAGAGTAGTAAGTGCTCCAATTATCACACTGACAGTAAAGATTACGGCACTGATTACGGCCCAACTCGCAGCAAGCCCACCGGCAACAATTAGGAACTTCTTGATTGCATCCTTCGCATTATCAAAGGCTGTTCTAATGGTTTCAATTTGCTGAGGAGTTAGCTTCTGCATTTCAAGCCTAAATTGAAATATCTTGACCTCTATCTTCTTGATAACGTCAGAAATGGTATCGCCAACAATCTTGAATGCATCGCTTAAAGCGGATGTCTTATCTTTGGCACCCTGCATGGCATCACCTGCCGCGCCTATTGCAGGTGAGAGCAAGTCGCCTATTGCATTGAATAATTCCTTGACTTGATCGAAGAGACTTCTGAGTGAGGTACGAAAGTCCTCGGACGACTTGTAAGCGCCGATCAGTACGCCAGCAAGTATAATGAACCCGAGGATGGCGGGATTCGTTGCGAGCACCTGAAATACCTTGACGAGTCCTCCGAATGCCTTGAGAAGGCTACCCATAATTCTCAAACCCAGACCAAGGCCACCTAGAGCGAAGACAATCCCAACGATTGCTTTTATCGCTCCGGGGGATTGCTCCATCATGCGGTTCATGAACCTTGCAACAGCATCGGCGGCATCTGCAAGTTTGTTAATGATGCCGTCTTTGCCGCCAAAAGCAACGATAGCTATACCTTGCAGGGATGACGTGAACCTCTTGAGTCCACCCTTAACACCTTCCATCTGTTTAGCTGCGATCTCAGCAGCGGTCCCACTATTCGCCATTTTATCGCTGAGATTAGAAATCTCCTTTGCCGGGAGTTTCATCGTCTCAAACAACGCAGCGCCAGATTCTCCGAACAGGTCTAAGGCTTGAGCCGAAGTCAGCCCGGCACCTTCAAGCAGCCTCAGTACCGATTGAAAGCTTAAAACGTCGCCATCAGCGTCAACTAACGTGCCATTGAGTCTACGAGTTGCACCGATCAGCGGCAGAATTGCATTGTTCTTTGTCGCTGACATTGCTTTTTCAAGCTTCTCCTGAGCTTGCTGCGCATTAAATCCACGCTTGACGAACGCAGCTAGCACTGAGGTTGTGTCGTCAATGTTGAACTTGAACTTAGAAACCGTGTCGTATGACTTTAAGAACGCAAATCGTAAGTTATCTTGCTGATCCTTATTTAATCCTAATTCCTTGGTTGCGGTCTTAAGCTCATTACCGGCCTCCTTGTTAGCCTGAGTCAGTTCGCGCAGAGCTTCAGAACCGACGCTTACAAGTGACAAGAAGCCCGGACCGGCGCGCTGCCCGAAGACGGTGATTGCGTCAGCAGTACTAAATGACGTTTTTTCTAACTGACCGATGATGTTCTCAAGTGGTAGAAGTTTCCCAGCAGAGTCCTTGGTTACTATGCCAAGCCTGTCAATGACTTCAGCACCCTGCTTTGTCGGTTTCTCCAGCTTGACTATTGCGCCACGAAGAGCAGTACCGCCTAGCGAAGCCTTCAGTCCAGCATTGGCTAGAAGGCCCAACGCTGCTGTTGTTTCCTCGAAAGAAACTCCTGAAGCTTCCGCAACGGGTGCCACGTATTTCATTGCGTAAGCAAGATCAAGCAACGTTGTGTTGCTGCTTACGAAAGTGTTAGCAAGTACGTCATTGACGCGACCGACTTCACTTGCGACCATCCCAAACGAGCGCAGCGTGTCAGCAGCAATCCCCGTTGCTTCAGCTAAACCGAATTGGCCAGCAGAAGCAAGCCGCAACGTACCGGGAATGGCTTGAAGAATTTCGTTAGTGCTAAAGCCCGCTGTAGCAAGTTTTACCATTCCGTCCGCTGCTTGAGCGGCAGTGAACTCTGTATCTCTACCGAGTTTCTGCGCAACGGCATCGAGTTTGTCAAACTCTTCCCTGTTTGCCCCAAGAACAGCACCAACGCGACGCATCGAAGTATCAAAGTCATATACAGCTTTGACACCTAGAACGCCGAATAGGGCCGCCGCAACAGTAAACCCGCCAAGGGCTTTACCCATGCTTGTAGCGGATGCTCCCAAACCTGTGAAACTTGACGAAACTTTGCCAAGACCACCAGCTAATGCAGCAGAACCACCGATGCCTGTAGCCATCGCAGCCGAAGTTTTAGAACCCAAACCTGCAAGGGTTGCGTTGAACGCTGAGGCGTCACCAACGATCTCGATGACTGCTGTACCAACAATTTGTGGCATCAGGTCACCCCATGAAAGGTTGTGTCGGAGTTATCAAAAGTGTGCTGATCTGCGAAAGCATCATGGTCACTATTCCACCATGAAGGAGCCTCCATGCCCTGCATAGAAGCTGGAAGCATCGGGTCATCAATGATCTCACCACCATGAGCGCCTAATCGTCCAGCGAGAGCAAGATCAACTTTTTTGCGACCTTCTTCATCAGCATCCTGCACGAGACGCGAATAAACAAAGTTCAACATCTCCACAAGGGAGAGTTCTGCTAAACGCCTACCGGACCCGACGAGCCAGCCGTCAACCTCAAGTGCATTGTAACTGCACCACGAACTGAGGACTACGACTGCTCTGTAGGGCGCGCGGCGATCACCTCTGTCGCAGCTTCAAGAATCTTATTTAATTCATCAAAATCTATGATCGGGTCAGCTTCTTCTAGGAAGTTCATGAAACGCTCACGATCGTCAGAGATGAATGCGTGGTTCAAGAAGTCGAGGATCGCACCCATCTGCCGTGATGGGGAGGTTTTGGAATCCCCGGCAGCAGTTAGTTTCAACATCACAATCGCAGGAATCTGCGAAGCAAGCGTAAAGGTTTCTTCTCGCACGTTGATCGACTCTGACTTCTTCTCTGCTTCAGCGGCTAAAGCTTCAATCTGGTCAATCGGAGCAACTGCTGTTGTATCTGACATACGTCACCTTTCAATCGTTATGTTGAGAGGATTGTACTACAGTGCACAACAGGACGCCTGCAATAATCACGCTTTTGCAGCAATAACCGTTTTCAGAGAGTCCCAAAGAAACGGCTGTGGGTATTTGGTCCCCGGATGCCATACCCGCAACCTGTACTGAAGGACGCCTGTTACCCTGTCAGGGAATACGAGCATTGGGGCATTTACTGGAAGAATCTCATGGGGTAAAGAGCCTTCATGGACTGCGAGGACGTATGGTGCGGAATCCCCACCCGCTCGCACTTCGCCACGGATGGGTGGGGATGTGACAATCGACTGGATTGAGTCGCGCAAACTACCGCTCACAGTAGGACATGTCGCCTGTGCTAGTTCTTCTACCGATTTAGTCAGAGCAGAAATGTAGATGCCGACCGCACCCGTTGGAGACTGAAGGAGTTCAGCTAGGCCCGCTGGGTTCGGAATGAAACCAGCCATTAGCAGCGACAGCTATCTAATTCCATGAGCCATGTTGCAGTGAATCCCGCACATCCACCTCTTGGTGGATCGGGTTTCAGAGTTCCCATCATTGCCATAAGGCAACCGTTTTGGTTGACATTGTAAAAGTTGTTATTAAATGCTGATACAAGCCTGCACCAGACAACATTAGCGTCGATCAGTAAAGCCTCAGATGCCGCTTGCATGTCTGGGGTTGGCGGAAATGGGGACTTGGCATTATCCCTCACAACCGGCCAGCAAGGACGGACAAGTCGGGCCTTCACTCTCATCATTCGTGAGACACCACACTGGAAGGGGTCAGAAGTATTTGCTGACGGGAACTTTACTGTTGGCAAAATCTCTTCCATCCACACTGCCAGAAAGTCGCAGCAGTCATCAGGTGGCGTTGTCCAAGAAATGAAACAAGATCTGGGAGCGCCTGCAACAGTGCATTCTCCCAAGGCGACACACAGGTCATCTACAACAAGCTGAAGGACTTCATTAAGATACGACGGGTCAGTAAGGTCACAAGCCACGAGTCACGTCCACGTCGTCGGACGCTTTTTCTCATCAGCCCGATATACCGCTGCCCTTCTTTGCAGACCAGCCGGATTAACAGACTTAACCCAGAGGTCAACCTCATAAATCCCCACTTGGCCCTTATCGAGGAATACCAGCGGGTCTGCAAACTCCATTGAAACGCCTTCACGAGTGATTTGTTTCAGCCGTTGCGGGAGTATGCACCCATCGCCACCACACTGGTTCAGTGCGATCTGGCAAGCGAAGATTGCTGCTGCCATCTGCCCACCCGGCGGGGGTGGTGATCCTTGAACATAAGTGATTGACCATGTTCCAGTGCCAGCAAGGCAACCTGTCTGATAAATAGTCTGCGAGGAAGGTGCTGTTCCTCCGATTAGCGCTCCAAACGTGCTGGTAACCGACGGGACGTAACCGATAACCACCGGATCAAATAGCACTAAGTAAGGGTTAGTTCCCCCGGCATCGCCCGGCCCGCCCGAAACCACAACAGATCCAACACCAACCGCCGCTTCGATTAGCGCTGAGAGCGCAGCAGCAGAAGCATCGTAAGGGACGCTGATAGCAGTACTACCGCCACCCGGATCGGCCATGCTGAGAATCCAAGAGCCGCCGGTCGCGTCAACCGTGAAGCTCATACCAAGGTCTTGGTTGCCGCCCGGAGCGCACTGCTCAGCGCCTAGATCATTAGAGCATGGCCAGTGGCCGCCATCCACGCGACACACACGCCTGTAAGCCTCAACCTTGTAGGCCGACGGGTCTAAAACCACACCATCAATCAAAACCTCGGTAACCTCATCAACCGTACCGGGAAGATCAACACAATCCAAGTGGCAAACCCCACGGCATCCCTGCCATTTGTTGACCCATCCGCCCGCGACCATGTACGGCAACGAAGGGTAACCAGCGTACGCCCAACCCCAACCGGATGAAGCAAACCAAGACCATGTGTCAGCGTTGCAACCGCAGTTGTCTCCGGCGCATGGAAAAACTGTGCGAGTGCATTCTCCGGGCCAGCGTCGCCCGGACAATCTAAACAGAATCTCTGACGCGAACTGGATTGCTTCAGTCAGGTCGAACGCGGGGTCTAGGCCCGTGCAGCAGGCGCGAACCTGCTCATCAGTTGTCCACTGAGTACAAGGGGGGGGAGGAGGCGCTGCCACAATTTCAGCTTACATGCTGCATCGCTCATTCTTCTGAGTGGGTGCCTTCCATTGCTTCTAACCAAAACTCCAATGGGTCAACATCTGAATGTGCGGCAAAGTTAAATACCAGTTGACCAAGTAACCCAGTTAGCGAAACTATGACGGCCTTAGATTCCTTCTCACTCAAACCGCCGATCAAGTGAAGAAGACCCTCCCAATCTTTTAGCAACACTGCTGCCATTAAAGCAGTCATATCTTTCTTCGCTTCTAGTGCATCGTGCATATATTTGAGCATACGGCCCAAGATGGACGAAGGTATGTAACAAAATTTAGATAGCGATGAGTGAAACATCCATGTGAACTTTTGTTATCCTCAGCACATCGTAAAAGAACCGGATGACTGGAAACTCCAAGCACGTTGCCGGGGGAAACCCCCTAGTATGTTCTTTCCAAAACAAGGCCAGTATCAAGATGTTGTAAGAGCCAAACAGTTCTGTGTGCAATGTGAGGTCCAACAGGAATGTTTGACTGCGAACATAGATGAGGACGACGGGGTGTACGGCGGGACTTCTGGGAGACAAAGAAAAGAGATGCGTCGGGCAGCAAAACGCTCAGCACGAGAAAGGATACAAACTGAAAATCGTATTGAGTATCGAAAGCTCACGGCACAAGCAGAACCGTGGGAAGAAACCTGACGGGTCTGCTGCGCTTGCACGCATCCGCTCAGCATGGCGTGAAGCTGTAACCGCTAGAGATGATGAACGCAACCGACTGTCTGGATGGGTTGCCGGAGCAGTAGCGATTTACGGTTCCATCACCGGGGAACCTGTCGATGTTTTACTGAAACGGCTTGAAGAAGAGATGCCGTCAGGTAGCCCTGCGACGGATGGCACCAGCCAATCCGTGTGGCCGGGGTCACAGTTTGTTGAGGGAAGATCAACGCCAGCCCCGCCCCGGCCGCCCGGCGCTCAAAGACGTGTTGAGTGACTATCACGGTAACTTGACGTTTCTGCCGTAAGGTATCCGATCAATAACCCTTGTGTTTCTATAACAGACACATAAGGGTTGACCATAGGTGAGCAGAATATAATAACTGCTCAAGCTGGAGGAGTTGTAAATTGGATCACATCGTTGTACCTGAAGACCTAACAGCCATTGCCGACGCTGATCTCAAGGCGCTCGCTGAGAGTGTTCGTGCCGAAGCAGAAGCAATGGGTGGCGATGCAGCCACATCCGACGAAGCGCTAGCTATGGTCGAGGCACTTGTTGCCGATTACGATCGCATTGCCAAAGAACTTGACTCGCGGTCAGCACAACTGCAAGATCGCAGTGATCGGATTGCTGCTGCAATGGATCATTTCGTCGAACCAGTTGCAGATGAGGTTGTTGAAACCGCAATTGAGGCTGAAGTGGTTATGTCAACCGAGGTCGTTGTCGAGCTTTCATCTGAGGATGACGCTCCTAGCGAGGTTGTCGAACTGGCAACCGAAGTAGAAGTAGAAGAAGAAGTACCCGCTGAGACCATTCTGGTCGAAGAGGTTGAAAAAACAGAAACCGTTGAATTGTCCTTGGAGGTCACAGTGGAAGACAGCAATTCCCTTACAGGTGCCGAGGCCAGTTCTGCACTGACCCGGCGTATACCAGAGGGTGTAACACCTCTGGCCGATTCCGCTCCATCGGGCGCAATCCTGCACGCATCCAATGCGATCCCCGGTCTTAGCGAGGGAACAGCACTAGATCGTATGCAGCTTGCAACGGCGATCACCAAGAAACGTCACGGCATGAACAATGCCTCCAGTGGCACTTACGAGCGTGTAGTTCTTGCAACTGCCCAGTCGGATCTTCCCAATAAGGTGTCTGGTGGCGCTGAGGAAAACTTCTCAGTGTTTGACACTGTGCGTGCCGAGTGGGCCGCTTCGACTCGTGAGCGTACTTCGCTTGTCGCTTCTGGTGGCAACTGCGCACCTATCCCGCCTTCGTATGAGTTCTTCCGTCTGGCAGAGCCTCTGAATCCTGTTGAGCAGACTTTGCCGTCAGTTGAGGCACCTCGTGGCGGTATCCGCTTTATTACCCCGCCGGATTGGACCGATGCCCTTGCGGGTGTTCGTGTCACAACTGAAGCTGAAGATGCCGCCGGGTATGGGTCTGCTAGCGGTTTGACTGCGCCTAAGCCTTGCGTGCATGTTGATTGTCCCCCGATTGAGGAATGCTTGGTTGACGCTGTTTCTCAGTGTGTGGAGTTCGGCAACCTCAACTATCGGGTGTTCCCTGAGCAGGTTGCTGCGTTCCTTGAAGACCTTGCGGTGGCGTTTACTTCCACTAAGGAAATCTTCTATCTGGATGCGATTGACGCAACTTCTACCGCTGTGACAGCCGCACCCGCTTATGGTGCGACTCGCGGTGTGACACAGACAATCCTTGCTGCGGCAGCGAATTATCGTCGCCGTCAGCACATGGCGACCAACTCTGTGTTGACTGTGATGCTTCCTTCTTGGACTGTTGAGTTTATCAAGGTTGACATGGTAAACGATCATGCGCTCGGGTTGAACTTCTTAAACGCCGGTGAGTCTGAAGTGACCGCATGGTTGGCTTCTGCGAATCTTGATGTTGCTTGGTACTACGACTCGGCGACGGGCGCTGGTCAGGCATTCAATGACATTCAAGGTGCTGGTGTGATTAACCCGTTCCCAACTTCAATTGTTGGTTACATGTTCGCTCCGGGAACGTATGTTCGCCTTGATGGTGGAACTCTAGATGTTGGTATCGTGCGGGATTCAATCCTTAACGGTACTAACGATCTGCAAATCTTCTCTGAGCAGTGGGTTCAGGTTTGTCAGGTTGGTTTGGAGTCTCTCCGTCTTGAGATCACTCTTTGCCCTGATGGTACCGGCCCTGAGGCTGTTACGCCTTTGGTGTGCGCTTAACAAAGCGCAACGTTTAGCGATGGGAGGGGTCGGGAAACCGGCCCCTTTTTCGCGTTTACAGTTAGTTTGTTTGTTAGTATGAGCCGATGAGAATTGGTGCTGTAGTGCCGATGTATCCGCCGGAATCTCGGGTTGGGTCATGGCTATCTACACATGAGTTTCTAAAAGTGTTGAACGCTGCCGGGCATGATGTTGTCGCGAACCCCGTGATGAGTGGCGGGCCGGAATACCTTCTGGATGGTGTGCGCGTTGTTCCCGGTTTGGAACGCATGGAAGAAACCGTGGCGGGCGCTGATGTTGTTATCTCTCACTTGGGTGATTCGGGTCACGCTCATAGGCTTGCCGTGTATCACAACATCCCGTCGGTGCGGATGGTTCACGGGCTGATAGGCCACGATGCTCTCCGGCAGATGAGCGACTCCCCGCCTGATCTACTTGTTTTCAACTCTGAGTCGTCAGCGTTGATAGCCCGGCACAGATGCCCGCATATTGTTGTTCACCCCATATTTGATCGGCAAGCCTTTGAGACAACACCGGGCGATAGGGTTACGTTTGTTAATCTTTCTGATTCTAAAGGCGTAGCCATGTTTCAGAAACTTGTTCGTTTCATGCCTGATGTACAGTTTTTGGGAGTGAAAGGCGGGTATGGTGCGCAGCGTTCTGTTGTCGGGCGAAACGTTGAAGTTGTTGCCTGCACGCAGAACATGCGTGACGACGTGTACGCACGAACACGCGTCTTGTTGATGCCTTCCAAGGCTGAGACGTGGGGGATGGTTGGTGTTGAGGCGATGTGTTCCGGTATCCCGGTGATGGCTTCACCGACTCCGGGGTTGAAAGAATCCTTGGGGGATGCGGGTGTCTTTGTGGAGCAAAACAATTTTAAGGGTTGGATCGAAGGTTTGCGGCACCTGCTCAAGGGTGACGTATGGTCTGCGGCTTGTGTCAAAGCATCGGTAAGAGTTGCTCAATTGGATTCCTATGAGGGTGCTGTGCTGTTTGTGAAATCTGTTGAGGGTCTGAAGCGTTGAACGTCGCGGTGATGATCCCGTGGAGAGCTAGAACAGCCCGCGTCCCCGCGTATCATCTTGTGCGGCATGGTACGCGGTGCATGTCCCTGAGGCACAGATTATGACTGTTGATACAGATCATGAACCGTTTAACCTTGGTGCGTGTCGCAATGCGGCAGTTGAACTCGCAGCGGGTTTAGGCGCTGATGTGATTATCATTTCTGATGCAGATACGCTACCCCCGCCGTCGGCGCTAGCCGCTGCGATCGCTCAGGCAGGCGATCATCGTCTTCACATCCCATTTGACAACTGTGTCTACGCTGGCACAGATTCTCCGCCGGGGTTAGCTAACGGCGGTGTGCATGTCGTCACCCCCACATTTTGGGAGACTGTCGGGGGTCAGGACGAACGGTTCGTCGGGTGGGGTGGCGACGACGATCAGCTTGTTGCTGTTGCAAAATGTTTGGTGGGGGTTGTACGCCATCCGGGGTTAGCAGTTTCTTTGTGGCATTCTGACGCTGAGCGTATATGCGCTCAACCGAACCGTGATTTGGTGGGAGAGTATTGGCGTGCCGTTAGTAACCCGACTGCGATGCGAAAGTTGATTGCTCAACGATGATCCCTGCACGACTGATACGGACTGTTCCTGCCGAGACTTCTTTTGAGGCTGAAACGTTTTGGCGTGGCGCGTGCGGTTTGCATCCGCATTGGGATTATGTGACATTCCGCGATCCTGTAGATCCCGCAAAGTTTCCCCTCACCTCCCCACACTGGGCGGATTGTGCTTCGGGGGCGCAGATGGCGGGCCTGATCCGCTTGGAAGCGTTATGGCATTTTGGTGGGATCTATTTGGATTCTGATGTTGAGTTGTTCAGACCGCTTGATTCGTTGCTTCCGTATGATGTGTTTGCGACTTGGGAGTCGCCGTGGTCGTTAAACGACGCTGTTTTAGGGGCTGTCGCGGGGCATCGGCTGATGCGAGAAGCAATCAGTTTGGCGATTGAGAGGTTGCCGTTAGGTGCTTTGCATTCAGGGCCGAAGGTTGTGAACGACCTTTTTCGTGACAAAGCTGATGTGCTGCTGTTACCGCCGCGGTCTTTTTCGCCTTACCTTTGGAATGAGAAACATCGGCGTGATGAGGATCACACGGTTCATCCGGGGACGTTCGGTGCGCACCATTGGGCCAACTCCCACGGTGCGTGATGAACTTGTAAAGCCCTAACTCTCCCCGGTTAGCTCAAGTTTTGCGAGTATGGTTGGTAATCTGTTCCCCTAGTAGGAGTTGCTCCGTGGGCATTTCACCTGAAGCTGTTGTACGCCCACCCGCCACAGAACGCGCGTTGCATGGCCTTTTAGACTCGGCAAATATTGTCGTCGAACCCGACTCACGCTGGGAAGCAGGGTTTGTCTTCCAACCCGAGAACTGTGTTAGCTCCGAGGTTTGGATTCCTTGCGGCGCTGGAAACAACTTTATTATCACACTACAGATTGACGCTACGGCAGGTACTTGGGTGTGGGACAACACCGGGAACGGCGGCACAATTTCCGATCCGATCCCTTGGAACGCGACAACAGATGAGATCATCGCAGCGATCCTTTCAACGGGTTTCCCCGTAGATCTACTGGTTGTTCTTGGCGGGCCTTCCGGCATCGACCCTGTAACAGGGGAGATCGCCGCGTTCGTTATTGTTCTTACCACAAACTCTCAAGCCGCGCTCGGCGGCCTTATCCCCTCTGATGTTGATCTTTCTGGCGGTTCCGGCGGAGACACAATTCTAATCACTCCGATACAAATTCCGGGTGTCCCTGAGCTTTCCCCACCCGATGTGAAGAAAGATTATGACGGCGATCAAGGGCCACTGATTTACCAGCCGTTTATCGTTGAAGTTCCTTACACCTGTTCTTCTTGGGGGTTTGAGGCAAACGATTACACGGGCAAAGCGTTGAGGCAGTTGGCCGCGGGTACGGGCAAAGCAATCGAAAACGAGTTTTGGTCCGGCGCGTTAAACGTCGCTAACATTAATCTCCGATTCTGGACTCCTCCTGCGAACATTGTGAACCCCGGTGGTTGGGCGCTACCCGTCGCGGTGAACGTCGCGTTAGGGCTGGCTTTGCTTGAGCAGGCTGTTGGTAGTTGCGCCACGGGCGGCAGAGGGATGATTCACGCTCCGACTGTCGTAGCTGAGCGTATGGCACAGTGGTATCTGATCGACGACGATTCTGGCCCCGGTGGGACCGAGGGCGACGGTGTTTTACTCACCCGTGGCCGTGGCGACATTGTTGTCTCCGGTCCGGGTTACGACCCGGCTGTCGGACCTTTCGCAGCGGTTCATGAACTTGCCGCCGGTGAGGCATGGATTTATGCGACCGGAATGGTTGATGTCAGGCTAGGTGAGCCGATGATCTTCCCTGAGACAATCGCTGAGGCTTTAGACCGGGCGACCAACACCGTAACTTACCGTGGTGAGCGTACCGCGGCTGTTAACCCCGACGGTTGCTGCATGTTTGCCGTGCTGGTGAACTTCGAGGAAGCTCTGATCTGATCGTGGCGGTCACGTTTGATTGCTGCCCGAAGTCAATTAAAGCGCTCGCGATTCGTGTCACGCCTTTAGATTTGTATTACGGCGATCATTCTGCCGGTGATGCGCTGATCCCGTTTCCGCCTGCACCGACCGTGGATCTGTCACGGTGGCAGACCAACGGGTTCTCAGAACTTGTCCTTTCCCCTGATTACGAGCAGGGCAGCGAAACAATGATGATGAACCCTGCGGCGAATAGCATTGGTGTAATTCATCGTCCGCCGGACCAGATGAAAGGTTTAACACTTGAGTTAAAGCTGTGTGGAATGCCGACGATCGCGATGTTTCTTCTCAACGGGATGGCAGACAACCGGGCTTTACTTGATATCGACGGTGATGATGTGAGCATAGTTGGGTGGCCGTTCAACAACGATATGGAAAACGGGGGTTCCTGCACTGCGTTCATGATTGATTTGTGGACAAAAAACGCTGCGACAACGTGCGATGCGACGGGGAACACTCTCGGCCAGTACATCCATTGGGTGCTGCCATACACAGACCGTTGGGTCGTGTCTGGCGGTCTAAACTTTAATATCGGTGCGACCGAGTTGAGTTTGTCAGGGTACGCGAAGAAGAACCCGATGTTTTATCCTTCGATGCCCGGCCCATCTTTTCCGTCTTATCAGTCTGTTCAACCGTTCGTTGGTGGTGTACCTCCGTGCGTTTTACCGGCAGGTGTTGTGGCTGATAGTTGGACGATTTCCGATATGCAGCAGATTCGGGCAGGTGGAGCAGTGGCTTACAAATGTGTTGACACTCTGCCCGGTGCGTTAAATGATTGCTCTCCGGTACCTCAAATCGAACCGGCAGCATGAGTGGTTTCGTCAGTACCTCAAGCCTTGTCACGACTCAGAGTTGCGTGAACTTCTGGGCCAGCGTTTAATGCCGGTCACGGGTCCACTCGTCAGTGTCGATGTCACTATCATGGGTGAACAAGCATTCTGCCGACTTAGTAACCGTACGGGTAGCGTTGTCAGGTTTGTGCTTCCTCACGCGACCATTGTTGTCCCCGGCAATTCTCAAGGTAATGTGGTTGCAGACTTTGTTGAAGGTTTCAGTGTTTCAACTGAGAAACACGGTTTATTGTTTGGAGATAAAATGAAGACTACGCGTGGTGGACAACCTTGGAATGTGCGGCCCGTTGAAGGTTTAGCATCAGTTGCTGCATCTGTTACACGTACTGCGACGGTAACCCCTCCCGTTGTGCAAGAAACAACCGAGGTCGCCGACATTGTTGATCCTGCACTACTAACCGTTTCTGAGGTTCTTGAGTACGTTGAAAACAACCCTACGTTGAAGAAACAAGTTCTGAAAGCAGAAACCTCTGGTAAGGGTCGCGTAAGTCTAATCGCTTCACTATCAGCATAATCCTTCCAGTAACGCGTAGGCTGCATTACTGTTACGCAACGTCCGATCCTTAGGAGGGTCAGAAATGACAATTTGTTGCCCAAAGTCAATCAAGGCATGTGCAATTCGTGTTACTCGGCAAGATAGCAACGATGTTGTTCTTGACCCGCTGACACTGAATAGTCGTGTCCTTTCCTCCGGTTTCATGGAACTCAACATGAGTCCTGATGTCGAAGGCGGCGAAGACATCACCACTAAAAACGGTAATGGTGAGATTTGTATCCGCAACAAGGACTGCGACCGGCTTAAAGGATTCACGGTTGAGTTAAAGCTTTGCGGCATTCCGCTACCTCTTATCGAGATGCTGATTAACGCAACCCTGCTGACCGACGGTGATGGCAACTTCTTGGGTGCTGCGATGCGCAACTCCCTTGATGATCCTTGCTCATCGTCTAAGTCGTTAGAGTTGTGGTCACAGAACGCCGGGAACTCCTGCTCTGTTGATGGTGTGAACTCTTCACAGTACATCCACTGGGTTTTCCCGCTCACCAAAAACTGGGAGCTTGCTGGCGGCCTGAACTTCACCATTGGTGCTTTGGAACTAACCCTTTCGGGTTACGCTCAGAACAACCCTTGCTGGTTCCCGTCGATGCCGGGAGCAACTTTCCCGTCTTGGGTGCCGGGTTCTGGTGATCCAGCGGGTCATCCAACGGGTGCCGCTCCTACGCTTCTTCCTGCTGGTGTAACTGCTGATCCGTGGTCACTGTCGGATCAGGCGGCTATTCAATCCGGTGGGCCTGTAGCGTGGCGTTGTGTTGATTCGCTGCCGACACCAATTGAGGATTGTGCTTACATGCCTTCCGATTTGGCTTCTGCTTGATTGGTGTTTGACGGCAGACTACGGCAATAGTTGCCCGTTGATGCAAACTAGAAGGGGTCGCCTCAGTGCGATCCCTTTTAGCGTTTTGGGGTGAGGAGCCATGAGAGTATGGCGGCCATTCCTCCGAGGCATATCCAGAATTTGATAGCCTCAAACGCGTTCCAAGCGTAGGTGGCTATCATGAGATGTCTTCTTGGTGGGTGCTACACATTTTCTTCATGTATGCGAAGCTACTACAGATGAAAGATATTAGCAATAGCTGCTAGCAGATTCAGATTTGAGTCCGCATGTAGCACTACGATTACAGTCGTAGTAAGAGATACTATTGGTCAAAGACGACTCACACGAGAGGTACTAGATGCAAAACCAAATACTAGGACTAAGAGAAATTGCACCTTTACTCGAAGTTGATAAGCGAACTCCACACGCTTGGCTTTTTCGTAAACTGCTACCCAATCCCGACTACGACTCAATCAATGGATTGCGTGCATGGGACCGAGACACAATCATCACATGGGCTGCCCTGACGGGTCGGCTGCCCAATTCGCTGCATTGCGAGGCAACAACCGAGATCAGAGAAACTCGTGGTCTCAAGAATGTAAAAGAATCTACCGTCGAGACTACTCAAAGCCCAATATCACTATGACGGCCCTAATCTATGCAGGTCTAATTCTTGCCGCGTATCGCATTACACGTTTCTTCGTGCGTGACTCGTTGATCGGGTTCAGTCTGGAATCAGAGTCGAAGATGTCGCAACGTCTTGACACGTTTTGCTACGAACCCGACGGGGTGAACCGAAGTTGGGTTCGCGGCTTTGTCGGCGATCTTCTGACCTGCGTCTGGTGTCTTGGGATGCACGTCTCATGGGTTCTGGTTTGTCTTTGGTTGAGGGTGTGGCCGTGGGAGTTAGGCGTTGAAGGTTGGGTGTCTGCGTTTGCTGTTGCTGGTGGCGCTGGTTTCATTTCTTCACGAATGAACGCTTGAAGTGATTCGCTCTTTAGTGCCCGAAGAGGATATTTGCGAAGTGCAATGTTCTCATTGTGGGCAAGACCTTGAGCGTGATTGTGCACATGATACGTTTGGTAGTCGGACTCGGCATTGGTGGTGTGCGGAACATTGCCCACTGTGCTTGGAGAGTGAAGACTGGTCTTTGATCCAGAAACCAGACCCGTCCCATGTTGGTTGTGACTAGCTCACAACATTCGTGTCCAAATGGATTATTGTTTATCAATTGACTTGTAATGAGTAAACCCATTCTGTAGTGTCATTGTCTACAAAACAATTTGACAGAAGGATTTACTACATGACTCGAAACGCACTACCTCTACAGCCACTCTGGGAAATAGCCAGAACAATGTCTGACGATCCAACATTCTCCCAGAAGGACTTTGCGAGAATGGTCAACCATTCCCAGAGGGCCGTCACGAGATGGATAACAGCAGATCGAACCATCCCGTGGATCAGCGCAGATGAGTCAGCAATCGCACTCGGCCTGCATCCAATTCTCGTCTGGGGCAACGAATGGCTGAACGTCAAAGGCGACTACACGAGACTAGAGCAGTCGGTCATCGCTGAACTTGAAAATGACCTTGTTGAACAAATCGTTGCTGAAAGCCAAGAGTTTTAGTGACGCACATCCATTTCAGAGATAAACACTTCGTCGAAGCTTTGGGTCACGGCAAGGTTCCAGCGCGTGGCTTTACTCGGGCTATTAGCAATTCGCGAAAAGAGCACGGACGACATAATGACAGTGGAACCATCGCAGAGAAACCGGGCTACATCATAATAAATCTCCCTTCTAGGGTTCTCGTATCTCAAGTTGTACCTTGCGTCTACGACATACTCGACGGCATGGAAGCGCTCAGCGATATGGCGTGGGACAAGGAAGATCGGCGCAGGGCTGAACGAGCGCGTTTGTGGCTAGAAAAGCATCTACCTGACGACCACCTCCGGCTACCGATAATTATGGACAACGAGGATGGACCCGCAGCGTGTTTCGTTGCCACCGGAAAAGCTAAAAGTATGTACTTAAATCGGCATCGGCTTGCGCGTGGAGAAAAGGTCTACATGTTTGCAGGCAGGTGTTCAATGCAAGAACCCAATAACACTGCTTCACCCACCGCTTGAACGTACTCAAGGTAATGTGATTGCATGGCTTGCAACTGTGGGAACAAACGACTTCCTAAGATCATTGGGCAAAGGTCGGCACCGCTTATTACGGGAAGAATAAACACCGATCATGTCTGGTTCTATTCCGTCGCACCTCAAGACTCGGGTCTACAAACTCAACGCTTCTACACCTTACGCGAAGCGCGTCAGCACGCTCAACGGCAAAAAGGTGCCGGGTGGATGGTCGAAGGCAGGAATGAACCTGACAGAGAGCCGGTTGTTTGATGGGCTGCGGTTGCGGTAAAAGGCAGGGTGGAACGACCACCCCACGTTCGGACGGCCATTCTGCACCGTCTCAACGCGGGGTTCAGCGTTCCAAAATGAAGTTTGTTGTGTCTGTAACTGGCGAAGAATCGGAGTTTCTGACGCTACGCGAGGCCCGAGTTTTTGCTGACAAATATGGTAGCAAAGTAGAGACACGCCGAGTTGCGCTCTAGCCTTGCACGGTTAACAAAATACTATTACACCTACATCTAGTGGTAGATGGTGTCTATACCTCCCACTACTGTACTTGTTGTACATGGAACTACTAGAGCGAGGTTTGTATGCCAGCAATAAGTGAATTTTATGCTTCCCCCGGACTCAGGCTGGGTCTCTTATTAGATGACCACCCCGGAGCAACATACGATTTCAAGTTAGCCACGGGTTCCGAGATAGGCGTTCCCGATCAGTTTGGTTCAGACAAACAGTTCTGCTTAGCGACTATCAAGTTCCCAAGAGTGAGAGCCGACGTGACCGCGTGGAAACCAGTTCCTGCCGGTGGGACACCAGACGATTGGAACATTCTATGTACCAAGACTCTCGGGCGGGCATTAAAGCGTGCAGGGTATCCTGACGATCTCAAAGACCTGAAAGCACTCGTTCTGTGGCGACAACGTGATGCGGAGATAGCTGCAATTCGTGCAGGAACCATCCAGCACGCTTTGCCATCGGCCAATTCAATTGATGCTTCACCGAACTCCGATCCAATGCAGATAGCGTTATCGAATGCAGGTGTCGCATCGGACGAACAAGTAAGTACTGATGACGGCGAGTTTGATGTCCTTGCAAGCGACGAGCAAGTAGATCAAATTGCGATGCTCGTCGAAAGCCTTGATGCCAAAGAAGTCAAAGTGTTTCAGGCTTTTGCGAAGACGCTCGGCGCTAACGATCTGGCATTTGTGACCGCTGACCAAGCGGAAGCAATCATTGGATGGTTCGAGGCGTAATGGGTAAGCGCGTTGAGTTCAAGGTCGTTGGTTTGACCTTTATTGATGCGTACCCTACGAATGTTCAGTCTCTGGAACTACTTGTGACTGAAGCACAAGTGGACGCATTGGGTTGGTCTTCTGACGCAGTTGACCGGCCTGTTGATGTTGTTCTTATTCGTAACCCAGAAAACGAGTTTGACCGCAACGCTATAGAGGTTCACATCCCACTACTTGGAAGGCGATCAATGATCGGTCATGTTCCAAGACTGCTTGCGGAGAAACTTTCTCCGTCTTTAGACCGTGGTGATGTTTGGGAGTCAAGGGTTCTATCTGTGCTTGTCTCGGACGAAAACCCTGACCTTCCGGGTGTTGAAGTTTTATTGGAGCGGATGGCTCAAGCCGCCGCATAGTGAAAGAAGAATCATATGGCAGCAGGAAATGAAGTTACTTTGGTAGGAAATGTGACGGCAGACCCAGAGTTGCAGATAACCCCATCGGGTCTTTCAGTGACGAGGTTCGGGTTGGCTTGGAACCGTCGGTTTCAGAAAGATGGCGAGTGGGAAGAAGAACCAAACTTTTTCGACGTTACTTGTTGGAAAGAAACCGCTGAGAACGTAGTTGAATCTTTCCGCAAGGGTGACCGGGTTCTAGTGTCGGGGCGGTTGGAGCATTCCCGGTGGGAAGATAAGAAGACGGGTGAGAAGCGATCGAAGGTTGGTGTTGTTGCTGATGAGGTTGCCGCTACGACACGTTGGGCGACGGTTGAGGTTTCTAAAGTTGCGCGCAACGATGATCGTGGGCGCGATGACAGCAGTCGGAACGGTGATCGTGGTCGCGGTCAGGATCGTGGAAGAGGCAACGCTTCAAGCGGTCGTCCTCCTCAAAGAGAAGACGCGTATGACAATGAGGAGCCGTTCTGATCGGCCTGCAAACTTCTAGCTTGTAGTCTCAAAGTCAAACATGGAAGGCATACAGTGTTTACCGATGAATAAGATTCAAGGTCTTTCACCCTCAAGCGTTCAACTTTGGGAGCAATGCCCTCGGAAGTTTTATGAAGAAAAAATGATGGGGAGATCCGGCGGGACTGGAGAAGCAGCACTGCTTGGAACTTTCGTTCATCTCACTCTTGAAAACCTGATGCAATACCCGATGGAAGACAGAGTTATTGAGATCGCTCGCAAGGTTGCAAGAGATTCTTGGGCGGAGTTTTCTTCTTCAACAGAATGGGTCAATTGGGTAGCTGAGACAAGCTTCGTTGAGGACAAAGCGTTCAGAAGGCGTGCTTGGTCATCTGTCGTCGGCTACTTCCAAATGGAGAACCCTGAACAAGTTGAGGTTATCGCGACGGAACGTTTCATCTCAGCAACACTTGAAGGCGTGCCGGTCAGAGGAATTGTTGATCGGTTAGATCGCAGCAGGCTCGGCGGCATTGTCATCGTTGACTATAAAACCGGAAAGGTTCCTAGCCCTTGGTTTGTTGGTTCTAAGTTGCAGCAACTCAACATCTACGCTGCGCTTGTTGAAGAAGTTGACGGTAAAAGACCAGATGAGGGCAGGTTGTTGTTTACTTCGTTCTCGGAGACAATCGCTACGGATGTGACTGCGGAATCTGTTTGGTCCGCTGTGGACACGCTGAAGGGTGTCTGGGCCAGTATTGAGCGTGCCTTGGAGGATGATTCATTTCCCCCATCCGTCGGCCCTCTCTGTGGGTGGTGTCCCTTCGTGGGTGAATGCGCTGAGGGCTTAGCCGAGGTTAAGCAGCGTAGATCGGCAGGAAAATTGAAGAAGACCGCTCCGGCTTGGGAGTTGGCAGCAACATGAATTGTTATTAACAATCCTATTCCCTACTGCTTTAGTCGGGGATTGATTGATGTTTGTAAGAATGGGAGAGATAAACGATATGAGTGATTTGATAATTGACCGGGTGTGGTCTGACGTGAAGCGGCAAGGACCGCACCGCTGGTGCTGGGTTGTTTGGTCTGGTTCCAGAATTGTCAAAAGCGGTATCTGCCCAACAAGGCTTACTGCTGCCGTCGCCGGTAAATCCCTTTGTGTCAAGGTCAAGGCGAACAACTTTAGACGCCTAGCGTTATGAGGTTTCGTATCGCTCCACCTTCTTTGGATGAGGCTATAGAGGACGCTGTAAGCGAAGATCGTGGCCTAATTCTGGCTTTGCCGTCACCGCTGCTTTACGGGGTTGAAGGTTCGGTTCTAGGCACCGTAGCGTCAGATTGTTGTAACGTGTCTTTCAGTAAAGAACAGGCTGTAGAGATGCTTGTATCTTTATCTTCGGGGAAGTAGAAGCGGGTTGTTGAGTTCAGAACAGAAAGCTTTTCGTGTTGTATCGGAAAAGCAATTACAGAGCAGGCTTATTGCCTTGGCTCGCCTGTACGGTTGGCGGGTGGCGCACTTCCACGACTCGCGTAGGCAAGTTCAGCCCGGAGTTTTTGTTGGCGATACGGCAGCGCGAGGGTTTCCTGATATGGCTTTGGTCCATCCAGAGTTAGGTTTTGTTTGTATGGAACTCAAGAAGGAAATAGGCAAGTTGTCTCCTGAGCAGCGGGAATGGCTAGATGAGCTAACC
>Ga0209702_10004068_pt1 | contig 21915 bp, 28 predicted proteins | sample FRY01_FD_187210 | JGI IMG/M metagenome (GOLD analysis project Ga0209702, IMG submission 187210) | Freshwater microbial communities from Lake Fryxell liftoff mats and glacier meltwater in Antarctica - FRY-01 (SPAdes) (version 2) | ecosystem: Environmental > Aquatic > Freshwater > Ice > Glacier... | reverse complement strand
TACGTACCAAGCTTACCAGGAGGGTGGGGTAGCAGGTGCGGCGGAAGAGGTTGCAATCAGCTCGGCGCAGAGCATCATTCCGGGGCTTAAGACTGGGAAGAGGCTGTTTGAGGCGGCGGATAACGTAGCCTCAGCTGCAAAGGGCGTAGGCAAGTACGAGGTTGGAGCTTATGACACGCTTAAGAGCAAGTCTCTTGCGGGTGATGGCCTCGACATTCACCATGCGATGCAGAAGAACCCAGCTGGACAAGTTGTTGGGGGCTACAACCCAGCGACCGGTCCGTCGATCGCTGTCCCAAGAGGTGAACACTCAAGGATACCGACGCTGAAGGGTGAGTACGGCGGTTCGGCGCGGGACTTGCTCGCGAAAGACATTCGTGATCTTCGAAACAACACGAACGCGCCCACTAGCTCTCTTCGGGATCTGATCGACTTGAACAAGCAGACGTACCCAGGCGCGTTTGGCAAGTAGGGCTTTTGAAATGAACAGTCAAGACTTTGTGGAAGCAATCAAACGCTACGTCAGGGACGCGGCGATCGAAGACACGGTAGCGAACCTGAAGAGCCCTCCGGGTCGACGAATCTCAGCGCAAGAGCGGGCGCGCTCCGATTGGTACAACGGCCTATCGACCGAGGGGGTGGCGCACGTGAATAGCGTGATCGCGACGGCAGTGCATGAAGGGTTGTTCGGACTTTTTGCTGTGCTTGATGGTGCTCGAACAATTAATGATGCAAAGGGTCGATTCGAACTGATGTACGTAGCTGATCAACGCGTTCTGTTGAACGACCCAAAGTTAGACGGGCTCCATGATTTACTGAATGCCTAGAACTGAAGCTGGCATTCGTCGCTCCAACGCCTGCAGTTGCAAAAAACTTATTCTTGCGCATTGGCGTGGACAAGAAGCTCGTTTCATCAATACTGCCTCCGATACGACGGCGAACTGCTATGTAGACCGAGTGAACTAAGGCCGGAGAAGAACAATGGCACGATTCATCCTGGCGACATTGCTTCTTCTGCTGTCGACGGCGGCATCAGCGGTAGTCGACGTCTACACGACGTATTACCACACCGATCTCAACGCATCCCCAAATCTCGCGACGAACGAGACGGGTGCAGTGATCTGGCGCGAATCGTTTCTGCCGTATGGGAAACGGCGAATTGATTCAGCGCCGAGCAATGAAAACAACCAGTGGTACACCGGGAACCGAGAAGACGCGACGGGTATGGTGTACATGGGGGCTCGGCTCTATGACCCGCAGATTGGTCGGTTCCTGTCAGTCGATCCGGTTCATTTCATAGAGAGCAGCCCAGCGTCCTTCAATCGATACGCGTACGCGAACAACTCACCGTATGGGTATGTGGATCCGAATGGAGAGTTACCGATCCTGTTGGTGATTCCGTTGGTGGTCAAAGCGATCGACTACGGGGTCACTGCGTACGATACGTACCAAGCTTACCAGGAGGGTGGGGTAGCAGGTGCGGCGGAAGAGGTTGCAATCAGCTCGGCGCAGAGCATCATTCCGGGGCTTAAGACTGGGAAGAGGCTGTTTGAGGCGGCGGATAGGCTGCAGGATACGACCAAGTCGATTCAGTTACCTGCAGCTGACCTTGGGTCAACGCCGGACTTCATCGTTTCATCCAAGGGCGTTGCTTTACCCACAAACAAAGACTTCAACCTTGTCGATTCAAAGTCCGCGGATTCTGGGGGTTTTCTACAGATTCACAGCACACATACAGACGGCAAAGCGCCCGGCATCTCGCATACCCACCACCCTGAACACCATCAAAAAAGTAGAACGCGCGAGACAACCACCACATCAGGAGCGTGGATTGATGAAGCAGATAGACGTCTGCGATCTGGAGAGATGCGCGAAAGAAGAAATAGGCGCGATAAAGGTGGGACTTGACAGTGACTCAATTCTTACTTGCCGAGGGAGTTGATGCATCGACACTCCCACCAGACATAAAAGTGTTGCCAATTCTTGGAAGAGAGTTCCTCGAGTCAGCAAGCGAAGCTATTTTCGGTAGGACGTCCTTCGAGTTAACGACGTTGACCTTAGACGAGCAGGACTTCGATACAGTTTTTCTACAGGCACAACGTGACTTGATCGAAGGAGAAGACTACCAGAGCACCGGCTTACACAAGCTTCTCTCGATGCTTACCAAGTCCTCAAAGCGCTTTGCATTGTGGTATGGGAGCGATTATGAAGATCTTGAACCGGTTCACGACCTCAAGAGCTTGTCCCGGGTAATCCATGAAAGCTTACTGTCACCCTCTGCGGAAGCGTATGTAGTGTTTTTCAGGGAGTAGAGCGGTGAAAGCCTGTCACCGCTGAGTGCGGCAGCCAGAAAACAATCCGAACTATTTTTCGAACGCCAAGTACACCTCGATTTACTAAAGATTTCCTTCAGCATTGCGTTAGTTGCATGCGTCGCCAAGGTGGGGGAGACGCTGCAGGAACTGGTCAAGAGGGCGAACAATTGATGTTCAAAGCTGTGCTTAGTCCGCCGAACGCGATTTTGTTCGTGTTCGATCCGACGAATGCGGATGTCGTGATCCCGCCTTATGTTGATGGCGAGCTGACGGCAGCTACCGAGACGTGTGTCTCGGTAGGAACCCAAGCCGATGTTGACGGTGAGACCGAGGTGTTCCTGGAAATGGCCGCCGTTACGCAGCCTGATCTTCAGCAAGTCTTTGCCGGATCAGTAGCCGCCCCCGGGGGAAAAGTCGCTGTCGTTACGTCTGAGTTCCATCGCTTGCTGGAGCTCGACGTCCCCAAGGGTGGAGTAGAGATCGTCATTTGGACGGATGACCTTCGGAATCCAGCGCGAGTCGTCGTCAATGTCAAGCCAAGTGCAGTGACTTGACTCAGGGAACGAACACTTCGACCGCCAACCCCTAGACGCCGCCGAAGTGCTTGTCGTTGGCGGCGGGCTCGGCCAGATGTTTCAACGCGGTGGCCGCGATGGGCGCATCGCCCATCTGCAGGCCGTGGCTCAAGGTCACGGATTGGCTGTGATCGTGGACTAGGCTTGGACATTAGCCCTTGGCAGCTCTATCTAGTACTCACGAAGGCGGCCCTTGAGGCGAAACTACAGAACTACTGATCAATGTTAGGAGTGCACCACTGCTCATACATTTACTATTGATAATATATTTTATCACTAGTAAAATGGTGGCATGGCTTCCCGTAAAAAAGACGCCCCAAGTCAGGCACTGACAAACACAAGTGATCAACGAGCACTTACTGCGAGCGAGTTTCGTGAACTCGCCGAAGTCCCCGCCGAAGTTGAATGGTTTGCCAACATCGACAACCCTCGTACCCGACGCGCCTACCGCATCGACCTGTCCGAGTTCATGGCCTTCGTCGGTATTCAGCATCCGGAAGAATTTCGCATCGTCACGCGCGGTCATGTCATCGCCTGGCGCAAGACACTGGAAGTGCGTGAACTGTCCGGTGCCAGCGTACGCCGGAAACTGTCTGCGCTCTCATCCTTGTTCGAATACCTCTGCGAGAAAAACGCCGTCGTCCACAATCCCGTCAAAGGCGTCAAGCGTCCGAAGGTCGATAGCTACGAAGGCAAGACCCCGGCGCTGGGCAACCATCAGGCCCGCAGGCTCCTCGAGGCGCCAGTTGGGGATACCCTCAAAGGCCTCCGCGATCGGGCCATTCTGTCGACCCTGCTTTATCACGGTTTGCGCCGCGAGGAGTTGTGTTCACTGAAGGTGCGAGATATCCATGAACGACGTGGGGTGAAGCACCTGCGTATCCATGGCAAGGGCGGCAAGATTCGGTACGTGCCGCTTCATCCAGGCTCTCTCGATCGGATCAACGAATACCTGGTGCTCGCAGGACATCTCGACGATCAACCCGGCGCCCTCTTTCGCCCGATCAAGAACAATATGGGCGGTGATCTGACAGGCTCCATCACAGCGAACGGGGTGTACGACCTGGTTCGCAAGTACGCACTCGCGAGCGGATTCGGTATTGGCGTGCACGCACTACGTGCGACGGCAGCAACCAACGCGCTCGATCATGAATCAGATATTGCAAAGGTTCAGGAATGGCTGGGTCACGCGAACATAGCAACAACCCGGATTTATGATCGACGTAAATCAAGGCCAGAGGACAGTCCGACTTTCAAAGTGTCGTACTGATTTCGATGTGACCACCGCTCGAAATTCCAACGGAGCGTCTTATTCTGCGCTCTGCATGTATGGGCGACGGTGTGCGGCATTGCCCGAGCCGGGGATAACGCTACGCCGCAGCGGATCCACTTACTTTGCGGATATCACTGTCCAGGAAAGCCGAACCACCACTAACAATCGGTGGTCAGGGGGCGCCTGAGGCCCAGGGTCAGAGCAGGGCCAGATGTGGTCGAAAATAGACACTCTGACTAGGGCTCAATCTGGCTAAATTCGACTCGACGCAGACGTTCGACTACTTAATCCAATTTTCGATAGCGGACGCTTCGGCTGCATCTCATAAGCCGCGACGGTCACAGTCTCTGCCATGTAGCGTGCACCACAGCCAAATATTTAGAATCTCTAACTAGCGAGCTTTCGGAGTGACCTCTTCAAGGAAATGTCCCTCCAATGGATACGATTCCACTAGTGCCAGAAGTGCCGGTAGAGACAGTAGCGGTTCCCGTCATCCCCCCTCCCACAGAAGTCGATGCAGATATGGATGCGTTCCAATCGCGGGCAGAATCATCCTTCCCACTCACAGTCGCGGTAGCTGTGGCTGTTGTTCCTCCGGAAGTTGTTGATACTGACCCGCTAACAGCCCAATCTTTTCGCCGTTCCTCCTTCGCTTGGCTCATGGCTTTTGCGATTGGCACGGCAAGAGAACTCAGAAGCCTCGCCAAATCTTGCTCGCCCAAAACATCAACATTCCCAAACTCGATGTTTACCTTATGGCCATTCAAATTCCATTGCATCGGCTCACTCACAATTTTGCACTCCGTTCTAAATTGTAAAGGGTTTTTCTAAGGACAGCTTCTCCGTGTCTACTCCTAGAGGAAACAGCTGTGGAGTCTGGTCTAGCGGCATTCTTTGCGCGATCGAATTGTGGAATCCCTTATAGGTACCGGAAAATTTTCCTCCATTCCAAACTGTCTTCAAAACTCCTGTAAATCTCCCATTGAACGCCCCATCAGCCGATAGCTGACTGTCCTGACACCCTGAAATTAGAAGGCAAGATGCATTAACTTTTGCTTTAGTTTTAGGAAGCTTAGATCCCAAATCATCGTAAAATGCCTTATTGGCCAAGTACACTGAGGAAACCACATCCATCGGCATTCCGCGGTAGACAACAGGCTCCATACCGGCTGAGTGACCAATCGAGCTACCGATAGAATGACTCGTATAGCCACGAAGTGCTAAAGCACGCCTTAGTTCTAACTCCTTAATCGCGCTACCGCTATGACAGCTATCTGAAAGAAAGATGACCCGCACCCCTTCCTTAAACTTAGACAGTAGTAGGAAGTTCTCATCATCAATGAGTTGCCCATCGAAAAGACACCACGTCTCGTCCAATCCATCTGGCTCGTCTTCATTTTGGTCTGGCACCTGACCGCCGTGTCCAGAGTACGTTACTAACAAAATGTCGCCGGCCTGAAGTGCGTCTGCGGCTTTTCCCATCTCTGAGTAATAGACTTCTCGGGTTGCCTCAGTAGTGAGAATTGTCGTCGTTTCAAACTTCTGTGAACTAGCCAGCAAGGTCATGTCTTTTGCGTCTGCTTCACATGCATTAAGCTCACCACTCCAGCCGTTGTAGTGCTGAGGATCGACGTGATTAAGACCAATGCAAATCGCTTTTCCCTTAGCCACAATTATCCTCGTAAATTACTCACCACGTTGCCCGCCGCGAGAGCTTAGGCAGATGGCCTGTTTTCAGCTCATCTCTGTGTATCCACGGCCCCATATAGTCCGTCATGGCCTAACGTAGCGCTGTGAAAGTAGACTGTTCAAGTGCGACTACCTACGCGAAACCACGTTTAACTACGTGGCCTTTGGCACTCGTCAAAATCAACAGCGTGGAAATCTGAGGACAACCGGCCGAAAGAGCCCACTTTCCACCTGCCCGTTTGATATGGCTAGAGCCATGAGCGAACATCTTGACGAATCCAGCAGCTACGGTAGATTAAAAGCAGGGCACTTGTTGCCGGCAGGTATCCGGAGACAGGGCTTTCACGAAGCTCCTTCCCCGGATGTCTTGGTTTGGTGGGCAGGATCACTGCGATCACGGCGCGCAGCCGAGCCAGTTCCGCTTCCCGCCGGCTGTCCTGATCGTTATTGCCGGGTCGACGCCTGGCATCCTGCTTCAGCGCATCCGCTGAACCATTCTGGGCCATAGCGCGCCAACGATAGAACACCGAGGGTGCGAGGCTATGACGACGGCACACCTCGCTGATTGTCACATTCGGCTGCACCGCTTCCCGCAAAATCTCAAGCTTCTGATCTGCCGTGTATTGGCGATGTTCGCGTTTGCTCATTCACTTCGCTCCGTCTGCAGCCCTCCTGCAGCAGATCAAAGTCTCTCATTTTCGCAAACCGCTTTTGTCCGGATTCCGGTGAAGCTACACACGGCTTCAATCTTCTCCCACACGCCGTCAGGCTTGTAGTACTCGTCTGGCCGACTGTTAATCCAGTAGGCGCTGAAAAGAAACCTAAATGCGAACACGGCCAAAAACGCGACGATTCGCTCCCTCATCGCTTCCCCCAGAGACCGTCACTCAACCCTACTACATCACACTATTGGTAATAGTGTGATATCAAGACGGTGAGGAGAGTGCCTTGCTTTTAATAATTGTCGGCTATTTTCCCCCAGCAATGAACAGGTGAGCGATTTTCGATCTCACATTACCTCTGATTAGTGTGAGAAATGAGGGGAATACGCCTCCTTTTCGCTGAACCCCCGTCTCCGAGTGTGGCGCGACAATCAGGATGAGAAGGCAGCGACAATCAGGATGAGAATTCGGGGTGTCGCTGTTTGGGATAATCAGGTGGTTGGATCGGGATCGCAAGCCCCGTCATGCACCTCTGTTTCGGTTTGATTGTCGCGGAGCGACACTGGTGTTGTGTTTTTGATTGTCGCGCGTGCGGCCGGACGGCCCCTGGCGCGTTTTTCCTCCATGGCGCTTCGTCGCCGATAGCTCTCGACATTCATCTCGAAGATGGTGGCGTGATGCACGAGCCTATCGACCGCGGCGAGGGTCATGGCCGGGTCGGGGAAGATCCGGCCCCATTCGCCAAACGGCTGATTGGCGGTGATGAGCAGCGAACGCTGCTCGTAGCGTGCGCTGATCAGTTCGAACAGGACGCTGGTTTCTGCCTGGTCCTTGGTGACATAGGCGAGGTCATCGAGGATCAGGAGGTCGTAGCGGGCCAGCCGCGTGATGGCGCTTTCCAGGGCGAGTTCGCGACGTGCAGTCTGCAAGCGTTGTACGAGGTCGGTAGTTCGCGTGTACAACACACGCCATCCCTGCTCAACGAGCGCCAGACCGATGCCGGCGGCGAGATGGCTCTTGCCACCACCGGGCGGGCCGAAGAGGATCAGGTTGGCGCCCTCGGCCAGCCATCGGTCACCGGCACACAAGGCCATCACCTGGGCCTTGGAGACCATGGGTACGGTATTGAAGTCAAAGTTGTCGAGGCTTTTACCGGCCGGCAAGTGGGCTTCATTGAGATGCCGTTCGATGCGCCGCCGGGCGCGATCGGCCACTTCCTGCTCGGCCAGTGCGGCCAGCAGACGTGCACCGGGCCAGCCCTCGCGGTCCGCCTGTCCGGTTATGCCTGACCAGCAGGCTTTGATGGTGGGCAGGCGCAGTTCGGTCAGCAACAGCGCCAGCCGGGCGCCGTCGATGGGTGTGTGGGCCGTCACGCGACACCTCCAGCCAAGGCGTGGGCGTCCAGCTCCATCCCCTCGATCAAGCTGTTGTAGTTGGCGAGCGAAGAGAGAGGCACCACGATCTCGGGCAGTGTTGCCAGACGCGGCGTCATGCGTTGCAGCAGGACATCCGGATCAGGCAGCTCACCGGCATCGAGCAGTCGGGTCAGCTCATGAGCCAGAGCGGTCTCACAACTGCGCTCATGCGCAAGGCTGAGCAGTGCCACCGTACGACGACTGGCGACGGACGGGCCACAGTGCTCAAGCAGGGTTTCGTAAGCGCGACGATAGGCCGGGTGCGGGAACAGCGCATCGCGATACACCAGGTTCGGCAACGCCATCGGTTTGCGCCGCAGGGTCTGGATGACATGGCGGTAGTCGATGACGTGGCCGTGCTTGCCATTGTCACCGGCTCGCCCCCGCGGCAGGGTCATGAGGGCCTGACCGCCGATGAACAGTTCCAGTCGGTCGTGATAGAGATGCACACACAACGTGTGGCCGATCAGACGTGAAGGTACGGTGTAGAACACCCTGCGCAGCCGGAAGCCACTGGAGGAGGTCACCCGTACGGTGACCCGTTCATAGTCGACCGTGCGATCGCGTGGCAGTGGTCGCAGCGCAGCGCGCTCGGCATCGATCCGGTCTGCACACGCCGCGTTGTGGTGACTGAGGCGTTCAGCGATGAAGCATCGCCAGGCATCAAGGTCATCGAAGTTGCGTGAGCCCCGCAACAGCAACGCATCTTCGAGTGAGCGCTTGAGATGGCCGTGGGCGCTTTCGATGCTGCCGTTCTCATGGGCGATACCACGGTTGTTGCGGGTCGGCTCCATGCGGTAGTGCGCGCATAGGGCGTCATACCGCTGAGTCAGATCGTTTTTTGCGAGTGCATCCAGGTTACGGAAGGCGGCCGAGAGGCTGTCCGTGCGGTGCTGATGGGGCGCACCGCCCAGGGTCCAGAGGGCGTTCTGCAGACCCTCGGCCAGCGCGACAAAACTCTCACCGCCGAGCACGACGGTGGCGTGTTCGAACCCGGAGTACGGCAAGCGGAAGTGATACAGGAGCTGCTCGAGCAGAACGCCAGCGATGGTGACGCGCAGGTCGGCGGGATCCGTGAAGTCAGACAAGCCCATGAGACCGGGCTGATGAACCTGTCGGAAGATGACCTCCTGCTCGGCGCCATGCACGGCGCGCCAGGCGCGGACGCGCCGTTCGAGGGTACGGCGGACACTGCGCGGCAGATCGGGATGACGCCGGCGTAGTTCATCGAACAGGGCAATGCTGCGTAGACCGGGGGCGGCTTTCAGCAGCGGCACGATCTCGGTATCGAAGATGTCGGCGAGGGGATCGGGGCGACGACGGCCGCGAGTTGAGGACGTATCGGACATGGACGGCGTGGGTGTGGTTTCGAGTCGATAGGCGGTGGCGGTACTGAAACCGGCTTTGGCCGCCGCGACTGTAGGGGAATGTTGACGTCGGGACATGAGGTAAAGCTTCCATTGGTGATCATTAATGTGCCGGCCTGGCATCAGAACGTCCTTCTTGTGCAAGAAGGTCATCCTGACCAATGCCGGTTGCGATCACCCCGCAGGTCCTCACAGACCTCGCCGTCTGCTGGCCGCCGTCTCCGGTAGGGCTACGCCCTCCCTGCGTCGGCAGCCAGCAGACGGCGTTTTCTCATCCTGATTGTCGCGGCTTTCTCATCTTGTTTGTCGCGCGGCATCCGAGGTTAGCGGTTTGCTTCTGTTACCACTTCCCGCTCCGAAGACCTGTCCCCCAAGCACAACCGGGCGGTGTGTTAAAATAATGAGACAATATGAATGACGATTACACATGGCACGAATTGGTGCCTGATCGGCGTCCAGTCCAAAGAACCATCAAGGTCACAGAACTACACGACTTCTGGATTAAAGCCCGAGCCGAGCGCGGCGGCTTTACCGACGACAGCGACTACATCTCTGAGCTCATTCGTCGGGATCAGGAATCCATACGGACATTCAGCTTCTGAACGAGTCGAACTGCACCTATTTCTTCGGGCTCCGTTCGGCGTCAGGCTCGCCTCGGGCTGACATTTCCCTTGAAGGGAGCTGTGCACGAAGCACCGAGTTAGCCTTTTTACTACAGACATCCATTCCCTCCCCCGCTATTGTCCGGAGTGCCATGTGTGCCTGGTGATGCCATCACCGCCTAAAGGGAACGGCTTATGAGGGGGAACAAGGGCGGGTTCTGACACCCACCCTCGCTTTATTTCGTCAAAAACACAGGGATAAGGGGAAATTTCATGCGGGCAGAAATTGAACGGGGGCACCAGACCACCGGTGAGTCGATCGGCATGACCAAACTGGTCTTTGGCAATGTCCCGACCGCTGCCGCATTCGCCATTGTCGGCGGAGCAGCTTTTCTCGCTTATGTCGTGGGTGATGGCTCAACGGGTATCGGTCTGGCGATCGTGATTGCTTGGCTCGGCTACATGGACTTCAAGCGCTTCCAGCGTGGCAGTCCCATGCTGCACACCGTGGGCCTGACCTTGATCTTCACCGAAGAAGAAAAACAGGTCATCAAAGACAACAAACTTGAATCCCTGATCATCAAGGAGCGTGAGCCGGACGTAACCCAGCTGTCACGCGCAACCATGGTCACCAACGCCCTGGAAAAATTCGGCGTTGAAGCGGATGTCTCCTCTCTGCGCGTCCGGCATCTGCTCGACAACAAGAAAGACGTCTATCGCTTGCCCAGGGTGCTCGACGCCAAAGCCTATGAAGCCGAGCTTGCCGATGACGTGTTACCGATGCTGAGCAATTACCTCAAAGGCAACATCATTTACGACGGAGAGCTGGGCAAACGCATCCTTGATTTCCCATGAGCAACGAAGAGTGGCAGACCGCGCTCGGCATCGCCATTTTGGCGATCGCTGCAGGCCTGTTGTGGGTGATCGGTACCTTTTGGTACGTGCTGATCCCCGCCGGCGTTGGGGTGACCTGGTTCATCGGCCATCGCAATAGTCCGGCGACCAAGGAGCGCGAGGCCAAAGCGCTGAATGAACAGCTCTATCAAGACGCGCTCGCGCGCCTGCAACCCGCTGGCGATCAACACGGCGCTGCAGGATTTGCAGAGCGCATCCTCAAGGCGATGTCCAACCGGAACGCGGTACCGGAGTCCGTCATCGACGCGATGCTTCGCTGCTGTTTTGAACTCTACGCCCTGGAGCCTTTTGAACCGAACGACATCCCCAAGCCGCCACCATTGGCCAACAGCATGGAAGGCGCGCGTTATCGGGATCGAATCAATAGCCTGGTGCAGAAATTCGACAACGGTTCCGCCCGGCTGGCCGCCGAAGACGCCATCGCGCGAGCGTTCAAACGGTTTATTGACACCCTGCCCAACCTGTCCGGGAAGGGCGATTTACTCGCCCAAGTGCCCCTCTCCCAATTCGGGGATGCGCGTAATGCCGTGCATCAACTCAGCGTCGGTTTCTTCGATGACGCCATCATTGACCATCAGCTGTTCGGTGACTTGCGCAATCGGCTTAACCGCAACGTCTATGAGGCGTCTGGGTTCAACTATGAACGAGATGATCCGCGGGATGACCAACTGACCTTTGCCGATGCCTACAAAGAACCCGAAGACGTTGCGCTGACCTACCTGAAGCAGACTCCACTCCTTCCCCTCCTGCAAGCCACGGTGGAGTTTCGGGTACCGGAACACATCCGTTACGAACACACCGCCATTGTCGGCGGCTCCGGCCACGGCAAAACCTCTCTTCTCCAGCACTTGATCCTCGGTGATATCGAAAAAGCGATGCATGGGGGCGGCGGTTTTGCCGTCATCGATCCCAAGGGCTCATTGATTGATCTCATCGCTGAGCAGGCCTGTTTTGCCCCTGACGGCGGCGCTCTGGCCGATCGACTGATCATCATCGACCCCAAACGCGACCTTGAGTATCCACCCTGCATCAACATGTTCGACCTGGGCGTCGATGATGCGGCCAAACTCAGTGCAGCCGACCGCATGAGTGTGCGCAATAACGCACTCGAACTGATCGACTACATGTTTTCTGACCTGCTTGGGGTCGAGACCACTGGCCGGCAGAGCGTGTCGTTCAAGTACATCGGTGATCTCATGCTGCAGATCCCCGGCGCCAACATCATGACGCTGCTGGAGTTCCTGGAGCACCCCACGCAGTACGTGAAGCACTTGAGTGGCTTGGATGAAACGACGCGTTCGTATCTGGAAAACCAGTTCATGACGGAGCGCTTTTCGAACACCCGCAACGGCCTGGTGGAACGGGTTTATGGCGTACTGCAGTTACCCATGATGAAGGCCATGTTTGCCAACGAAAAAACCAAGGTGAACGTGGGGGCCGCGATCAACGACGGCAAGATCCTGCTCATCAAGGCCGATGAAGCTTTTCTCACCACTGCCGGCAGTAGTCTCTTTGGCGGGGTCTGGGTCGCCCTCCTCTTCCAAGCGGCGCTTGCCCGTGCGACCTTGGCCCGCCACCAACGCCAAGGCTTTACCCTGTACATCGACGAAGCCTCGATGTTCTTCTCCGATAAGCTCCGCCAGCTCCTGATCAAAGCCCGTGAGTACCGAATCGGGGCAGTCTTTGCGTTCCAAGACTTGGATCAGATTCACTCCACGCAAGTCCGCGCGTCCGTTATGGGCAGCACCAGCACGAAGTTGGTGGGCGGGCTCAATGCCCATGATCGCCGGGCGTTCGCCGGCGAAATGAACTGCACCGAGGAGTTCTTACGGACTCCCAAGAAGGACGAGGCGCGTCGAATCACACAATTTGCGGGATACATTCGTGGCGTTTCTGAAACGCCGATGCTCCTTACTTTTCCGCTCGGCACCATGGATCGCATGCCCAAGATGGACGCTCGCAGCTTTGCAGCGCTCATCGAGCGTAACCGGCAGAGAGTCTCGAATCGGCTCGACCCGAAGCCCGCGAAAGTAGAAAAAGAGACCCCCGCAGCGGCGGAAACCCAATCACCAAATCCTCACCCCGCGCCTCACGAAGGGGCATCAGAAAAGCCAAGCGCTGAAAAAACAGAGGCACGAAAAAAACGACGATCTCGCTACGGTTCGATGGACTACACGCCCCGGGATAATCACGACGATTAAGCCTACGGTGTAGGTGGCACCGCTCGTAACGGAGGCGGTTCGATATCGAGGGTTATTACACTCCAGACCAGAGACGCAACACCAACATTGGTGACCATATCCTCCTTTGATGCGGAGTTTCTGCCTTCAATACGCAGCGTATGGTCAGTGAGTGCCTTTATCACCCTTGCCCACATTTGAACGCCATTCGGTAGATCAATCTCAATCACTACAGTTTTTCTGGGATTACCTTCGATTTCAGCTGTAAGGACATCAACTTCATCCTGAATGTGCTGAATCAGCAACACGGCCTCGCTGTGCGGCTTTTCCGACAGTTCATAGAGGATAGGAAGGCTTGGAAGATCGGGAATCAAATAATCGTGAACATGTAGCTTCTGGGATTCGAAGAGACTGCTCAAATCCCCTCTGGTCGCCATCGACTGAAAAGTCTCAGCCATCTGACGAAGGCGAAGTGGATCCGGCCCGAAGAGCGAATAACTCCTCGCTCTAAACTGTTGCTCCAACGCGGAACGGGCGAGTTCGTCGATGCGCGGTTGGCCTCGAAGTACTTCTAGCAATGGATCGCCGAGACCCAGCAGATTTCTATTGGCGCTTGCCAATGGATCCACCACTCGCCTGAACGCATCAATATCTTCGATCAAAGACGCAAATCCGAACCTTCTCATATTCAAGTACTACCAGTGATCCTCAGGCTCCTACTCTAAAGCCTTCAAACAGTGGAAAACCGTCCATGTTTACTCTTCCTATGACCGACCGGATTTGTTGTTAGTTCGATCCACGATATCGTAGGTCGACCCTGATCGAGTGGTGGGTGGCAGAGGTTCACCTCTCACCGCCGTGACCTCTCTGCCTTTGCCTCCCCGCGGACCCTTTTCTTGATACTGTCCGGATGCGGGCGCTTTTTCTCCGGGCTTATAACCACTACTTTTCGCCATTTCTGGATCCTTGTTTGTTGTACCAATCACTGGATATAACCCCAGCATTCAAAATGCTATCACCACAATATCTAGTAGGTCTAGAAGAAATTAGTGTCTATATGTGGTGGGTAAAAAAAGCCCCCATACTTTGGGGGCTTTGATTTGATGTCGCCTGGGGCTAGTCGTGGTTGACGCGTAGTTCGTTGATGTTCACGCAGCGCACATCACGAGGATGTAACTCCTTGGCCTTGATCCGGCGCAGGCACTCCGCCAACGTCATGACGCCAACGGTTGTTACGCTGCGAACCGCTTGATCTGTCAAACGCGTAAGAAAGTTCTCTACGGATTCAGGCTGTTCTGCCGCTTCCGCTGCCCGCATCACCGCCGCGTTGACGGCTGCTGCACGCGGCGCGTATTCCTCGACGGTCTTCGTTGCATCGGCAACAAAGGTAGCCGCTTCGCGCAATCCCAGACCATGGAACTGGCCAACAAAATCCAGAATGGAACCCCTGGCTTTGCAAGCAAAGCACTGAAAGGTTTTCTTCTGAGTATTGAAGGCAAACGAGTCGGGCTTGCCATGCCGATCAGCCTTCCCGAGTGGGCACCAACCGACAAGCTCGGCACCCTGACGCTGTAAGCCGTCCAAGACACCACACAACTCGAGCACCCGCTCGATATCAGCGGTTTCTTTGATTTGCTTGAAGTCGATCCACGGCTTCTGTTCGTCACTTCCCATGAGTTTTGCACTCCGTTCACCTGCGCCGGCTCAATTGCGGGCGCATGTGTCGGAGGACAAACCTAAAAGTGAGCAGTAAGACCTAATCTACTACCGAACGGGGATCGGTCAAGACTTGCCAAAACGGGCCTTCCATGGTCGCCGTGCGTATTTTTAGTAAACGAACTACAGTCGCATTTTTTCTACAGTGAGACGCCCTTTTTCGAATAGCTGAGTTGTTTAGTGATCCCCGTTCGATTGATGCGCATGTTTACCAAGTCTGTACTGACCTCGAAGATGTTTGAGAGATTCACGATGTCTGTTGTTTTCCTATAAACACTCATCAAACCTTCTCGTGGCAAAAGCAGCGCCGCTGCCAGCCAATCAGCTTCTTCTTCCTGTTCTTTCCGATAGGACTTCAGCCAAAGCAGACCATCATCACTGATCTCTAGACGGGCTTTTTTGTGATCGAGAATGAGATGAGCCAACTCGTGGGTCACGTCGTTTGCCAAACGCTTTTCGCTATGTGACGAGTTAACGATGATTCGGGTCTTTCCATCGCTCTGAACTGTTACTGCCGACCAATAGCTCGCACTTTCGTTGGTGAGTAGATCGACAAAACTTTGCTCTAGATCGGGTACTTGTTCTGGCGTCCAAATTCGAACTTTGAGATGGTCGGCAAACGTCCGATACGGAAGTGCCTCGTCAAGCGTGAGCCCGAGCTCCTTCCGATAACGCTTGGATATTTGCTCACATTGTGATTTAAAGCCGCGCTGCACAGTCCTTCCTTACAAATCATCTTCCGCAGCCATCGCGCGTTGGGCTCGAACGATCATCACACCCAACGCCTTTGCGATGTTCATGGGCACAGCGGCTTTCTTCTTGAAATGTACGCTCGCAATGACCGGTCTACCTTCCGTATCTTCTTGGTTTGAGAAGCCCAAAATCTGATTGGGATCAATCTGCAACCATCCACAAATCAGTCCAAAGTTCTCCAAATCAGGGAGATGTCCGCCTTCTACCCTGGACAACGTGGATGCGCTAACACCTATTTCTTTTGCCGCCGCCCGAACTCCTAAATCCCCACGTCTTGCAATGATCAACTGGCCTAGCGTGGCCAAAGTTGGCTTTCGTGACGCCATCTATTCCCCTTTTTCCTATGCTTCATAAATAGCACATGTGCCGAATGTTGCGCACTCCAACAAGGCCGGTTATCATATGCCCCGAATGTGATTCAGTGTCCCATATGTGGTTAGCGCAATCAACGAACAAGGGGTAGACCCTGTCATTCGATTGAATTCACCGATAGCACTCCATCAATTCACAATCCTGTCCGTTAATCTTTGAGGACTGCATAAATGGCTGACGTTCAAGTCACCTGTATAACGAAACCCAACCCACAAAGCCCACATGAGCACATCACTCATCTCGGGAATCCGCCGGTCTGGGTGTGGACTCGGGAGGAAGTCATCGCCAGCATCGAGACGAATACGAATACGTTTTTCGTGCGAGACCCGAAAACGGGTAACCGCTCCAATATTGGTGTCGTGCGATCACAAGGCAAAACTCCTTTTCTGCGCACTTTCGCCGATGGAAACTGGAACAATAACCTCCTGTCGCTAGATCAATGTCCTCTCCGTAGGGCCTGATAGCACGAAGCGTATTGACCGATGAGGACGGCTGGGTATCAGATCTTTCAGCCGAGTCAGTCGCCCTCTGAAATGGCGAGTAGTGCAGAACCTGGGCACTGGAGGATCTACTAGGATAAGAAAAGACCCCTATTCAAGGGGTCTACGACTAGACTTGACCAGAGACTGTACCGATTTGACGTAGCATTTTGGCGTCAATACAGCGCACGTCTCTCAATTCAATCAGTCCACATTTCAACCGTCTGTCACACTCAGCCAAATCAAATAGCTCAATATTGCTCAGGGGCTCGGGCGGCCGTTGCGTTTCATCCGTCGCACTCATCACCTTCTGGCATAGGACGGAGAAATCTTTCAGATCATCTTCTATTTCTTTTGATGTGGGGTCAGCCAACATCCCTACAATCAGACGGAGGCCCAAACTATTGAACTGGTTGGCCAGTTCGCTCATTTGAGCAGGGTCGAGATTTCCGAAAGGCCTTTGGGTCATGACTTCATACTCCTTTCATCAATATCCGCCTCATTGCAGACATTGATCGGGAAGTACGAAGGGTTACCATATCAATCTATACATTAGCAGGATAATTCATATTGTCAATTATAATGCCCTATATACGACTGAGTTTAGAACAGATATAGGCGCAAGAGGCATCGAGGTACTGTTCCAAAAATACGTTTTCTACAGCAGGTATATGACAATTGGTTGATCCCTACTTCTCAGCTAGCCGCCGAGAAAAACGTTCTCTGCTGTTGCCAGAGCACTAGCGAGATAGAACTTTATTTACGATCGCCTTGATGCCGTCGTACTGGAAGCCAGCTGGAATGTTTCCATCTATCTGAAACTCTTCCAAATCTTCAAGGATTACTAGCATTTTTTCCGCTATGCGCTTTTGTGCTGCAAGTATCTCGACGCTATCAGCAGCTCTTGACTGGCCAAAGAACTGACTGATCAGTGCTTCTAGTTCTTTTTTGTATCCCAGCAGCATTTGATCAGCGAATCCTAATTCCAAGCTAATAGGCGGAGCCACTATCCCGGCAGGAAGCGAATGGTCTGTCTTAAGCAAGGACCTCACCGCGTCCTTGGCCTCAGGGAGATCTTTGAAGGCACCGATTGCCTGAAAGAGGGTCTGAAAGATCCCGACGATTAGAGCACCGTCCATCTGGATTCCTTGTTTTGCTAATTTGAGAAATGCTTCGATTTCATTTTGAATGTCATGAACAAGCGCCATTGCATTGGTCATCCAAGCTAACCAGGGCTCGAAATAAGGTGTCCACTCCTGCATCATCACAAGCTCACCCTCTGATGGGCCCGGAAAATTTGAAATTGAAGTGCCTTCGGAGACCAGCGCCCTCAATCGACGAGTCAATTTTTTATGGTCGCTTGGGAGTGGCCGTCGCTCTAATGTAGACAGGTGGCTGTCTAACACTGACATTTGACTATTCAGATGTTCAGAGACTTTTGTTGCTGTTGTATTGGCTGATTGAATAACGACGTCAAGCAATTCCGAACAACTATTAAGCAGTAGATCTAATTCAGATGAGGGCTCTCCTTCGGTCTCTGTCAGGTCCATAAATAAATCGAAAAGTCGTTCTTCTTCGGTCTCTATCAGGCTCGTGAATAAATCGAAAAGTCGTTCTTTGAGTTCCGAGATATAGAAATTGTGAGTATTTGAGTCCGCGACACTGCCGGTCAACTTCACCATTTTCGTAGTGAACTTTAGTGCAGATTGATAACGAAGAAACCACTGCAGCTTGTAAAGCTGACTCTCATCGATGTGATCTTCGGACACGACGCCGGCCCCCTCTCCAATTCCCTTAGAGGTTCCATCGTGGAACTAAGGCAGGACTCTCGCCGAAATTACTAACGCACTCCAAATGAGCTATCTAGCGAATAAGTGCTCTTTGATTCGAGTGCTTTGCTCTTTGATTCGAGTGCTTTGAGAGTCGTTTTGAGCATCTTCTCTGATTCCCGAAGCTTTTTGCTTTTACGGAAACCACATGTTTCTTCTTTTTGTTGAATGAGGGCTTTGTATTCAGCAGACGCCCGCAATTCGATGTAGTTCGAAATAAAACCAGAAACGGCTGGAATAAAATCCAGCTCGTATAGCTCATCTATGTCTACGGCCTTGCCACGTTCTTTCATTTTCGAGTCCCTTCAGCTGTAAAGAGTATGGAGAGAGTCGCAACTCTCACGGCTCGGCCGGACGATCGATTCCCGAATGAGGTCAGGTTGCTTGAACTGACTCTCGTCGCTCGTCAGGCGCCCACCTCTATCGACAGCCCGCAAACTACAAATGTTCCCGCTGGAATCGGGGCACTCCACCGTCGACTAGCGCAAATTACGCTAACCGAATCCGTCAAGCAACTCCATCCTCCCGAAGCGTACAAACCAGAATAAGTCCCCACACCTTCGGAACTTATGGAACCTACTAGGTCCTATCAGTATAGTGGCGGGCTGCGTCAATCAATTTTGGAATATGTGTGCAAGTTCCCATAACCAAAACGCTGCGGCTGCGCGTTGAGAAATTTCGCCAGGAAAAAGGCCTTTTATACGTCGGCGAAGCGCTCCCTGAGTTGCTCCGCTTGGGGATAGAAAAGGCAAAAGAGCAGCCGAATGACATAGCGCCAAGATATCTGCCCTTTTTCGCGTTTAAAGAAGTCAATGCCAGAACCCAGAGGTTAAAAGCCCAACCCGGCATAAACAAAGGGGTCAAAGACTTCCGAGACAAAGTACGCTTACACATAGAGGAGCCCAACTTCAGCAAATCTAAAGCGCTTTTTGAACTCCTCTGCCTAGGGCTTGAGAGTCACCTCGGTGCGAAATTCGACCCAACAAAAAAGGATTGAAGCAACATTCAGGCCAATCCGCTCAATCCCGTTGATCTATTCAGAGTAGGGCGACCTTTCGTAGCCTTTGAGATATTGCTTCTTCCAGCCACGTTCGAAACACCGACGGCTGTAACCGTTGTTCGGCCACCGCCCACTCCTTGTCTTCAAACTCCGTAAGGAGCCCTGCCGCCTCAAACTCCTGCTTGCGCATCCAGATCGCTCCCAATGGATCACTCAAAAAAGACGCCAGGTCGGTGAACAAAAACAGGGCCTTCGAGGGGACAGCAGTGGAAACAGTAAAGAGCTTTTTGGAATCCTCCGGATTGAGGGAGATCGTCAGTACCCGGAAGACCGGTTGATACTCTAACGGCACCTCAATCCCCCACCGCGCCAAGATCGCGACAGCCACTTCACTGAAATAACGTGTTTCTTGGTGTCTCAGGTTGAGTTCTCGTGCCTGGTACACGTATTCCCGATATGGAATCACCTTCTGATCGCGGTACTTGAACGGATCCGCAGTGCCGGTTTCATACTCGAGGTAAAAGAAATTCGGTCGCATTGCCTGCCCATTCCAGGCTTTGAAGAAAATCACAGCATCTGGGTTGATCGTTCGTGTGCGCGTACTTTCAGCGCCGAGGTAGTGCACCCGTGTTGAGGTTATCGGGTGTCGTGGTGATGTCCGGATCCAAAAAAAATCCTCGATGTCAGCACGATGTTCGCCCGCTGCTTCGAGTGCCATCAAACAAGACGTAATGCCGAGCTCGTGTGGTAAGACTTGATCCGAAAAACTCTGATCCTTGTTGTAGACATGCAAATGATCGAGAAAACGATCGAACTCGGACAGCCGGCCAAGCCGTGAAAGATCCTCCTGCAGTTGTTTCTGACACGTTGGTGGGAAGTACCAAACACTATCAGGTCGAGTTTTCGACAGTCCCAGGGCGGTTTGTGTGGTTCGACCGTAGGTGTAGGTGCGCTGCAGGTATCCTCTGCTCTCCAGTCTCGACAATAGCGTTGCACAAGACGTGTCCAACGCGCCGGTGGCGGCAAAGTGCAGTTGGTAAAGTTGTTTGGTTGAACACAATCGGAAACGGGCAACACTAAACAGCACGTCCAGGTTGCGTGGGGACAGGGCCTTGTTCGACCGTTGTGGTTGCAGTTCAGTCATGTTGAGTTCGGCACGTGCTGAGGGCGGCTGCGCCCGAAGCCAACCCCTCTAGGAGTCAGAAGAGTAGAGAGGGGTTGGCTTCGGGCAGCGTCTACGCGAGTCAGCCCAGCACGTGCCAGATGTTGTATGGGTTAAATTAAAGTTAAGTGTGAGTATCAATTCGTCAGGTCTAACACATCCCGATCTGGATACTCACAGTAACTCTAACATGGGCGGAGGTCTATCCACGCGCCCTTCCCCGCCCTTCGTCATCTCCGATTTAGTAGTGGGTAGGAGTACGAAGTCGTTGATGACAGTAATTAGTTTTCCAGCGCAGAATCACATGGCCTTAAAAAGGGACGGATGAGATGGCTAAGGTTTTCTCGGTTGCCTCCTGGAACGTTGAACATTTCAAGAATGATTCTGGCCGTATCCAACAGGTTGTTGAATTCCTATCTGATCAAAAACCAGACGTTTTTGGTCTCTATGAAGTCGAAGGCAGCGAAGTATTCGACACCCTGGTCGAAACGATGCCGAACTACATCTTTCAGATTACAGAGGGGCCAAAGACCCAAGAGATTCTGATCGGCGTGAAGCGCTCGCTAACTGCGTTCATTACGCAAAAGGTCACGTTCAAGTCGGGAACCACGCATATGCGCCCAGGGCAGCTGGTAACGGTCACGAAGGACGGTGTTAACTATGCCCTGCTGTTCCTGCACTTGGCAGCTGGTGTGAATCCGCGTGGTATGGGGTTGCGTGATGACATGCTGGAGCGAGCGTTCGAATTCAGAAAGCTACTGGACAAGTCAGAAATAGCCAAGGGGCATGGCAAGGCGCGATACATCTTCCTCGGCGATCTCAACACCATGGGCATGAAGTACCCCTTTGACCGTTCAATCGATGCGACACTGGAACTGCAAAAATGGGATAAATACGCCCACCGCAAAAGTATCGACATGCGCCGGTTGGAGAAGACGCATTCGAACAGTTGGTCGAACGGGAGTGGATCTACACTTCCCCCGAGCAATCTCGACCATGTTTATGCGTCCAACAACCTTACCTTCCGATCGTTTAAATCGGTCGATGGAGCGCCAGCTGAAGTTGCTGTGAGGGGCTGGGTCAACGAGAGTACCGACGCCGCACAGGACGCTTGGATTCGTGCTTACTCAGACCACTCCCTGCTCTATTCGAGGTGCACGTGTAAAGCGCTCTAGAATCGCCCAGGGCGCGTTTCCGTGACTTTCTGGTGGAATTGTCGGCCATCGCATCAATCGCGGCTCTACGGGCCTGTTTAGCGCGTTTGGTGGCCTTTCGGTAATCACCCCAGTGCCGCGAAGTGCTGTCGCTGAAGAATGATCTTCTTTTTTAGGGATCAGAATCAGCAAAGTTTTGACGGAAAAATACACACAGGATTGCCGCCGACTTCCTTTCGCCTGTGTGTAGAGAAATATTAAAAAACTATTAGAGAACTATTAGAGAAATTCGTCTGTGGCAGTAAAGCATTGTATTAGAAAGATTTTATGGATTTTATTGAGCAGAATCCTTTCATGCATCCCCACACTTCCTTTCATGCATCCCCACACTTCCTTTCATGCATCCCCACACTTCCTTTCATGCATCCCCACACTTCCTTTCATGCATCCCCACACT
>Ga0209702_10004066_pt1 | contig 21927 bp, 22 predicted proteins | sample FRY01_FD_187210 | JGI IMG/M metagenome (GOLD analysis project Ga0209702, IMG submission 187210) | Freshwater microbial communities from Lake Fryxell liftoff mats and glacier meltwater in Antarctica - FRY-01 (SPAdes) (version 2) | ecosystem: Environmental > Aquatic > Freshwater > Ice > Glacier... | reverse complement strand
TAACGCCGCCGAGCGCGCCCTCAGAGGTATTGCCCTTGGCCGCAAGTCGTGGCTCTTTGCAGGATCAGAGCGCGGCGGGGACAGAGCCGCCTTCATGTATACCCTGATCGTGACGGCCAAGATGAACGATATCGACCCCCAAGAATGGTTGGCCGATGTGCTTGCCCGCCTTCCCAACATCACCGTCTCCCGCGTGCATGAACTGCTGCCGTGGCATTGGAAGGCTGAAGTAAAAGCCGTCAAGGCCGCGTAGCCGCGGCTCCCGCCGGATGCTTACGTTGTAGGATTCGAAGATGCAGTTGGAGAGCCAATTATCCCGCATGAACTGCCAGATGTTTTCGACGGGATTGAGTTCTGGGCATTTGGCATGCTCGCGCACGTCCATCGGCAATCACACCAGCCCGAAAGTGGCAACATTTTGCTCTGCCCTTTGGCTCACTTTTACTCTGCCGTTGACACCTCGCGCTGATCGGCGGTCAGGTTGCGGAAGGGTAAGGCGGATCAATGAAAGGTCCAAGGGACCTTTCGCCCGCCGAACGCGAGGCTGTCGGTCCGGTGGTTTTGCGGCACGCCGCCCAGCTTGTCGTCAGGCGGGCGACCAGAGGGCCTGGGCTCGCAGGTTCTCGGCCAGGGCCGTGAAGCTTTCACCGCCAAGAACCACGCCGACATATTGCCCCCCAAGTTGCTTTTGGCGGCTGTAGACCATGACGAAGTGATAAAGCAGATGCGCGAAGGGCTGGCCTGCGATCACCACGCCCACCTCGTCGGCATGGGTGAAGTCGGCCCCACCTTCGAAAAGATGGGCCTTCGAAAAGCGGGGCCTTCATAAAGCGGGGCCCATGTATCCCGACTCCGGTGTCTGGCGGAAGATGATGCAGAACTCGGGTCCACTCATCTCCTGCCACTGCCGCACCCGCCGCTCCAGGGTGCGCCGAATACGATCATCGGGGAACGCCAGTGGATGCGCGCTTTGAAGGTGGCGCAAAAGGGTGACCGCCTGCAACGCGCTGTCCGTCACCAGCAGAGGAAGAAGATCAGTCTCCCAATAAGTTTTCAAGGGGATCGGCTACCGTGCGCCCGTGAACGATCTTGCGCTTTGAGGGCGGTGTCGGGTCGGCATCGAAGCGCCGGGCGGTCCGTTCGCTGACCCCGGCGTCGGCAGCCGCTGTGCGCTGCCAATGCCTGCATGGGAAAGCGCAGAAGGATGAGGTGGTCGCCAAAAGGGGCTTGCCGAGTTGCCGTCACACGGGCAGCTGTGCTCGACGGCCGCCTGACAGTCGTAAACAGCAGAAGCGCTGCATGACCCAAATGTTCTGTCCACTCTCTTCTTACTGCACAAAATCGGGCGGTACGCGAAAGCTGGGTGCTCTGGTCATCATTTCGAGCGCAAGATCTTCTGCACCAAAGCCGCCGCGCGGTAGTGCAAGTGCCTGCTGCCCGTGGTAGCCGATGCCCGCCCGAACAGTCGGGGAAAGATAGTAGGCCGCAGCAAGCACCTCGAATAGCGCTCTGAGAAGCGTCGGCTCCTCCTGTGCCATGGCGGCCACCGCTGCTTCCGCGGACAAAGTTGGGCGGAAGGCCACAGCAGAAGTAAGGATCATCCAAACGTCCGGGCGCAGGGCAGAGACCCGATCAAGCATCGGGCCTGGGACCCCGGCGTCTGGGGCGGCAGGTAGGCCGCGGCCTGAGGGGATCAGCACAGCGGAAAGTGCAGACAGGCGCCTTTCGGCACTAGCACCTGCTTCGAGTTCGTGAGTCGTCATCATTTGCTCCGACTGGTGAGAATGTGTTTCGCGGTGCGCAGCGACAGAGCCGCGATTGTAGCTGCCGGGTTTACCGAACCACCGGTAACGAAGACACTGCTGTCTGCAATGAACAGGCCAGAGTGGTCATGCGCCTCTCCCCAACGATCGACTACTGACGTCTCGGGGTCGTTGCCCATGCGGCAGGTGCCCAGCAAGTGCCAGCCGTAATCCTGCGCAAGCGGCAGGGCGACCGTTTCCACCGCCCCGGCGGCCTCGAAGGATTCTCGAGCCCGCTCTGCGTTGAACGCCAACACATCACGGCATTCTTGTGCGATGCGGTAGGTGAGTCGCAGTCCCGGCAGATCATCGCCCTCGACGGGCGTCCCTAGGTCCAGTTCTACCCTGTTCTCCAGCTCGGGCGGATCGTCCACCGTTATGCCCCAAAGCGCGGCGCGATCAAGCCAGGAGGCGACCCGCTCGTGCAGGCGAGCGCCCGTGGGTGGTCCACCCGGCCAGGGGAAAAGAGCGGCATGCAGCGGCCCGCCGGACGGGCCAAGGTTCCATTTTGCTCCGTGCGGGCGACCGTTTTCAGGATCGGCCTCAGCATACTGGAGTGAATAGAGCGCTTGGCCCCAAGCGCCTTGGCTTGTACCCATTGGCCGGTCGAACATCCCAGCCACCCGGGTGAATGGGTGCATCATTAACCGCCGCCCCACGAGCCCTGAGCGGTTGGCTAGCCCTCCCGGTGCGGAACCCAACAACAGCCTTGCGCTGCCAAGGGCATTAGCCGCAAGAACGACCCTCTGCGCCTGCAATCTATGCCGAAGTCCGGCCGCATCGCGCCAGATGACGCCGGTGGTGCCGCCCGCTTTATCTGTCTCGATCTGCACTACGCGGGCACCGACGATCACCTTAACCCCTGCAGCAACCGCTCCCGGCAGATGCGTTCGATCGACCGAACCCTTGGCGCCCTCGCCACAACCTTGGCCGCAGGCGCTCCGCAGCACACAAGGCCGCCTTCCCTGCCAAGGCCGTGAGGCAATCGCATTTGATCCCGGCCACCAGTGCCATCCCAGCCTTGCATGCGCGGCGGCGACGGTTTCGCCGATCTCGCCGATCGGAAGTGGCGGCATCGGATACTCAGGGCGCACTGGCCCGGCAGGATCGCCGGCAAGCCCAGATGTGCCGAAATCACGGTCGGCTTGGTCATAGAAGGGCGCCAGGTCAGTGTAATCGATGGGCCAGTCGTCCCCCACATCGTCTAGTGTCCTGCGGCGAAAGTCCGACGGCAATAGCCGCATCCATTGAGCCCCATAAAGGATGGTGCTACCGCCAACACCGTTGAAAAGCATCGGCTTCATCTCTGCAGCATCATCGTCAATGGGATAGTCTTCGGGAAGTTGGCGGCGGTTGGGGCTCGCATGCCACGGGCCGGTTGCGGCGGCCTCCCAGTCGTTGTGCGGGCCTCTGTAATCCTCAGGATTCCAGTGCCGGCCGCGCTCCAGAAGCACCACACGAAGGCCTGCGGCAGCCAACTCGGCAGCAATCACCGCCCCGGAAAGCCCAGCCCCCACGATGGCGACATCCGTCTCTCGCGGCGGGGGGACGACATCGGGCGTCACCCTCACGCCGCAAGCCCCCGGCGATAAGCAGCCAGCACCAACCGCTGGGCGCCGGCAACCGAATCCTCGCGCCCCGGCACCAGCCTGCTGCGCGCCAGTCTGCCTGAAGCCAGCGCGCCGTTCTGAGCGGCGAGTATTGTCTGATCCTCCGCAAAGGTGCGGGACCAGAGATCAATAAAGCGCTCGGCCAACGCCGTGTCCGCATCCGGTGCTACAAGCCAGATCACGTCAATCACGGTATGGTCTGGCTGCTCGGGGCGGATGCGGGCGAGCAAGCCCACCACCGGATCGAGAAACACAATGGTGCCGGGAAAAAGCTGGATCGAGTGATGGACCCCGGGAAGATCGCGAAGCTCTGCGGTGCCGTAACGACAGCGTCCCTGCCAACCGGTCTCGTGGAATGCGTCGGCACGATACATTCGTTCCAGCGTGCGGGAATGCACCCCAGAACAATGGTAGCATTCCACCACATTGTCCTGCACGCGCTTCCAGTCGGCGGCGAAACTCAGGGTGCTGCGGCCGTGCTCGCGATATTCGGTGATCGTCGCCTCGTCCGGCGCGCCGGCTGCGGGGCCGAAATCGTCGGACAGTGGCGGCGCATCGCTGGCGAGGCTGACGAAGACGAGACCGCGCCAGAGCTCCAGCCGGACAGGCTGCAATGCCAGGGCTGCGGCGGTGTCGGCGCAAAGCTCCAGTCCAGGGGCGCGTACCAGCCGACCTTGCAGATCGTAGGACCAGCCGTGATAGCGGCAGCCCATGAGCGGGCCGGTGCGGTCACCGTCGGCGACGAGCGGATGGCCACGGTGGCGGCATATGTTCACAAATGCGCTCAACGTGCCGGCGGTATCGCGAACTACCGCCACAGGAACTCCGCCGACCGTCAGCGCCCGCCGTGCGCCGACTGTCGGCCAGTCTGTCGCGCGACCGGCCAGCGCCCAGCCCTGTCCGAATATGTGGGCCTGCTCAAACGCGAGAAGCGCATCGCTGCCCTCCAGGCTGTGCGGCAGGGACCAGCCCTCGGCCATTGCCGCCTCGGCGCCGTCAAGTTCCTTCGAAAGCCATTGGTCGAACATCTTTGAACTCTTCCAATCCATCTCGAGCGTCTCCCTTGAAAACGGAATTTGCACTACCGTATCTAACACCCTATGTAATTTTTTCGAAAAATTACGTCCACCGCGCCATTTTTGCGCGTTTGTCCGGCTGGCATAGTTTATTTTACCACCCCGCATTGGAACTGATTCTTTAAGGTCGTGCGTGCAATCATCAGCAACAATCCCGAAGTGTAGGTTTTCTCTACCAGAATACCTACTATTCGGCCGCTGACCAAGCAGGCTGAACCCTATGGGGCCATCGGCCATCAGATACTCCAGCCTGCGCGATGACTTCGGGACTTCTTGGATTAATACCGTTATCGAATTGCTGCTATTGCCGCCTCAATCGCAGGCTTGCGGTCGTAAAGCCCCAGAACCTGCCCCTGCATCCGCAAAAGGGTGGCCACCCGGTCAATCACCTGGGTCATTATCCCGGTGCGGCGGGCCAGTTCCTGTACCGATGATATCAAGGGATCGATCTCCATCGGGCGGCCCAACTCCACGTCGTGCCGGGTCGATGGTTTGTGCCCCACGATGTCGGTGCCGCCCTGGATGCGCTGATCCAGCGTTACGGAAAACCGCGCGCCCACGGCTTGCCCCACCGCTTTGCATTCCACCATCATGTCATGGATCAGCGAACGGCTGGCGGGGTCTGCGCCGATCACATCAAGGCTGGCCCCGGTCAGCGCCGACACCGGGTTGAACGAACAGTTGCCCAGCAGTTTGATCCAGATCTCGTCGCGCAGGCGCGCCTTGCGCGGGGCGCGCAGGCCGCCCGCGATCAGCATTTCAGACAACAACCGCAGGCGTGCGCTGTCGGACCCATCGGGTTCGCCAAGCGTAAAGCGGTCGCCGGATGTGTGGTGGATGATGCCCGGTTCGGGCACGTCACAGGCCGGATAGACCACACAGCCGATGGCACGTTCCGGGGTCAGGGTTTTCCATTGCACCCCACCCGGATCAACACTTTCCAGCCAGGTGCCATCAAGGCCCGTGCCTGTGTCGGTGCCGTGGAAATACCACCAAGGCAACCCGTTCACCGCAGGCACCACGGCGGTATCGGGGCCCAGCAGCGGCAAGATGCTGTCAACCACGGCAGGCACCGAATGGGCCTTCATGCCGATGATCACATAATCCTGCGGGCCCAGGGTGGCTGCATCGTCGGTGGCGCGGACCCGGCAGGTGGTGTCCGTGCCATCCTTGCGCAGGGTCAGGCCGTTCGCCTGAATGGCCGCCAGATGGGGCCCGCGCGCCACCACCGATACCTCTGCCCCGGCGCGCGCCAGCGATACCGCCAGATAGCCGCCAATGGCACCGGCCCCATAGATGCAAACCCGTGTCATGCGCCCCCCAGTCCCAAGACCTTAGCAAGGCCGATCCGCTGTACCTTGCCCGTCGCCCCCTTGGGTATTTCATCCAGAATCAATATCTTGCGCGGCACCTTATAGGCCGACAGGCTGCGCGCCGCATGGTCGCGCACGTCTGCGGCCCCGATCACAATCCCTTCGGCCAGCACCACGGCGGCGGCCACATCCTCGCCATACGCCTCGTGCGGCACGGCGAATGTCACCGCCTGCACCACGCCGGGGCAGGACAGCAGCACCTCGTCCACCTCCAGGGGCGAGATCTTTTCGCCGCCCCGGTTGATGATTTCCTTGATGCGCCCGGTGATCTTCAGATAGCCCGCGTCATCGAGATAGCCTTGATCCCCGGTACGGAACCAGTCGTTGAAAAACCCGGTCGCATTGGCCGACGGGTTGTTTTCATAGCCCGCCGTCACGTTGTCGCCACGAATGCAGACCTCGCCCTCGGCCCCCACAGCCACCGGGCCGCCCGCGGCGTCAAGGATGCGGATTTCGGGGCCCGCAGCGCGCCCAACAAAACCGCTGCGCTGTGCGCCGGGGGTAAGGGGGTTTGACGCCATCTGATGCGCAGCCTCGGTCATGCCATAAGCCTCGATCACCGGGCATTGGAACGTCTGTTCAAGCGCCGCGAACACCGGCCCCGGCAGCGACGCCGAAGATGTCCGCACAAACCGGAACCTGATCTGCGCCAGCGCCGCATCGTTGCGCGCCGCGCGCTGGACAATCGCCTGATGCATGGTCGGCACGGCAGAATACCATGTGGGCTGCTGTTCCACCGCCAGACCAAAGAACGACAGCGCGTTGAACCCCGGCGTGCAACACACCGACGCGCCCGCCCGCACCGACGCCAGCACCACCGCCACAAGCCCGTGAATGTGGAACAGCGGCATCACGTTCAGGCAATGGTCCTGCGGGCCAAGCTGCAATGTATCCGCAACATTGCGGGCCGAGGCGAACAGGTTCGCCTGGCTGAGCGGCACCACCTTGGGGCGCGACGTGGTGCCAGAAGTGTGCAGAACCAGCGCCTCATCCGATGGCGTGGGCAGGCGGGGTTCAGCTTCGGCATCCCACAGGGTAAAGGCGCCGGCCGGGGCATCTGAGGCCACCCGTATCTCTGTCACCGCAATGCCCAGATCCATCGCCGCCTGCCGCACCGGGTTGTCGGACCCCGGCATCACCAGAACCAGTCTGGGTGCCAGATCAGACAGATAGAACGCATATTCGGTCAGCGTGTACGCGGGATTAAGCGGGGCCGCCGACGCGCCCGACGCCACCGCAAGAAAGGCGACCGCCATCTCTGGCCCATTGGGCAGCACGATCGCCACCCTGTCGCCCGGCCCGATCCCCCGTGCCGCCAACTGTCGGCGCACGCGGGCCATAACATCCCGCAGCCCGCCATATGTCAGATCAGGGTGACCGGGCGCGCCAATGGCGCGGTCAGTGTCGGGGGCGGTGTCAAGCAAGGCGGCAACGGTTTGCATCACGTCAGTGGTCCTTTCGCGAAAGGGCAGGCTTGCCCGTATCATTGCTGGGTTACCCTGCGCCAAGCAAGCGCCGGGCTGCGCTTTCATAGATCCCGGCGCAATCGGTCAGGTCTTTTTCATACACATGATCATCGACGCCCGAAGCCAGTTCGGGCTGCGGGCCATAGCAGATGGCCGGAACACCCATCCTGCGCCACCGGCTTGCGTCAGACGCGGGCAGGCGTGTGACCATCTGTACGCGCGTCTGGCGGATGTCACCTGCCACCGATTGCACCACGGTCGCCAACTCATGCGCGGGGTCGGTCCAGTTCGCATCCCAGCCCTTGATCTGCTGCCACAAGGTGCCATGAGTCTGGCAGATCGTGTCAAGGCGATGCGACAGATCGGCGATGGTCAGACCGGGGGGCAGGCGGATGTCGATGTCGGCAGCGGCGTGGCTGGCCGCTTGGCTGATGAACCCGCCGCCGTCAATCCGCCCCACATTGACCGACACCCGCATCCCGTCGCGGTTGGCATCATGGTCAAGCGCCGGAATGGGGCAAGGGATCACTAGGTCATTCAGATCATCAAGCGCCACCAGCGCCGCAGCAAGACGTGTCGTGGCCGAAGACCGCGCCCGCGCCAGCATACCCTGACCAACCGCGCCCGTGGCCGTCAGGCGCAGCCACAACAGCCCCTTTTCGGCAATGGCCAGTTGCATGCCGCCCGGCCCTTCGCCACAGATCAGCAGATCGCCCAGCAGATCGAGCCTGCGTTCCAGCAGCGCCGCCGCCCCATCTGGCCCGAACACGCATTCATCCGCCACAAGTGTCAGGCTGATCCGCCCCGACCAACCTGCCCGGTCGCGTGCAAGGTTGCGGGTGGCCAGCATCATTGCCGCCGCCGCCCCCTTCATGTTGCCGGTGCCTAGACCGTACAGCCGCCCGTCCCGCAGCGTCAGGTCGTGCAAAGGCACGCTCCACGCTGCCACATCGCCGGGCGGTACGGTATCCAGATGCGCGTTGAACACCAGATGGCGGCCCGGCCCGTTGTCGATCTGCACCACGATATTGGGCTTGTCGGGGTGTGCGGCGATGATCCGGGGGGGCAGGCCCTGCGCGCGCAACCAATCTGCCGCCACCCCCGCCACGCCAACCGTATGGCCGGGCGGGTTTATGCTGTCTTGCTGCACCAGCGCGCGCAAAAGGGTGACACCCTCAGCCAACCTGCCATCCCCCGTCGACCACGATCGTCTGCCCGGTGACATAGCGCGCCAGATCCGACGCCAGCCAGACATAGGTGCCCGCAAGTTCCTGCGGCGTGCCAAGGCGACCCATCGGAATGCGGGCACGCAACCGCTCTCGCGGGTCGGGCAGACCCTCGGCCAGCCGGGTTTCAACCAGTTTCTCGATCATCTCGGTCAGGATCTGTCCGGGACCGACGGCATTCACGGCAATGTCGCGGTCGGCCAGATCGGCGGCCATGGATTGCATCATGCCGACCATGCCGAACTTGCTGGCCGAATAGGCCACGTTCCCCGCCCCGCCGCGCAACCCGAACAGGGATGCGGTAAAGATGATCCGCCCCCCTGCTGTCATGCGCGTGGCTGCGGCGCGGGCGGTCAGGAAGGCGCCTGTCAGGTTTACATTCACCACCGCCGTGAAATGCCCAAGCGGCATGGCCGTGGTGGTGGCCAGATGCAGGATACCCGCATTCGGCACCACCACATCGGGCAGAAGGCCCCGGCTTTGCAGCATGTCAAAAGCGTGTTCGGTGGCATCCTCATCCGTCACGTCAAGGGCGATGCCGTGCGCGCCTGCAATTGCAGACACGTCGGGCGCGGTCAGATCGGCCAGGATTACCCGCGCACCGTGGCGGGCCATTTCTTCGGCCACGGCGCGGCCTATGCCGCGTGCCGCACCCGTGATCAGGGCGGTTCGTCCCGTCAAAAGCTGCATTTCCATCCCTTTTGCCATTTTCACACCTCTGGTTCAGACCGCAGAATACCCGCCATCGACCACAATCTGCGTGCCCGTCACATAGCGCGAGGCCGGCGACGCAAGGAACGTGATCACCCCCGCCACATCGTCAGGCGTGCCCTGTCGGCGCATCGGAATGCTGGTGGCAAGCTTTTGCTGTGCGGCAACCGCATCGTCTTGTGCCGCCCAGAACGGCGCGTTGAACGGCGTGTCGATAAACCCCGGCAATACCGCATTCACGCGGATGCCATCGGGGCCCAACTCATCCGCCAGTGACCGCACCAGCCCGATCAGCCCGGTTTTCGTGGCATGATAGCCGTGCATCTGTGCATGGCCGCGCAGCGCGCCGGTGGATGCGGTCAGAATGATGCTGGCATTGCCAGACTGCCGCAACGCATCCACCGCCGCCTGCACCAGAAAGAACGGCGCGCCAAGGTTGATCGCCACTGACCGTTGCCATAACTCAGGCGTCCAGTCGGCAAGCGGGGCCGAGGCCAGAACACCCGCGTTGACAAACAGCGTGTCAATCCTGCCCAAGGCAGCGATGCAGGCGTCGATGATGGCGCGCGGGGCGCGGGGGTCGGCAAGGTCTGCATGCACGAAATGCGCCCCCATCTCATCTGCCAGCGCACCGCCGACCGACGCGTTGATGTCGGCCAGAAAGACCGCATCGCCCTGTGCACGGAACGACGTCAGCGTTGCGCGCCCGATGCCCGTGGCGCCGCCCACGATCAGAATATTCCCCATATCCCTGCCCCCGATTTCAAACCACACCGGCCCATGTCGTGCGCCGCCAGTCGCCCAGCGCAAAGGGCGTGCCATCCGACATTCCCGCCGCCGTGACCGCGCCAAAGCGCATGTCGCCACACGGCGTATCGCGCACCCGGTGGCCCATGGCGTGCAGACGGTCGCGCGCGGGATGTCCCGCCTCGACCAGCAGCGCGCCATCTTCGCTGCGCCAACGCGGGGCGGCGACGACCTGTGCCAGATCGCCCCCCTGCACCAGCCAGCCCAACAGAACCTGCAACAGCGTCTGCACCTGCCCGTCCGCGCCGGGGGTGGACAGTGCGACCACGCCCAAGGGCCCCTCAATCAGTGCAGGGGCAAGCGTATGGATCGGCCGCGCACCAGGGCGGAACGCATTCATGCCGCAGGTAAAGCTTCCGCCCCGGTTGTTCAGCATAAAGCCGCTGTCGGGCAGATAGACGCCAGAGCCAAAGTCATCGAACACACTGACCAGCGAGGACGCGACCATACCGTCCGCATCCGCAACTGAAACCCCTGCCGTGTGCAGATAGCTGCGCGGACCGCCGCGCAAACCTGCCTTGGCGGGGTCGATGGTCAGGGGTTCATCCAAAAGCGCCGTGCCCCGCGCCACATCGTCACGAAAGGCAAAGGCGGCTTGGGTCAACTCGACGCCCAGATGAGCGCTGTTGTCAGGATCAAACCCGCCCTTGGCCCAGGCATTCAGCGCCATGGCCAGCAGCACGCCTTGAGATGCGGGGGGCTGCACATGCACCTTGTGCCCGGCGATTTCGACCGTGATCGGCGCCAGTTCGGTCGCCGCGTCCGGTGCCAGATCGTGCAGGCCCAGAACGCCCCCGCCCGATTGCACCCGGCTGACCATCTCCTGCGCTACGGCACCCCGGTACAACCCGTCGCGCCCATTGCTGGCGATGCGCTCCAATGTGCGGGCAAGGGCCGCTTGAACAAGCCGCGATCCCGCCCCCGCCTGCATCAGCGCCCAATCGCCCGCACCGCCCGCAATCAATCGGTCCCGCTGCGTATCGCGGGCCACAGCAAGCCCCGGATCAACCCGGCACCCGTCCCGCGCCAACCGGATCGCGGGGTCAAGCGCCGCTGCCAGACCAAGGCGTGTGTGGCGCGCAAGATGCGCCCATGTGTCGACCAACCCCGGCACCGTCACGCTTTGCGCGCCATCGCCGGCCATTTCGGTCGCATCGCGGGGCGCTGGACCGGCCCCGTTTATCGCGCGCACCCCGTTCCCGTCGTGCAAAAGCACGAACGCATCACCACCCAACCCACAGGCATCCGGCGCGATCACCGCCAGAACCGCCTGCGCGGCGATCAGCGCATCGACCGCGTTGCCCCCCATGGCAAGCATCTGCTGCCCGGCAGACACCGCCAGCGGGTGCGCCGCCGATATGGCGCCGCGTTGGCCTGCAAGGGCCGGACGCGCGGCGCTGGAAAACGGGTTCAGGGAAATCAATGGCCCAACACCTGTGCAAGAAACGCCTGTGTGCGTTCGTTTTCTGGGTTGCCGAAAAACTCGGCGGGGGGCTTTTCCTCGACAATGCGGCCCTGATCCATGAACACGACCCGGTCGGCCACTTGCCGGGCAAAACCCATCTCATGCGTGACGCAGATCATCGTCATGCCGTCGCGCGCCAGATCGACCATGGTATCCAGAACCTCACGGATCATTTCGGGGTCAAGCGCGGATGTCGGCTCGTCGAACAGCATCAGGCGCGGCTCCATGCACAGCGCACGCGCGATGGCGACACGCTGCTGCTGACCGCCCGACAACTGACCGGGGTATTTGTGCGCCTGTTCCGGGATGCGCACCTTTTCAAGATAGCGCATGGCAATGGCATTGGCCTGCGCGCGGGGTGTCTTGCGGCTCCACATCGGGGCGAGAGTGCAGTTTTCCAGAATGGTCAGATGCGGGAACAGATTGAAATGCTGAAACACCATGCCAACCTCACGGCGCACGGCATCAATGTCGCGGGTCTGATCGGTCAGGGGTGTGCCATCAACGGTGATCTGGCCCTTCTGATGCGCCTCAAGCCGGTTGATACACCGGATCAGCGTCGATTTGCCCGACCCCGATGGGCCACAGATCACAATGCGTTCGCCCTGCTGCACGGTCAGGTCTATGTCGTGCAGCACCTGAAAATTGCCATACCATTTCGACATGCCCTGAATAGTTACGGCTGGGCGGGCCGCGACAGGTTGTGCATACGCGTTCATATACGCCCCCGTGGTGTCAGCCGGTCAGATACCGCAAAGGCGGCAATGGCGCAGGCCACATCCACATCCGCCGGGCCGGACGATACCCCGATGCCGCCGACCAGAACCCCGTCAAGATAGATCGGCACCCCGCCTGCAAGCCCGGTCTGCCGCCCGCCACAGGCAAGCGCCACGTCCAGATCCTGCCCGCCCGCACCGCTGGCGGCAAAGGTCGACGCCGCCGTGACCGCCTTGGTCACCGATATGGCCAGCGCGTTCAGCCGCGCGCCATCCATCCGCACCTGTGCAATCACAGTGCCACCGGCATCGACGATGGTGATGCACTGCGGCTCGGCCCGCGCGTCAGCCTCAGCCATGGACAGCGACAGCATGTGCAGCGCCGCCATGTGGCGCAGGCGCAAGGTGGGGTGGGCAAGGGTGTCTTCGGTCATAACTCAACTCATGGCGTTGGCCAGCTTGCGCTCGATATGTTCGGCGAAGCGGGCGACAGGAAAGATGACGATGAAATAGACCAGCGCGATGGCGGTCAGGAATTCAAGATAGCGGAAGGTCTGGGCGCCAAGAACATAGCTTTGCAAGGCAAGGTCCGCAACGCCGATGGTCGCAAGCAAGGTAGTGCCTTTCAGAAGTTCGGTCATGTGGTTGATAAAGGGGGGAATTGCCAGCCGGGCTGCCTGCGGCACCACCACGCGCAGCCAGACCGCGCTGCGCGGCAGGGCAAGTGCCTTGGCGGCCTCCCACTGGCCGCTGCCCAAGGACTGTACGCCACCGCGGAAAATCTCGCACAGATAGGCGCCCGACACCAACCCAAGCGCCAGAGACCCCGATGCAAGGCCCGATGCGCGGAACCCGGTCAGGGGTGGCAGGCAGTAAAACATCCAGAATATCAGCACAACTTCGGGAATGGCACGGAAGACCGCGACATAGCCGGCCGCCACCCAGGACAAGGTGGCGTTGCTGCCAAGGCGCATCGCGCACAGCATCGTTCCCAACGGAAACGCAATGGCAAGAGCTATGCCGAAAGCGGCCAGCGTGATCTGTACCCCGGACCAAAGCGCCGGCAGGTTGGCAAGGACGACGTCGAAGTTCAGATCCACCCTCTAGACCCCCGATGTCGTGGTGGCGGGAACCGCAGGTGCCTTGTGCGGCCCCGTGGCGCGGCGCGTCAGCCGGTCAGCCCCGAACCGCCGCTCCACCATGGTGGCAATGGCCGTCAGCACCAGCCCGCAGGCCAGATAGGCAAGGGCTGCCGTAGTGTAGAGTTCGATCGGCCGGAACACCATGTTGTTCACGCGGTTGGTGATCTTCATCAGGTCATTGATCGCAAGCACGCCCAGAATCGCCGTCAGCTTGAACGTGGATACAGCCACATTGGCCAGCGCGGGCAGGATCAGCGGCCAGACCTGCGGCAGGATCACCTTGGAAAAGCAGACAATGGGGCGCAGCCCAAGGGCTTTTGCGGCCTCCCACTGACCACGAGGAATGGCGGTGATGCCTGATCGCATGATATCGCAGACATAAGCCGAGACGTGCAGCGTAAGGGCCAGAACCCCCGATTGCACCGCCGAAAGGCTGGCACCGGTCACGATGGGCAGCGCGAAATGAATCCAGATCGCCTGCACCAGAAGCGGCGTGAAGCGCATCAGATCGACAAAGGCCAAGATCGGAAGACTCACCAGCCACCCGCCTTTTAGCCGCCCAAGCGCCAGCAACAAACCCGCAGGCACCGCCATCACAAAGGCCGCGCAGGCCATCCACAGCGTGGTGAACAGGCCCCACAGCAGCGGCTCGCGGTATTTCCAGACGGCGCTGAAATCAAGGCTGGCAAGCAGTTCCATCGGCAACTTCTCCTATTGCACCAGGCCAAAAGGGGCGGACGGGTTCCCTGCCGCACGCTGAAAATTGCGCGCGACGGGGCATGTCAGGGGGTCAGATCACTGCTGCGCGATTTTGTCGAACCAAGCGTCACGCTGTTTGATGATAACACCGTTCGATACCTTGTCGCGGATAAAGACGTTCAGCAGGTTCAGCATGTCACCGTCGCCGTGGCGCACCGCATAAGACAGCGACACAGGCTTGAGCAGGTGTTGCTCATCGTTCAGCAGACGAACCTGACTCATGAAGTCAGAGTTCTGCGCGGACACAACACGTAGAAACCCAGGGTCCATCAACACGGCATCGGAATTGCCTGACAGAACCGAACTTGGCCCCGCGTTCGCCTGTTCTGTGACCAGGTCGTTCACAGTCGCATTTGGAAACAGCTCTTTTGGAAATGTGTTCTCGACCGTTCCGACGACACCGGCAAAGCTGACGTCGGGATTGTTCAGATCATCGAGCGTTTGCAGCGGGCTGTCGGCCTTGACGACCACGTGAAACCCGTAGGTGTCATAAGCGTCCGTAAAAGCCACGGATACAGCGCGTTCTGGCGTGGCAAACAGGTTAGCGAAAATCACGTCGTACTGTTTAACCTGCAATCCGGTCACAAGCGTGGCCCAAGTGGCGGGCACGATTTCCAGCTTTACGCCCATGACTTTCGCCAGATCATTGGCAAGGTCGATGTTCAGGCCGACGTATTCGCCTGTCATTGCGTCGGGGAATTGATAGGGCGGCGAATCGGCCACGCCGACCCGCAGCGTGCCCCGGTCAAGCACCTGCTTGATTAGGTCTTGCGCCACAACGGCTTGCGCCGACAGAACCAGACTGGCCGCAAGCGTTGCTGCGCCAAGTATGCGTTTTATTGTTTTCATCTGCTTACCTTCTCTGTTGGTAGATGGGGGCTTGGGCCCCCGGGTTGCGGACATTTGCTGCCCGTTTCATTAGACCCGAACACCCATGCAGGCGTCTGCGGGCTTACGGCCTACAACGTCGGCCCAAACCTCAGGCGCTGTCGCGCCTTCACTGCCAATGGCAAGCACGCGCGAGGTGGCGGTCAGGCCAAGGGCCGCGCGCAGGTCTTCGTGGTTACGCAGCGCCAGAACCGCCGCGACGGGCGCACACCCACTTTCGCCCGATACAAGCGAGGCATCGCCAAACCGGCCATCGGCAAGGGCGCGCATGGCGCTGATGGCGCTGGCGTCGGAAATCGTCACCACATCATCCACAGCCTGCCGCAGTATGGGCCAGGCCACGGGCGACACTTCGCCCGCCGACAGACAGGCCATGAAGCTGTTGACATCGCCCTCAAGCGCCTTGGGCGTGCCGGTAGCAATGGCGCGAAAGACGCAATCTGCGGCATGGGGTTCAACCACCACCATCCGGGGGCGATCGGCCCCAGCGTGCAATGTCCAGGCCCCGCTGATGGCGGCGGCCAGCCCGCCCACCCCGGCGGGAATGAACACATGCGTCGGCGGCTCGGTCATCTGTGTCAGCAACTCGCGCACGATGATGGTATAGCCTTGGGTCACCAGCGTCGGCATTTCGGCATCGCCGCCGCCTGCGTTCGTGTCGGCCACCAGCGTCCAGCCGTTCGCCTCCGCATCGCGGGCGCAGGCGCGCACGGATTCGTCATAGTCACCCTTCAGCCGGACCATCTGCGCGCCATAGGCGGCTATGCCCGCCTCGCGGTCGGCGCTGACATTTTCGTGGATGTAGATACGGCACTGACAGCCGAACATCTGCGCGCCCCAAGCGACTGACCGGCCATGATTGCCATCGGTGGCACAGACCACCGTCACGCCCTGAACCACCGCGCGGTGCGCGCCGCCGATCAGGTCCGCCGCTGTGGCCGTGATGCCCCGGCCTTGCAGAACCTTTTGCAACACGCGCAGCACCGCATAGGCACCGCCCAGCGCCTTGAAGCTGCCCAGACCGAAACGGTGCGCCTCATCCTTGTACAATAACTCACCGATCCTGGCGGCCGATGCCACCCCGGCCAGATTGACCAGCGGCGTGGGCGCGTAGCCCTGCCATGAGGTGATTTCACGCGCCGCATGGTCGGTGGCCGAAGGGTTCAGCATCGCCGCCGCATCGGCGGAAAGGGTATGGGTGGCGGCTGCGTTGCGAACGTGGCGCGGGGCGTCTTCGGGGGGGGTGTGGCGTGTCATGATTTCGGTCCTCTCATTTCGTCGGATGCACGGGCGACCAGAGGCGCATGCGCGCCGTCTGTTCATAGGCCTTGCCGTTGGGGTAGCTGACCAACTCCATCTGAAGGCCCCAGGGGGTCTTGAAATACAGCCAGTCCGACCCGGCAGCCGGGCCTGTGCTGATATATTCGGGCGGGCCCGACATCGAAACGCCGTGCCGGGCCAGATGGGCAGCGGCGGCATGGATGTCGTCGACATAAAGCGCGATATGGTGGCCGCCGGGCTGGCAGTTGGCGGGGTGGTCGCCGCTCCGGTCGGTGTTGTATTCGAACACCTCAAGGTTCAGCCCGGTGCCCAGCCGAAAGAACCGGTAGCGGCAACTGTCGCCGGAGTTGGCCCCCAGCACCCGCTCCATGGTGTCATCATCCGCGATGGTGCCACCGTCAAAAACCAGATCGGCCCCCAGCACATCGCACAGGAACCGGTGCGCTGCATCCAGATCGGGCACGGTCAGGCCAATATGTTCGCCCCCGCGCAGACCGGGCAGGCCGGTCATGTCGCTACCCCGTCCAGATGGGCGGCGATGGCCTGATTGACGCGGTTCGCGGCCTCCATCTGTGGCATGTGGCCAGCGTTTTCGATGGTGACAACTGTCGCGCCATCCGGGGCCATTTTCGCGCCGTCGGGTGACAGGATACGGTCCTGCTCGCCCCAGATCACCAGCAGCGGGCAGGTAAGCCCGGCCAGATCGTCGGCCACGCCATCAGACACGGCGGCTTGCGTCAGGCTTTGCGCCACGATCGCGGCCAGTGCATCGGGCACGCCGTCGATGCGCTTGAACGACAAGGTACGCTCGATCATTTCGGACGACACGGCGTCGGGGTCGGCGACCAGCATCTGCAACGCGGCCTTCATCGGGCGGCGGCGGTCGGCTTCGGTAAAGGTGGTCAGGAAGTCCTGGTTGACCCCGCCGACAAACCCGGCAGGCGCGATCAGGCACAGGCTGCGCGCATGGGTGTCGGCCTGCGCCGCCAGCCGCAGCGCGATGCGCCCGCCCAGCGAATGGCCGACCAGATGTGCGCCATCGGGTGCGATCTGCGACAGCACACCTGCAACAGCCCCTGTCAGCGCGGCCAGATCGGCGCAACCGGGTGCCACATCCGACGCCCCGTGCGACGGCAGATCAACGGCATGCACATCGCGGCCAACCGCAAGGTCGGCCTGATTGAACATCCACGCCCCGGTGTCGGCCCCGAAGCCGTGGATCATCATCATGGGCACCCCGTCACCCCCCGCTGCCGTCACCACGTTCAGGGTCAGATCGCCCACCGCAACCTTGCGCTGGGTCAGCGAAGGCCCGGCGCTGTCATCAGCACCCTCAAGGACAAAGCCTTCCAGATAGGTTTTAATCTCGGCATCGGTCACTTCAAACGGGGCCATGACCGCGATCAGGCTGCCGCAGCGGGCCGATTGCCCGGCAGGCACCAGAATGCGGCGCAAATGGCCTGCATGTTCCGCCTCGACCACATTTGCGATCTTGTCGGTTTCCACCTCGACAAATTCATCGCCCGCGCCGACTGCGTCGCCTTCGGCGAACAGCCAGGCGGTGATCTTGCCTTCGGTCATGGTCATGCCCCATTTCGGCATGGTGATTGCCTGAATTGGATCGGACATCACGATTTCCCCTTGTATGCGATGCTGCGGCGCACGGTGTCGGCGATGCGCGCGGCATCAGGCAGATAGGCATCTTCCAGTGATGGCGCGTAAGGCACCGGCGTGTGCGGTGGCGTGACCTTGTAGATCGGTGCTTTCAGCGCACCGAACGCCTGTTCGGCCACCAGCGATGCAATGTCGGCGGCCATGCCGCAACGCGGGCTTGCCTCATCCACCACGATCACCCGTCCGGTTTCTTCGGCAAATTCAAGGATGGTTTCAGTATCCAGCGGCGAGGTGGTGCGCGGGTCGATCACGCTGATCTTGATACCTTCGGCCGACAGGATGCGCGCAGCCTCTTCGGCGCGGCCCACCATGCGGCCAAAGGCGATGATTGTGGCATCCTTGCCTTCGCGCAGGATACGCGCCTCGCCGAAGGGTACGGTAAAGGGCTGGTCGGATACTTCGCCCGCCTCGTCATACAGCATCTTGTGTTCCAGAAAGATCACCGGGTCATCATCACGGATCGCCTGTATCAACAGCCCCTTGGCGTCTGACGGGTTTGACGGGATCACGACTTTCAGGCCCGGAATATGGGTGAACAGCGGATACAGCGCCTGACTGTGCTGGCTGGCCGAGCGTGCGCCCGCGCCGAACGTCGCGCGCAGAACCATGGGGCAGCGGGTCTTGCCGCCGAACATGTAGCGGAACTTGGCCGCCTGATTCATCACCTGATCCAGACAGACCCCGATGAAATCGACGAACATTATCTCGACCACAGGTCGCAGGCCGGTCAGCGCCGCCCCTGCCGCCGCACCGACAAACGCGCTTTCGGTGATCGGCGTATCCAGCACGCGCTTGCGGCCATAGGCACCCAGCAGGCCCTTGGTCACGCCAAAGGCCCCGCCCCAGGCGTCTTGTTCGCCATCGCCACCGGTGCCGCCGGTGACATCCTCGCCAAACACCACCACGCGGGGGTCGGCGGCCATTTCCTGATGCAGCGCCTCATTCAGGGCAGCGCGAAAGGTTTTCTTGCCCATGATCTCAGGCCCCTTGTCCGTAGTGAATATAAACGTCGGTGGTCAGATTTGCCGGATCGGGTTCGGAAGCGGCCCGTGCGGCAACAACGGCGGTTTCAACCTCGGCTTCAACCTCGGCGTCAATGTCGTTCAATTCGGCGGCTTCCAGCAAACCGCCTTCGGTCAGCATGGTGCGCAGACGGATCAGGCAATCGCGGTTGGCACGCTGATCTTCCTTGAGGGCGGCGCTGCGATAGGTGTCGACGTCGCCATTGAAGTGGCCATAAAACCGTTCTGTCGTGATGTGCAGCAGTGTGGGGCCTTTGCCTGCCCGGGCGCGGGCCACGGCCTGAACCATGCTTTCGTACACATCCGACAGCGACAGGCCATCAACCTTGTGCGCCGCCATGCCATAGCCGCGGGCCCGATCGACGATGCTGCCTGCGGTGGCGAAATCGGAACTGGTCGCCTCGCCCCAGCCATTGTCTTCGATCACAAAGATCACCGGCAGGTTCCACACCATGGCCAGGTTCAGCGATTCCGCCGTGGTGCCCTGATTGACCGCGCCATCGCCCGAAAACGCCACCGACACGGCCCCGGTGCCCAGCGTAACCGCAGACAGCGCCGCGCCACAGGCCAGCGGCGGGCCACCGCCCACGATGCCGTTCGCGCCAAGCATGCCCACGTCCAGATCGGCGATGTGCATCGACCCGCCCTTGCCCTTGCAGGTGCCGGTTTCCTTGCCCAGGATCTCGGCCATCATGCCACCCACGTTGCAGCCCTTGGCGATGGAATGGCCGTGACCGCGGTGTGTGGATACGATATAATCGCAGTCGTTCAGCGCCATGCAGACGCCCACGGCAACAGCCTCTTGTCCGGCGTAAAGATGGGTGGATCCAGGCACGCGGCCCGCCTGCGCCTCGGCGTGAACGCGGGTCTCGAACGTGCGGATCAGGCGCATCTTGCGGTATGCTTGGCCCAAGTCTGTGCGTGTCAGTTGCATCGGCATCGCCTCATTCGTCTTGCGGTTGGGAACAATCTTATTCGGGTTTTCGTTTGCAATTTGTGCACTTTTTATTGGTTGACGCCAAAAACTCGTTAATGTAGGCGGACATCCGGGAAAAAATGCTATGAAGCTTGATAATTTCGATCGCAAGATTCTGCGCGAGTTTCAGCGCGACACCCGTCAGACCGCTGCCGATCTGGCCAAGATCGTCGGATTGTCGCCCTCGGCCTGTCACCGCCGCCTGACCGCACTGCGCCAGGCTGGGGTCATTCAGGCCGAAGTCGCGATCATTCACCCCGAATCTGTGGGCCGCGGCGTTACCCTGATCGTCGCCGTGACACTGGAGCGGGAACACACTGATGTTATCGCAAATTTCAAGAGGGAAACGCGGGGCAGTATTGAAATCATGCAATGCTATTATGTCACGGGAACGGCCGATTTCATTATGATTCTGACTTCAAAGTCCATGGAAAGCTATGACGCCTTTGTGGAACAGCTCCTCTTCGCCAACCGCGACGTACGCCGCTTTGAGACTTACGTGGTCATGGATCGTGTCAAGGTTGGTTTCGATCTACCCATTACGCTTGACCCCAGCCCACCCTGACAAAGGGCCCTCATGCGTCGTTGGATGAACGCGTGTCACGATCAAACTTACAACATGCAGGCGGCTTAGGTACTGGAAAAAGTTCGGGATGGGCAGTTTGCGTCTTGGTCTCGAAAGGTTTCATTTGAGTTTTTCTCCTCCTCCCAGTCTTCGCCATCTGACATAAGATTCCCGAGGGCAGCTTGGTGTGCCATACTGGGCGCATGAGACGCGATGACATCTGCCTTTACCTTGGCCCCGCCGACCGAGCTGAACTTCAAGTTCTGCTCACCAACCGCAACACCCCTTGCAAGCTTGTCTGGCGTGCCGAGATCGTTCTGGCGACGGCAGACGGCTGCGGCACCTTGAGGTAATGCGGCGCGCAAACACGTCAAAGCCCACCGTCTGGCGCAGGCACAGGAGGCTGCGTTGTGCGCTTGGCTGGAAGTGACCTTGCCCCCAGATCCCGGACCAGATGCTTGTTCAATTAGGCCGCCATTTTCGGCATCATGTCCATCCTTGCCTGTGCCGGGGTGCGGTATCCGATACTGGAGTGCCGCCGCTGACGGTTGTAGAAGATCTCAATGTACTCGAAGAGCGCGGCTCTTGCCTCACTCCGTGTCCTGAAGCGGGTGCGGTGGACCATTTCGGTTTTCAGGGAGCTGAAGAAACTCTCAATGGGCGCATTGTCCAAACAATTGCCCTTGCGGCTCATCGAAACCGTCAAGCGGTGAAGTTTGAGCAGTTTTCTGTAGCTGTCGCAGGCGTATTGGACGCCACGATCGGTGTGGACGATCAGTCCCGGCTGGGGGCGTCGGTTGCGGATTGCCATCTTCAACGCGTCTTCGTACAGGGTGCTTTTGAGGCGCTCTGACATAGCCCAGCCGGCGATCTCCATGGTGCCGAGATCCTTGACCGCCGCGAGATACAGCCAGCCCTCATCGGTCGGGATGTACGAGATATCCGCCAGCCAGACGGTGTCGGGCGCCATGATCTTGAAGTTGCGGCTCAGCAGGTTGGGTGCGATCGCAAAGGAATGACGGCTATCGGTGGTCATGGGCATGCGTCGCTTGCGCCGCGGAGGATGAATACCTCTCAGTTTCATCAGCTTGGCAACCGTCTTGCGTGATACGCAATGACCTCGATCCTGTAGGTCGGCATGGATGCGGGGGGCGCCATAGCGCTGCTTGCTCTCTTCGAAGATCGCCTGGATCTCGTCGGTCAAGGCCTCAAATCGGGCTGTGCGGACCGCCCGATACGAGACCCTGCGGCACCAGGCATGCGGTGTTTGATGCTCCTATGTTTGTCAAGGAGTGGCTTTTGCGCCGTTGGGCACACAAAGTTCGCGATAGATTTCGCGGACGATATAGCGTTTCAAGCACCGAGTGA
>Ga0209702_10004065_pt1 | contig 21930 bp, 26 predicted proteins | sample FRY01_FD_187210 | JGI IMG/M metagenome (GOLD analysis project Ga0209702, IMG submission 187210) | Freshwater microbial communities from Lake Fryxell liftoff mats and glacier meltwater in Antarctica - FRY-01 (SPAdes) (version 2) | ecosystem: Environmental > Aquatic > Freshwater > Ice > Glacier... | reverse complement strand
TTGCAGAGTTTAAGTGCAGATGTGAGAATAACTGAAATTCCTAAAGTAAAAGCTGATATTGTATTGATGCAAATACATACTAGTAGTAAACCGCAAATTCTTGCTATAATGTATCGTAAAATTTACAATGGTATATATATTCTATATAACGAAAATTTTGATACTAAAGATAATCCATTAGCCTATTCTGTAGGCCAAAGACTTCATATTGATGTTAATGTTAATAATAGTATTGTAAACTGTCAAGTTATTAATTTAGATACCAATAAAAACATATCTATGGTATTCACTACACCTTTTCTAGATGGTGCTTTTCAGATTGGTTCATATACTTTAACAAATATATTCAAAGGTGAAAAACCGTCTGACGGAGGGGAAGTAAGAGTTAAAAATTTATCAGTAACTGAAACATACGAAGGTGTTACCAAACATTATTAAATAAATAAGGGAATATTAAATACTTAAATTATAAAAATGATTAAAATTAATTATGTTTATAAAATAAATGTTTTTACTAAAATGTTACTAAAATTTATTAAATTATAGAACGGCGTAGGAAAATTTAACTACGCCAGCTAGGGCTTGTGCACCAACATTTGTTAAAACTATATTAAAATTTCCAGCACCAATGGTGTCTACGGTAACATAAGGTATACCGTGTGTAGCCATAACACCACTATAATCTACAATAGTTACCTGTATAGCGCTTCCAGCTACAACAGAAGAGTTTGTAACAATGATAGGGGTGGCTATATTACTTGTACCTGCAGTTAAAGCACTTGTAAATAAAGTAATAGTGCCAGCACTACCGTTTGCAGTAACGGGATTTGTTATGCTTGTAATCTGTGTAACGTCGGCTTTAGCAACACTAGTTTGTGAAGCGAACACTAAAGCATTGGTACCTACAGTTGCGGTAGCGGCATCATTAGTACAAACCCAGATGGTATCAGCACTTAGAGTACCTTCGTTTACAAAGAGGGCAATACCGGCAGCATTAGTTCCGGTAATAAGACTGGTGGCTCTAGTCCATGCACCAGTCTGAATTTGGTAAATACCATTTTGGATACCATCGGTTTGGTTTTTGGCAAGAACTAAATCTCCAACAACCGCGGCAACACCATCAATAGTTTGAGCCGCACTAAGTGTTAAATTAGCAGTACTCGCAACTCTAACGGAACCTTTCCAGGTATTTAGGGTGGATAACGCATCTCCAACAATGGAGCCAATTTTCGCAACACCAACTTCCATGGAAGAAAACTTAACAGACGCGGGGATTTGGGGAGGTGGGGCAGCACTAGTACTCATTATATAAGTATAACAAATATTTTAATTTTACTTTATTAAATTAAATTAAATTAAATAAAAAATTAAATTAAATATTACGGTATTAAATTATACAAAATAATATAAATAACAATATATACAGAACAAATCATTTTCCATAGGTATATTAATAGTTTCACATAATCCACATCTACCACTACGAGGATCGCTTTGCGAATTCACGAAGTGATCTTTTTTCTTTTTTACCATTTCAATTTCCTTTAACCAAAATTTGTTATAAAATATTTTTAACATATTTTTAGTATAATAATTAAAAATATTTATTAATTGATAAAATGAATACTAAAAATTTTGTTATAATGTCTGTACTTGGTATATTTATATTACTATCTTATTATATATTTATAATTAAGAGTGGTTTTACTAAACCAAAAATAAGTGTAGATAAATGGTGGTTTGGGTTGGACAATAATAGTGTTTTTATGAAATTTTTTATAATTTCTGCTACTTTAGCAGCTATAGGGTTTTTATATTTCCAATATTATTTATGTTTTCATTTAGAGTCAGGTAAAGCTAGTGACAAAATTCTTTTAGAAACTATAATTGTATTAGTAGCTTCATTATTATGGGCTCCATTAACATATGCCTATTTAAGATCGCATAATAAAATTTGGAAAATTCTAAGTAGTTTGGTATTGGGTGTAACAGCTTTTGGTTCAATAGCAATAGCTTATTTTATTAATGATAAAGCCCCACCTTCTACACAAAGAACATTAGCAATGATTGGTATCTCTTTATTTATATTTCATACACTATTTGTAGATTTTGGTATTTGGAATATAGCTATGTGGAATTAATTGAAATTTAAATCTTTATTAATTAATAAAAATGGTCAGTGATAAAATAAAAAGTACAGTAGTGTTTGGGATTGTTTTATTAATTCAATTAATATTAATAATAATATATTTCCTTGCAAGATATACGTCAACAGTATCATTAGGTATAAAAAATAGTGACTTCAAAACAGAAACAAAACCTGTAATTATAGACGTTATAGTAACATTAATTATTGTGTTAACTATAGGTTTAACTATATGGGCATGGAAATCATCACTACCCTCGGCGTAAGCCGCACTTCAAAATAGCAGTATTTTTTTTTGTTAAAAATTACATTATTAGCTCCATCTATTACCAGTTTTGGTTTCTGATGATAATATTTCAAATATTAATAAATGATCCCTACCTTGAAAATCGTATAGGTTAGGTAATCCTCCAGTTTCGGAACCAAATGTTGTAAAATTGATGTTAAGATAACTCAATTTCCCAATAGGTGGACTGAATTCTAAAAATTTCTTATCAAAATCAAACCCCTTAAGAGCTTTTGTAGTTCCAGGTTTAGTATAAAACGTACCCTTTGTAACCAACCCTTCTAAATAATCAACACCACCTACATTAGTATTTGTACCATCTAAATCATTTAGATTATCTGGGCAATTACCATCAAAAACCATAGTAGCAAAAGCTCTATTTAAACCATACCCACCCCCACCACCACCTTTAACCTTAGATTCTATTCTTTCGAAAGATTCTTCAGCTACAGCCCAAAAAGAAAGAATTGTGTAATTAGGATCATCACTTAGATCATAATCATATAACGCCCTATAACTTGTTCCAGCAGGAATTATTACCCCTGCACCTGGATTAATAGCTGTAGTTGCAGTTGAAATAACTTGATCAACCCAAGGAAATCCTAATACTCTTCTTGCAGATATTCCGCTATTGGGTCCAGAACACCACAACATTTCCCAATCTGACGAATTTATATTTATAAACTGTATTCTATTATAATAACACGAATTAGATGCAAACGCTTCAGGTGTTCCTGCTACAGCATTTATAGTTGGATATTGGCTCACAACCCTTATAGCAAAAGGGCTTACACTTGCAGGATTGTAAGCTCCGCCATTAACTGCATAATTCATAGCATTTTGTATTTCCAATAGTAAACCAGAAGGGATTACTGTAGTTCCGGCAACATTATTTCCTCCTATAGTATAATTTCCAGGTCTTAGGTAGGCTGAGTAAAGAGTTCCAACTTGAGCTATAGCAGTCGCAGTAATAGAACCTTTGAGAGTAGTAGGTCTTGAAATATAAACATTAGGAGGTTTACTTGCAGTATAACCAGACCCTCCAGTATCTACTGTAATACTTTGAACTTTTCCGCTAGCATTTAATACGGCTGTAGCTGTTGCGGTTACTCCGCCATTTTGAGGTGCTTCTATAGTAACGGTAGGAATAGATGTATAAGGTCCACCACCATCTTTAACTTGAATAGATAATATGGAGTCACCTATACTAAAATCAATTACATTATTTGAACTATGAATACCGTATGATGTTTTGGGTAAAATTGCCCCTTTTAATTCAATACTTGTAACATTTTTATATATTTGGTCGATTGCAATTTTATAATTACTTGGAGTTGGATATACTTTACAATCTCTTTGTCTTGAATCAACTACAAAGATATGTCTACCTTGGGTGATCTTTTCGGTTGGATGTGAAATAGCTTGAGCGTTATCAAACCCGCCAGTAAGTTGACTATTGTTTTGCGAATTATTAATGTTGTAAAAAGGAGATTTTTGAAATCCTTGTAGACTGGATGCTTTGGAATAATTATTATCCATTTAATATTACCTATATATTATTTTTTTAATTTAAACCTTTAATTAGATAATCTCTTTTGTGAGTTAAAATTATAGTCATTATTAACCAAACAGACAATAAACCTGGAAATACGGTATATATGGTTAACATTTACTTAAAAATAAGATATTAATAAGAAATATATTACGACCCCTACGGGGCGGCTTCAGAGAAGCATGTCGTTAACGTTATTGTCAGATGATTATTTGTTTCTTATATTAGATTTTTTAAATACGGATATTAAGAGTTTGGTTAGTTTAAGTTCATGTAATAGTTTTTTTTTAAAATACTGTAGACAACATAAAATTTTAATAAAATATTATAGATCATTGTTTCCCCATAGTAAACAAATAACAGAAAAAAGTATACATAATATAGATTTAACTTATTTTAATTGTAATTTAGGAGAATATGAGGGTTGGGACAAAGTTCATAATATTTTAGATCCTAAAAAATATAATTGTACAAATATAAAACATTATTCAGATACCGAAATAGTACCCAAAAATGTAAAATGGAAAAATTTATTTAAAATGTGTGCTATAAGAACACACACATTGAATAAATCTAAATATTCATGGACTAACCATGATAAAAATAAATTAGAATATTTTGAAGCAAAAATAAAACATTTGAAAATTAAAATAGATAAATTGAACAGTAAAAAAGCAAATAATTTAGATTTTAAAAATAGAAATAAACATTGGATAGATAAATACAAACGTTACTCGGAAATTTCGTCACCCGAAATTTCTTCGTCACCTGAATTTTCATCTCCCGATTCTATTATAGAATAACGATTAGCTTCAAGTTCTTCGTCAGCCTCTTTAATTTTTCTTTTTTCCTCTTTAACAATTTCGTCTAATTTATTTTGTTCGATTTTTTTGTTCATATTTTTAATAGACTCTATTTGTTTATCTGTTTGTTTAAATCTATTAGACTGGTCTGTATTGTAAATTTTTTTTGACAAAAAAGCATAATCACCACACTCTCTTGAATTAAGATCGGATAATTTTTTACCTTTCATAAGACATTTCATTTCTAATTTATAAAATTCATTCCTCTTCAACATTAAATTATATTCATGAACTTTATTCATTTACTAAATTAATATAATTATTTTTAAGATTACTTCCGCGCTTACCTTAATTTCTCACAGAATTTCTCACAGAGAAATATTGCGTTTCTTACAATAGTAAAAAAGGTTTTGTCATATAAATGGTAAGGCCTCGACTAGTGTATATACCAGAAATTAAAAAAATACCAGAAATTAAAGAAATAGTTATAATACCCGAAAAAATAGTTAAAATACCCGAAATTAAAGAAAATAATAAAGTTAACAGTAAAGTTAACAGTATAGGTTTACTTATCAATTTATGTTTTGTTACTATTTTAACTCTTATATGTTTATGGTTGTATAATTTATATATAGATCGTAAAGATGCCAAAATAACTAAAATGGAAGAAATTAATTTTAATAATGTTATACCAAGTAACGTTTTAATGGAAACCAACACTTTTTAATCAAGTAATTCTTAAACCTTTTGGTCTTCTTCTTTTCCATAAATTGGTATTCGGGCGTAATGTAGGGCTTAATGCCGGGCTTAATGCCTTACATATACTATTATTACATATTGCCGAACCTTCACAATCATCATTAATATTACAACCTCCTATACCAACTGGACATGGTTTATTTTGCGAACAACGTGATTCTTCCTTACGACACACTTCATCATCATTATTTCCAAACTCACATACCAAGTCTCCTTGACATTGTACATCAGAATCACAATCACCCTTCCCTTCCCAACATGGGCAGTCATCATTACAGTAATCTGCAACTGACTGCAACTTTGTTGCCGCGGCGGAGCCGTGCATATCTTCAAAACGGCGTATCATACCTGGACACATATATAGTGCTCTCGTTTGTTCTAGATCAATCTCACTCCATGCTGGAAGTTCTCCACCAAGATATATATCAGTTCTAGTACTTCCGTCAGGATTAATAGGAGTCATGGTTGGTTGTCTGTTTAAGGAAAATGCCCAACTTCTGTAATGCATATTACTATTATAATCATATGGAAAATCAAGTGTATCACTCAATGTTGACTTTTCGTATTGTCCTCTTCCTGTTCTTTCAATATTCTCATAATTTACTCTTATATAATCATCACGGTCTAAACGATTTTGTTCATGATAAAACCCTATAGCATGCCCTAATTCATGAACAACGCCATCTAACCACATACACGCATCTGTTTGTAAATGAAGTGTTTGCCAACCTCCTTTTCTGCCAACATGAGAATAACACCCACCTATTTGTTGTCTTCCATAAACCCATAGATAATCAATATCTCCTTCTACCCATGGTATAAACCTAATTACCCCTGATAGTTCATGAACATTCATAGCATTTCTTATCATGTTTTTGTGGTTGTCTGTAAAGCCTCCTTCGTTAAATCTATAACTTATTATAATTTTCCCCTTGTCGTCAACCGTAAGTCTAGAACTATCAAAACTATCATCACGTTCATACCAAAGTTTATCTATTGGTGAAATTGTATCAAGTACACCTACGGTGAAGCTTTGCTTCGCGGTGCTTCCTTCATTTAATGGACATATTTCGTATTTAATTAAATTTTCAAAACTATCTTCAAAACTATCTTCAAAACTATCTTCAAAACTATCTTCAAAACTATCTTCAAAAAAACTATTTTTAAATTCTGGTGGTAACATTGTGTTATTAAATTGTAAAGGGTATGAATTGCATGAAAAATTTTGTAAAAAACTTTGGTTTTGAAATAAATCCATTATTAATAAACAAATATTTTAATAAAAAAATTAGTGCGTAAAATAATTGATTATATATTGTTTAAGGTTAATAAATGGACAAGTCTACCGATATCAATGATCTACCTTTCAAGAAACAAAATAACGGCAGTCCTCCGGGACAGGTACCTTTAAATAACCAAGGAGGACCAATGAGAAGTCAAGGTCAAGGTCCTCCAAACCCTTTAAATACGAGTCAGGACGGTTTAAGACCAGCGGCTAATTTTGCTCAAATGCCAGGACAGGACCCTAGACAACATAATATGCCTTCTGGGATGAGGCAGGCTGACGATTCTAAGGGGTACGATAAACCGCCGTTTGTGGGTGGTGCTGGTCAAGGATTTAGTGAACCTGTAAAACCAACATTGGGTAAAAAGGAATTTTTCGGATTAAAGGAAACAGATTATAAATCTACTGTAGTTGTATTTGCATTAATTCTTATTTTCAGTAGTAATTTTTTCTTTGAAATGTTGCGGAATTATCTTCCTGCTGTAATGCAAGATGGTAAAACAACTCTTATTGGTTCTTTAATTGGTGCACTATTGGGATCTGTTATATACATTGTAATGAAATGTGTTGCTAATTTGGGTTAATTGGTTTAATCTTTTGTGCAAATTTTAATTTGGGGTTATAAAAGTGTTCGTTGGATAATCTATTGTTGCAGTAATTAAAGGTTAAAAATAATAAAATACAGATTAAAAATGTAAATACAACTTCGTTAGAATTCATTACATATTATAAACAATTTAATTAAATAATTAAATAATTATTTAATTTAATTAAGTTTAAATTAACTTAAAAATTACAATTTGTATAAAACATAATGAATGATATTATTCCCAATCGTTTAAAAATGTCTAGATTAGATAGTTTAGATAAAGATTTAATAAAGGATAAGAATGAGTTATTACTTAATTCACTTAAAAGTTTTTATAACAAAGATGGTAACAAAGAACTAATATTACCTATAGTAAGACAACAAACATCAATTTCTTTAAGACTTTTAGATTGGTTGGTAACAAACTATGCCAAACAAAATGATATAAGATACGAAATTATAAAAAACGGAAATGTAAAAAATTTTAGTATATGGCTAGATTACAAGAACCAGCTAAAGGCCTATTCTAAGAAGCTTTTTGACCCTTTTTGTCGGCGTAAAAGGATCTTTTTTAACATAATTGATAATTCAACATTAAATTTGGAAAATAAAGAAGATATTAAAACCTATTCAGAAAGAGAAGATGGTTTTGTTACTACCGTAGGTCAACTTAATTTTTTTCGTTGGGCATTAACCCATAGAGTGGTCGATTATTCGTTCGAAAATATAACTAAAATAGAATCTGATATGTTATTGTCAGCTGATTCAAGAAAATTACAAGAACAGGGCAAAAGACGAAGAGAATTATCGAAAGTTAAAAAAGGGGTCTATAAACATGAAATTAAAATTGTCATACAATTTCCATAAAATTTTATAAAATTGTAAAATACCGAGTAGAAAATTATGCTTCCGCAACTTCGGAAACAGGTTGAAAAGATTTACGAATGTGTGTTTATAAGTTCAGACGTACGTTTTAAATTTCAACTATATGTTTAAAAGTTCAACAAACTTAAAGAAACCTATTATTTATGTAAATAATAAGAATAATATGGAAGAAACGTTAGATATAGTCCAGTTAATCGAAAATAACCCTATTGTGAAACTTAAAAATGATTATCAAAGTACGTTAATTAAGAAAATTAAAGAAACCTTTACGAATAGTCAGCAAAAATTATTCATTAGTAGTTTTTATTGTTACCTTAACTATTCGGATGTTAATGATTTTATAGTAAAACTTAATGACATTTGGAAATGGATAGGATTTAGTAGAATTGAAGAATCCAAAAGACTTTTAGTTAAAAATTTTATAAAAGACGTGGATTACCGAGTAGAAAATAGTTTTCCGTCGAAAAGCGGAAATCCTAAAGTAGGAAGACCTTCTGAAATAATTACGATGAATATTCGAACCTTTAAGAAGTTTTGTATGAAGGCACGTACATCTAAAGCAGACGAGATACACGATTACTATATTAAGCTAGAAGAGTTGTTACATGAAACAATTGACGAAGAGACTAATGAGCTAAGGATGCAATTATGTGTAAAAGATAAAGAATTATGTGTAAAAGATAAAGAATTAAGTGTAAAAGATAAAGAATTAAGTGTAAAAGATAAAGAAATATTTTCAATTAAAGAAAAAACATTATTGGATCAAAACCCAGAGAATACTTTATGTATATATTATGGTAAGATAGACAATGTATCATTAAAAAATGAAAAATTAATTAAATTTGGTAGAACTAACAATTTAAGACAAAGAGTAAAGGATCATAAAAAAACATTTACAAATTTTAGTTTAGTTCAAGTTTATAAAGTAAGTAATCATATAGAAATCGAGAATATAATTAAGAATCATGATGTATTGAAAAAATTAAGAAGAGGTTTAATGATAAAAAATAAAAACAATACTGAGTTATTGGTCGTGAATGAATCTATTAATATAGATCTAATAATTAAACAGATAATTGATGAAAATGAATATAATTTAAAAAATTATAAATTAATGTTGGAAAAATTAAACCTATTAGAATCTTCTAATTTTAAATTAACCGAATCTGTAAATAAATTAGAAGTCGAAAACACTAATTTAACAGAAAAATTAAATAATTTTAAACCAAACGATATTGATAAAAAATCTCGAAGAATAGGGTCTGTTTCAAATAACAAGTATAGTCTATATGCATATCAATGTTCGGAATTAAGATACAAGTGTGGTTTTACGCGCACCAGTCAATTAAAAGAGGTTGAAGATCAATTAAAAATAGAATTTAAGGGCGGCTGTATGAAACACTCTAATAATATATCATATCCTTTTATGAACAAAGTTATGGAATTTATACTGAAAGATAAATTGATGTGTATTGGACATGGATTATATGACGGAAGTTTAAAAGATATTATAAATATAATTAACGTAGCTTCAAAATTAGAAAGTATGTTAACTAAAGAAGATATATTGGATATATTATTAATGGAGTGTGATACGTGTAAAAACGACAAGTGTAAAGACGATGACCCTGAAATTCCAAAGGTTCGAAAGGCTAAAAGGTCTATAGATCAATTAGATAAACAGACTGGTAATATTATAGCAACTTTTGAATCTATAGAATCTGCTGGAAGGGCTTTAGGATTAACTACAGGTACTGCTGTTGGTATCGCTTTAAGAAACAAAACATTGTGTAAGGGTTATAAATTTAGATATTCGGGAGTTTCTAAGGAGGATCAATACGCCGATCAGCCTGTAATAAAAATTTGTTGTTCAAGTGGGGTAAATTCAAAATTTAATACAATTAGAGAAGCTGCTAAAGATTGTAAATTATCTGAACCTGGTTTAAGGAATAGAATTTTGACAGATGTTCATGTTGGTGGGTTCCATTGGAAATTTGATAAAGATTCATCACATTATAAATAATAGTTTAAAATCAATTTAAATATTAGATTATATATAATATATAAGAATGACGTTAACATTAGATGAATGGTTAATCCCTTATATTACTCAAGATAAAGATGATTGTACTCATTTATTTCTTGATGGAGGAAAGGCTAAAATACCATTTGAAAAAGAAAAAGAGTTTATAAGGCACTATAGTAATAAATTGGATTCTGGTGGTAAAGTATATATAGTTGAAAAAAGGCCAGATGTTTTTAGATATATGATAGATGTAGATATATTGGATAAACAGTATTGGGAACTTCCCAAAGTTATCGATTTAGCAAAAATTATACAAAAAATTATATTTGAATTTTACGAAATGGATTTAAATGTAATTTGTTGTATGGCTCCTCCTAAAATTAAAGGAGAATTGGTAAAAACCGGAATTCATTTAATTTGGCCAAGACATTTTATTAATTGCGAAGATGCGTTGACTATAAGAGAAGCATTACTAATTAGGCTAGAAAAATCAGAACTAAAACCTCAAAATTCTTGGAATGATATTTTAGATGAACTAATCTATATTAGGAATGGTTATAGGATGGTGGGGTCGGATAAAATGATTCCAGGAACGAAAATTTCCGAAAACAGACCTTATACTTTAAAATTCGTTATGGATTCTAAAGGTGAATTAAGAGAGGTGTATAGAAAAAGGTTATCTTTGGATAGTAATTCTTTAATTTTAGATACATCTATCAGATTTACAGCACTAGAAGGTGCTAAATTAACAATTCCCTTTAAGAAAATTCCTAAATGGTTACCAGTTACAAGTATTAGTAAATCCAAGAAAAAGAATGGTAAACTTAGAATATTGGGAACTTTGGAATACGAAATAATTCAGAAATTTATGGATTCTTCATTACCAAGTTGTTATAATAACCAAACAATAAAAGATATAAGACAATACCCAGATGGTAATTTTTTAATAATTACCGATTCAAGTTATTGTTTAAATATTCAAAGAAATCATAATAGCTGCGGAATATACTTTTTGGGTACTCGAAAGGGAATATATCAAAAATGTCTATGTCCTTGTGATAATCTAAAAAACAGAATTAATGGTTATTGTAAAAATTATACATCTCAATGTTTTGAATTTACGAAAGATACTTCAGAGTTTCTGTTTCCACGACCCGAGCCCCCACAAAAATATAAAAAGAAACATATAGTGTTAATAAAAAATTTAAGTGCAAGCAACCAAACCAAATCAAAATATCTAAAACATCATTTATCTTTTTGTGAAACCCTACTTAAATAGGCAACTTAATAATTAATAATAATTTCATTTACAAATAGAAATAATTAATAATTAAATTTTATTGCATAACCCACAAAGGTCCACTTTCACAACCATAAGGAAACCCCTTACAAGGTTTACCCTCTACATCCTGAATACACCTACTTTCTGGCGGGATAACAGCCGAATTACTACAAGCACCAATCTCACCCAAAACATTATCTACAGACAAAATGTGTGGATCCCCAAAACAACCCCTTACAATCCCACCCGAACTTGAGTTACAAAAAGGTTGAGTGACCGTATCCATACACGATTGATCTAAATATCCACAACATTTAGTTAGTTCTAAATAAGCTGCAGCAGGATCACTATTAATCTTTTGAGAATAATTTTCCAAACACTCTTCCATATCCCTTCTCACACCAGTATATGCATCAATACCAGCGGATAACCAACCAAAAGGTCCACTAATAGCAGTAACCCACCAAGGATTTTCAGGCCACATACATTTAGATCTTTCTGTATCCACACCCCACCAAATCCCAGAGTTAATAGTATTAGTTAAAGTTCCATCAAGAAATTGTTTATTTTGTGGACACGATTTTAACATAAATCCACCCTTTCCGTCGGGACATACTCCACAACAATTATTATTTTGATCTTTGGCTGGGCAAATTGCTCCGGCATTTCCATTTTTAATGTCGTCGGTCCTTGTTACGTTAATTGGTAGGTTAAAATAAGGTGTATTGTATTTAGCCCAATCGGTAGTAACTAGGTCTCTGTAAACACAACAATTAGTGTCTGTACATTCTGTTCCAGAAGTGCATGTGCATGATTGTGTAGAATTTTTGTTTGTTTTATATTTTGAATAAATACTTTTCAAGTCTGAATTATCTGAAGTTATATAAAAATCATTAATAGATACATCTGGTTTACACCATTTTACAATTTCTTCACTAGGTCTTACATTTCCATCACCTGGTGCAATTCCTGGAACAGGATTCATTTCATAATATTTTTGTCCTGTTTTTAAAGTTATTGTAGGATCTAATAAAGCTTGTAATCCACCAGAAATATCAAAATAAGCATCATCGGCATCTTCTGTAGTTTTATAAAATAAGGTACAACTGTGTGTTGCTTTACCTTTACAATCTCCTTTGGATGTATATAATTCCGGTTGTTCACTTCCTACAAATAATCCATCTGGAAGAGGTTTCTGAACAGTTCTTTGATAACAATTTTGTGGAACTTCTGTTTGTACTGCAATACAATTTGTATCTTTGCATGCTTTCATACATGATGATCTTCCTTCATCTACATTATATCCAGTTCTGTCTGAATCTAATACACTAAATGATTCATCAGCAGGTCTATAGGAATCAACGTTAAGCCCATAAGGAAAGTATTGAAAAGAAGGTGGAAGAAAACCATTAACACTTCTGTATTGTTCACCTGATAGTAAAAGATTACCTCCTTCGTGATTTTTATAACCTACTGAACCTTGTGATAACCATGGTCTAATTGCGGTTCTGTCAATAGCTGGTCCTGTTCCAATTTTACAAAAACGTTGTTCAGATCCTGGTTCTCCAATTAAATAAGTTTCTTCGCATCCTATAATCCCAAAAAATTCTTGAAAGTGTATTGTATTTGTACATAATAAACCTATAATAATCGAAACAATAACTATAAATATTAAAGATGTCGACAACATCTTTTTATTTTTATTTATATAGCAAAAGAAGTTATTCATTTACTATTTATAAATATTATAATTTTTGGTATTTTGTAATTAAATCAATTAAAGGATAAGTTGTCATATATTAATATGAGATAAGATGGGGGAACAGGAATATTTGCTAAACGATACTTGGGTATTATGGGAACACCAAAAAAACAATAACATGAATTATGAACAAAATACATGTGAGTTGGGTACATTTAATAATTTACCGGATTTTTGGAGATATTACAACAATTACCCATACCCAAGTGTTATATTTTCTGATGGAATAGAAAAACCTATAATTTCTAATCCAGATAGAGAGATTGCAAGTATTAGTCTATTTAAAAAGGGTATTGAGCCTAAATGGGAAGATCCTAAAAATACTAATGGTGCTGAAATTGCAATTAGAAAGTTTAGAAATATTGAGGAACTTGATACTTTATGGGAAACAATATCGATAATGTGTATTGGAGAACATTTTAAACTATCCGAATACATAACAGGTATTAGGGTAGTAGATAGTTCTATTCCTAACAGGAAAGCTTTGTATAGAATAGAACTATGGTTTAGTGATAAAACTAAAAAAGATGTAATAGAAGAAAGTTTTAAAACATTACTTAATCTGGGACCCTTTGTACAACTTCACTACAAAGAACATTCTTCTGCAGTAGAATCTATACCTCCCAAATACATTAATAGACAAAATGGTGGAAATAAAAGATATGTAAAAAGAAATTAAAAAAATAAAAATAAAAATATATAGTAAATGACTACGGCTGAAACAATAACAAAATTATTTCCCTCGTCAGATTCAGCTAGAGATTGGTATGATAATTTTGGACCAACTCGGACTTTATCATCTTCTTTCGAAGTTGATCCAGATGATCCTAGAGCAACAATGCGTGGTGGTGGACAGATAGATATTGGTGATGGTATTCTTAGAATGGTTGCTGGTGCTCCAAGATATTATATTGCTGGTAATTTTAGGAATATAGAATTTACTTATTATTTACGTATTACAGAAGGTTATGATAATTCCGGTTGGACTAGTAGTACAGGAACGGCTGTTGGTTATAGAACTAACCATTACGATATTAACGATGATCCATGTAATGCACCAACGTATTATACTAAATTATGGTTGCAGTCTGGAGATTTTGGATATAATAAGGAATTTTATCATGGAGGTTATACAATATATTCTAATATAATACCAAAAGCGGATACACCAATACCAACAACAAATTTTCAAGACCGTTTTATTGGAATAAAAGCAGTTTGTCAAGATACAGACAAAGGTGTGTTACTTAGATCATATGTAGATACAACAGGTGGTGTTGATGGTGGAGATTGGCAATTATATTTTGAAAAATTAGATGAATATCCAAATGCAACATGGCCTGCTTCTGGGTTTACGAACGATGACGGTTTCCCTTGTAATTATAATTTTAAAATAAACGGAAGTCAGAATTTTAACGCTCCTTTTACTTTTAATGGTTCTCATGTATTTCTTAGAACTGATAGTCCAAACGATATGCAGTGGAAATGGATATCTGTTCGTGAAATTGATAATCTTAAAACACCACCCAAGGTGGATAATTTGTCGTATATATTAAAATTCCCATTATATTATATTATATTATATTATAAACATTCAAAAATCAAGTAATTGGGAAACTTGGTCCGAAGATAATTTAGGTTAAACAGATTTAAACATATTAATAATATAACGTTATAATAAACGTTACAATAAACGATACAATGGACCTTAATACTAAAGAAATAATCAGCCATCTCCTAGTTATGGAGGAGTCTCTTATGAAAGAGAATAAGGAACTGCGTGATAAGCTTCAGGGTCTTGTTGAAGTAAACGCTAGATTTGCTCAAGAAATAATAGCTATAAAAAACGGAAATAATAAGATGTTGGTAAATGGTTTTGGTGGAGATACTCCTATAGTTACTTCTCCTCCTGAAAAGAAAGTTAAGAGTAATAAAGTAATTCTAACGGTTGATGGAGAAAAAACTAGTATTACTGGGAATACTTATGATCATCGGGGTATTTTTGGTGTACATGGAGCTAAATGGGATAAACCAAATCTAGCTTGGGTTGTTGATACTGAAAATAACGGTCTTATAAGTGAAGAACTTTCCAATAAGGGTATAGAGTTTGAAATTCGGAACGAATTTTAAAACAATTTAAAAAAACAAATTTATAAATTAAAAAAAGATGGAATTCCATAGAAAGATCTGTAATAAAGTAAAATCTTCATTAATTAATAGTGTTGTTAACAATAATAACAATGGTCTTTTAGTAGACTTGTGTAGTGGTAGAGGTGGTGATATATTTAAATGGGATAAAGCAGGAATAAAAAGGGTAGTTGCATTTGACAATCATAAAGAATCGGTAATAGAAGCTATAAGTAGATATAAAAAGAGTAAAGTTAAAACAAAGATATCTTTTAATCTAAAGGATGTGGCTGATGTAGATCTTTGTAAGGAGCTTGGTCAAAAAGTTTCATTAATAAGTTGTCAATTTGCATTACATTATTTCTGTCTAGAAACACTATTGTATAAAGTTTCCGAATCTTTGGTTAGCGGAGGTTTTTTCTTTGGGGTTGTTCCAGATGGAGATATTATTGATAATTGTTTGAAGCATAATAAGTTTGTAAATAATGTCTGTTTAGAAAGAATAGATGCAAACTCTTATTACATTGATTTGGTAGATGATTCTCAGAATAATAAAACAAAAGATTATTTCGAATTTAAAGGAAAGAGTAGTGAAAATATGATTAGAAAACAGGATTTAATAGATATAGGATCTAAATTTGGTTTAGAACTTGTAAAAATTGAGAATCTTAAACATAATTGGGGAGGTAATCACATTTCTGAACTGTATTTTTCTTTTAAATTTATAAAAATTTTATAAAAAATTTATAAAATTGTAATCGCATTAAATATTTTAAAATAATATATTTTATAATATTAAATGGATAAAAGGTCAAACATAGTAAATCTTATTATTTTAGGAGTAGCTATAATTTTAGTATGTGTTACTAAAAAGAAATTTTCTGAACTATTTGTTGCAAATATACCTATGATGAACGGACCTATGATGAACGGTCAAGAACCGCTAAGAGAATTTGCGAATAGTGGACATCCTCAGGGAAATCCGTATACTTATCAAAATCAGATATACCCTGCAAAAATCCCATATTATCCTGAACTTGGTTCTCCTTGTAAAAACGGGGATTGTGGTTTACTTGGAAAATGTGAAGGAGGGTCGTGTAGAGCTATTCCTTATAATAAAACCGTATTCAATCAACCAATTATTTGAGACATATAGTGTAGGTTATGAACTAAACTTGAATTCATTTCTATTATAGTTATGATCATAACTATGTGAATAGAATAATTGGCTGTTTTGTATGTTCTATAATTTGATTTTATATAACTGGCAATAGATGGTATTTTGAAAACTAATTTTTCAATATAGAAATAAGCAACCGCAGTTAAGAACAACTGAGTAAAAACTTCAATAATTTTAAGAGTGTCGTACGTTCCCTTATTTAAATCTGATTCATCCAATTTAACATCTACTATGTGAAAAATTTTTGATAATATATAAGCTACCATAATCGACAGTAGAAACAAAACTAAAGATGCTTGAAAGATTTCAACAATCACATACTTGTGATGTATTTTATGCATTTAATATATTAACAATAAATTAAATTAACAATTAATTAACAATTAATTAACAATTAATTATTAATTTCATAAACAGTTGGATATTGTGGTGGATACAATCTCCCCAGTTGGGTACTTTGATTACTACTATTTTCAGCCCAAATATTTTCACATTTTTGATCTATTTTACATCCAGCTAGTCTACATAAATTAAAATATTGTTCGCTACAAATAAGAGATTTATATCTATCACTACTATTATTTTTTATATCTTCATAATCTTCGTCAGGTTCTGGATCTCCAAACCAAAAAAATTGTTGAGGAAACGAAGGGCAAAAAAATTCACAAATTTCTTCTTGCCACATTTCATCTTTTGAACCATTTTCTAATGGAGGAATAGAAATTATAGTAGCACACGGATTTCCGCATTGTTTTAGATTAGGGTTTTCTGAACAAAGTTTAAATCCCTTATCTTTAAGGTTTTTACACCCAATAACTGAATTATTACAATTTGAATTACTAACACAACACTCATCATTACCAGTTTTGGGTGTGCAATTGCCTGTATTATCTGCATTACAAACTTTTTCCATCATAGTTATTTCTCCATTAGGACATTTCATTACTTGTTCTACTTGAGGTTTATTTTCCATATAAACACTAGAATAAGGTAAACAGCTAGGTTCTTGGTCTGTTGGAAAAGAATTCCCATTGGAATCAAATAAGGCTGTTCTAGAAGAACCACATTTACTTATTTCCATTTGTAAATTCCATAATATATGACCGTCTTGTATATAAAAATCTCCCAAGGCTTTATGAGTTTCCCCTTCTTCTAAAACTGAGTTACAAAAAGCTATAAGGTCTGTATTATTTGGGTCAATAAAAGTAGGATTTTCACAATAAGTTAATCTATCAATACAATCACTTATACTATTTACCTGTTTACATTCATATCTTGAATTTCTATTATTAATAGTTACATCACATATATTATAACCTTTACCAGAATCATTACAGTTGTTAACCGATAAAAAATAACCATATTTTGAAGTATCGGCATTTAATGAACAATCTGAACACCTAGCAACTCTAAGTTGAATACTATTATTATTCATATTATTAAATACTAATAAATTAATTTAATTTAATAAAATAAAATAAAATTATTTGTTTATTTGTTTATTCTCAATTAATTGCGGTTAATCATCAATAATTTTATGATTAAGGTAATTATAATATAATGACTGACGTTGCTGTAACCAGAGAAGAGTTTGATGCACTAACTAAACAGGTAGCCGTTCTAGAGAAAAGTTCTAAGGGAGCTAAAGTTCCTAGAAAGAAGAGAGCACCAAGTGAGTACAATCTTTATGTCGGGGATCAGATTAAGGCTATCAAGATTAAAAACCCTACTGTAAGTCACACTGACGCTTTTAAACAGGCTGTAGATGCCTGGAAAAAGACTAAGAAGTAAATAAACAATTAAATAATATTAACCAATTCCTTAATTATTAATAAAACAAATATCATTTTATTTTATTAAAAATTAAAAACAATTTTTTTTTTAAACAATTTTTTTAAACAAATTTTTTAAACAATTTTAAAACAATTTTATTAAACCTTAACCATTAGTTGTAAACAATCCTGGCATTTAAATAAAAATTTAATGTTCGGGTCTCCGCAAAGCGGTACTATTTTATTAGTTGTTTTATGTTCACACATATTTTCATCCTGTCTTAAATTAAAGGCTAAACAAAACACTAGAGCTCTTTTATTTTGCATTGTTTCTAATTTGTTTGAAATAGTTTTATTATTATTTTTAGCATATTGGATTGCCTGATAAATATACCAAGCTTGGTTTACAACAAGAAAAGTGTTGTAAATTTTAAACTTTTTAAATTTAATATTCTTTGATTCTATACCTAAATCTCTACAAAAATTATTACCCCAGTTATTTAAAATAGAATCTAGAATATCCAATTCTTTAATTTCAATTGTTTTAAACCCTTGTGCAACAATATATTTTTCTGAATTTGCATATCTACTAGTCCTTGGTTTTATAATATGGACATATTCATAAAATTGTTTAAGAATTAACAATACTTGAAAAGTAGGTCTAGTCATAGAATCAAATATTTTACAAATAAAACTCCCACCTTCACTTTGGCAATGTAAAGCCGTCAATACTTGACTATATATTAGCTTTAGGGTAAGTTGTTCTTGATTATTTGGATCGTGAGAAACATCAAACCCTCCATCTCCTGTAATTAACTCAACTTTACCAACCTTACTTTCTAGTTCTTTAATATTTTCTAATTTATATAGGTCACCATCTCCGTTTCTAACCCATCTTTCGGGGTCCAATCCTTCGTTTATATTTAAACTTCCACCTCCTTCATAAAGGGTTTGGGCAAACCAATTTAATTTTGGAAAAATAAACAAACTTGCGCTAATAAATCCTCCTGGAGCTTCGCAAATATGTAAGCTATTTTTAATCTTTTTATTTTGAAATTCGAAGAAAAACAAAACTTCATATAATTTATAAAATGCTCTGCTTATACTTAAATCTGTATCTAAATTACTAAACGACCCTATTTTTTCATATGGATTAATTATTTTGCTCCATTTACTCCAAAGAAACTTTTTCCCCCTTTTTCCAAATTCATCAATTAAATTTTTATTTTCTATTAGATGACAATATTTATCAGTTTCGACTAAACTCTGAGAAGGTCTAGAAGGACTATCAACATATTTTACATTTTTAACATTAATTTTATATTCAAACTCTGGATTAAAATTTAAAACATAATTATTTGACCATTCATTAGAAATTTCAACATCGGCTGAATCCTTTCCTTTTGGGTTATTACCTTTCGGATTATCTTTTACCAATCTTTTCATTTTCCTTTATTTAATAATGTTTTATTCTTTTAAGTTAATTTCTTACGAAATTAAATTATTTACAATAACTAAGATGACTAAAACATTAATAATCGCATTAGTTACGGCAACTTTAATAGGGATTCTAACTTTTAAAAAATCTTTTAAAAAATCTTTTAAAAAAGAAGACTTTACTGCAGACGGATTAGTTTTCAATAGACCAAGTGAATGGTGGTATCCCGAAACCTACAACGTTATTGATTGGCTAGTGCCCATGTTTCCCGATCAACTAAGTCAACCACAATGTTTAAGTTATAATAGAGGTGATCCTGGTGTTTTAAATTTTAATAGTGTTGCATACCGCATGTGGAGGTTTTAATGCGTAAGTAACTAATTCTTTAATATATTAATTAATAAATAATGAAATTAGTATTCATAAGTTTGGATTCTGAATGGATTGGCCTCGCCAAGGATAACGGGTATACAACTTATCACGGAAAAGTTCAAGACTACACCCCGGATAAAGAATCTAAGAATATTTACTATATCTCTCCTGCAAACTGTTTAGGATTCATGGATGGTGGAATTGATAAAGTGTATTCTCAAATTATGTTTAAAGGAATAGAACCCAAAATTAAAGAGAAAATTAAGAAATTGGGATTTAAAACCAAGTTGGGAAGACCATATATTCCTATTGGAAAAGCTATGGTTACTAAAACAGACATCCTTACTCCAAATGGCCAAAGTTATATTATAACAAGCCCAACAATGTTAATGCCTCAAGATGTTAGTAAGACTCCCAATGCTTATCTGTCTATTATAGCAGTTATAAAAGTGTTGAAAGAATACAAACATTTTATGAATGACTCTGATGAACTTATAATAACTTCCATGTGTTGTGGTTGGGGTAGAATGACTCCAAAGATTAGTATTCAACAAGTTATTAAAGCGTTAGAAACAGACGTATCAAAAATGGAATTAGATTTTAATAAAATATTAAGCGTTCAACCAAAATTCTACGAAAATACTGAATGGGTGGATATTCCAGTTAATGAGGTCGTAAGATCGTAATTATTTATTATGACATTTGAATTAAACAAGTTTAAAGACTTGGGTCATTCATTTTAATAAATAAATAACAGATAAAATGGAAGAATGTGGTTATTTAACGTTAATTAGAAAAATCATTAAAGATGGAGAAATCCGCAAAACAAGAAATGCCAAAGTTTTAAGTCTGTTTGGAGAATCTTTATCATTTAATTTAACAAACAATTTCCCAATTTTAACAACAAAAAAAATGAACATTAAAAATATCTTTGAAGAACTTATTTTTTTTCTCCGAGGAGAAACAGATACAAAAATTTTAGAGGCCAAGGGGGTAAAAATTTGGAAGCCTAACACTACTCGTGAATTTTTAGATTCTAGAAATTTAGATTATGAAGTTGGTGATATGGGTCCAATGTATGGTTTTATGTGGAACCATTTTGGGGCCGAATATAAGGGGTGTAAACATGAATATACCGATCAAGGGACTAATCAGGTTGATAATTGTATAGATCTTATTAAAAATGATCCAACTAGCCGCAGAATTATAATAACTGCACTTGATCCTTCTAATTTGGATAAAATGGTATTGGCTCCTTGTCACTGTATGATTCAATTTTATGTACGTAATTATAAAGGTGAACAATATTTAGATGGTCAGATGTATCAACGTAGCGCAGATCTAATGTTGGGTGTTCCTTATAATATTGCTAGTTATTCTTTGTTAATTATAATGATTGCTCGTTATTGTGGTATTAAACCAGGAAAACTTAATATGGTGTTTGGTGATGTTCATATTTATGAGAACCATTTATGTGGTGCTATTGAACAAATAAGAAGATCTCCTGATGTATCTATACCTTATATTAGATTTAAGTGTAGCGAGAAAACTCCTATAAGAGAGTATACTATAGATGATCTAGAATTGTTAAATTATGAACCTCAACCAATTATTAAAATGAAAATGGTAGCTTAATTAATTTCTGTGTTATTAACAAATGACAACT
>Ga0209702_10004064_pt1 | contig 21933 bp, 17 predicted proteins | sample FRY01_FD_187210 | JGI IMG/M metagenome (GOLD analysis project Ga0209702, IMG submission 187210) | Freshwater microbial communities from Lake Fryxell liftoff mats and glacier meltwater in Antarctica - FRY-01 (SPAdes) (version 2) | ecosystem: Environmental > Aquatic > Freshwater > Ice > Glacier... | reverse complement strand
CCCGGTCGGTCACCCTTGTCGTTGATCATGCGCTGAAAGGCGCCGAGCAGTTGACCTTCCATCCGATGATCCACACCGAAAGCATCGGACTGACGCGGGAGCAATTCACCACCTTCGCCGCAGCATGCGGCTGTGCACTCCTGATAGTGGATCCGTCCGGGAACTGATCGGATCGCGCGTGGCGCAGGCTTCAACTGGCCGGGTCAGTGCAATCGGCGTTGACATGGTTGCCGAGCTGTCGGGCTGTCAGAGCCGGTGGAGTAACCGCGATCGGTCGGGTACCCGGGGCCCAGAGGTGGATGCCCCACGCGATGACCCTCAGCACGGCCATTTGAATATGGTTCTACCCCAGGTGCAGGTAGTTCCCCACCCAATCAGGACTGGACATGTTTGAGGAACCGTCGGGGTTGAGGCTGTCAAGTATCGCAATGTAGGCGAGGTATTCGGCCTTTGCCTTCGCCTGAGATTTGCGGTACTTCGGTGGAAGTGGCGCCTGCATCTGTGTTCTGTTGAACTTGCCGAGCATTTCTTTCACAAGTTTTTGGGCCTTACCCGAATCTGCCTGCTGGTTGTCGAGCTCGAGTCGGCCAGCCGCCGTGTCATAGTTGTACGACTCAAGTTGAAGTTGACTTCGCTGCATGACACCCGCTTTGTTCCAAAATGAATAGGCGGCAACCTTTGTGTCCGGTGTTCTCATTCCAATAATGTGACGGGGCGAATTGTTGTAGTCGTAAAACTTGGGGATCCATTCATCCGATGCCATGATGATGTGATCACGTCCTCGGGCTCGCGAAGACTTTAGGATCGGCAGCAGGTCCAGTCGCTCCTCGTAGGTGTCAGCCAAAGCACCCTTCATCCACTCTTGATTGCCATGCGCGATCGTTCCCAGCAGCGGCAACATGTCAACACTGGATGTGAGCTGTTGGCGAACCTTGTCAATATCGCCGGTGAAACGTTCACGAGGATCAACAACTATCAGCGGGACACTCACCGCTTCTTCATACATTGATGCAACCTTGTTGGAGGCGAATCCGTGTGAGCTTGCGTAGTCACCGTGATCAGCGGTCATGATGATGATCGTGTTGTCACGGATCTCCTGCGGAATTGCACGAACCACGGCGCCAATATGTTGGTCAACGAAATTCAGAATTTGCGTGTAGCTGTCGAGTGACTTGGACCAGTAGGGATACGGGGCTTTGGCAACGCTCGATCCCGGCAGCGAGGGGTAACCTTCAAATGAAAACTGGGCCAACTCAGTGGGATCATCGGAAATACCACCCCACATTAAGTCAGTAAAAGTTCGTGCCATTACTTGGTAGCCGGGTTTTTCATCGGTTAATTTTTTAGTGGACTCCCAGTTCCGAGGTATCGCTGGGTAGCCATAATTCTTTGGATCATCAAGGGGTGGGACCGCGTCGTAGGTGACGGTTGGAGTGTTACCGGAGGTGGTGAACAGATCTTTGTAACGGTTCGCCTCGGTGCCGCTCCAAAAGAATTCTTTGTCGTGTGGATTCACAAAACTCACGGTTAGGCAAAACGGGTCCGTGTTCTTTTTCTGCCCGCTCAGCCAGGCTGTGGCTTGGTAGGCGATATTCCCGTCATCGATGGTTCCTTGACCATTAGTACCGATCGGATCAGGCATGGTGAGGCCTTCGAATCCGTATTCGGCAAGATAGAAAGGTGCCTCCGGATCTGTGTCGGCGAGAGGTGCATCCGATAGGTGCCATTTGCCAACATAGGGAGTGCGGTAACCGGCGGAGCGCATTATTTTTCCGTAGGTGGGGAAATCCCGTTGCAATGCTGGAGCACTAGGACCGCTGGATCCCGGCTGCTTCCCCTTTCTTGTTTGCAGGCACCAGTTTTGGTGTGGGTAGAGACCGGTAACCAAGCACGCTCGCGCCGGACTGCATGCGGTCCCGGATGTGTAGTGATTGCTGAATTTCACCCCGCGATTCCACAGCCGGGCAAGATTGGGCATGTGGGCCTGTAAGAACTGGTCCGGAGTATTTATTCCCTTGGGGAAGTGCATCGGGAATCGCATCTCGTCGACCAAAATCATAATGACATTGGGGGCACCCGCTCGTGCTTTGCGCCGACTCTGGGCAACCGTTGGGTGTGCTGGAGTCGTGCCGGTGCCGGCTGCAATTCCCACTGCCGCTGCACCTGCTGCTGAACTTGCTAGAAAACCGCGGCGTGAAATTCCTTTGGACATAGGTCATCAATGTATCCCAGTGTTACTTAATCACTTAAGATGGTGACCCCAAACCGCGTCATTCGTTGACTCGGCAAGCATCGCTTGCTCCCAGCAGCTGCGATCGATTCCAAGGAATCGCCCGGCTGAAAGCGGCTATCGCGGTGATCAAATCGACCTCGTTTTTGCCCACACCACTGTCATCATCAATAAGGAATATCGGACGTGACAATGATTTCCTGGCACTTGTCGTGTACCCACAGTTCATGGCAACAGTTACACTCTGTCAATGAGACTCCCGATCGTCGGCCTTAGTGCCCTCTTGATCACTTCAATAATTCTGGTTCCGTCAACCGGCCTGAGTGCCAACGTCGATGCGTTAAACCCCCGTATTTACGGTGGCACTTCGGCCGCTGGCCACCCTGGAGTTGCAGCGCTCGCGATTTTTGACGGTGCCTCGTGGAGCAAGAGTTGTAGTGCAGTCGTGTGGAAACCGCGGGTGTTACTCACCGCTGGACACTGCGTGACCATGGAAGGTAGTTCGACTCGGGTGCCCAAGTTGGCGGTTTTCCCACCCGGCGGTGCTGCAGTGCAGTTCAGTAATACCGGGCCGCAAGGGGCAAGCCCGGCAAACGTGGTTGGGATCTGGACGCCGGCCAACTACGTCAACGCCTCAAGCCGAGTTGAACCAAATGACTTTGCGGTGTTACTTTTGGATCGTGATGTAGGTCCCAGCATGTATTCCCGATTAGCGACCAGTGTCGAAATGACACGTTGGGCGGCCTCCTTATATCCAGCGACGATCGTGGGTTACGGACTCAAAGCCCCAAACCAAAGAGACGTTTTACCCATTCAAGCTAATGTTCCCATTGACACGTACGCACCGAATTCTTCGGTTGGCCCAGTTTTCTCTGTTGCTCAAAATGCATCTGTGGGTGTGTGTAGTGGTGACAGCGGCGGCCCCACGTATGCAACAAACACCGTCGGCGAGAACCTGGTACTCGGGGTGAATTCAGGGTCAGCCGGTGGGTGTATCGCCGGATTCATTGGGAATTATCTGATGGTTGGCTTCAGTGCAATCGACTACCTTGACCTGGTGAACCAAGCCCTCACCGGCGCGGGATACCCAACAATTTCATCCGCACCCACAAACATCTCTTTGACGCCGGTCAACAATTCAGTCGTGGTTAATTGGCAAGTGCCCATCACTTCTCCCGAGACCGTGGTTGGTTACGAAGTCGTTGATCCGGCCGGGGTTGTCATTTGTACAACGCCAACCCTTACGTGCACGGTGACAAAGCTGCCTGATGGTGAACACAGTTTCAGCGTCCGCGCTCGAAACGCGCAGGGTGAAGGAAATGCACAACCTGCGAGCCTCAGCGCCGTGACGGCGTCTCCGAGCCAGATGGCGCCGCCAATAATAAAGAAAAAGAAGATCACCTTTACAACGCTGGCGGGAACGACCTCCGCCGTGGTGAGTCAGTATCGGGTGGTAGACGTGAAGGGCATGAGAGTCTGCACGATCAAAAGTTTCAATCCAGCCGCGAAATCCCTTACCTGCCCGCTGCCAACCAAAGCCGGAAATTACCGGTTCCGGGTACTAGCCGTGACACAAATGGGACAAACCCCGGCTTCTGGTTTGAGCACAAAAGTACAAGTTTCCTAACGAAATCCGTTTATTAACCTACACGTCACCACGAATTCCGACCCCCGATAACAGTTGTATAACAACTATGTCGTATTATTGTCTTACCGGAAGACCCCGGGAATACAAAATGTTAGAAGGATGTGAATGTTATGCAGAGCTTCGGAAAAGTTCTTAGCCAGATTTTCCAGTCAAACCCGCGTCGGTCGTTTCAGCAGGAATGGGATTTTCAACGGTCACAAGCCATGAGCCCATCGCACCGGGATGAAATCGACGCGATCTTTCGCCGCCACGAAGGCTGAGCGAAACCGATCAACCAAACGCTAGAATCGAAAAACTCGCAAAGAAGCCTTTGCGAGTTTTTTCATGCTCACTTCCTAGAACCACATTGTGTAGTGATGCCCCGTTCGTGACTGGTACGACCCAAAGCCCTTCGTCGATGTTCATACCCTCGGAGGTCACGGATTGATTCGATATGCCGCTGGTGCATGCTCGGGAACATAAGGGTTTTTGGGAGCAATGGGTGACATTTTTTTATAGTGCGAACCGAGCGCGGGTCGAGTATCTGCATCACCCCTGTTGGGCCACAGTGCCATCGCTCGCTCGGCTTGAGCCGTGATGGTCAACGACGGATTAACCCCAAGATTGGCAGTGATAGCCGAGCCGTCAACAATGTGCAGTCCCGCGTGACCGTACACGCGGTGGTAACCGTCAATCACTCCAGCATTTGCATCACTTCCAATGACACAACCGCCAACAAAGTGGGCGGTAAGCGCGGCATCAAAGCTTTCAAACACACTTCCACCCGGTCGTCCACCAATAATTTTGGCAGCACGCTCGACAACATCTTGGGCGACCGGGATGTAGGTCGGAGCCGGTGTTGACTGCGATGACACGGTGCCAAGTGACCAACGCCCGAACCGATTGCGTTTACCTTTAAGCGTCAAAGAATTATCAACTGTTTGCATGACTAGTGAAATAACGCTGCGTTCACTCCATGACTTAACGTTTAAGCCAATAGCAACATCTTTTGGATTCTTCACCATTTCTCTGATCCAGACTGACCAACGTTTCTTGCCAAACTCCGGTGTCGTCATGATTGTTTGCAATAGACCCATTGAGTTAGAACCTTTTCCGTAACGAACCGGCTCGACGTGGGTCTGCGGGTCAGGGAAGAAACTGGAGGTGATGGCTACACCTTCGGTGAAGTCACTTGTCGAAGTTTTTGCAACGGCGCCAAGTATCGATTCAGAGTTGGTCCGCGAGAGCTTGCCCAATGCCGGTGACAGATTCGGCAGGATGCCTTCGTCTTTCATGTGATGCAACAGTTTCTGAGTGTTGTAGGTACCGGCTGCGAAGATCACGTCCTGCGCCGTATAGGTCGTTTCGTTCTTGGTCCCGGTTTTGCGAACTGTGATCTGGTAACCACCGTGTTGTAGTGGTTTGACCGTGGTGACCGTCGACATCGGCATGACGCACGCACCGGCGGCCTCGGCCAGGCCAAGATAATTCTTTGGCAGGGTGTTCTTTGCGTTATAGCGGCAACCGGTCATGCATTCGCCACACTCAATGCAACCATTGCGAACAGGCCCAACGCCACCAAAGTACGGGTCTGCTGATTTCTTCCCGTGGCCTTCACCAAAAAAGACTCCGACGGGGGTGAGGGTGAACGTGCTGCCGACTCCCATGTCTTCGGCGATCTCTTTCATGACGTGATCAGAGGGGGTCATGGTGGGATTTTGGGTAACCCCCAACATTCGCTTGGCCTGGTCGTAAAACGGTGCTAGTTCACCCTTCCAATCGGTGATCTCACCCCACTGGGGGTCTTGGAAAAAAGTGTCCCCCGGGACATACAGGGTGTTGGCGTACACCAAACTGCCACCACCTACCCCCGCGCCAGCGAGAATGGCGACGCCTTTAAGAACGTGGATTCTTTGGATTCCAAAGAATCCCAACTCTGGTGCCCATAGAAAATTCTTAAGATCCCACGAATTCTTTGCATAATTTTCTTCGGTGAAACGACGGCCAGCTTCAAAGACGGCGACCGAGTAACCCTTCTCACTGAGCCTTAACGCAGAAACCGAACCACCAAAGCCTGACCCAATGATTGCAACGTCGAAGTCGGTGCTGGGCCCACGAGTTATCACGGGAAAACCATAGAACAGATTCACCTCACGCGCGCACAATTCACCCAAAGCCGGATCAGGTGCTACTCTTTGTAAACCTTGGGGAGCTCGCGGGATCAGCGGGCTGAGAGGGCAGTTGCCACTGCTTACCCACAAAACCTGATCTGGGTAATTCCAGCGCGAGGGAGTGGAAATGTTTCGTTTTATTGCAGTAGTCATATCCGGCGCAATCGTTTTGAGCGCCTGTTCGAGTTCACCTGAGTCGGTGCCTGAGTCGACACCCGTCTCGAGCGGTGAACCGCAGTTGCAAACGGTGCGAATGATCACTCACGAATCATTTGTGCTCTCTCCGTTTTTCGTTTCCGATCTTCGAGATCAAGGGATCGACCTGCAAATCACGTCGACGGGAGACGCTGGAACGCTGACAGCAAGTGCAATTTTGGCTGCCGGTGAGCCAACCGCGGACTTGCTGTTTGGAATTGACAACACATTAGCAACGCGGGCCACCGGTGAAGGTGTATTTGCTTCCTACACTTCCCCTGAGCTTGCAAATGCGTTACCTAAGTTTGTCCAGGACACCCAAGGTGGATTCCTTACACCAATTGATTTCGGTGATGTCTGCATTAATAGTGATGACACGTGGTTCGAACAAAATAATGTGGCGACTCCTACGACCCTTGAGCAACTACCCGAGGTCGCGAACCTCCTTGTCGTGCAGGATCCCGCAACCTCGTCGCCCGGACTTGCCTTCCTGTTAGCAACGGTTGCCCGATTTGGTGACGATTGGCCCGCATATTGGGAATCCCTGCGCGATGGTGGGGTTGCCGTTGCAGGTTCGTGGACCGACGCGTATTACTCGCAGTTCACCCCCTCGGGTGGGGACCGCCCACTGGTCGTTTCTTACGCGACCAGTCCGGCGGCCGAAGTTGTGTTCTCAGAGGATGCGAGCGTTACCGTGCCAACGACTTCGGTACTCGCGGACTCCTGCTACCAGCAGGTTGAATACGCGGGAGTGTTGGCCGGCGCCGAAAACCCGACAGGGGCACAAAAAGTCATTGATGCGCTGCTCTCCCGTAAGGTGCAAGAAGATATCCCGTTGAACATGTTCGTCTATCCGGTACGCGCTGACGCGTCCTTGCCAGCGGTTTTCACCGATTTCACGCCGGTGATTGCAACGAGTGCTTCACTACCCCCGGAGCAAGTGAGTGCACAACTTGCATCGCTGCTTGAGACGTGGGGAACGGTGATGAACCGCTGAGCGGGGCCATTTCCCAGCATTTACCCCGCAGCCTGAAGTGGCTCTGGGTACTGCCCGCAGTTCTGTTTCTCATATTTTTGGTCTATCCACTCGTTCGACTTACGACCACGGCCTGGAGTGCTGACACGCTCAATGCCTTGACTTCCGTCAGGCTGTGGCAGGTCGCGCTATTTGCAGGTGGTCAAGCCCTTCTCAGCGTGGTTCTCTCACTCGTGATTGGGATCCCCATCGCCCGCGTTTTATTTACCTACCAATTCCCTGGCCGCGGGTTCATGCTCGCGTTGGTCACGGTGCCATTTGTGTTACCGACCGTGGTTGTCGCCCTTGGCTTTAGATCCCTATTTGGTGAAACAATTCCCAACGGATTGCTGTTGGTCGTGCTCGCCCACGCCTACATCAACATCGCGGTTGTGGTCCGACTGGTTGGGACTCAATGGTCGACCTTTGATCATCGAATGGCAGTAACCGCGGCGACCTTGGGCGCCAGCCCAATGCGTGTGTTCACAACGATCACACTGCCCGCCTTACGCAACTCGATTGTGTTGGCCGCGAGCGTAGTATTTATTTTTTCATTCAGTTCCCTTGGCATTGTCGTTGTCTTAGGGGATGGCTCTAGCACTCGAACACTTGAGCAGGTCCTACTCCGCTCAACCTCAGTGCTCCTAGACTTCCCAACCGCACTCGCTGCGGCGATCCTGCAATTGAGTGTTGTCGCTCTGGTGTTCGTGATTGCTGCTCGGATAAGTCGCAATGAACCAAAGGCAAAAGTTGTTCTCGCACGAATTCCACTCGGTAGCCGAAAGTCCGCTCTACTCACTGGATTCACGTGTCTCGTGGCTTTTATCTTGGTCCTTGGCCCGATTGCAAGTATCTTCTGGGCGTCAATCTCAAGCCTGGAAGGTCCAACTTTGCAATGGTGGGGCGCTCTGGCGAGTGAGGAGAACACTCGAATTGGGTCACCGGCTGCAGCACTTGGTCGATCCATCAGTCTGGCATTGGTCACAGCAGTAATTGCCGCGCTCCTTGGTGGGTCAATCGCGATCGCTGTGATGAGCAAGAAAGGAATCATTGCAACCATCGCCTTAATTCCACTGGGTGTTTCGGCGGTGACATTAGGCCTCGGAATCCTGCTTGCATTCTCGCGCGGGCCATTTGATCTGCGCGGAACCGGAGTATTAATCCCGATCACTCATGCACTTATCGCCGTTCCAATCGTGGTGGCGGTGGCGACACCTAGTTTGCGTAATGTTGACCCACGTCGATATTTCGTGGCCTTAAGTTTGGGCGCCGCTCCATTGCGTGCGTGGTGGACGGCCTTCGGAACCGTTTTCGGTGGCGTAATGCTGGCGGCTGGCGGATTAGCCGCAGCCGTTTCCCTTGGGGAGTTCGGCGCCGCAACGCTGTTGTCGCGAACCGACTCCCCCACGGTGCCCGTACAGATCGAGCGACTCCTGAGTAAGCCTGGTGAGTCGGCGTTTGCAACGGCCGCTGTGCTCAGTGTGATTCTGGTTGCGCTCACCATGGCTCTTTTACTCATTGTTGACCGGCTGGCGTCCAAGCGGGTGTTCACCTGATGAATGCGGGCCTGCGTGCACACAATCTGGTGATTGGCTATGACGAGCCGCTGGCCACTGCCTTAAGCTTTGGGGTTGGTCCGGGTGAAATTTTGGTCGTCGTTGGTGAAAGCGGCTGCGGAAAGTCAACCCTGTTGAGTACTTTGGCCGGGGTGACCGCACCTTTGGGCGGCGAAATTTTCCTCGGCGAACGGAACCTTCGTGGGGTGCCAATTCATCAACGAAATATTGGCCTAGTTTTTCAAGATCCACTTCTTTTTCCGCACCTATCGTTGATTGACAACATTGGTTACTCACTTCGTGCCAGTGGCCAGTCACGAGACACTGCCCGTGCACGGGCCACCGAGTTACTCGAGTGGGTTGGTCTGAGTGAAATCTCGGGGCAGAAGACCTGGGAACTTTCCGGCGGGCAAGCGGGTCGGGTTGCGTTGGCGCGCGCGATTGCAGCTCAACCTCAGGTTCTGTTGCTTGATGAACCGTACAGTGCACTTGATTCACCGACGCGTTTACGCCTGCTCGCTGATGTCAAAGATTTGGTGATCCGAGAGGGAATCCCGACAATTCATGTCACCCATGACCACGGTGAAGCGCAGTTACTGGCCACCCGCACCTTGACCTGGTAAGTACTCGTCCTGCGATACTGTTTGAATGAGTTCACTTGGATTTGGCCGCGCTCGAGTCACTCGGCTTAAACGGTTTAAGCCAACCACCTACATCAGGTTGGCCGTACTCACGTCATTTGCAGCCTTCTTTGCTTACTTGGTCAGTGACGCAATTCCCTACGCCTCCCCCGTGCCCGCCGCGATTACGGCGGTGGTTGCAACGAGGGTAACTTTTCACCACGCGGCGAAGGAAACGTCCATTCAGTTGCTCGGCGCACTCGTTGGTGCAGCGGTCGCCCTTGCCATTGTTTCAATAATTGGTAGCGGCGCGGTCGTGATTCTTCTCCTCGTAGCGTTGAGTTTCGTGATGGCTCGAATCATGCAATACAGCAACCCCGATGAGTCGCCGCACGTTGCCGCGAGTTTGGCCGTCACCGTGATCTTGGTGGTTGGCTCGCACTTAACGAATGAGTTGGCATTAGAACGATTCACCGGCGTCATGATCGGCGCCCTGTTTGCATTGGTCGCATCTTTTTTGGCATCACCAACTCGGGACACTCAAAAATTGGCCGCAGGTTTACATGCGGTCCAAGTCCAATTGGCTGAAGTCCTCGCGCGCATCGCGGGCGATCTGCGAGGTGAACCGACGAAAGATGATGCCAGCGCCTGGCACGATCAAGCTGTCGAATTACGTAATCGGGTACTTGGACTCGCGGCGCAATACGAGGATTTGGCGAAACATTCGAGGTGGAGTCCGCGGATCAACAGTATTGATTTAGGTTCGTTGAAGGAATTACTGCGGGCTAATCAGGTGATGAGTGCTCGTGTACTCGCTATTGCCAACGACCTGCGCGGCGCGACGAGGGCGAACCTGCGCACTCAGATTCCCCCGGCAGCACTTTCGCCACTTGCCGACCTACTGGATCTTGCGGCGAGTAACTTGGCGACGGACAACCCCACGCAAAGTATTGGCATGACGGCGGCGCACCAGGCGGTACGCGGGGCAGACATGACCGCACAAATTGCCTTGATTGGCGGGATCGTTTCCCACGTCAATCAAATCAATAAAGCATCAACCCATGAACCCGACGACACTTCCTCGATCCGCGTTACGCCGGAAACAGATTAAGCAAGTTCAGTGAGGGCGGCCGCGTAGTCATCCGCGTTACGTCCATCACCGGGACCGTTGACGAGCGCCCAGCGAATGATTCCTGCTTTATCAATGACATAGGTGGCGCGGGTTGCAAATCCCTTGTCCTCCAAGAAGGCTCCGTATTCCTTGGAGACATCACCGTGGGGGTAAAAATCGCTTAACAAACTGTGGGTGAAACTTTCCTGTTCTGAGAAAACTTTCAAACTAGGGACCGGGTCACAGGAGATGCTGAGAACCTCAGTGTCATCGTTAATAAAGTCAGCGTGACGGTCACGAATTGTGCACAGCTCGCTGGTGCATAACCCGGTGAAAGCAAATGGATAGAACGTGACAACGACGTTCTTTTTTCCCTCGAAATCGGAGAGGGAAACATTCTCACCAAATTGATTGGACAGGGTAAATGCTGGGGCGTGATCGCCGACACTAAGAGACATGAGGCGAAGACTAACGCTTAGCGCGTGGCGCCACCAATCGAGTCCCCTGCCAATTCTCACCGGCACTGATGGTGCTGGTTTGGCGCAGTCCCGCAGTCTGGGCGGCTTCGGTGATGTCCTCGGGTTCGATGTGTCCCTCACGACCCGGCTTGGGGGTCAACAGCCAGACAACACCTTGGTCCGCGAGTGGACTGATTGCGTCGACGAGAGCGTCGGTGAGGTCACCGTCGTCTTCTCGGAACCACAATAAGGCGGCGTCGACGACTTCGTCGTAGTCCAGATCCACCAAGTCGGAGCCAATGATGTCGACCACACCTTCACGCAGATCGGTGTCGCAATCGGTATCAAATCCGACTTCCTGAACTATTTGACCTGACGTAAATGACAGACGGGTAGCCCGCTCGAGGGCTTGGGGCGATGCACTCACGGGGCTAGTTCACCCAAATCGCAGCCATTTGGCAAGTAGATTGAATAAATTTCTAAGAATTTATTGCGGACAGACATCACCGGCACATCCTAGTGAAAGCCAACAATGTTTATCGGGTCAACCACAGAGGCGAATGCGCGCTCGCACATCCCATACGGAAAGATGGGATCAACGACGTGGACACCATCTGCGCTGACACACGACTCCGTTCACCGGCAGCGATCCTGCAGGTGAGGACTGAAAGGTGACGCCCGTGCCAAATCCTCTTTCACCACTTCTCGCCGGTGGCCTTCCCACCCAATATGTTGACATTGACCCAACCGAAACCAAAGAGTGGCTTGAATCATTTGACGGTCTCGTTGAATCCGGCGGCAATTACCGGGCGCGCTTTCTTATGCTGGAACTCCTACGTCGGGCCGCGGAAAACAATGTTGGAGTCCCTAGCCTTCGCAGCACCGATTACATCAACTCAATCGCACCCGATAACGAGCCTTGGTTCCCGGGTGATGAATTTGTCGAACGCCGAATCCGCGCGATGATTCGCTGGAACGCCGCGATCATGGTGCACCGCGCCCAGCGCCCCGGTGTTTCCGTTGGTGGACATATTTCCACCTATGCGAGCTCGGCCACCCTGTACGAAGTGGGATTCAACCATTTTTTCAAAGGTCCCGACCACGCCGAGGGTGCCGACCAGATTTTTTATCAAGGTCACGCCTCCCCTGGCATTTATGCCCGCGCATTCGTTGAGGGTCGCCTCACCGAGTTACAAATGGACGGCTTCCGTCAGGAACTCTCCCACCCCGGCGGCGGGCTCCCCTCCTATCCACACCCGCGCCTGATGCCTTCGTTCTGGCAGTTCCCAACGGTCTCGATGGGAATTGGTCCACTCAATGCGATTTACCAGGCTCGATTCAACAAATATCTGCACAATCGCGGTTTCGCGGACACATCGGGTCAGAAAGTCTGGGCATTTCTGGGCGACGGTGAAATGGATGAAGTTGAGTCGGTAGGTGCTATTAGTCTTGCCGCCCGCGAGGAACTCGACAATTTGATTTTTGTGGTGAACTGCAATCTGCAGCGTCTTGACGGACCCGTCCGTGGAAACGGAAAAATTATTCAAGAACTTGAATCGCTCTTTCGCGGCGCCGGCTGGAATGTGCTCAAAGTGGTGTGGGGTCGCCAGTGGGATGAACTTCTCGCCGCTGACCGCGACGGCGCTTTAGTAAATCTGATGAATACGACCCATGACGGTGACTTCCAAACGTACAAGGCAAATGACGGTGGTTACATCCGCGACAACTTCTTTGGCCGCGATCCTCGGACCGCTAAATTGGTTGAGGGCTGGTCCAACGAAGATATTTGGAACCTTTCCCGTGGCGGTCACGATTACCGCAAAATGTATGCCGCTTACAAGTCGGCGACGGAAACGAAAGGTCAACCAACAGTTGTCCTCGCCAAAACTATTAAGGGCTGGACCCTGGGATCACATTTTGAGGGCCGCAACTCAACCCACCAGATGAAGAAACTGTCTCTGGAAGACCTGAAGGACTTCCGTGACCGGTTGCATATCCCGATTTCTGACGCACAACTAGAGGCAGACCCCTACCTTCCTCCCTACTACAACCCCGGATTGAAAGACGAAAACCTTGCGTACATGATGGAGCGTCGTCGACAGTTAGGCGGCTCACTTCCGACGCGTCGAGTGAAGTCACGACCACTCGTCCTTCCTGGCGACAAGGTCTATGACGCGGTGATGCGTGGTTCGGGTAACCAAGCAATTGCAACCACGATGGCCTTTGTACGACTCTTCAAAGACTTGGTAAAAGACGAAAACATCGGCGCTCGCTTCGTCCCGATTATCCCCGACGAGGCACGAACCTTTGGGCTTGATTCACTTTTCCCAACCGCCAAGATCTATTCACCGCACGGTCAGCAGTATCAATCCGTTGACAGTGAACTGTTGCTGTCCTATAAGGAAGCAATTGACGGTCAGATCTTGCACGAAGGTATCAACGAAGCCGGTTCGGTTGCATCCTTCACCGCCGCTGGTTCTTCCTATTCAACCCACGACGAACCGATGATCCCGGTGTATATTTTTTACTCCATGTTTGGTTTCCAGCGAACAGGTGATGCTTTCTGGGCTGCCGGTGACCAGATGGTGCGCGGGTTTGTCCTGGGCGCAACCGCGGGACGCACGACCCTTAACGGTGAGGGTCTTCAGCACGAAGACGGCCACTCGATTCTGTTGGCGAGTACTAATCCAGCCGTCATTTCTTATGATCCCGCGTACGGGTATGAACTCGGCCACATTATTAAAGATGGCCTTCGTCGGATGTACGGGGAAGACTCGGAAAACATCTACTACTACCTCACGATTTACAACGAGCCATATGTTCAGCCGGCCGAGCCAGCGAACGTGGATGTTGATGGGATTCTCAAAGGCATGTACCTGCTCAATGAATCCACCTCATCGGGATTAAAAGCACACATTCTGGCCAGCGGGGTCGGGGTTCCGTGGGCGCTTAAGGCCCAAACCCTTTTGCATGATGACTGGGGAATCAGTGCGGATGTCTGGTCGGTGACGTCGTGGAATGAATTGCGGCGCGATGGGCTCGGCGTTGACCGCCACAACCTGCTGTACCCCGAGCAGGAACCACAGCAGGCTTATGTCACCAGGCGCTTGAGCGGAACCATTGGTCCCGTTATTGCGGTGTCTGACTTCATGCGCGCGGTGCAGGACCAGATTGCTCCATGGGTCCCCAACGAATTCGCCAGCTTGGGTACCGATGGTTGGGGCCTATCTGACACTCGTGGTGCACTTCGCCGACATTTCCTAGTAGACGCCGAATCAATCACCGTTCAAACTCTGGCATCCCTTGCCGCATCGGGTAAAGTTGACAAGGGACTCGTTGCCGAGGCAATACGTAAGTACCAACTGCTTGATCCTGCCGCAGCCGATGCAGGTAACACGGAGGGTTCGGGCTAAACATGAGTAAAGATCCCAAACGGTTCTTGCATTACCTGGAAGCCGAGCGAAAAGCATCCCTGCTTTACCGCTCACTTGCAAAAACGGTAAGCGGGGACCGTGCTGATGCCTTGATCGAGCTCGCCGACATTGAAGACGCCCACGCCGAACATTGGTTGGACAAACTAGCCGAATACGGCGTCGAAATTCCACCCGCACCAACGACCCTTGACCCGGCGGATCAAAAACTCGTGGACACCGCGCGCGCAGCCGGCTTGAACAGTGTTCTGGGAACTCTGGAAGAAAATGAAGGCGCCGACGCCGGCATGTACGACGACGAACCCGAAGCGCTGGACTCAATGCCGGTGGACGAACGCGAACACGCAGAAGTATTTCGCAGCATGATTCGGGGAACAACAATCCCTACGATTACCTCGCGTGCGGCGGTGGCTCCAAAACTCAGTGAACCCTGGCACCGGTCGGACCGATCCGGTGCCGTCCGGGCCGCAGTTTTCGGGATCTCTGATGGCCTCGTTTCCAACACCGCACTCGTCATGGGCTTTGCCGGAGCCAGCCTCAATGGGTCTCTTGACAACAGCACCGTGCTCTTCGCCGGACTCGCCGGACTGCTTGCCGGCTCATTTTCGATGGCCGCGGGTGAATACGTCAGTGTTGCCAGCCAGCGCGATCTGTTCCGCCGGGAAATCGAAATGGAAGCGCTCGAACTCCAGAATAATCCAGAAAGCGAAGCCAAGGAACTGGAACTTATTTACCGCGCTAAGGGACTGGACCGGGCTTTGGCTAAAGCAGTCTCGGACAAAATAATGTCGGATCCAAAAACTGCTCTGGACACGTTGGCCCGCGAAGAACTCGGCCTTGACCCGAACGAACTTGGCTCACCGGTCAAGGTGGCTATCTTCAGTTTCGTTGCTTTTGCCATTGGTGCGAGTGTTGCTGTCCTACCCTATATTTTCCTCGAAGGTTCCGCTGCCTTCTTCACCGCAATAGCCTCTTCCATTATTGCGCTATGTGTCGTTGGTGGCGTGGTTGGCAACCTCTCCGGCCGGGGTATTGTGTTTAGCGCCATGCGGCAACTGCTCTGGGGTGTCGGCGCTGCAACCATTACCTACATTGTGGGTTCACTTATCGGTGTCTCGACCGGTTAATGATCCCTACGTCATGGAACATCTGGATTCACTGATCACCCGCATGCAAGCCGCCGCCGGCGACTTGGGCACGTTGGCCGTGAAACGGATGGAAATTTTCCCGTGGTACCGAGAACTCAGTGCCGATCAACGCGCGTGGGTTGCCGTTGTTGCCCAAGCGGGCATTGCCGCGTTCATGGGCTGGTACTCCGATTGGGCGAAGTCACCGACTGCAATCGTTCCTAAACTCACCGCTGATGTTTTTGGCGCTGCACCGCGTGAACTTGCCCGAGCTATCTCACTGGAGCAAACGGTTGAACTGGTGCGCACCACAATTGACGCGGTCGAAAGTCAACTCGATACTTTCTTCGCGGGTGAAGATCTCGCCCATGCCCGCATCGCCACCTTGCAGTATTCCCGCGAAGTCGCATTTAGTGCGGCCGAGGTGTATGCCCGGGCAGCTGAAGCACGCGGCGCCTGGGATGCCCGACTTGAAGCACTCATCCTTGATGCCCTGATTCGAAGTGATGTTGACAGCGAGATTCTCAGTCGGATCGCAGCTTTGGGCTGGTCCCAAGATCGACCAGCACTTGTCCTAGCCGGCTCACCTCCAGATGCCGACAATCAAGAATCATTATCGGTCATGCGCCGCGCGGCCAGGAGTCACAGCCTAGACCTGCTCACCGGAATTCATGGCCCGGTGATGTTGGTCATTATTGGTGGCGTGGGACTTGATCCGTTGGCATCTCACCGCCTGATGACTCCCTACTTCGGCCACGGGCCCGTCGTCGTTACTGAATCGGTAAACGGACTGGCCGAACTTGGGGTGGCGGCGCGCACCTGTGTTTCCGGGGTTGCGGCTGCTCGCGCTTGGCCCCACGCTCCGCGTCCGGTATTCGCCTGGGAACTTCTTGCCGAACGGGCGCTCATGGGCGAAGTCAGTGCCCGCCAGCAGATCATCGAAAATATTTTTAATCCACTCAATGCTGATCCCAACTTGCGCGACACCGCCGAAAGTTACCTGGAAAATGGACAAAGCCTTGAGGCCAGCGCCCGAGCACTTTTTGTGCACGCCAACACGATCCGCTACCGAATTAAGGGAATTATCGAACTGATCGGTTACGACCTGACCGACTCACGGGATGCCTTTACCGTCCGGCTGGCACTCGTTCTCGGGCGAATTAATCAGGGTCCGTAAAGTGTTGTAGGTTTCCTACAAATTTCAGGGCAAAATATTGGTTATTCCGGGTCATGAGTTAGCGGATATCTACGCAAAGGTGGTCTTGTGCTTGTTGTCGTTGCGCCCGGACAGGGCGCCCAAAGTCCCGGATTCCTCATCCCTTGGCTTGACGTCCCTGGCGTTGCCGAACGCCTTGGTTGGCTCTCTCTCGTGAGCGGGGTGGATCTACTCACCCATGGAACCACCTCTGACGCCGACACTATCCGCGATACCGCCGTGGCCCAACCACTCATTGTTGGCGCCGGTCTGGTTACCTTGCTCGCTTTGTTCCCGCACCCTTCGGCAGCCTTTGCCTCCATTGGTGCTGGGGCCGGTCACTCTGTCGGTGAAATCACCGCTGCCGTTGGCGCCGGCGTCATCACCGCGGAACAAGCCATGGTTTTTGTCCGCGAGCGCGGAAAGGCAATGGCTCACGCCTCAGCGCTCACCGCAACCGGCATGTCAGCCGTTCTTGGCGGAAATCAAGACGACGTAATGGCCGCGGCAACCGACGTTGGATTGACCTGCGCCAATATCAATGGCGCTGGGCAAATTGTTGTCGCCGGCACCCAATCTCAACTTAACGACTTCGTGGCTCCACAGGGCGCGCGTGTTCGCGCTCTTGACGTTGCCGGGGCATTTCACACCGAACATATGGCGAGTGCCGGCACAACCCTGGGCCGGATCGGCAATGCAATAAGTACCCACGATCCCCGAATTCGTTTGATTTCCAATGCTGACGGCCAAGTCGTTCACGATGGCCGCGCGGTCATTCGTCGTCTTGTCGCCCAAGTTGCTCAACCGGTTCGTTGGGATCTTTGCATGCAAACAATGCTCGACCTCGGTGTCACCGCAATGATTGAAATTCCACCCGCGGGCACGCTGACCAACTTGGCTAAGCGCGCCATGCCCGGTGTCGAGACTCTGGCACTCAAATCACCCGATGACCTGCCCGCAGCGTGGAGACTTATCGACAAGCACGGGGTGAAATCGACAATTGAAACCAGTCCTACTTGGCGTCTCGTAATTTCACCCGCCAAGGGAATCTTCACGTTAGCCGACGTTACCTACGCTGAAGGCGACTCCCTACCACCGAACACCCACGTTGGATCCATCAAAACTTCGCGCGAACTCATCCCGATCCACGCACCCCACGGTGGTGTTGTCATTGAGTGGCTCGCCCAACACGGTGATCCGGTCTCCCCCGGTGCGCCGTTACTTCGACTGCACCCCACCGAACAACCCGCCTAAGCCCTAACAAAAGGACAACATGCCAACGCTTAATACAGTTACTGGAGCAAGGCACGCCCGGATCTATTCGGTTGGCACTTACCGACCCAAACGAGTGGTTACCAACGCTGAAGTTTGCGAACTCATTGATTCATCCGATGAGTGGATCCGTGAACGTTCCGGGATCACCGAGCGACGGTGGGCAGGTGTTGGTGAATCCGTTACATTCATGGCCGCGGAAGCCGCAAAAGTTGCCATTGAGCGCGCAGGCATCTCACCAACTGATATCGGCTTGATCATGCTCGGAACTATTTCCCACCCGTACGCTTGCCCGTCAGCATCGGTTGAGGTTGGCGAACTCATTGGTGCTCGTGGCGCCCCAGCTTTTGACTTCTCCGCTGCATGCGCGGGGTTCTGCTACGGAGTCGGGATGGCCGCCGACCTTATTCGTGGCGGTAGTGCCACATACATTCTTGTCATTGGTGTTGAGCGTCTCACCGACGTGATCAACAAACACGATCGTGGTACGGCCTTTATTTTTGCTGACGGCGCCGGCGCCGTTGTAATCGGTCCTTCCGAGACCGCTGGCATCGGCCCAATCGTGTGGGGTGGTGACGGCAGCCAGAAGGATGCCATATCCATGAACGCATCTTTGAGCGACTTTCGTGACGGACTGGTCCCGGACTACCCCACTGTCGTTATGGCAGGTCAGCAAGTTTTTCGTTGGGCTGTCGGTGAAATGCCCAAAGCAACCAGGGAAGCACTTGATATTGCTGGTATCACCACGGCCGACCTTGACGTGTTCATTCCCCACCAGGCCAATAACCGAATCACCGACGCCCTCGTTCGCGCTCTTGACCTTCCAGAAAACGTCAAGATCGCCAGAGACATCGTGACCGCGGGAAACACCTCCGCTGCGTCAATCCCCCTCGCCATGGACGCCATGCTGCAAAGCGGCGAAGCACAATCAGGTGACACCGCGCTACTCATTGGATTTGGCTCAGGCCTCGTTCATGCGGCGCAGGTTGTTACGCTCCCCTAGATTTCCGCTCAACAACGCGGGATAACAACACACCACGATGAAAGGTATGAAATGAGCCAGGAAGAAGTATTGAGCGGTCTCGCCGTAATTGTTAACGAAGTTGCGGGCGTTCCCGTTGATCAGATCACCATGGAGAAGTCATTCGTTGACGACCTCGATGTTGATTCACTCTCCATGGTTGAGGTCGTTATGGCGGCCGAAGACAAATGGGGCGTGAAAATCCCTGACGCTGCCGCAAAAAACCTGGTCACCGTCGGTGATGCGGTTATCTATATTGAAGCAAACTCCCCAGCCGCATAGATTATTTGGCTCATCATCTTGGTGTGGCCAGTCTCCTATCAACCAGAGAATCGGATGCGAAGAGACTGGCGCCCATCCATTAATCGGGCAGATAACCCATTAGTTAACTTGGAGGATTACATGTCCCGCGAAGTTGTAGTAACCGGCATGGGGATGACTACCCCTGTTGGTGGCGACGTCGAATCAAACTGGGAAGCAATCCTCGCTGGTCGACCCGGCATCAGCGTGATTGACGAACCATGGGTTGAAGGTCACCCCGCGAAAATCGCCGGGATTATGACCGTAGATCCATTGACAATTCTGGAAAAACACGAAACCCGTCGGATGGATCGCTCGCAACAAGCAGCACTCGTTGCAGCCCGGGAAGCATGGGCGCAGGCCGGATCACCAGAAATTGATCCTGAACGCTTAGGCACCGTTATCGCCACTGGAATTGGTGGAATCACTTCACTCCTGGCGTCGTACGACATCCTGCTTGAACGTGGTCCCTCTCGCATTTCCCCCCATATGGTCACCATGATCATGCCCAATGGCCCCGCTGCAATTGTTGGCTTGGAATTCGGGGCGCGGGCCGGAGTACACACCCCCGTCAGTGCCTGCTCCTCTGGCGCCGAAGCGATTTCCTATGCAGCACGAATGATTCACACCGGTCGAGCTGACATCGTGATTGCTGGCGGAGCCGAGGCCGCCATTCATCCGATCACCATGGCGGGCTTTGCCTCGATGCGCGCCCTGTCCACGCGAAACGATGATCCGCAAGCGGCTTCACGCCCCTACGACATTGATCGGGACGGGTTCGTCATGGGCGAGGGCGCCGGAATTCTCATTCTCGAGTTAGAAGAGCACGCGCAAGCACGAGGGGCGACCATCCTCGGACGCTACGCCGGCGCCGGTCTGACCAGCGACGGACACCATATTGCTCAACCCGACCCAGAAGGCGCGGGTGCAGCGAGGGCCATCACCTTCGCACTCGTCGAAGCGGGACTCACACCGGCCGACATCGTCCACGTGAATGCGCACGCCACCTCTACCCCGCAGGGTGACATTGCCGAAGCAACCGCAATTCGGCGCGCCCTCGGGAGCGCGACAGACAATATTTATGTTGCCGGTACCAAGTCCATGACCGGGCACCTCCTCGGTGGCGCGGGGGCAATAGAGTCGATCTACAGCATTTTGGCGCTGCGCGATCGCATAGCGCCACCAACCGCAAACCTGGAAAACCTCGATCCCGAAGTCAATCTCAATGTTGGCAATAACGGTCCGGTTGAACTACCTCTCGGTGACATCGCCGCACTCAATAACTCATTTGGTTTTGGTGGCCACGACGTTGCCGTAATTTTCAGGAGTGTCTGACATGAACGCTTCGGTACAAGAAGCCGAATTGGATTCTCGATCACCTTTGGTGCGGCTTGCCAAATTCTTTGACAACGGTGAGTTCACCGCGATCACCCCGATTGATGACAGCGGAGTCGTCTCCGCGGTCGGCACGGTGAGCGGTGTTCACTGTGTGGCATTCTGCACCGACCCCACCGTGCAAGGTGGCGCGATGGGTTCGGTGGGTTGCCGAGCAATCGTTACCGCTTATGACCGGGCCTTGGCCGACTCCGCCCCGATCGTTGGTATCTGGCACTCCGGTGGCGCGCGCCTGCGCGAAGGCGTTGCAAGTCTTGACGGTGTCGGTCGCGTTTTTCTTTCGATGACCCGAGCAAGCGGCAAAGTTGCCCAGATCTCCATCGTCCTCGGGCCGGCAGCCGGTGGTGCGGCCTACGGCCCGGCGCTAACCGACATTGTGATCCTTGGCCCTGCGGGCCGAATCTTTGTGACCGGACCCGAAGTCGTTCGTTCAGTTACCGGTGAAGACGTTGACATGGACCGCCTCGGTGGACCAGAGCCTCATGGCCGTCGAAGTGGTGTCGTTCATATCACCACCGACAGTGAAGACGAAGCAATCGATTACGGGGTCAAACTCGTCAAACTCTTGGGTCATCAAGGTTCCCTTGACATGAACAGTGTTGCCGACCGCGATCTAGGGGCACTGCTTCCAGAGTCATCGCGTCGCGCTTATGACGTGCATCCAATTGTCGAAGGCTTCGTTGACCTGGACTCATTCGTTGAACTCCACGCCAAGTGGTCACCCAACATCGTTGTTGGCCTTGGTCGACTTGGCGGGCGCACAATAGGAGTTGTCGCCAACAACCCACTGCGCCTTGGCGGTTGCCTTGACTCCTCCAGCGCCGAGAAAGCTTCACGCTTTGTCCGCATGTGTGATGCCTTCGGTGTGCCACTTGTTGTTCTCGTTGACGTTCCGGGCTATCTCCCCGGACTTGGCCAAGAATGGGAAGGCGTTGTGCGACGCGGCGCAAAGCTCCTACACGCATTCGCCGAATGTGTAACCCCCCGGGTCACCGTCGTCACCCGCAAGGCGTACGGCGGAGCGTTTGTCGCCATGAACTCATCATCCTTGGGCGCTACAAAAGTTTTTGCCTGGCCAAATGCCGAGGTCGCCGTCATGGGTTCGGTAGCCGCCATCCGGATCCTGCACCGTCGACGCCTCGCCGACGTGCCCGAAGACAGTCGGGAACAGGTTGAACTCGAACTCGCCGCAGAGCACGAAGTAATCTC
>Ga0209702_10004063_pt1 | contig 21935 bp, 15 predicted proteins | sample FRY01_FD_187210 | JGI IMG/M metagenome (GOLD analysis project Ga0209702, IMG submission 187210) | Freshwater microbial communities from Lake Fryxell liftoff mats and glacier meltwater in Antarctica - FRY-01 (SPAdes) (version 2) | ecosystem: Environmental > Aquatic > Freshwater > Ice > Glacier... | reverse complement strand
AACATTCCCATGCATGTCAAAAAGCCCGAAGGCATTTGGCCCAAAACTTCCTACAGGCACCGGCTTACCAATTTTAGATTCATTACAATTTGCATCGATTGGGGTAAGGTTTTTACCAAAGGAATAAGCGGTTTTAGCCCCTGCCCTGCACGCATATTCCCACTCCGCTTCCGTTGGCAATCGATACTCACCCTTCGATTTCGAGTTTAATTTTTTAATAAACTTTTGACAATCTTCCCACGAAATATCAGTGATAGGCAATTTATCACCTTTACATTTACTAGGGTTTTCACCCATAACCGATTCCCATTGCTCCTGCGTTACTTGATGTTTTCCAATGTAATATTTTGCAAGAGAGACAAGGTGCAAAGACTCATCATCGCCACGGAACTTTTCATTTTCAGGCGACCCCATCAGGAAAGTATCTGCCAAGATTACAACCATCTCAAACTTCAAATCCTTGTCCGTGCTACTTTTACTTTTATTTGAATTCCCTTTCTGAACGGGTTGAATGCTATTAGCCTTGGCAAAACATTCCTCACTTAATGCCTGATACGCAAAGCCCAAACTGTTTAACGCAAGCAAATTATTGGGATCAAGTTCAAGCACCCTATTAAAGTCATTAATTGCCTTTAAATTGTCAAGCAAGCCTTTCGCATAGGCCTCGCCCCGCCGACAATAGGCATCTAGAAAAGTAGGATCGAGTTTAATTGCAGATGTAAAATCGCTGATCGCCTGAGAATATTTTTTTTGATTAAAGAAGGCAAGACCGCGAGAGAAATAACACCTAGAATTATTGCTTTCCATTTTAATTGCTTCAGAGAAATGCTTAATCGCTAAAGAAAATTCTTTTTGATCATACGCTTTTCGACCAAGATCGTAGACTTCCTCAAACTTTTTTTCGCCTTGTGATAAGAACCGATCGTAAGCTTTTCTTGAAACAGGACTAGAAAGTACTTCATAAGCAAGATTGATTCTTTGCATCCTTTGTTCTGCAGAAGAGTCACCCTGATTTTTATCGGGGTGATGCTTCTTTGCTAAAGCATTAAACGCATCGCGTAAAATCAAAGCATTAGCATTCTGATCGATTTCAAGTATTTCGTAATGATTAAGTTCCAGCACGAGTTAGCCTTCAATTACTTAGTTGACAGTTTTTCCGTTAGCATTAAACAAATAATAAAAATCCAAGTTAATATTTAAAACACTTGAACTAAGAAATTAACCTTGGTCGCTTGCTTTAGCAAACCTAAAGCAACAGCATTAGTTCTTATTCAACAACAAAATCGAATCCTTGAACTATTACAAGGAAAAATTAATCCATTCGTGGTACATTCCTTAAAGACAATTACAATTATTCTAGGTAAAGGACCCCTTAAAGGACACCTTCAATGCTCCTCCGAACAATTTCATCCTTGCTTGTAATCACCTTGGTTTCTGGAACACTTCTAGCATTTGAAGTTACAGCGGTTATTAAAAAAGTTGATCCAGACAAAGGCTTTTTAATTGTTAATGCAAACGATAAAGAGAGAACCGTAAGGGTAGACAAGGACGCAAAGATTCTTGACGAAAATGGCAAAATACTTGCTGATGGACTTAAGTCCAAAGAACTTAAAGAAGGGGTTGTTGTCTCTCTGACTATCGAACGCGAAGGCAACGAACCACTAATTAAAGTAATTCAACTTGGCAAGAAAAACCTCAATCCTCTGCCACAAAGTTCAATAGGCAAAACATCTTTTGGATTCAAACCGCTTACCGAGCTGGCTGAAAAATATCAAGGAGAAGATGGTGGGCTCTATGGTAGTGGAAAGAACGAACCACCGGATTCCCTTCGAAGTGCTTCTGCCAAAGAAACTTACATAATCAGGCCCCTCAATACTGATGGCAATCCGTCTAAAGCTGGCAAGATTGTCCTAGTCTCGATAAGTATGTCGAACGCTACTCAAGAGTTCTCAATGTTTAAAAAGATTGCAGATTCCGATGAGGAAAAATCATCAAAATTAACCATTGTGGATTGTGCGCAAGGGGGTCAGGCGATGGCACAATGGGCACCGCCACAGGCTAAAGCGTGGGAAGAAGCCGAGCGTCGGTTGATTAATGCCAAGGTAACTCCCAAGCAAGTACAAATCGCTTGGATAAAACTTGCCAATGTCGCCCCCATGGGCAACCTTTTAGAACATGGAAAGAAACTTCAATCCGACACCCTAACTGTGATCAAAAATGCCAAGGCAAGGTACCCCAACCTTCGGATCGTTTATTTATCAAGCAGAATTTATGGGGGTTATGCAACAAGTAAATTAAACCCAGAACCCTATGCCTATGAAAGCGCTTTTGCGGCCCGTTGGTTGATTCAAGAACAATTCCCAGTTAATTCTAAAACCGAGCTAAAAGTCACCGAACTACCTTTGCTTCTTTGGGGGCCATACCTTTGGGCGGACGGCATCAATCCCAGAAAAAGTGATTCTCTGATTTGGGAACGGAAAGATTTTACAGCAGATGGCACACACCCAAGTGATAGTGGCAGACGAAAAGTTGCAGAACAACTATTAAAGTTTTTTAAAACCAATCCTCAAACCAAATCTTGGTTTTTAAAGGATTAATTGTATCCGTTCGGCGAAGTACAGGTGCCAAATCGCAAATTCAATCAGGCTTTTTGATTACCTGATTGGCAAAAGCTTGTGAAATTGATTTGCAGGAGTAGAGACAATCAAGCCCACCGACCTCAAATTGATAACAGGGGCGGTGGGGATTCTTCTTCTTTCCGTCATTCTCGCGAAGGCGGGAATCCAGTGGCTTTAAATACTTGCTCAAACACCGACTTCAAATTGATAACAGGGGCGGTGGGGATTCTTCTATGTGTAATTCCTTGCTCTACCTAGAGTTATTGAAAACTCCAAAAGCAACATGCCTCGTAAGAAGCGTTTTCACCGAATGATTACGGTTTAGCCGAAACGCGGCGGCAAGTTGTAGCCATGGGCGTAAGCCTATGGTTTCGAGAAGGCATCTTGCGTTTGAGTCCCGACGGGACGACACGGGGCGGCAAGCATTCATTTCGCCCCGTTTGGGGCTTGGCATATGTCGGGACGCTGACCACGGGCTAACGCCCATGGCTACAGCATTTCGTCCCGTCGGGACTACGAACCAGAGCGCCGAAGGTGCGGCCCAAGGTAGCCCGGGGTGGAGCAAAGCGCAACCCAGGGTAACTATAAACCCCCATCAAACAAGCCCTGAAGGGGCGGTCCAAGGTTCCGATCAATCCCACACATACCGTTCATCGAACACGATGCGATGGCGTTCAAGAAACTCGCGGTATTCTTCCTGAAATGTTTTTCGCCGATGGTGCTCCCGTTGGTTGGCGATGTATTCCCGGACGGCTTCGGATTTTGATTCGGAAACGGCAAAGGCACCGTATCCCGATTGCCATGCAAACCCGGCAAACTCCGACCCACGGGGCTTGATCCATTTGGACGACGACTTTTTAACATCCTCCACTGCCTGACTGACGGCAACGGTGCGCCCCAGATCGAAAAGGAGATGAATGTGATCCTCGACGGAATTGATGAGGATGGGGACGCAGCCGAGGTTTTGCAGGACGGTTGCCATGTAGGCGTGCAAGGAATCGCGGACGGCATCGGTGATGAACGGTTCGCGATTTTTGGTGCTGAAGACGAGGTGAACATGGAGGCGGGCGAGGGATTGGGGCATGGCTTAGGTCGCCCCTTTCAGGGCTTGGGAAATTGGTCGGGCCAAATTCCTAGGGCGTTGCCCAAGGCTGTCTTGGGTCGCGCCGTTGGCGCTAAGACTGAGGGTGCTCATACGGCCGATATCCCAATACAAGAGGATCATCTCGGCATTGGCAGAGAGGACTGCGCTATGTTGACACCTTGGTTTTTAATTTTTTCCACTTCGTGGAACCGGGGTAAAGACAAATACAAAAGCCAAAAATCACAATGTGTAAAGCAGTAAAGAACCAAGCTGTAATTACGGAGTCCTCGCAAGACGGAACCCATCATTGAAGATCCGGTTATCAGGCGAGAGGTTGTCGCGGTCAGCCGAGCGGGAATACCTAGCATAAGCGAGGAAAGACCCACCACGCAACACACGGTACGATCCAGAATCAAGGCCCTTTGGGTTAGTTACGGGCCCCTTTGAATATTTGCCGTACCAATCCTCACACCACTCCCATACATTTCCGTGGAAATTAAGGAGCGGTACGGCGTGGCTAAACCAGCCGTACCAATCCTCACACCACTCCCATACATTTCCGTGCATATCATACAAACCAAATGCATTTGCCTTATAACTTCCTACTGCAACTGGCTTGAATATTCCTGACCCATCATAATTTGCATCTTGTGGATTTATAGTATCACCAAAAGAATAGGCCGTGGTTGTTCCTGCCCTACAGGCATATTCCCACTCCGCTTCGGTGGGTAATCTAAACCCACCCTTAGTCTTTTCATTCAACTTCTTGATAAACTCTTGGCAATCATTCCACGATACCTCCGTTACTGGTAACTTTGCTCCCTTATCGCTACTAGGATTGCTCCCCATCACCGATTCCCATTGCTCCTGCGTTACTTCATACTTGCCCATATAAAATGGCTTCGTTATGGTTACTTCGTGCTGGTCTTCATCGTCTGCTCGGTCTTTTTCCTCTTCGGGCGAACCCATAATAAACTTCCCCGCTGGGATTAATACCATTTCAAGTTTTACTTCGCCATCTTTGGTGATAGAAACCGAATCTAAATGACTTTTTTGGTCCAAAAATCTTGCCCAAGCTTCTTGTGCAGCCACAACAGTATTATCTTTAATACTAAGACCTAAGCAATCTAAACCAGGGGGGCGCTCATCTTTATCTAGGGTTTTAAATGCTGCTTCAATATTAGAATATTGGTGATTGACTAATGCCTTTAATTTAACAACCTCTTTTTGAAGTTTGATAACAGCATCTTGATCCACCTTGGCAAGCAGTTCTTTTGAGGTTTTTTCGAAAGTGGAAAGTGCAGCATCAAGCGTTGCTGATTTCTGTTTTAATTCCTCAGCAAGGCCTTCCAATCGTTTTATGTTTTCCTTTGCTTCTGCAAGTTGCGTTGGCGTACCAACAGCTTTTTGCAACGCATCATAATCAGATTTCAAGATTGAATACTGACGAATCATTTCTGTAAATGATATATTCGCATCTGTCGCACCACTTAATGATACAGGAGTAAATCGCTGAAGAGTGTAATCAACTTTGAATGAATTTTGTTGAAATCGTATTTCCATTTGCTTTGTTGAACTAGTTAAACTTGTGTCATCTATTTGGATGCCCGATAGCGTAGGCACTTTGGCATCAAATTCCTGTACCAACTTATCAAAAGCTTTTTTTTGTTGTTCTTTTTCTTCTTTAATCTGCATATCTGTTTCTTCTAACTTGGTATTCTCTGCACCGCCAGTCACCCCAACACTGTAACCCAGATATCCGACATTTAAACCACCCGTGTAATTAGATTTCTGCTCCTTACGAGTAGAATAATAATGGTCGCTAGCTTCTTTAATCAGATTAGACCGCTGTTTCTCATCGAGTTTGCTAAGCCGTTTGATTTCACCAAGTGTCGAAGTTATTGTCACTTGATTCTCAAGTAGAAATGAGACTCGTTGTTGATCATTTTGCATATCAAGCTTACTTGATTCAAGCATGGAATCAACAGCTTTTTCTAGAAACGGCATCAATGGCAAATCAGTACCCTGCCTTTTGCTGACAGTCACTTGAAGAGATTGGCGGAGCATAGAACTGAGTTGATTCTTAATTTCTGCATTTCCACTGTTACCCAAAGGAATAATCACATCTGGTGACTGGTTTGTGGCGGAATTCACCATTGAACCTACACGCTTTCGGAAATCGTCAATTGTGGCTTTTAAGTAAGAAACTTGGGCGTCCATTTCCAATCTTTCAAACTTAACTTTCATTTGACCAGTTGGCAAAACTTCGAGCGCTGAACAAAGCAACCCGTTAGCAAGTTCCTTGTCTTTTTCAATCTTTCGAATAACTACAGGATCAAGGTTAAAAGTGAGAACACCGTCTAAGGGGCGTGCAACCGGGTTGGCTATAGCGACTTCAGCAGGGGAAAACTCATTACCTAACCCGGCAGTGATAAGCGAAAATCGAATTCCTTCAGTTTTAATTATGGGGCGTTTTATTTGGAACTTTGCACTTGGATCGAGGCCTAGTTGATCGAGGACCCGCTTTTTAATTTGGTCCACAATGGCCTTCTCGTGTTCCAGGTTGTCGAGCATATTGTTTACGGTAATACGCAATCGGACAAGGCGTTTTTCTTCAACAGGCAATAAACGATCGCCGGGCTTAAGGGGAGTCATCTTTCCTTCAATTACCCGCTCAACTTTCCCTGCAACATAGGCAGGAAGTATAAAAATAGTCTGCCCTTGAACAGTGTATTGAACCTTCATTTCAACTTGAAGGTTGTTCGTACCAATAGGAAGTTTGATGGGACAATCTTCCATTGCGGACGGTATAAGGCTTGTGCTATCAGAATCAGCAGGCGTGGGTTCGACCTGTGGCTTTTTATTTTGTGCCAACAAAGATGTATCGTTGGGAACCAGTAAAAATGAAAAGAATAGCGTAGCAAAAGCCAATGTTCGAATCATCGAATCACCCATTGTAAAAACCACTAAATAAACTTCTAAATTGTTTTAAAACTCAGCTAAAACAATTACTTCTTTTGACCAGTTCCATTACAAGAACCACATTTTTGAAAACCTTTACCATTGCAAAAGAAGCATTTTAAACCACTTTTATCTTTGCCTGACCCTTTACAAAATGAACACTGGAAGGGGCCTGTCCCAGCCCCATCACAAGTCGTACATACCGCTGAAAATGCATATTTAGCAGTTCCGAGCAAACAAAATGCAGTAAGTGCGTTCTTAACTAACAACCGACGGCTAATGTTCTTCATGCTATTCTCCCTTTCCAAAAAATAAATTAATTACCATCTGTCACCTAATTAGCTAACGCTACTATAATCAAATGAATGCCAAAATAAACATAATAATTTAAGACCTTAATTTATATCCCATATTTTCATTGAACGGTTACCAAACTTCAAAGCTAACAGCCCTCGCAAAAAGGGTTTTTACCGGACGGTTACAATATGGTTATGTTCGGGGTGATTTTCCTCCCCCGACTAGCCACATCCGTTTAACCGTACGCTTGAAAAATCTGTAGGAGATTAGATCAAAGACCATTTAACACAATACAAAACCTTTAGACAAGAACCAACAGATTGCCTATTCCTTTAAAGTTTTGCCTTAACCAAAGTTAGCTAAATAGTGGTAATCATATAAAGAGAATCGAGCCGGTCTTATTTTTTAACAGGTGCAATTGGTTGCTGCAATCCAGCGATAACAACTTCCATATATTCACGGGCCCTTCTTGCCAAAACATCGATTCCCTCTGGAGTAACTGGTCGAGGAACCAAAGGGGCAAATATATTTTCGTAAGCAAGGGGCATTTTCAATCCCGTGAAAAGCATTGGCTCCAAAAGTTTATAATGATCGATTTCGCCAAATCCTGGGCCGCAGTCTTCATCTTTGGGCCAGTCCCTGTGATCCTTGATACAAAAACTTCTAACCGTTGTTGCACATTTTCGAATATCAGGAATCGGATCTTGGTTTAAATAATCCATAACATTTCCCGCATCATAATTTACGAATACACCTAAATCATTTACCTCGTTAATTATTTCAGCACAAGCTACACCCGTACCGGTGGACCCGCCATGCTGCTTGACCACGATCATAACTCCATGATTTCTAGCAATAGGGCCAAGGGTTTTAAATCGCTCGATCCACAATTTCTTATTCCCTCCCTGAGTATGGCCAAAGGTTAATAACTGGGGAATTTCCGCTGCAGAGGCTTGCTTAATTCGGTGCGTTAGGACTTCAAGTCCACGAGGGTTTTCGGGGTAGATATTTGAAAACATCATAAGGGGTTCTAGCCCCATGTCTCTGCAACGCTTGGCAAGTATTTTTGCAGATTCCGGGGTGGCAGTTTCTGCCAACACTGGCACTTTTTTTCCATCTGTTTCAACATGATTTACACCCCAAGCTACATAATTAAACCCCGCAGATTTGATTCCTTTAAATGCCCGCTCGAGGGGAAAACCACTGTACGGCAAGGTCATGCAGGCGTGCTGAAAATCAGTAAGTTTTTTTTCAGGGATATCAACAGCCTTTGCTTTTTCTTGCGCATTTAAAAAATGATCAGAACCATTAATTAGAGGTAGTAACATTGTTAGTGCAGTACTTTTTGCAATAGCTTTATTAACAAAGTCCCTGCGATTGATTGGGAATGTATTTTGCTTTAATTCCATGTAAATCGCCTTATCAAAAAAAGAGAAGTACTTGAGGGTGAAGCTTTAATTAGCAAGAGGGCGAATTTCCATATTTCTAAAGAAAATTTCAAAGCCTTCAGCTTGCAATAATATTTTCCCCGATGCGGGAGTTGCATCGTAGCATTCATTTACGGTTTGACCATTCACCTTAATGCTAATCCGATTACCTTTACAAATACATTCAACCTGAGTCCATTCGCCAAGCAGACTTGCGGCATCATTCGCACCTCGGGTGTCAATAAGTTCTTTAAAAAAAGGCTGATGTTTAGACCACCAGAATTGTTTACCTGAAAAGGGTGTTTTTTTGCCTTGGGTGTTCCAGCGTGTTTTTCCATCCTCTGCAACAATCGTATTTGAAACGATGTTTCCGGGAAACGGGCTTCCATCTTCTTTTTTGCCCTTGATAAGGATCAAATCCCCTTCACACCCTTGGGCAAGTTGGCATTCGATGGAGGTCATCCAGACACCATTTTGCGATCCATCGGGGCCTGTGCCATGCAATAGAATCCCGGAATTTCTAACATACTTTTCGTTGGGGTTTTTCTCACCCCACTTGTACTCTACGCTTAAGTGGTAATCTTTATAAGGTTTAAGGGTAGCAACATAGCCAAAATCTTCTGCGCCACAACGAAGCACACCATTTTCCAGCCTAAATACTTTTTGGGGATCGTTATTGTTTGTTTTCTTTAGCCATTTGGTAAACCCTGCTAAATCTTTTTGATCGAGTGGTCGAATTATCTCTGTTGGAGTTTGAGCATCTTCTGCAAATGCAGTTTTTATCTGCATTTGAAAACTAAGCAGAATAGCACTTACCCAAATAATGTAATTTATTATAGGAAACATAACTAATCCCTTTGTAAGAATCATCATTAGCATTTCTAAAACATTTTTACTATAACATAGTCTTGATTGATGACATCAAATAATGATGGAAGGATTTTTTATCGTCCTTGATTATACGGTGTCAAAAATTTCGAATAGGCAACTGTAGGAGTTCATAATGCTTAACAGATATTCTTTTAATTTAATTTTTGCAAGCGTATTGCTTTTTACTAGCAATGGCATAACTTGGGCCGATTCCAATTGGCCCCAATTTCGTGGGACAACTTCCACCGGCGTTGCAACAGGAAAAAACTTACCTGACCGATGGTCCTCAACTGAAAACATTGCGTGGAAGTCTGATATTCCAGGCAGAGGTTGGTCTTCTCCTATCGTCTGGGGGGATCAAATTTTTCTTACTTCCGTTATCAATTCTGGGCAATCTGAAGAACCAAAAAAGGGGCTCTATTTTGGCGGCGAACGGCCAAAACCTCCTGAAGCAATTCATCAATGGAAAGTTTTCTCTCTTCAACTTTCTTCCGGAAAAATCCTTTGGGAGAAAACCGTACACCAAGGAATCCCTTTAACTCCTATTCATATCAAAAGCAGCTACGCTTCTGAAACTCCTGTTACCGATGGCGAACGGCTTTACTGCTACTTCGGCAATCTCGGTGTTTTTTGTTTCGACCTCAACGGTAATGAGCTCTGGAATAAGAAACTACCTCCACAACCAACCAGATTAGGATGGGGCACCGCTGCTTCCCCTGTTCTGCACAAAAATCGGCTCTACATTGTCAACGACAATAATGCTGATTCTTACCTCCTTGCGCTTGATTCAAAAACAGGCAAGGAACTTTTTCGTATTCCCCGTGATGAAAAAAGTAACTGGGCTTCTCCGTACATTTGGCAAAATAATCTTCGCACAGAAATTATCACCCCTGGAACTGGAAGAATTCGTTCTTACGACCTAGATGGCAAGCTTCTTTGGTCTTTAAAAGGTATGTCTAGTATCACCATCGCCACACCTTTTCAACATAACGGATTGCTTTACCTAAGTTCTGGCTATGTGATGGATTTACAGCGCCCAATCTATGCGATTAAACCCGGGGCTTCTGGCGATATCTCTCTTAGCGATAATGCGAAGTCAAATCCGTTCATTGCTTGGTGCGGGACTAAAGCTGCTCCCTATAATCCAAGTTCAATAGCCTATAGGGATAATCTTTATGTTCTATATGATCGAGGTCAGGTTGCGTGTTTTAATGCCAACGATGGCAAAGAAATTTATAGTGCGCAAAGGCTAGAGAAAGGCCGGGCTTTCACTTCCTCGCCTTGGGCCTACGATGATAAAATATTCTGCGTCAATGAAGATGGCCTTACTTTTGTACTAAAAGCTGGCGATAAATTCGAACTGCTTCACACCAATTCACTTGCTAGTGATGATATGTGTATGGCAACACCTGCGATTGCAGGAGACAGGCTTCTAATCCGCACTTCTGCTAGGATTTATTGTGTTCAATCTAAAGTTTCTAAAGTCAATGAAAAGTCAGCGGGGGTAAAGAAGTAACAGTAAAAGACATCCAGCATTATGGGATATATAAAGAAGCACGAGATCAAGCTCAAAAAGAAGCAATCGCTTGGTTTTCTGAACATCTAGAATAACTATTTATTGCAATCACCAATCCTTCGGGGCATCGACTTTGCTTCCTAGATGAGCATTTTAAATGAGGCAAAAGTAAATTTCAAACGGTTGAAGCATCAATGCGTTTAAACTTTAAAGTGAGCAAGATAACCCAGATAAGAACAGAGAGCAAAAACAGCCCAAGCAGAATAAAAAACGGAACCATAGGTAATTGTTGAGGCACATTTTTATTCGCAAGAACTGTAACCAGATTCATTCCCACAAAAAACAGTGCCATCAATATTCCCATCTTACTTCCCATACCAAAAAGGTAGTTTAAAGTCGTTTGCTTTTGCGCAGGGGAAAACCAAAAGTCTCGATTAGGAATATTTGCAAAGGTAGGGATTAATCCCGGTAAAACGCCAATCATAAAGCACATAAAGAACGGGAATAAGATCGTAAACAAGCTTATAAAAATTTGATAATTACCGAGAGTCATAAAATCATCAGGCTTGCCATCCATATTAAAATGGGTTGCAACTTTATCGGGTAATCCCAAAGCAAGAAACCAATTAACTAAACCACAAGATAAGACGGTTATTAATAAAGTGATAAGGTAAGTTTTATTTTTCATAGCTAAAATTTCCTATAATGATTTTAGCATAAGAACATTAATAAGTGCAAGTTTTGGTACTGGGCCTTATAAACTTCTTCTATTCAAAAAACAATTACACCTAACAATCTTAGTTATTAAGTGTAATTAAAATACTAAACAAACGCAGTGGGATTAGAAATGCAATTAAAGCATAACCGACTTATTTATATGGATGATGCAAACGACTAGAAAGAATCATAAAGGTTGGCGCCCAAAGGCCAACGAAAATCCCAAATCGCTCAGCGTGGCCAGCATCGGCATCTTTATGATAATTCCAAATAAAGATCGAACCTGCAATTGAAATAAATCCCAGCGCCAAGCAGAGGTTGCTTAAATTTAAATAAGATCCAGTCCCTGAGTTTGAATCGGCCATAGTAACCTCTAAAAAGTGAAATAAAAAAATACCTTTTGCTAATGCGTAAATCACTTACATCGGCAATGTTTATGCTACTGTACTAATAGACAAGGTTAGATGCAAAGTGTTTAAAAATAAAAAACTATAGTTATTTAAACTCAGTAAGTAAGTCTTTTAATATGTCATTCTGCACTAAAAAGACTAAAGATTTATGGCTAAACAAAAGGTTTACAGCTCATTTCTTATAGCTATAAGCCCAAACAGTGGTTCCTTGAATAAGCACCAAGGCATTATGCACAGGATCGAAATAAATAATTGGCTTATTGCCTTGGGGCACGGGATCACCATTAGGATTAAGCTTAGTCCATTTAATAGCATCGGGGTCATACGCCCATAAAGTTCGAGTACGAAATTCTATCAATAAGCCGTGCCCACTATTAGGATCATAAACCATAGGCGAATAAGCATCGTGCCCATAGGGAACATCCGAAGCATCTTTCTCAGCGTTAATCTTATTTATCCAAGTGTTTTTTTTAATGTCATAATGTGAGGTAGCTTTATGCCGGTGAGCGACAATTATTTTTCTTTTAGGGTCGTAATAACCAACCTGTTCAGGCTCTGCAGCAGTTTTTTGAAAATCCCCCGATTCTTTATTGGCGTTTAGATTTTTCCAAGTGTTCGACGAAAAGTCAAACAACCAAGTTGCTTGCATTTGCCAGTTATTTGTATGCCAGATTGTTCCCTTAAGCTCGGGGATGTATTCAAGCATTCCGCCAAAGGGTGCAACAGGAAAAGGTTTTGGCGCAAGATGCGCTTTCCATTTTAGCGTTGCAGGATTAAATGACCAAAGGGGCGGCCCCGGATATAGCAACGAAGGATCGCCCCCAATTTGCTCGACACTTTTCTTATGGTTTGTGACCCAAGTATTCATAAACATCATTGTTTTTTCATTTGCATCATAAGCCAAACCCCACCAAGTATGCCCAATGGAAGCTGGGCCACCTCGTTTTGTAATCAAAACACCATCCTTAAAAAGTACATCTGAAAAATCCTTACCTAAACCGGTGTAATCTCGTGGATTGTCGGGGGCGTAAAGCATAACCCAAGTCAACGAACTTAGATCGAATTCCCAAACATCATTAAGGCGATGGGGGACATTATGATTAGCCCCGCAGAAAAGAACGCGCTTGCGGTCTGGTGCCCAAACCATTTTGATCGAAAAATCTCTTCCCATCGGGCCAGTTTTATCAAGATTAAAGCTGCGTGCTACATCGTTAAAATCTCCGACAACGGCAGCCTTACCTAGCAGAACCCCTTGGTTCTCTTTTAAATTTTTAAGCGTGTCTAACACGACTTCATTAATTGGCAATTCTGGTGTGATTTTATTCTGATTAAGCAACAATAAATGACAACAAAAAGTGAATGTCAAAAGGGAACACATATTAGTTAGCCACCTTTATAAGAAATTAATTGATAACTAAAGGAACAAATCTTTAGATGAATTTAGTAACACCCGGAATTGCGATGGCTGGTGTTGGAACTGGCCCCCATTCGAGTTTAGCAGGGCCAAGCTTTTCCTTAGAATTCCATGCCATATCCCAAGTAATTTCCTGACCAGTGTAGGTTGCCATTCGCCCCATAATGGCCAGCAGTGTGCTTTTCGCCATGTATTCGCCGTTATTAAGAGGCTTACCTGCACGAATACTAGCGAACAATTCGTCATGTTCGACCTGATAAAGATCTTTAGGTTCACCCATATAAGACCAAGTTTCTTTCCCATTGATACGAACGCCATTTCGCCTTTCGGTAAGCAATGCAGAACCTTTCTCGCCTGAAACATGAACGCTAATATCGCTTTTACAGCCAGTCATTTGGCGAGTGTTACTAATCAGATGAGTGCCATCTGCATATTGATAGTGAACGCTATGATGATCAAAGATATTACCAAACTCGGGGCCCTTTCGGACTTCCCTACCACCCATTCCAATTGCTTTAACTGGGTATTTATCCTTCATAGCCCAAGCGCATAAATCGAGATTATGGACATGCTGTTCGACATTAAAATCGCCTGACAACCAAGTGAAATAATACCAGTTCTGCATTTGCCAATGCATATCGGTCCAATCGGGAAGTCTGGGTTTGTTCCAAATAAGGCCACGGTAATCGTTGGCGATAAGAGTCTGAATCTCACCTATTGCCCCGGAGTGGAGCCGTTTAATTGCTTCGCGAAAAGGATCGTAATAACGCAGGCAAAGCCCCGAGACAACTGCAAGGCCTTTCTTTTTTGCTTCTTCGCAACTACGCAAAACCGAATGCACTCCAGGGGCATCCACCGCACAAGGCTTCTCCGCAAACACATGTTTGTTCGCTTCGATAGCAGCTTGAATATGCATAGGTCGAAAATAAGGAGGCGTGGTAAGTAGCACCACATCTACGCCGCTTGCAATCACTTTCTTATACGCATCAAAACCAATGAACCGCATCTCGGGAGGAACATTTATCTTGCGCTCCATCCCCTCGATAGCCTGAAGGGTTTTAAGACTAGATTGAAGTCGATCTTCAAAAACATCACCCATTGCAACAAGTTTGACACGACTATCGGTTGCAAGTGCCTGAGAAGCAGCCCCAGTGCCCCTGCCACCACACCCGATTAATCCGACTTTTATCGTGTCATCTCCAGCAGCAAAAACAGAGGGAGAAAAATTTGATGCCAAGGTGATGGCACCTACTGTGGTAGTAAGGGTCGATGTTTTCAAGAACTCACGGCGGGGGGAAGTATTGTTTGAATTCATCACAAAAATCCTCGATAGAAACCATGAAGGAGGGGTTTACCTAACTAATTAGTCTACCATGGTGACCCAACAAAAGATTTAAAATAAGCATTATTCCTTGTTTAACAACAACTATGAGTTTAATTTAATTATAATCCCTAATTTGCAACCGTGGGATTACCTCTTTGCCAATTTGATCCTCCAGATGTAAGCGCAAGACTAATAACTAGTGAGAAGGGTTCGGTTATTGTGTTAATTAACACTTCGGGGAAACCGCTTACGAAAGTTAACTTAACATTGCGAGAATCAAACCGCAGAGAGTTTGGTTTCTGGGAAACTTTAAATCAAAAAAGAGGTCAGTGACTTCGTATTAAAATTAACCGATATGAAACGGCTGCAATAATTCTTACCGAAGCAGCAAGAAAAAAGTTTGGGAGGGGGCTTATTGATTAATTTGCTTTGCTGATTGACAGTGCATGAATATTGTTTTAACATACTAAGATCTACGGTTTTTCTATTGGGATAAACCATGAAAAATTTATTTGTAATCGTGTTTGCGATAAGCCTTATTGTTTGCTTTTTTGTAACGGCCCAGGAAGCGAAGCCGGGCAAATTTAAAATGGGTTCCCCCAAATCTAAAAAAGGCCGCAAAAGCAATGAAATTCAGCACGATGTAATCCTTACCAAAAGGTTTTCGCTGGGAAAGTATGAAGTAACTCTGGAGCAATGGGAATTGCTGATGGGTAAAAACTGCAGCAATAATGGCGGGCTAATATTACCTGTTACGAATGCCTCTTGGGGTGAATGTAAAGAATTCATCAAGGTTTTGAAAATAAAAACCAAGGATGAATACCATTTGCTTATCGAAGCAGAGTGGGAATATGCTTGTAGGGCTGAAACTAAAACCGCAACTGCCTTTGATAAAAATATCGCAATAATTAATTCCCATTATGATGAATTAAAGATTGAAGATGGGATCTAATGGCGGTTGACTACGAAACATTTCTGCAACGATTGTTCGATTCTGGAATACTATCAGATCAAAATTTAAAATTCATTGATCAGATGAAAGACCAGCATCAAGAAGTTGATGCGTTTATTCATGATCTTATCCAATCAAAAGTGCTAACTAAATTTCAAGCGGAAAAAATAATCGAAGGTAAAGCCGACGGCCTTTTTATCGGCCAATACATTGTTCAAGAAAAACTTGGCGCAGGTGGTATGGGGCAGGTTTATAAAGCATACAAGCCAGAAACAGATGAATTAGTTGCAATCAAAGTTGTTCTTTTCCAAGGGAAAGTGGATGAAAACTCTATCAAAAGATTTCAAAGAGAAGTTAAAGCTACAGAAAAACTGATTCATCCCAACATCATCACAGTGCTTGATTCGAACTGTATTAATGGCAAACTGTTTATGGTGATGGAGTTACTTGACGGAAAAGACCTTTTTGAACTTATCAATGATAACGGGAAACTGCAGGTTAATGAAGCTGTTGCTTACATTATTCAGGCTGCAAAAGCCCTCGAGTTTGCCCATACAAATGGTGTAATACACCGGGATGTTAAACCTGCGAATCTTATTGCAGATTCAAAAGGGTTTTTGAAATTAGTCGATATGGGGCTGGCTAAGTTCCGCGCAATGGATAACGAACAAATCGTATCGATGCTAACCACTAACAATGTGATTATGGGTTCTGCGGATTTTATGTCCCCTGAACAAACAGTTTCTACAAAAGATGTGGATGCCCGCACTGATATTTACAGTTTAGGTGCTACCTTTTATTTTCTATTGACTGCACAGGTGATGTATCCGCAAAAAACCGCACTATCGAAGTTGCTCTCCCATAGGCAGGCCCCTATTCCATTGATGAAAGCCCTTCGCAACGATATTCCACAAAAACTTGATGCTATTTATATTAAGATGGTCGCAAAGAAAGTGGAAGATCGGTATCAAAGTATGGTGGAATTGATTTTAGATTTGGAAGCGTGGAAAAAAGAAACTCCAAGTCTAAATCCATTAATAGAAGCCCCAGCATTAAATCCATTTCAGGTTAATGGTATTAATTTTCTTGATCTAGATGATCTTTCAAAAGAGATAAAAAAGAATCCAGAGGTCAAGCCGATCGCTTCAAACGGGGTGTTTGCCAATAAAAAGATGACGCTGTTTTACCCTTGGATTTTCGTTGGGGTTTGTTTGCTTTTTATGATACTTTGGATAAAAAAGAGTGCAGATGAAAAAGTTGATTCACTTATCTCAAAACCTTATGATCTCAATAAAACCAGTGCTGTTCAGGAAGTTTTTCTTGACCTACCTTTTGATAATCACCAAGCACAGATTGCGCAACAAGATTTAGCGAGGACTTTAGGCTTGGTGGTGGAAAACAAAGTTAATCTTGGCCAAGGTGTCAACCTTGAGATGATCCTGATTCCTAGTGGGGAATTTGTCATGGGGTCTCCTCGTTCAGAACCAGGCCATAAAGATGATGAAACTCAGCATCTGGTTGTTATTTCTGTACCCTTTTTCATTGGAAAGTATGAAGTTTTGCAGGAGCAATGGGAAGCCGTAATGGGTAATAACCCTTGTCAAACAAAGGGTTCTAAGTTACCAGTTACGAATATTTCATGGTTTGATTGCCAAAGCTTTATTGAAAAATTAAATGCAAAGACTGATGGCAATTATCGGTTACCAACCGAAGCAGAGTGGGAGTTCGCATGTCGAGCCGGTGCAAAATCTGCATTTAGCTTTAATGATAAAATCACGAAGAACGATGCCAATTATGAAAATGCCAAGGGTGGTCTAAAGCCAGTGGGTAGTTACAATCCTAATGCCTTTGGTTTGTATGATATGCATGGCAATGTCTGGGAATTTTGTTCTGATTGGTATGGTAAATATCCTGCGGGCGTGGCAAAGAATCCTATTGGTGTTATAAATGGAAGAGACTATGTATTGCGGGGCGGTTCATTTTTTGCTGATTTACATTTCCTGCGCTCCTCTGCTCGTGATTTTATAGCACCTGATTTTCGAAATGTTGTAATTGGCTTGCGCTTAGCAAAATCAAAGTGATTATTATTTCACCATCAAAACCCAGCCTTATGATTTGGCAGGAAATTTTTTAGGATTTTTTCAACCCGAACTAAATTGCACCGAACAGAAACAAGCTTTTATTCAAGGGTGGATACTGGGACTAGAATAATGAAAAATTTGTAATCTTTTGAGCACATTTTTCTAACAAGGCAGATTAGCCTTTGAAGTTTTTAACAAATAGGGACTTACTTTTATTTTTATTTTACTTTTTTCTTCCTTCTCCCTACTCCCAACCCTCTTTCCGCTGGGAAGAGGGCCCTTTGCTTTGCTAGCAGGGGGTGTTGGTTTTACTACAAATTGCAGTTTATTGATGTGGGTTTGTTTAAAACCGGATCAGTTGCGACGGGAAAGCCCCGCTGCAACTGATCCATTTGCACCTTTAGGCTTATAGATTGAATTGGTGTAAATGGTTGATAGCTTAAAAAACGGGCGTTGTGATTGGGCTGAAAAAATGCAAGGAGCTAGATTTACCCTAGCTCCTTCTTAATAGAATCGGTATTAATAATCGCAACCGATTAGGGTAGGAGGCCGGTAGCTTCGCCACCAGAATGGCTGGCAAGGTTTCGATATAAGTTCAGATCAATTGCTTCAACAATAAACTTGATACTTCCATCGGCGAAAGCAAAGTTCCCACCTGCGGTATGCCTGCTTCGGAATGAATAAACGTTGGGCCAATCCCCTGGATTATTGAACCCTGGTTGCCCCGTAACCAATCCATTGTTAAGAGGTATGGCGCAAGTGCCTGTGGCATGATTGGAACGAACCCATCCGCAGTGAACATTAATATCCATTAGGTCTTCACCAATCATTAGGGTATTGCTTGTTCCATCTGTGATTCTGTTCAATTGCAGGGCCCGAGTATTGTCTGAGCGGTAGAAAATGCCATTGCCAACATCTAGGCCGTTATTGCTGCCTCCTGGAGGAGTATTTTGGAAACTGCCCCATGCCCAGTTATTGCCTGCAACGCCCTTATAGTTAGTTGGGCCTGTTCCAGAACCAGTACTGCCGTTGGCTCGGTTTCTGCTAATCGTGCCGCCGCCTGGATCGCTAGGGCATACATAGGTTTTAATAACCGTTGCTTGTGTGGCGGCCAAACTATTAAAGGTTGGGACATCTGCGACCGCGGGTGTTGCTCCAAAGCTATCTTGGCCAAGCTTGTTGAAAAGGCCAGCCTGTTCAATGAATGGAAGAATGCGAACTAGCCAACTCCAAGAACGATCGCCATCACCGTAACCATAAGTATTAGAGCTTAAATTGTAAGGGATTTGATTTTGCGAATCTTGAAAACCGTGAACTGCAAGGGCGATTTGTTTGAGGTTGTTTGAGCATGTCATGCGAGCAGAAGACTCGCGCACCTTTTGAACTGCAGGTAACAGCAGGCCGATCAAAATGGCGATGATTGCGATCACCACCAGTAATTCGATTAGGGTAAAACCCTTGCTTCTTGCATTTGACCTGAACATAGGAGCACCTCGCAAAAAAAGAATGGTTGAAAAAAGAATATCAATAGAATTCCAATTTATTTGGTCACTTTTAGTTCGTAATTGCTCGCTGGGGCATTAGCTTTTACTTCCACAGAAAGCTGGGTTGATTCTTTAGCGTTATATTTTTCGCTAATTAATTGTTTCGGTACGGAGTAAGGATCTGTAGGATTTAAGGGTTCTGAATAGTGAACCGTGACTTTGTACCAACCTTCAGGAATGCCAGATTTGCCGTTATAAATTAGGCTGTACTGACCAGTTTCGGTTACTGAGGCGACTGCAATTGACTTGGCCGTGTTTCCTTTGGAAGCATCGGGATGATAGTTAATGGTGGCTGTTTTAGTTTTGTCGGTGGTGACAGGCAGGCCGTTGAGCAGTAATTGCCCCGATACTGGTGGAAGATTTGGTGGGGTGGTGCAACCCACAAGCATAAGTGTTAAAACCATGAATGTTGGGAGAGTAAAAGAAAAGTTACAAGGAAAGAATTGGAGAGAAGTCATAAAAAGCTCATTGGAAATTAGATATGTCAATAGTTATAACCTTAGTTTAAAATTTATTAAAAGCAAGTGAGAAAAACAAAAAATTGAATTTTATTAAACAAATATTGCCTTTTTGGGAATATACCTTTTTGGTGTCTGCTCGTTTTAAGCAAAAATCTCGTACTCAATTCTACAGATAAAGTTGGGCGTAATGTATGTCGGGCTTTAGTGGAACCTACGACATAGGCCGTTAGGTCGCAATTCAACTGGAAAATCCGCAAAAATGGATGGGCAAGACGCTTGATGTGATCGGCTGGCAGGGTGATTTATCTCAAGTGGCACCGGCATTATCTAAGGTTAGCGGTTAGCCCATCAAAGCCAAATTAGCTATGCCCATTTTTGCGAAGACTGTTTCTCAACGCTTTTGCATCATATGTTTTTGTACATCGAGGTTCAAAGGCCCCCGTGGGACGCTTCAAGAGTTCAAAAAGGTCTTACCTGATGCGTTATCTTCTGAAGACTAGTTCCGCTTTCATGGCTGGTATTCGAACGGCGAAAAGATTGATAGCCACCTAAAATGTTCTTGTAGTAAAGTTAAGAATTCCAAGAGCATTTTGGTGTAAACTTAACAAGCAGGTAGTTCTCAATTTAATGTAATAATGAAGCAGATTTTGGCTGTTGGTAACTGTTGAAAATAAAAATGCTTCAAAGGATTATATTTTCATCACAGCTTAGATCTAATGGGTTTGGATGTATTTTGTTTTAAGCTTTTTTGTGCGGCGATTCCTTATTTTTATTTGACTTCGTTTGGTTCGTAAATAACCCAAACAGCAGGGCGATCTTTTATTTCCTTGGTTTCGCGGGCGTAAGGCATCCAGTCGCCCGCATTTCTATGTGGCATAATTAGCCTTTGCAGGTGTGAGGTTTTGCCGGCCCAAAAGCAGTAATAACTAGCATAAGTGATCACAAGGCGAAATGCAAAAAAGATTTTGCATCTTACTATTCATTCCAAATAAGGATTTCGGAAATGCCGCTGCGGGCTTTACCTGCGTGAGTGAAAACAACCCTAACCTTCGTGGCTTTCACTGGGGTGAAAGTAATTAGGTTGAACTGCCCGCCGGTGGGTTTTTCGGGAAACTTTTTGGAAGAGAGAACTTCTTTCCATTCAGTGCCATTCCAGAATTGGACATCATAAAGTGTGGGGGGTTGAACGCCCCCGCGGTCATCATAGATCGCAAGTTCGATTTTATTGAAGGATTTTTCGGTACCAAAATCGACTTCAAGCCAATCCGAGGGGTTCGGAGATTCGTAACTGGTCCAGCGGTTGGTTGGAGATGGTAGGAAGTTAGTTTTTCCATCGATAGCAGAGGCGGGTTTGCCCCCAAAGCGGTCGGCATAAGATGCTGAAGCTTTGGGAAAGGGTAGGTTGCCCGGATTAAAGGCAATATTGCCCGGCGGATTGAGTGGTTGTGGAATGGGCAAAAGGGTGTCGCCCCAAATTTCGATTTCCGAGAGACCCGCCTTGGCATTTTCTGAGTGATGAAGCGTGACTCGAATTTTGCTCAATTCCATTTCGGGAAAAGTAATAGTATTTGCCTTTCTGCCTATGGGTTTACCTGTGGAAAGTGTTTGGTTGGGAATGATAACCCAAGCGTTGTTAGCCCAGTGTTCAAGGGTGAGTTGGGAAGGTGGTGCAACATTCTTGCCGTCGTCGAGAAGATAAAGTTTAACGGAATGTACTTTGCGCTTGCTGCCTAGATCGATGGAGACCCAGTCTGTTGGGTTAGGGGAGCCTTCGCAGGTCCAACGGTTGGGCGGAGAAATATGGTACCAGTAGTTTCCATCGATGAGCTTTGAAATCGGAGTTTTTGGGTTTACAAAAGAAGAGGCCAATCTGGGGTAATAATCGCCATCGTTATTAACTGCATAATTGACCGAGACAAGATTAGGCTTGATGGCGTTTTTATCAAGCAGTGGGAGTTTTGCAGAAAGGGGGCCAAGATCTGGGCTACTGGCGATTTCCTTGCCGTTTGCAAATAGCCTGAGGCCCTTGCCTTTATTATAGCGGCTGCCATCTCGGTCCCAAATAATACTAATAATATGATCTTTGTATGGTACATCAGAAAGTGCAAAGTAAGGCCAAGAGGTTGGTGCCAGCGGTTTCACTTCGAGGGTGTTGTCATCTCGAGGGACGATGCCAACCAAACCGGTGATTAAAAGGTCGTTGAAGGAGGAATGAAAATAGTGTTCGCTATGGTTGTAGGCATCGTGTCCTTCGAAAGA
>Ga0209702_10004062_pt1 | contig 21939 bp, 24 predicted proteins | sample FRY01_FD_187210 | JGI IMG/M metagenome (GOLD analysis project Ga0209702, IMG submission 187210) | Freshwater microbial communities from Lake Fryxell liftoff mats and glacier meltwater in Antarctica - FRY-01 (SPAdes) (version 2) | ecosystem: Environmental > Aquatic > Freshwater > Ice > Glacier... | reverse complement strand
GTACGTCTTCGCACAGATGACACGAATGGTGGGAGGATGCATGGTTCAACATATACGCATACAAAAGGATGGGCCTAAACGACCTGGTCGACGCTAGGTGTCCCATTCTCAATTGTGACTGCTGTAAGGGATCTAGTCTGCAGTCTTGAGCTTCATCAGCTCCGGCTTGTAGCTCCCGATCAGGACTTTGATCGTATCCTTGTACGAGTCTGTGCCCTTCAACCAACCGGCATCGCCCTTCATGCGGTCGAGGAGGCTGGCGGCGGTGCCGGGCGTGTTGGCGCCGGTCCACGCGTTGCTAGCCTCGGCGAAGCACAGACCGGAGGCCGTCGTCTGGTGAGGCACATCGCCGGCGAGCGTGACCACCATCACCCCTGGCTGTTGCAGCACGTCGAACGTTTTGACATTTTCCGGCCAGCTGGCGCTCAGCAACTTGCAGCGGTATTTGACGTACTCCGCTCCGCCGTCGGCTGTCTGCCTGCTGGCGTTCAGGCCTGCGCGGTCGTTCGGCTTCACCAGGGACCACAGCTTTGGTGCTCCTCCGTGATTGATGTTGTAGGCGGCCATGAAGCAATCCTCCACGTGCTGAGGGGTGCTGGTCGGGGCAGCTTCGCCGCTCGCACCCGATATGATGCCGGCCGGCAGGTTGATCGCCGCGTGGCAAGGTACCCCTTCTTTCATGCGACGGTGCACGCAGTCCAGCACCACCTGGGCGTAGAGGGAGGTCGAAGGCATTGCCTTGGCATCTTTCCGAGCCTGTTTTCCGAGAGTGTTCATCCAGTCCTCGCCCCTGAGCAGTTTCAGGTGCTCGGCGGCGGACGCCGTCGCCTCTGGGGTCATCACGGTGAAGCCCGGGGCCCGTACGCCGCCGTGGATCTTGTCGCAGAGCGCCTCGGCCATGGCGGCGTCCGGGTCTCTGATCGTGCAGAGGTCCGAGATGTACGGCGCGTAGGCGCAGCTGGCCAGGTGGGGCGTCGTTGCGGCCAAGTGGCGACAGACGGCCGCGAAGGAGGCACGACATACGTCGGCCACGAACGCGTCATCTGAGTCGTGAGTGCCGCCGCCACGCAGGTGCCTCGCGACTCCATCCCATGAGGCACCTTCGATGGGCGGGGTGGGAATCGCGTTCTTGAACGCAATGTTCGACAGGATGTCTGCGAGCAGGTAGCAAGGCGAGCGGTCGTCGTCGAGCATCGACCGCATGAGCTGATTGAGCGTCTTGTTGTGGATGTACTTCGCATCAGGAGTTCCCGACCGTTCCTTCGCGTACGCGACCATGCCAGCGCGCCGCCCGAGCTGCGGCGACTCTTCGGGTGAGAAGAGTCGCCTGAGAACCTCGGCGCACTGATTGTGCGCGTCCAGGTCGATGACGCAGAACGCGCGCACCTCGGCGAGCGTAGGGTCCATCTTGATCCTGCTCTCGATGAGCTGCGCCAGTGCCCCGGCGTTTGCGAATTTTCCGATCAGCACCCAGATGCGGGAGGTGCACAAGGACTGCACATGCTTCATAAAGCGCGACTCGTAGCCTCCCTCGAGCGTGTCCTGCGCCGCTAGCTTCCAAGCTGCAGACGCTTCCCCGCCTGCCTGCGCCGAGCCGTTCCTCTGTAAGAACGGCGTCAGGTCGGAGAGCGCACGCCTGTTCTCCTGCGTCGCGGCAAAGATCTCCAGGTTGGACATGAGCTTCCACTTGGGGTGTTCTTCCGCGGTTTTGCTGACACTGCTGATTGCCTTTTTGAGAGATGATGCATGCCTGTTGCACCTTCGCCGCTCCTTGTTGCACTTTGCTACGGCCTTGTCCGCCAGCCGCTTGTTGTTCGCATTGACCGTGGTGTCCGCGAAGGACTCGCCGATGTCCGCAATGGCCGCATCCATGGCCTCTTTGAGTCTGGCACCATCCTCGCGGGTTGGGGCGGGGGTCTTTGTCACATCGGTCACATCTGTTAGCATAGATATGCCTCGGTCCGCAATCATCTTGAGCCGGTCTTTGCCGGCCTCGATGGCGTCGGCGGCCTCGCGCGCGACTCGGGCACAGTGGTCGGCCTTTCCGTTGATGTAAGACGCCTGCATCTTCAAGTCCTCGATCAGCGCATTGCACATGCCAACCACCCCCTCCAGGTTTTTGATGCTATCATCGCCATGATCGCCGTCGCTGCCCTCCTCAGACGAAGCGTCCGACGACTCGCCCTCGTCCGACTTCTCCGACGGCTCGCCCTCGTCCGACGACTCGCCCTCGTCCGACTTATCCGACGGCTCGCCCTCGTCTGACTCCGACTCTTCGATGGACATGCGGTCGACGGGTGACGTCTTGCATGAGCAGTCGCTCCTCTCGAGGAAGTCGACGATGTTGACCATGCCCACGACTCTGATGATTTCGTCGGGATGGTCCGCGCACTTTAGGTGGGCGACGTAATGGTTGCTGGAATCCCGGCTGACGGGTCCTGCCATCCTAGAGGTGATGACAGCTCTGAAATCCGGGATCCGGTCACTATGCGCTCGCTGTTTGGCGACCGCGATCACCAATTCATCTAGTATGTCATCAGCCATTTGCATCAAAGATTGAGATAGTTGTGAGATGCGGGTTGGCCAAAATTCCTTCAGACTTTAGCGAACCACGGCACATAGGACCATAGCTTTTTAGTGTCGAAGAAGCGCGTTGCCACGGCCGTTTCCTCTTGCCGATCGCTGTTGACTGCATCGTCGGGCGCCGGTGTCTTTCTGTCCGATGGGCGCCGAGCCGCAAGGTCGACCTCGGAGAAGAGCTCCAGCTGGCGTTGCTCATCATGCGTCTCTGAGAAAAACGAGTAAGCGAGATGGTGCGGGAAGGCTGCTCGTAGGTTGATCCTGTCGGACGGCGTGCCCGAGCATGCGAGCACTCCCTCTGACTGCATGAGCAACCTCAAGTCTTTGCACAGCTGAGGCGTGATAGGGCTGGCTCCCGGCCTGTCCTTGAGGTCGAGCACCACTAGGTCGATATTGTGCAGCTGATCATCGGTCATCCTCTTCACCGCGTCTTGCATGCTTCCGAAGGCCCAGCGGACGCGTTTGTCGCCCCGCCGGCTCCCGTCCACCGCCTGCAGGTGCTTCTCGCATGCCTCGAGCATGCGCCCGTGGTCTTCGGCGACCGTGACGTGCTCCAACGCCTTGTGTTTGAGCAGCTCTCTCAGCGCCAAGCAGTCTCCTCCACGCAGCACCAGAGCTCTGCGCGGAAGGTCTTTGGGCAGGAAAGCGCATGCAAAGTGCACTAGCATCTCGTGGTAGACGTGCTCGTCCACCTCACACAGCTGCAGCCGTCCGTTCATCACGAAGCACGTGCCCATGCCTCCGTCGCCCGAGTCGATCACTTCGATCTTCCCAACACCAGGTGACGCGTCGTCTGCTTCATAGCTCTCGATCACCTTTCCCCACACTGCGGTCCCTTCAACGTCCTTCTTTGGGTCCGGCTGTTTTTTCTGGTCGAAATGCTCCGATACACGTCTGCCCATGCGTCCGGACACTGCAACCGCCGCCACGAGTCCGCAGCCTATCGCAGCGATCAACAAGGACGCAAACAAGGCATCGATCCCCCCTGCATCCATATCTCTCTGACCCCGGCTCTGAGAAAAATCAAGCGATTTCCTCGGCCTGAGGGAACATCTCGTCGATGGACATGCAGTCCTCATGATTGATCTTCATGACCTCTCGGCACCCCGTATCGTACTCCACGGATGTCAGTTTCCGGTCACGCAGAAGCATGCGGACCTTGAGGAACTGCTCTCCTTCCTCCGAGATCCCCAGACGCGTCAGGTAGTCTTTCAGCAGCCGCCACTTCACGCACGCGTCGAGCCTGCGCCAAGTCATGTTCGGTGCGTCCAGGCGCTGCGCGATGTCGCCGTCGATGAATCTGTCGAGGTCGATCAGCTCTTGGGCATGCAGGTTCGAGGGCGCACGTACGTCCTCGTCGGCGAGGACGTCAGGCTGCTGTTGCTGTTGCGCGTCTGGCGATGCAGACAGCGACGAGTTTTGACAGAACAAGTCATCAATCCTGCCGATTACGCTTGCTGCCATGATGTGCTCGTTGCTCGTGCTCGTTGCTTGTCCTTGTGCTTGTGCTTGTGCTTGTGCTCGTTGCTTGTGCTTGTGCTTGCGCTTGCGCTTGTGCTTGCGCTTGCAGAAGAGGTCTTCAGTTCAGAATGTATCCTATCTGCGAGATCCCTTTATGCCCTGTACCGCGGCCCATGACGTTAAAAAAAAAGAGCCGACGCTCGTAGCACCCACCTCAAAGAAGATGGCCGCCGACCAGGTCTTGTTGACGGATGCTTGCACGGACGCCGCCGTTTCTGCGCTGCACCACATGTTCCGCGAGGCCGAGCGTTTGACCGCAGGCAGCGATCAAGAAGGGTTTGTACTCAGACGCTTTCAAGAGTCGCTGACCTCAACGCCACAGTGGAAGAGCCGGGACGTCAAGCGAGCTGTCCACGACCGGGACCGACGCGCCGTTTGTAGGGCGCTCGGCGGGGGGGTCGCCGAGGCCGAGCAACTCATCCAACGATGCTGTGTTACGGCCGCACGCGCCCTGTACAACAGACCGGACCTGTTCCTCGACGGGGACAACGCCCTTGTCGCGAGGCGCGAAGCCGCGGTCGAGGCGATTGTAAAACGTGCTCTCGCCCTGGAAGTGGCAAAGGCGATGCGGAGCCAGACTGGCGGCGGCGACAGCAAAGGGGGCGCCGACGAGGACGACGACGATGATGACGAAGAAGACGACGATGATGACGAAGAAGACGACGACGATGATGACGAAGAAGACGACGATGATGACGAAGAAGACGACGACGATGACGACGACGAAGAGGAGGACGATGATGACGACGAAGAGGAGGAGGAGGAGGCCCCCGTCGGAGGTGACATCATATCGGCAGAAGAAGCGGTGGTGCAAACAGAGGGCAATGTAGATGCCAACTACGGTGGTGAAGGAGAAGCTCTACCTTTGGGATTTGACTCGATTTTGCAGGGGTCCGCCACTTCCAAGGAAGTCGGACTTTTCGAAGGCGATGCACAGAGGCCTCGAAAGGATACCGCAGATGCATCTCCTTGCAAGGACGTCGAGGAGGATAACGTGGCTGTTTTACTGAGAGACGTGATCGATCGCGACGCATCATTGACAACAGTGGAGGCTGCAGAAGAAGAGGAGGGGGGGGAAGTTCTGGAGGAGGAGGAGGAACTGCCACCATTGCCTCCTCCCCTGCCGTTGAAGGTGAGCAAACCCGCCAAGGTGGCAAAAGGGGGGGGGGGGCAACACCCCGGCCTTCTGCTTCTAAAGCACCCTCGCCTTCTGTTCGGGTCGTCAAGATCCGTTCCACGCCCGAGCGCAAGAACTACGAAGAAGTCGGAGCAAGCACAAGCAGAGGCACGCAGCTCCGAAAAAAACTCACCACGCAGGTCGGGCAACGGAACGCAGAAGCATTCTTCATGTGACGAGCCATGACGTACCCTGACAACTTCAGACATGCTAGCCTGTGTCTTGCATCGGTTCTATCCGAAATGGGTGACGCTGGCTGGCTAATCACTGTAGCTAGTCCTCGAGTGTGAACCGAAGGCGCTTCGCTGCCTCGTGTGCTTTAGAGAGAAGGAGAGTGCATGCCTGCAGGGCCTCGTCAATCGTCCAGATTGGAGGAGCTTCTTTCACAGAAGCAGACGCCCTCGGTGCACCTAGAAGCAGCCTACGTGCTAGATCCGCCAGAGCTGGACTCCCTTCTAGGTGGGCAAACATGACGCCGAGCGCAAACACGTCGTTCTTCTCCAACGCCTGCCCTACTAGTCCAATCTGTTTCTTGTCTCCGGCCGAGGCATTTTCGCGGATGTTCTTCATGTTTTTCCGTGGTTTTTCGTACGAATCCCAAATCTCGTCTCCTTTGATCAATCCTCCTGGGACTTCATTGTTTTTAAGGAAGGCCTCACGACTCGTCGCATCGCCAGGGAACATCAAAGGAGATACAGACCCTGCCGTCCCCCGCGTCGAGACACGTAGTGGGTTCGCCTTGGCCAGCCCGTAGTCTGCCAACGCGAAGCGCATACGGCACGGTTCTTTGTTCTTGCCCCCTTTGTCTTCGCACACTTCGACCTCGAACAACATGTTTTCTTCCTTGATGTCGCAGTGGTGCACTCCGACACGGCGCATAGCCCCCAACATCTTGAGCATGGTCACTGCGGCTTCGAGAGGCGTCTGTGCCGTGAGCTCATCCTTCAGGCGCTTGCTGTACAGCGACTTCAGGTCGCCGACCATGCGCTTGTACAGGGGGAACCAACGTTGGTTCGTGCCCTGCGCCTCGTTGGGCGCCTTGAGCCCGACGACGACGTACCTGTCCTTGATGAATATCAGCGGCGAGTCGCGCGCAAGGACGATCCACTCGACCGAGGGATCGCCACGCTCTGCAAACAAGCGGACGATCGTCATGTTGGTCTCGAACTCGGCCCGCGGTTCGGCGTCAATGCCTCCGGGGTGCATCCCCGCATCACCCAATGCTCCCTTGAAGACGACACCAGTCACCATGGCCGCGAGCTCCTTTACAGCCACCAGCTTCTCCACCACCCGATTCTCTTTCAGGTCGACCGTTACGAGCGTCATCTTGTCCCACCCTCGCGTCTTGCCCGGCAGATCGTCCATGGTGTAGACCGTGCCCTGCCCCCCGCTCCCTATGTCTGCGCCGCCAAACAAGAATGCGGGACGTGTGTTGAACTTGTAGAACGGCGAATGAATCCGCATGGCTCCAACGGCATCCGCTGCTATCGCCTGAGAAAGAAAACGTCTCTCGCGCAGCCTTGCTTGTGCGCTGAGCGCTGAGCGCTGAGCGCTGAGCGCTGAGCGCTGAGCGCTGTGCTTGGCATCCCGGTGTGCGCTGAGCGCTGACTGAGCGCTGTGCTTGGCATCCCGGTTCGCTCACCTAAAGATACGACAGCTAACGATGCGACAGCGCAGCAGCAGCGGCAGCACGTGCTCGTCGCAAAGATCAAAGCTCTCCGTCGTCCCTCCTCGGCGCACTGGCCGACCGAGGTCGCGTCGCTCGGCGTGTCGCTCTTGGCCGCCTACGGACCGTTCCTCGTGCAAGGTCGGCCGAGCGCCCGACGTCCACTTTTGCTGTTGGAGCCGCTCCTCGACGCCGTGTTGATCTCCGCGCCGATGTCCGGCCGCCTCGAGACAGCCGAACGGTCGCTCGCGTACGTCTCATGGGTGAGTCGGCGACTGGCTGCATCGGCATCGGCGTCGGCATCTACATCGGCTTCGGCCGAGGCGGTCGCGCGCAGGCACGGTCTCGCAGAGCCGTTGCACCTCTCTACGGCTGCTCGGGGAGGGCACGCGTGGGCTCACGACTTTGAGTGGGTGGAAGCGTTCATGCTCTGTCCTCACTCCCCGGCAGCGGTCGTAGAAAAGACGAAGCAAAGGAAGAGGCAACGGCGCTCTCTCCCGGCCGCAGTGCGCTCGGCGGTCTGGAACGCGTGGAACGGACGGGACGCCGGCGTCGCCCCGTGCATCGTCTGCGGTACTTGCGTCTCCCAGCAGGATTTTGAGTGCGGGCACGTCATCGCCTCCGCACTGGGAGGTCCCGACACGGTCGAGAATCTCCGCCCCGTGTGTCGTTTGTGCAACCGCTCGATGGGAACCGAAAACCTGCACGAGTTCCGAGCGCGATACTTTGGCGACCCGATGGAGGAATGATCGCGGGATGTAAACAACCGGTTGCGGTCTCCTCTCACACACATGGCTCGCCCCCTGATCCGCGTGCTGCTCGTCGCCCTCGCCGTCGTGTCTCCGGACGCGGCGGTGCGCCCTTCGTCATGCCCGTTGGCTGCTTCCTCTTCTCTCCCCGACGTCCTCGCGTCGAAGGTCGCTACGCTCCGTGCGGCGCACGGCTCCGACCCGCTCGCGTGGTCCTTCCGTGCAGCGGAATTCGCCCTGTCCCGGGCTCGGGCGCTTGCGGCGGCCTCGGCAGGTCTGTCCCACGACGCGGCCAGCGCCGCCTACGGCGAGAACCTCGCAATGATCTCCGCGCTCGACACGAGCGTCGGGACGTCGCTCTCCGCCGCCGAGCGAGCGCTATCTCTCTGGTACGGCGAGTCCGCCGCGTACGATTATGCGTCGCCCGGGTATTCCTCCCAGACCGGCCACTTCACACAGCTGGTGTGGCGCGCAACGCGGGCGTTCGGCGCAGGAGTCGCCGTCTCGCCCGACGGGCGGTGGTACTATGTCGCGTTCGAGTTCGACCCGCCTGGCAACCAGGTCTTGCCCGGGGCGTTCGTTGCGAACGTCGCAGAGGCCAATGCGGGCACCGCGTAGAGTTGCACGCATTCTCCGCGGAACCATCGTGGTGTGTGTTTAGTTTTTAAATCGGAGGCACCGGGTAGAAGGTCGGGGACGGAACACCGCACGTTGTGTGTGTGAGCATCCATGACATCGTACACCCGTGCCGTTACTCTGTTGAGGCAAGTCTCGGTGATCCTGTCTGAGAACCTGGCATCGGTAGATCTGTATGCCCTTCGCTCGGACACCTTCCGTGCGCCACAAAACGGCATGACCGACGTGACGGCCGAGATCTGGCGAGACGTGTTGGCGGCCGTCTCCCCGACGCTGGTCGAGTTCGGTCGGGAATTGACGCGCGTCGACGCGGTCCTCGCCCGGCGCAAGAGGAGCGTCGAACGCGTGCAGATACTCATATGGACGCTCGAGGGCACGATCGCGATGGCCGCCTTCGCGATGATGTGCGACATGGTCGCCGCCACGCCCGGAAACGGGGACCTTGCCGGGTCCGCCGTTCAGGTCGGCGTGGTGGTTTCTGTGTCGCTGGTCATCCTGTCCGTGTTTGGCATCTGGAACACGAGCATCAACGAGATGTACCGTAAGCTGAGGTCCCAAGAGCTCAGCCCGATGCACGACGTGTTGCGAAACTACGCCAACTCGCTGTCCCGGCGCATGATCGTGGCCGTGGTAGCCGCCATCGCCAGCGGCGGCAACGCCGCCCTCGCAATGAAGAACTACATGGCCCAAGACGCGAAAACGAGAGAGATATGGGATAGAACACAGTGCGACAGCAAAAGCGTCAACCTGAAGTCATGCGATATCGCGGGCATGGATCCGTGCTCCATCTCCAGCTACACGCTCGAGACGATCAAGGTCAAGATCAAGTTATACTGCAGAGAACTTCTCATCGACATCGCCTCGGTGCTCATCGACCTCAAGGACCTCGGCGTCGAGAGGTACGAACGGGCATCCCTATGGTCGGCCGTGCGCTCGGGCGTCGAAGCTGTTCGGGCGCTCACGATCGCTGGCCTCGACGCCAAGGACCCCGCGAGAGCCGGCGGCTTGACGCGTGATGTGTTGATCGCGGTCGTGCGCGACGAAGTCGTGCCGATCTTGAAGCTGCCCGGGGTCGAGTCCAAAGGGTGGGTTTTTGACGAACAACGCCAGGCCGGCACGAGGGGGTATGGGCCCGTGGGAGCACTACTGGACTCGACCACCCAAGTGTCGGCTGAAAGCTGCATAACCTTCTGCCGCGATAACCCAAACTGCGCGTCCGTCTACTACAGCAAAGAAAGCTCTTGCTACCGGTTCAAAGCCCCGTTCGGAACCTCTGACGTGAATCGCGATGGCAGTGACCCCAACGGCATGACGTCGAACGTCGTGACCAACATGATCCAGCTGGACGGCAAGGACGGCGTCGAAGGAGAGCTCCCGGCACGGCGCTCCACGATGTCCCCGTCAAAGTGTGAGCGCAGCTGCTTCGACACCCCCAGAGACACCAAAGCGTTGCTCGGTTTCTTCATCGCCAAGGACGGTAAGTGCTACGTCGGCACAGAGCCGACGTCCGCCGTGTCTACCGCGGAAGGCTTCGAATCAAGGTACGTTCTTCTGAGAAGCGGATTCACCATTGCGTCGACGACTGCCAAACCGGACACCGTGGGCACGCTCGTCTTCATGCGTCCGCCCGAGTTCGACGCCTCCGCGACGAGCGTCCTGCAGTCGGTATCAGACTACGCCGGCGCACTCCGTGCGCCCGGCGCGGCCGCCGCCACCCTTCAGCGCCAGTCGACCGAGGTAGCGTCACGCCTGCTGCGCGTCTTGAGACGACTCAGGTTTGTACTCGATCTCGACGCGATGCGCGCCTACATCGACCGCGACCTTGCCGCCTACTACGGGCCGGCGGTCTACGGCACCGCCGAGATGGCCGCCGCCATGAACTCCGTGCTCCGCCGCGTGCGCGACGTTGTGTATCGCGCGCGCCGGGAGGGCCCTCAGCGCTTTGTCGACCCCGAGCGCCTGCAGCAGAAGCTACTCGCGATGTCGAGCGACGAGGTGGCCGAAACCCAGGTGACGCTTCAGACGTTGCGTGACGCGACCGACAACATGAACCGGCTGTACCCGACGTACCGCAGCGTCTCCGGTCGCAAGACCGCGATCATCCTGAGCACCTTGGGCGGCATCGTCATTTTGACGGCTCTCTGCGTGTACCTGACCATCGTCTGGTCGATGCACTCGGAGAAGGGTCTGATCAGCTACCAGCAGCTTTGTCAGAGATGCATAATCAGCATGTGCTTGTCTGTCCTCGTCCTTTTCACCGTTGAAACGGTTGCCTACAAGGCCGTCGCCCGCATCGAACACAACCAGACGGTGGCCGACGACAACGGCACGATGCTGGTCGGTGCGTCCATCCGCGCTAATGACCAGTTTGCAGCGACCTGCATTGCGCTCGGCATCGTCTCTTCTCCCACGCAGCCGCGGAGAAACGCTCCGGCGTCCTCCGGCGCCCTCTCGAGCGTCTCTGCGTTGCTCGCCGATTGCCGCGGTGTCATCGAAAAGTACGAGCTTTGCAACTCCATCATGTCTGGGCAGGTGTCGATGCCCATGCCGATGGCCGAGGTCGCCATGTACGGCTCGATATCCATCGTGTTCATCGTGCTGTCGATGCTGATCGTGATCAAGGTCGACCCGCTGCAGCGCCTGGACAGCATCCGATCCCTTCAGGACCTCTCGCGCCGCATCAAGCTCGGCGAAGCTTCTGCTATGCACGAGGCGATGTCGGTCGTCGAGTGCTCTCGGCCGACCAGCGAGGTCTGGTCACTGTTTATCTGGGGCGGCGTGTCAATGTTCATGTCCCTGACATGGTGGTTCGCGATGTCTAGCCAGAACATCGCCGACGACTACAAGGACAGCCTCGATCAGAGAGCCGACTGCGCATAATAACCTTTTCTCTTTCGCACGCGCCCCGCTGGGGAGGGATCCCCAGCCCTACGGGACGGGATCCCTTCAGCGGGGCGCGTGCGAAAGCAAAAGCTTGACCAAAATCACGGGGCTATCTCTCTCTCTCTTTCTCAATCAGAGATGCATGCATGCATTACTGACGATCTCTCAGATTTCGAGCAGGACCAACTACTGGGCGACGAATGCCATTTCTCAGAGAAGGTTGTCCATCTGTATGGGTATCCTCATGCGACCTCATGCGACCTCGCTTCGCGGCATCCCGTGTAATCCCATGGAGACTCAGGGAATGAAAAAATTGGAGAGAGGGCACTCGCATCGATCGATATTGGGACGCCATGTCGTACACGTACCCACACAAAAGGCTCTACACGCATGACTGCATTGCTGCAATGTACACGGATGATGATGGGAGGAGAGGCTGGTACTATGCGACGCTCGGCACTTGCCACAGCGCACACGATAACCAATTTGTCTTACACTGGAGCGACGGCACCACCAGCGTTCACCAGCTCGATGGCAGAAGGCGGGTGGGTGCGCAGTTGGGTCCGGTCGAGAACTGGCGGCTAGAAGACGAGAACGTGCGGCTAGAAGACGAGAACGTGCGGCTGCCGTGGGCCCTTCTCCCTCCTCGCCCTGTTGTTGAGGAGGAGGAGGAGGAGGAGAGCAACGCGCCACCCGTGGGGCCACCGGCGGCGCAGCCCATCGCCGTGGCCCGGACGGCGAGGAGGGCGGCGAGGACAGCAGCGAGGGAGTTGGCCCTGGCCGACGCCGCTGCCCATCGCCTTGTCCCTGGTCGATCGAGGATGGCGGCGAGGCATCTGACCTAGACCCCTACACTCTCAGCCGAAACTAGGGTCGTTCAATCGAGAGTTTAAGAAGTTCGTTTTGGAAATGCCTTTTCCGGCTGGAAAAATGTATGGCGTATTTTACAGCAGAGTCAACCGCGAATGGGAAACCCCCTCGTCTACCAACTCATCCGTCCCATTCTCTGCTGTAATGCGGCGTATTGGGATCCACAATACAGCCTTATCATGCTAGCAGGTAGTGGGGTGCGTGAAAGGTTAGGGGTCCGCTAGCAGGCGACGTGGGGTGGGCCTAGCTGCCTAGTTCGGCGGCGGTGCAGTTGAGGCTCTGTTGTTTTCTTTGCAAATGGGGCAGCCCTCAGACTTGTATCGGCATCTGCAATGTACATGTACCTTGTGATAGCATCTCCCATACACGACATGTCCCTGCTCAAACAATTTGAAGCAGTACGGGCAGCTGGTTTGAGATACACATCCGTGTTTACGCATGTCTTCATCCGAACACTTATTACCCTGGACGCAAATACACGACGTTGAGTTTGTTGGGGTAGACCCTGGTCACCATTACCATGGTGCCGGCGCCCGGCGCCTGCATGTTATGACTGCGGGGCGCTCGCAAATATCCTTTGGCCACTCCGTGGACATCAGTTGAATAGGCAGGCGCATTCCTTTCAGCAGCATACTCATGGCTGACATTCCTGAGGGGGGAAGGTCTTTTATTCTCCTGCCTGCCTCCCTACAACTCTCCCCTGCTGCTACTATCCTTCATCCCCCCCTCATCCCCCTGCGTCCCTGTCGCCCCCATCAGACCCTGGACCTGACGGGAAGCCGTGACTTCCTGACCAAGGACAATGTGGAGGACGCGCTCAAGGCGATGTTGGTGCCGGGAGCGGCGATCAAGAAGGCGCGGACCCCCTAGGATTGCGCAATTCCCCTGCATACCAAATAAATCTCCCATAGCCTCCGTTTTGGCCCTCGCACACCAGCGCGCCTTGGAGCGCTGCGTTGTCCTGCGGTGGGACGTCACGGATGGCCAAGGGGTTGGAGCGGCCAAGGGTTCAGGGCCCCCAAAGCCACCTTCAGAGCCAATGGGACAGCATCCTATGGAGCGCCCTCAATCTGGTTGAGCCTGCCCCCACACACGCACCTGGATCGTGACGTTGTCATGGATGAAGGTCCCGATCATGGTGACGTTGTTGCCGATGCGGCAGTTGCGCCCGATGACAGACTGCGAGATGTGGCAGTTCTCGCCTGTGGATTCAGGGCAAGGCAAGTTGCGTGCGCGTGCGTGCGTGCGTGCGTGCGTGCGTGCGTGCGTGCGTGCGTGCGTGCGTGCGTGCGTAACTGCGTAACTGCGTAACTGCGTAACTGCGTCACATCCATCAGTCCATCACACATCGCAACTCAGGGGCAAGTCCAACAAGTACAGCAATAATCCCTTTACAAGAACAGTACAACTGTATCAACAAATCTGAGTAACTCCTTCAGAAGTCCTTACCCACCCCCCGATGTCCTGCCCCAGCTCTGTGCAAGCGAGTAGGTCACCCATACCAGACCCCTCCCGCGGGAAAACAGCCTTCAGGAGCTCGAAAACCCACCGATTGATGTCCCTGCACCGATGCACACGTCGCTGCCGAGCACCGTGCTCCTCGGCGCGTGCACCTGCTGCTCGCAGTACACGTGGCCGCGCGCGTAGCGGTACGTCGGCACGCCCCACGCGCCGCCGCGCTGCAGCACGTTGGTGTCGGGCACAAACGGGTATGTCCAGCGCTGCAGGATGTCGCGGCTGACGGCGTCGAACGAGCGCAGGTTGCTGATGCAGGCCGCGTACTCGGTGGAGAGCTCGTGGACATACAGCTTGTTGCCGAGCTCCTCCTCACTCAGCACACCTGCGGTGTAATGGCAGGGGCGGGATGATGTACAAGCAGGTGTTGGAAGCATTCTCAGGACAATCTAGGGTTCAAAGCTTCACGGGGATAAGGCTGAAGTGTTGCTAGGCATGGTCCATGCAGCCTTCTTCACCCATGAGGATCAGGCATTATTTTCAACCGCCTACCTGCCGGAAAGAGAAAAAGCCCCCTCCCATCCGTCACTCGCCGGACACAAAGCCCCCTCCCATCCGTCACTCGCCGGACACAAAGTCTCTCTTGATGTTTTGGTAGTCAAAGTTATCGCTGAACAGCATCAGCACCTCGGGCGCGCAGATGCTGATCTGGCTGTCAGTCAGGTCGGTGCGGACCTGGAGGTACACCAACACCAAACACGCATGTTCGGGTGTAGGAAGGAGGGGGAGGGCCCACGCGGGGGCACTGCAGGTAGGAAGGAGGGGGAGGGCCCACCCGGGGGCACTGCAGGTAGGAAGGAGGAGGAGGGCCCACTCGGGGGCACTGCAGGTGCCACAGTATCTCAAAGCGGAAACAACAGGCAGGCGCTCAAGTCAGGAAGACACACGGGGAGGTTGATACTAACTGCGAAGACCTACCTACCTACATCCCCCTGCAGCTCAGCTAACAGAGCCAGCAGCCAACTGACACGCACTTGCAACCTACTAACACACCACCTAATGGCGCACCCCTCGTGCTATTCAGCCTCATTATGAGGCTATCGACACGCATGCACCCACCTGGATGTTGTCCCTCTCGCTGAAGAAGGCAGCGTCGACCTTGACGTTGCCCCCCCTGCCGCCGATCTCGTGGTACTTGAGCAGGCGGGACGTGGCTGGGTCGATGCAGGTGAGGGTGTCAGTCTCGCCCAGCCTCAGGCGCTGGTGCGGGTGCCGGACAGCCTTCATGACCTTTAGGGTTTAGGGTTTAGGGTTTAGGGTTTAGGGTTTAGGGCAGGTTTGAGGGTTTAAGGGCGATGGTGTGTGTGGGTCAAATGGGGTGGTACGCATGTTCACGGCGTTGCAGAGTGGAAGTGTGCGTGGCCGGGCGAACATGATGAAGAGAGGTCACAAATCAACAGGGACCAACAGGGACCAACAGGGACTGAACGAAACCTCGGAACGAAATGCCTGTTCAGGCGCCCTTTGGGCAAGTACAGCTGTAAGTGCACCGTGGTCAAGATCGTCTGGGTCATAAGCGTGTGCAGCTGGCAGCAGTTTCCAAATGGATCATAACCTCAGGACAGGACCATAACCTCTTGAGCCCAGGACAGGAAGAAGCCTAGGCCGGCCATACCATGGTCATGATGGCGTTCTTGTCGGCTGCTCGGCGCGCCCTGTGCGCCTCAAGCGCCGGCGCCAGGTTCAGGTTGGAGACGGCGGTGTCCCCGCTGACGAGGACAAAGTCGCTCTTGATGATGTCGCGTTGGTCGATGATGCGGAGCGCCTCGCCGGCCGACGCGCAGATCGTTGAGACGATCGTCGTGACGCGCATCTGGCGCGCGCCGCCGGAGCCGCCCCACTTGCTGTCTGCGAGGTACTTTTTGATTTGGTCCGCGTGGGCACAGCAGAAGACGTACGTCTGCGTGTCGATGCCCCCCACCCACATATAGGTCTCATGTTCGCATGGGGCACGCACGAGCAATGAGGGGGGGGGCAATGGGAGGGGGCATGCATGCATCACTGTGCACGCATGCACGCTGCCACAGTGCCTTGATGGTCCTGGTGTAAGCTTGCTCTCTCACCTCCTCGACCTTGTTCATCGCTAGCCACTCGAGGGTATACTCGATCATGGGCACATTGACGAGGGGCAGTAGCACCTTCGGTCTCTCGACCGTGATGGGACGGAACCTCTGCGCGACATTCGTCATCTTGTACCTGAACCATTTTTGTTCAGCTCCTGAACATCAGCGATCTCTATGCGCACCTGAGTGAAGCTATCGGCCAACAGCACGGCAGTGAGGACACTCCGGGCTTCCATCCTGTCTGCCTTTTTCGGCGCCATCCTGTTTAGGTTACAGCGGAACTCGCTAAGTTGATTTAGAACTCGCTGATTTAGAGACGCTCCAGATCCACGTCCACAAACCCAATGCAAAACCCAATGCAAAACCCAATGCAAAACCCAATGCAAAAATCAAAAATCATAATCTGCCACTGCCACTGCCACTGTAAATGGAACGAAGCAATTCAAGGGCTGCCCATGGCCCTAGAGGGCTGCAGCAGGCTGCCCATGGCCCCAGAGGGCTGCTGCTGGCTTCCCCCCTGCTGCTGATGCAGCTGCCGAAACAGGCATAGCTGGATGGCGAGGTCCCTTTGCTGCTGTTGCTGCTGGTTCTGGACCAGCTGCTGTTGCTGCAGCCTGTCGGCGGCCTCCCGTGCCTTATGTGCCTGCCTCAGCACGGCGTTCGATCGCTGAGTTTGACTCAGCGGGGGCCTATTCTCCGCCCTCGCCCTCTCCACCTCCTCCCTCTCCTCCCTCTCCACCCTCTTTCTCTCTGTGCCCATGGCCCCAAAGGGCTGCTGATGGCTGCCCATGGCCCTAGAGGGCTGCTGCAGGCTGCCCCCAGCTCCAGACATGGCAGGGGGGCTGCCCATGGCCCCAAAGGGCTGCTGCAGGCTGCCCATGGCCCCAAAGGGCTGCTGATGGCCGCCCATGGCCCTAGAGGGCTGCTGCTGGCTGCCCCCAGCTCCAGACATGGCAGGGGGGCTGCCCATGGCCCCAAAGGGCTGCTGATGGCCGCCCATGGTCTTGCTTGTCTCGATGAAAAAAGCAAGCGCAGCGTCCTCCTGAGACTCAAAAAAACCAATGGAACGCTGCTGCCGCTGTGCTTCCCATTTACCAATGAGCTTCCTCCAGGTGGCGCCCGCGTACTGGCTGTGCCGGTTAGCACGTGGCTTGGTCCATGAGCTTTCAAAATGATGAGCTCTGTCCATGCGGAGTAGCTGCTGCTGCCGCTGGTGCTGATCATGCTGCTGCTGCAGCTGCTGCCTGTGCATCGCCGACATCCTTTGCGTAGGGTGCATTAACAGCTTCTGTAACTGTGGCTGTGGCAAAAACGGCCGGAGCGGCAGCAGCTGCTTCTTCAGCAGGAGCATCAGCCCCTTCTCCTGCTCCAGCTGCATCGCCTGCACGGCGCTGCTCTTAACGGCTTGTACGATAAGCCTCTCTCCTTCCGCATCTTGTGAACATTCTTGCTAAGCATGTTCATCATCTCCTCCGCATCCTAGCTGTCCTGCTGGTGGACATCCTGCCGTGGCGATGCAAACTTCCAGGTGCAGTTGAGCAAGGAGCTCTCATCAGATATGGCCTGGACGATAAGCTGCGGATTGCACGCAGTACAGCAAGCGTCCTACAAGCCTTAGACGCCTTAGACCCTCATCAGCTCCTAGCCGTTCGCAGCCTTAAACAACAGCCTAAGAATGTCATTTACAGCAGCCGCGTTGCTTCGGGATAAGTACGCACCCGACTCCACCGCGACATGGATTCGGCCAGCGGGTATCACTACAGCGTTCAATGAAACAGTGAAGGACGCCGTGACATGGCAGGAACCACCTCCAACACCGCCTGACCAGAAGAAATACAGGCAGTCGACGCTACACGAGCCTGGCAAGGTCGTCAAGCACCCTGGAATGGCCGACGACAGCGAGCCTCAGGGTCCGTTCGGCGACAAGACAAGGTCGATGAAAGGGGAGAGCGTCGCGGAGTACATGAAAAACTTTCCCGACTCCGAACTGGCCCGCTGGCATCTGGTGCAAGCTGAAGATATATACGCCAGGTGCGGCATATGCTCATATGCAATGTGGGGGAGACCCGTGCCCGTTGTTGTCCTGATCGCTCAAAACTAAGCATGGAGGTCCATTCAACCTCAGCCATGCTGATCCGGCTTCCATGCTGCAGTTCTAAGAGGGAGCCCCTAGGGCAGTCGTACCTGCGGGGCCATCAGCTGCCTCAAGGCATGGGTGTCGACAGACCCTTTGGCATGACGATTGACGCCAAGGTGCGGAGATCAGGCATCGGAAACCGGCCCTGGCATGGCACCAGCAACATTCCCATGAGTCATACACCAACCTTATATGCATTGTCAGACCTTCTGGCACGTTATGACACCAACGGCACCTAGCAGTATGCAAATCCGTCCACATGCACAAACTCTGCATGTCAAACATGTGCCCTGTAAGACATATAGCACACCTACGGATTCCGCTTGTGCCTGATACACCCGGGCCCATCCACGTACCTCAGGGCCTGGAGCGCATGGGGCAGGTCAAGACCGTTGTTTTCCCTACCGACGTGCCCCCGGCTGACGAGACGGACGCGCACAAGATGTATGTGAAGACCCACGGCGCCTACGACCCCGGCGAGCAGCGCAGCAGGGCCTACGACTGGCAGCGGACGGGCGTCAACCCCATCACGCACAGCTTTGGAGCTGTCGACAAGGACAATTACCAACAGGGGGTCCGGAAGGCTTTGCAGCCCGGGCTCGACCAGACGCTGCAGGTGCGAGAGCCACGACGTCGCTGCTGTGCTAGCCCTGGTCGGACGGCCACTCACTGCCCCCTGTTGCTGCTCCAAAGCATCAAAACCGGTGTGAATTATGAGCCCTTCACGACGACCTTGCATTTCTCACACCCGGCAGTTAACGAGCGGCAAAACTCATTTCCGTGCCCTCTCAACTTGATCCCTCCTGCAGCAACCCGCAAAGGTCAGCAACAAGATCTACGAGGACTACAAGGCATCATCAACCGACTACCTAGGCAAGACCAAGAAGCTGGGCGCCGGGGACAGGCCGCTTCCCGCCGACCATGTGTACGGCCTGCCGTCGCTGCGGTACGGTCCCGAGGCCGGCGTGGACCAGCTGCTGCAGGCCAACTTCTCGGTGGCAGAGCAGGGCCCTGACGCCGACCTCGGCAAGTCGCTCCGCGAGGGCTGGCGCAACGTCGCGCCCGAGGGCAAGACTTTCGGGGTGCCGTCGATCAGGACAGACATCCCGATGCCAAAGGCCAAGTCGGTCGCCAACACGGTCAACTTCGGCAACGAGCCGGACGCGCTTCAGTTGCTGCGGCCGCCGCGCAGCGTTGAGCGCGGTGTGCACGAGGGGCACTACATGGCACTGCGCAAGAAGGCTGAGGTCAAGGAGCTCATGGCCGAGGCCGGCATCGAGCTTGGGGCCGACGACTTCGACCAGGTCTTTGTGATGGCGTCAGGAGCGGACGGCGAGGGGGAGCTGTGCTGTCTGGTGAGAGCTCAAATGGGTTTTGGATTGAACCAGTTTGGGTGTTTGGAGTGTGTGTTTTGGGCAGGGGAGTAAATCTAGGTAAAATGTCTATAGTGATGTACACTCGTGATGAGGCCGAACGACATGCTGAAACAGGTTGGCTGACAATTCCGTTGCCTCTTCCTGTCTCCAGGACACGTTCTTCCGGGCAAGGCATCACCTGCTGGCGCAGACCATCAAGGTCGACATGCCCTTCTAAGCGCACCGAAAAGCAGGGTCCCATGCAGGCTTCATTTTTAGCTCATATAGAAACTTGTTAAACTCACTAGGTTATTAAGCTTTAGCACCTGTAACATCACGTTCATGATAACGCGGGTTCATTACCTTGCCAAGTAATGAACATTTCAAGCTTCTGGCACATCCCGAAAGAGCACAGCAGTGGGAAGGCAGGCGTTTTTTGCAAGCAAAGTCAGCCCAAGCCAAGGAGAACCACGTCGTCACTCTACAGGTTTGCCGCCGCAGCTGCCATGGCCTCCTTGATGCTTTTAATGAAGTCCCTCAGTCTCTCGTGGCCTGCACCACCATCGAGGAAAGTAAGCAACAAGACAATGCTGCAGTTGAGAATACTCGCCGCGGTGGGACTACGCGGCTGTCCTTAAGCACTCAAAGCCATAGAAGCACCGGGCCAGCAGGCAAATATTAGCAGGTTATATTGAAGGGCTGAAGGAAACACACCGATGGATTGAGAAAATTAGGTGCAGCAACAACACCACTAGTAGCCCCTCTGCCCCAGCCACCCACCAGACTGTCTCGCCGCAAACTTCCTGTTGGCATCGTCCCGCCACAGCAGCACCCTCAGGTTAAGGGCATGTGAGACGCTGCTTTCGTACAGCTGCGGCGTCTCAAATTCCTCGTACAGCACGCAGTCCGTGTACCGCACCCGTACCGTCTCTGCCTCCCAGAGCCGAACTTGATCCATGACCACCTGTGTGGGGAAGGTAAGGTTGCCGGGCTCGTGGTAGGCAGTTTGGGAGAGGGCATCATAACCAGTGTGAGTTGAAGCTGTGCAACATAGGGCATCGCCGCGAGCCACGATGCAGAAGGATGTGGAGGGGCAAGAAGTGTCGGGAACAGGCAGCCGTTCCTGGCAGGAGCTTAGGCAATGGCCAAACAAAGGAACAGTGCACAGGAACGAGACAAGGGGACGCACGTTACGACAACGACGATAACTTGCAGATCCCCTCCGTCCTCCCCCTCTCACTTCTGGCACCACGGGACGCGGTGCCCTTGCGGCTGCTTGTGGGTGCGCGTGCGACCTGAGGTACTCAATGATGTCATCTGAGGAGATCCCAGACTCCACAACAGCCTGCAGCACCGACTCGCGCGTCAAGGTGCCCACGAAGGCGTTGGGCAGAAGGCAGTCCGTGCGGCAGAATAGCTGCAGGATGGCCGTCTGGACCTGAGACGTCGAGAAGCCGTAAACCTGCTCACAGAGGGAGGGAGGGAGGGACAAAGGGAGGGAGGGAGACGTGGGCGACGTGGCCGGCAGTTGCCAGCCAGCACACAGGGACCCGCCTGCCTTACCGCCGGCAAGGCAAGGGCAGTACAACAGGAAGGGGGGGGTAGTACAACAGGAAGGGGGGGGCAGTACAACAGGAAGGGGGGGGTACAAACGAAGGATGCAAAGGGGGGTCGGTAAGTGATAACACTCGAGAGGTTGAAGGCGGCAGGAACCACCAGCAGAGACAGAAAAATCAACGACACAGCGAGCCCGCACTGGTCAGTGATGATGACAACCGCTGGCTGAGTGGCCCCATCTCATTCGTCAGCGGGGTCTACGCCTGCCCACGCTCAGCCCTACCCCTCCCACCCTGTCCATGTGCCCTTCCCCTCCCTTTCTCTCCCCCCTCACCCTGTAGTTCGTTTCTACGATGACGTGTCCCCCAGCAATGTCCGCGTTGAGCATCAGCGAGTTCTGCTTGAAGCCATCACACAGGGACGCCGCGAGGCGCGTGGGGCAGAAGTACAGCCCCCCAGAGCTGTTCCTGCCCCCCCCAGAGGGGTATAGCAAAGAGCTACCCTGCTGCTGCTTGAAGGGCATGAGCACGCCCAGCTGCATCATGTGGCCCGCGATGGTACGTTCAGAAGGTCCTAGCGCAGACAGAGCGCAGGGCTGCCCGACGCGTCTAAAACCGAGCTGCATGAGGAAGCTGAGGACAGAGGACAGCTCGGATGCTGCAGGGTGGGTAGGGTGGGTGTGTGTGGGGGGAGGCATAAAAGGGGGAGAGGGGAGTGCCCGCACACCACATCCCGGCCAGTGAGGGATAAGAGGCGCTCCCGTGGGAGGAATCGACGATGGCTGCCTCCAGTACCTTGTGAGTATCCACTCCCTGGAGCGGGGGTGTGCCCCACCCACACTCACTCACTCACCCACTCACCCACACTCACTCACCCACTCTCACCCACACTCACTCACTCACCCACTCACCCACACCCACTCACCCACACCCACACTCACTGGAGCGGCTCTGTGCATCCTTGATGTACTCTGTGAGGAAGGTCCAGAGCTGGCGATAGTTGTCCTGAAGAAGGAACTGGAACCCGTCCGACGTGATCATCCGGTTGTTCCTGCCGGGGAGGACAGCGAGGGAGGGGAAATCGGAAGGTGGAAGGAAAGCAAACACCTGTGTGTGGGACCATGCACACCTTCAACAGGGATGGCCAGCACACTTGAAGAGGGCTCAGAGTCCAGACAAAAAACAGGCCTGAAGCATATCTCCCGGCCGTCCACCCCGCTCTTCCCCCCCC
>Ga0209702_10004061_pt1 | contig 21944 bp, 9 predicted proteins | sample FRY01_FD_187210 | JGI IMG/M metagenome (GOLD analysis project Ga0209702, IMG submission 187210) | Freshwater microbial communities from Lake Fryxell liftoff mats and glacier meltwater in Antarctica - FRY-01 (SPAdes) (version 2) | ecosystem: Environmental > Aquatic > Freshwater > Ice > Glacier... | reverse complement strand
TGCGGCATCGGGTGCGGTATCTGAGTGACGGGGCGGTGCTGGGGACGGCGGCGTTTGTGGATGAAATCTTTTTGCGGGAAAAAGAAGCGGGCCGGGCGAGTCCGAAGCGGGAGAGCGGGGCGAGAAAGATGCGGGGAGCGGACTGGGGCGAGCTTCGGGTGATGCGTGACCTGCGCAAGGATGTGATGGGGGAGCGGGAGCCTGAAATCTGAGGAAAGGGTAGGAGGACGAGCTCGAAGCGGTCACCCGACCCGTTGTCCCGGCACGGCTCCGTCGTCAGGAGAGAGTAGGAAAATGTCTTCGTTCCCTGGACCGGCGGCGATGATCATTCCTTCGCTGACTCCGAATTTCATTGTCCTTGGGGCTAGATTGGCGACGACGACGACGAGTTTGCCGAGGAGGTCGGCAGGTTCGTAGGCGGATTTTATCCCGGCAAACACCGTCCTTGTGCTCTCGCCACCGAGACTGAGAGTCAGCTTCACCAGTTTACGAGCTTCGGGGACTTCGTTGGCGGCGATGACGCGGGCGACGCGGAGGTCGACCTTGAGAAAGTCGTCGATGCTGACCTCGTCTGCGATGGGGGTAGCGGCGAGGGCCTCTCCGGTATCGGCCCATTTGGGAGGGGCTACTGCGGGAAGGGCTACTGCGGGAACGGGAGCGGCGCTTTCAGCGGCTTCTTCGCGGGATTCGGTGATCATGGCCTCGACTCTGGCTGGCTCGACGCGCTGCATCATATGCTCGAATTTTGCAATAGGGCGACCGATGAGCGACGTGCGGGACTGGCTCCAGTGGGTGTAGCTTTCGCCGAAGAGGGCGCCGGATTTGGCGGCGAGTTCGGGGAGGACGGGGGCGAGGTAGATTACGAGGGTGCGGAAGAGATTGAGGGCGACGGTGCAGACATCCTGCAGCTCTGCGGCCTTCGCAGGATCTTTGCGGAGATCCCAGGGGGCGTTCGCCTCGACGTAGGGATTGGCCTGATCGGCGAGTTCCATGATCATTCGCATAGCCTTGCCGTAGTCACCTTTGTCGTAGGCCTCGGCGATGTCGTCGCCGCGGGAGGCGAATTTTTCGAAAAGGCCGCCGTCATCCGGGTAGGTTTCGGAGAGACCGGTCCCGGCGACAAATTTTGCGGTGCGGCTTGCGAGATTGACGACTTTGCCGACAAGGTCGCTGTTCACGCGGGCGACGAATTCCTCGAGATTGAGATCGAGATCCTCGACGCGGGAGGAGAGTTTGGTCGCGTAGTAGTAGCGCAGGTAGCTGGGGTTGAGATGCTCGAGGTATTTCGCGGCGCGGACGAAGGTGCCGCGGGACTTGGACATTTTCTCTCCGTCGACGGTGAGGAATCCGTGAATGTGGACGTGGGTAGGGAGATTGTAGCCCGCTGTCTTCAGCATGGCGGGCCAGAAGAGGGTGTGAAAATACTGGATGTCTTTGCCGATGAAATGGTGGATCTCGGTCTGATCGTTCCTCCACCAGTCGTCGAGCTTTTCGCCGTGGCGTTGGCACCACTGGCTGGTCGAGCCGATGTAGCCGATCGGAGCGTCGAACCAGACATACCAGTAGTTGCCGGGTGAGTCGGCGATCTCGAATCCGAAATAGGGACCGGGCCGCGAGACATCCCAGTTCCGCAGCGGCTGGTTGAGGAAGAAGTTGCGGAGATAGTTCGCACTCTCCGAGGGCAGGGTCCCGGACTGGGTCCACTCGTTGAGGAAGTCGTGGAGTTTCTCGATCTGGACAAAGAGGTGCGTCGCGGCGCGGAGGACCGGTTTGCTCCCCGAGATCACGCTGACGGGGTCGACGAGATCAGTTGGGCTGTAGGTCTCCCCGCAGTGGCCGCAGTTGTCGCCTGGCTGGTCCTTCGACCCGCATTTCGGACAGGTTCCGCGGACGAAGCGATCGGCGAGGAAGACGCCCTTTTCGGTGTCGAAAAGCTGGTCGATTTCCTCTTCGGTGACCATGTCGGCTTTGCGGAGGGCGGCCCAGATCTCGTGACAGACTTCGCGGTTCTCGTCGCTGTGGGTGCTGCCATAGTTGTCGAACTCGATTCCGAATCCGGCAAAGTCGCTCTGATGCGCCTCGCTCATCTCGGCGATGACTTCCTCTTCGGTGCGGCCCTCGGCCTGAGCGCGGATGGTGATCGCGGTGCCGTGGGTGTCGTCGGCGCAGAAATAGACGCAGCGGTGCCCCTGCATCTTCTGGAAGCGCACCCAGATGTCGGTCTGGAGGTATTCGACGAGGTGGCCGATGTGGATGTGGCCGTTGGCGTAGGGCAGGGCGGAGGTGACGAGGATCTGGCGCATGAAAAAAGGGAAACGGTAGTGGAAAAGGAGACGGACAGAACGGGGGAGTATCGAGAGCGGCCGGGGTGGGACTTACTCGTCGCCGGCGGCTTTTTTCTGCTCCCATCGGTAGTCTGCGCCGGAGTCATTGGCGACTTCGATCCATTCGCCGGGAAAGGACTTCCGCAGCCAGTGCCGCCATTGCTCTTCGCGGATCTTGTCGACGGTGACGCCTTTTTCTTCGGCCTCCCGGGCCATGAGGATCTCGCGGTCCTGGTTCTCGGCGGTGGCGGTTGTCTCGACGTAGTCGCCGTATTCGCCCGCCGGGCGTGTTTTAATGGTGAGGGTGCCGAGGTGATTTTCCCCGACGAGACGGCTGTTTTTCAGATCTTGAATTTCGGACATGCGGTTACGGCGGCTGTCCATCGCGGCGCGGAAGGTGGCTTGGGCGGCGTCTTTTTTTGTATCGGCCTGGCCGTGCTGGTAGACGTGGACGTCCATGGAGAGGTCGACTTTGATCGGCTCGGGCGTGGTCACATTGACGTCGAAGGGCTTGAGGCAGGAGACGAGCATGGAAGTCGCCAACAAGCCGGGGATGATAAGCGCGCGTCCGGCGATCCGGGCTGTAATGTCTCGATGAGGTTCCATCACTGGATATCGGCGGGAGCGCCTGCGATTTCGGGCTGCGGGTCGGCTGCGGCGGCGGTCGGGGCCCCGTTCACCTCGATGGTGGCGGCGGTTTTCTGATTCGTGTTTTTCTGGTCGTGTAGATAAAAATTCAGCTCCCGGGAGCCGTGGTCGCCGTTGAAACGAAGATTCAGTTCGCCGGCGCGCTCCTGAAAATAGAGGCTACCGGCCCCTTTGTCATAATCAAATCGTTTCAGGGAGTGGATGCTCAATTCGGTGAGGCTGCGTTTGAGCTGGTTCCACTCCATCGGCAGGTTATCGAGGATGGTTTCGAGTTTGGTGATATCGAACCAACCGGGGCTCGTGGTCTGGAACTCGCCGGTCGTCTCGCCCACGACTTTGTCGCGCCCCTCGGCGATGACTTTGAGGGAGACGCGGCCTTCCATGAGAAACGAATCGGGGACGAGCACCTTCGTGAGCGGCCCCGTGTCCATCCCGGTCCCGGCGACCCAGGCGTCCCATTTTCCGGGATCATTGAGGTAAAAATTGAACTGGCCCTCGGCGTAGCCGTCATAGGAGGCCCCGCCGAACTGCCCGTAGACGCCGTCTGAATCGAAGGTCACGGTGATGTAGAGGTCTTTCGCCTCGTGCTCTTTCCAGACGGCGCGTTTCAGGGTGAAGGTCTGGACGAGGTTGTTGTCGATCTCCTGCACGGGCACGTTGAACTGCACGTCGCCGGTGAGACCGTAGAGATCGACTTTGTAGTCGGGAAAGCGGTAGACGTGGTCCTCGTCGGGGATGGTGAGTTTTAGCTCAATGTTGCCGCCCGACATGCTTGTTGTGGCGTCGAAGGGAAAGGGAACGATCCCGATGGGAATGCCGGTCGGGGCGATCACGATTTTCCCGGCGGTGGCGTTGATGGTTTTGATGACCCAATCGGGTTTCTTTGCGGTATCGACTCCGGCCTCGATCCCGACGCTGGCGCCTTCGTTCTGCTCGCGGAAATTCCGCTGGTAGTCGATCCACCAGAAGAGGCCCTGGCCGACGTGGAGGGAGGGGCCGATGAGGTCTATCTTTTCGATCTCCTGCCGGGCGAGTCCGGCGAGGGAGAACTCGACGAAGATGGTGGGGAGAAAAGCGACGGTGATGAAGGAGTTGTAGGGATCTTTGATCTCGATCCCGGCGAGCTCTACCTTCTGCAGTTTTTCCTCGGCGAGGAGTCCGTCGAGGGAGAGCGGCACGTCGCTGAGCCTGGTTTCGATAGCGAAGCGTAGCCCCTCGACCTGGGGGATGAGTGCTTCGAACTGCACCTGGCTCTGGGTGATCTCGACTTCCTCGATGAGCCAGGCGGGGAGCCTACCGGTCGTCTGTGCCTGCGGCACCGCAGCGGGAACCGGCTGAGGCTCCGGAACGACGACCTCGATGGGCGCGTTGTCCGCTTCTGGCTCTTCTTCTTTGCCGGCGTCGGCGATGGACTTGAGCCCTTCGCCGACAGTGAGGACGGCCCCGCTCATTTTCAGTTTGCCGATGCGGCGGGTGCGCTGGAGTTGGCTGGCGGTGAAGTCGACTTCAATCTCTTTCACGGAAAAGACATCACCCTCGTTCAGCGGACTGATGGCGAGCGGCGCGAGGGCGTCGGGGAAAAGGGTGGGTGGAGCCGGGGGGGCCGCCGCCTCAATGAGTCGCGGGTGATTACGGACCTGGAAGTCATCGAGACGGAGGTGGTAGGAGTAGGGCTCTTCCCCATCGGCATGGCCGCTCTGGAGAGAAAAGTCGGAGTAAATTTTCGGCACTTTTCCCACGGCAAAGCTGGAGTCGGCGACGAGGCGTCCGCCGGTGACGTCGAGGTGGGCGACTTTGTAGACGGGACGGTTGACGGGGCCGGGCTGATCGGTCTCGGGCACGGTTGGGGCTTCGAGCCAGGTGCCGAGAGTCTCGTCGGTGAAATGGATCTGCGGACCTCTCACGACGAATCGATCGATGAGACCGCTTTTTTGAAAATCGGACCATTTTCCGGTGAGGTCGGCGTACTCGGTGGCGAGGAGGGGCTCTGTGGTGGCGCCGGCGCCGGGGGCACGCATTTTGGCTTGCTCGAGGGTGATGGACTGGACGCCCTCTGACTGGAAGCTGTCGCTGCCGAACTGGAGTCGTTCGAGACTGGCATCGACTCTGGACTCGAAATAGGGTGCGGCTTTTTCGCCGACGGTGAGGTTCTGGACGAGGAGAGTGCCGTCGACGAGGGTGAATTTTTCGACGATCCAGGGCAGGCCGGGGGGCGCTGTGGTGCCGGTTTCGGGTTCCTTTTTCCCACTGCGGAAGCGGGCGAGGGAGGTGTCGCTCACGATGACATCGAGCCCGTGGAGGTGGACTGCGGAGAGGGTGCGGTCGTGGATGAGTTGCCCGAGTTCGTCGACGGAGAGGTCGATGCGTCCGGCCGAGAGGAGCTGTGAAGTGCCTTTGCCGAGGGCGAGCTGGTTCAGGGTGAGGGAGAGAGGAACGTCGCTCTGCCACTGACCGTTCCTGGAGGAGAGATGCTGAAAGGCGAAGGCGGTGGAAAAAGCAAGGTCAGGGAAGGAGGGAGCGCCATCGCTCCCGTCGAAGCCGGTCACCTCGACGGAGCCGCCATCGACCCGCAGGGCCTCGATGACGAGCCCGGGGAGACTTTTCGGGGGCGCGTTCGCCGGTGCAGAGGCCGGATCCAACCCTGCCGGGGCGGCGACCTGGCTCTCTTGCGTCGGGAGCTCTTCCGGCACAGGGAAAAGGTCCGGGGTGATCCGGAGCTTTGGATTGAGGAGATGGAGGAAGCTCAGGTGAAAATGGGAAAGATCGGGCCGGACCCTGGCCGAGGCGATGAGGCGGGCGATGCGACCGTTTTCTCCCCCTTCGCCGATGAGGACGTTATTCAGTCGCAGGTCGATGGTCTCGCGGCTGAGGCCGGATTCATCAAAATCAAGGCCGCCGGTGCGAAAGAGCCAGTCGGCCTCGAGTCGGGGGAGACCGTCGAGGTCGAGGGTGAGGTGGCTGTCGCGAATGGTGAAGGAGTCGGTGAAAAAGGCGAGACTGCCGAGGTCGAAGGGCCCAGGCGTGACGACCTCGCCGGTTTCATCGATTACCGGGGCGGGAGCAGCGAGGGCGGAGAGGGTCGCATCGTCGAGGGTGATCGCGGCGCCGCGCAGGACGATGGTGCGCAGTTTTCTGGTTTCCCGCAGATCACTGAGGCGGTAGGTGATGATGGTCTCGGGCACGGAGGCGAGGAGACTGCCTTCGGGAGCGCTCTTGGGGGTGAGTTGCAGGTCGGTGATCCTGACTTCGCCGAGCCGGTGAAAGTCGATCTCCCCCACGCTGACGCGGAAGGGTTCGACGAGGACGGCGAGGGTCTGGTTGACGATGCGGGCGCGGTTGAGGTAGGCGATCGAGGAGATCACCGCGACGAGGATGAGGACGCCGGCGGTGACGACGGCGGAGAGCCCGACAAAACGCATGAGCCAACGCAGGATGCCGCGCGGCGAACGCCGGCTCTTTTTCGCGTCTTCGACTGGTTCTTTTTCTGCCACGGTTCCCGAATATAGCCACGGGTTGCGCGGAACGCGAACAAAGGAGCGTCTCCTGCCGCCGCTTCTCTACTCATACCGCGAGATGAGGCGCAGGTTCGCGACCTCGACGGGAGTGAACCGCTTTTTCACGACATCGACCGAGCGGGTCACGGGCCGGTAGTGGGGACCGAACTCGGAGGCGAATCGCTGCCCTTCGGGTGTGGGGAAGATGAATCCGTGGCGCAGGTAGATCTCGTTGCGGGCGCGCCAGAGAGCTTCTTTTGGCAGGCCCTGGACCTCGTGGGCCTCGAGGGGGCGGGCGTGGGAGTCGGGGAAGACCCAGGGGCCGATGCGGTCGGGGCGGCCTCCGTCATTGCTGCGGAAAGAGGTCAGAGTAGGGGACGGGGCGCCCTGGCGCTGAGGCTGGGCGGGTTGCACCTGCGGGGTTCGGGGAACCCCGCCGCCATACATTTTCTCCCCCCGCTTGAGTCCTTCGATGAGGGCGATTGCGGTGAGGGCGCGCTCGACCTGCCTGGGGCCGGCCGGGATGCGGGTGCCGAACTTCGGCACGGAGATGGAGGCGTTTTTCAGGAGAGGGAGGATGAGATCGGTCTTGATCGCGTAGTTCACGGTCTGGGGCAGGTAGCCGCCATTGGTCATGCGATCCATCGAGTTGAGCCCGGCGGCGACGACACCGACGACACGACCGGATGGTGAGAGGAGCGGTCCGCCCGAGTTCCCCGGCTGGACGGGAGCGGAGATCTGGATGAAGCGGGGGTCGTCGCGGACGCCGGAGAGGGCGTTGACGATCCCGGTAGAGATTTTGGGATTCCTCCCGAGCACGGTGGGATCGGGAAAGCCGGCGACGAGCACTTCGGAGGCGTGGGTGACCTCGCTCGAGGCGGAGAGACCGAGATAGCGCCCCGGCCAGCCCTCTACCTTTAAAATGGCGAGGTCGTTGCGCGGGTCGAGGGCGACAATGGTGGCCTCGAGATAGCCGTCGCGGTGGTGCACGATGATGCGCTCGGCATCGCGGACGACATGGTGGCAGGTCACCAGGTAGCCCTTGGGACTAATGGCAAATCCCGTCCCGAACTGGCCCGCTTCCGCTCCCGTTTGTAGTAGGGCACAGGCAGCAAGCATGGCTGTGATCAGCTTCATGCGGTTGTTTTTTTCTCGGCTGACCCCTTCCGGCGAGGGAAGGGATCTGATTCCACCTTAGTGGTTGTCGGGTGTTTCTCAGGCACCCGGGTGTTTGTATTATGGAAACTATAATCAAAGCGAAGTGATTTCGCAAGATTAAATTTATAATTTCTATAAAATGGGGCGGGGGTTGATCTTCGGGGGAACGCCGGCAGACCGGTCACCGAGCCTAGGGGGAGAGGCGCTTTGGGCAAGCGGGTCGAGACGAGACCCGCTTGATGATCGACCACTTTCGCCCTATTGCGAAAGTGGTCGGGACGACAGGATTTGAACCTGCGACCCCTACACCCCCAGTGTAGTGCGCTACCAGGCTGCGCCACGTCCCGTTCCTTTCGACGAATCGAAATTCGCAGAGCGGACAGTGTGAACGAAAAAACGGGTTCCGCAAGTGGCTTGTCTTTTAAAAAATCGGATAAGCGCCCACAAGTTGTTTCGACTCGCTTTGGAATTGTGCCATGCTGGGCAGCTCATGAAACCCGAAAGGATCAAAACAGCGGTTATTGGCGCGAGTGGATACACGGGGCAGGAGTTGCTCCGTCTCCTCGCGATGCACCCCGCCGTGGAGCTGGTTGCGGTGACGTCGCGGCAGGAGGCGGGTCGTGCCCTCGTCTCGGTCTTTCCACGTCTCGTCGGCGCTCCCTCGGTCGCGGGGCTGGCCTTCATCGATCCTGACATAAACGCCATTGTCGCGACGGGGGCGACGGTCACCTTTCTCGCCCTGCCGCACGGGGTGGCCTCTGAGTTCGCGATTCCGCTGCTCGAGCGCGGCATCCGTGTTATCGATCTCAGTGCTGATTTCCGTCTCCGCAGTGCGGCGGTCTATGAGGAATTCTACGGGCACGTGCATCCGGCCCCGGCTCTGCTGGGTGAGGCGGTCTACGGCCTGCCGGAATTTTATCGTGACGATATCGCGGCGGCGAAACTCGTCGCCTCGCCGGGATGTTACCCCACGAGCGTCCTCGTGCCGCTCGTCCCTCTGCTGAAACGGGGGATCGTGAAGCCGCAGGGCATTGCTGTCTCGAGCCTCTCGGGCGTGAGCGGAGCGGGGAAAAAAGCCGAGGTGAGCCTGCTCTTTGCCGAGGTCAACGAGAGCCTGCGCGCCTACGGGGCTCCGAAGCACCGCCATCTCAGCGAGATCGAGCAGGAGCTCTCCCTCGCCGCCGGGAGGGGAGTGACGATCTCGTTTGTGCCGCATCTGATGCCGGTGAACGCGGGCATCGTGACGACGATTTTCTGCGAGCCGGACGGTGATTTGAGTGATCTGTCAGGCTGCATCGCGGCGGCGATGAAGGAATTTTACGGAGAGAGTCCCTTCGTCCGTATTCTCGGCGAGGGCGGGTTTGCCGATACGAAGAACGTGGTGCGGACGAATTTCGTGGATGTGGGGTGGGTGATCGACACGAGGGCGGGGCGTTTGATACTTTTCAGTGCCGAGGACAATCTCGGCAAAGGGGCCGGCAGTCAGGCCATTCAGAGTTTTAATCTCATGAATGGCCTCCCCGAGACTTGCGGTCTGCTGAATTTCTGATTCGTTCCCATCCCCGTTCCGTAAATGAGCAAGAAAGTAAAAGTGATCGAAGGCGGCATCTGCGCCCCCAAGGGATTCCAGTCGGCGGCGATGAGCTGCGGCATCAAGAATCCCGCTGTCGAGCGTCTTGACCTTGCGCTCATCTACTCCGAGTTCCCCACGGTGGGTTCGGCGGTCTACACGCAGAATCAGGTCTGCGCGGCCCCGGTGCGCCTTTCCTCGAGCAATCTTAAAACAGCCGAGCCCCGCGCCATCATCGTCAACAGTGGCAACGCGAATGCCTGCACCGGCCATGCCGGCATGGTCAATGCCCGGGCGATGTCGACGGCGACGGCGAAGGCGCTCGGGCTGAAGCAGCGTGAGATCCAGGTCTGCTCGACGGGGATCATCGGGGTGCAGATGCCGATCGAGCGCATCGAGCCGCGCATCGCGGAGTTGGTCTCTTTGTTAGGGACGGACGGCGATTCCGCTGCCCGCGCGATCATGACGAGTGACACGGCGCCGAAGAGCATCGCGGTCTCGGTGAAGATCGGCGACGTGAAAGTGCGGATCGGGGCGATTGCCAAGGGCGCGGGCATGATCAATCCCCACATGGCCACGATGCTCTGTTTTGTCACGACCGATGCGGCCATTTCCAAAGCGGAGATCACGGCGGCGACCCGCGAGGCGGTCGATTGCTCTTTCAACCGCATCAACGTCGATGGGGACACGAGCACGAATGACACGGTCATCGTGATGGCGAACCACCAGGCCGGGAACAAGCCGATCACGCGCGGAGGCGAGGGCAGTGCCGAGTTCCGCGAGGCGCTCACCGAGGTGATGCTCTGTCTCGCGAAGCGCATCGTCGCCGACGGCGAGCGGGTCACCAAACTCGTCGAGGTGACGGTGCGCGGAGCAGCCTCGACCCTCGATGCGGAGCGTGTCGCCCGTGCCGTGGCGAACTCGAAGCTGGTGAAATGCTCGTGGAACGGGAATGACCCGAACTGGGGGCGCATCATCCATGCGGTCGGGTACTCCGGCGCCCGGGTGAAGGAAGAGATGGTCAACATCCACCTCAACGGCGTCCTCGCCGCGCAGAACGGTCTCGCGGCGACGACGGAGATCGAAAAACTTTCCGAAGCGGTCAGCGGGCCCCAGTTCACCGTTGGGATCGATCTCAATATCGGCAAGGGGGAGTTCACCGTTTATACTTCGGATCTCTCGCCCGAGTATGTTCTCTTCAACCGAGAGGAATATTCGCTGAACCGGAAAAAATAATCCCCGCCGCACGCCGCGACCGGATCGAGGGAGGGCATGAAAGGGACATTCTCCCCTTGCCCGGCACGGGATTTCGACGATTCTTGACGCCTCCGTTTTTCAATGGCCTCCATTTTTCAGCAGCAGATCGAAAAAGCCGCCGTCCTCGTCGAGGCTCTGCCCTACCTGCAGCATTTTCGCGGGCAGACTTTTTTGATCAAAGTTGGCGGGAGCGCGATGGATGATCCCGATCTCGTGCGCCGGCTCCTGCGCGACGTCGTCTTCATGGAGGTGGCGGGGATCAATCCTGTCCTCGTCCACGGCGGTGGCAAGGCGATCTCTGCCGCGATGAAAGAGTCGGGTCTCCCGGCCGAGTTCATCGGCGGGCTCCGCGTCACCACCGACGAGGCGATGGAGTTGGTCGAGCGCACTCTCAGCCGCGAGATCAATCCCGGACTGGTCAAGGGGATCGAGAGTTTCGGCGGTCGCGCCATCGGCGTGCACGGGAACGAGGTCCTCATCGGCGAGCGCATCAAGGGCTGGTCGAAGGATGAGGATCGTGAGGTCAGCCTCGGTCGAGTCGGCCGGGTCGTCGGCTTTGACACGTCCATCATTCGCGCCGCGATCTCGAGTGAGATCGTCCCCGTGATCTCCCCGGTCGCCTCGGAAGTCGGGACAAAGCTGAGCCTCAATGTCAACGCCGACCTCGCCGCGAGCGCCCTAGCCGCCGAGCTCAAGGCGAGCAAGCTGGTCTATCTGAGTGATGTCTTAGGCCTGATGAAAGACCCGAGCGACGAGAGCACCCTGATCCATTCGCTCAAGGCCGAAGAGGTCGAGGGGCTCATCGCCGACGGCACCATCAGCGGCGGCATGATCCCGAAAGTCCGTTCCTCGGTCGAGGCGCTCAACGCCGGTGTCGGCAAGGTCCATATGATCGACGGGCGCATCTCCCATTCGCTCCTGCTCGAGATTTTCACTCAACAGGGGATCGGTACCGAAATCGTGAAATGAAAGAGTTGCTCCCGACCACAGCTGATCTGATGGACGAGTATGTGCTCGGCAACTACGGGCGTTTTCCGATCACTTTCCCGCGCGGCGAGGGCGCCTATCTCTGGTCCGAAGAGGGGAGGCGCTACCTCGATTTCTCCTCCGGCGTCGCGGTGTGTGCCCTCGGTCACAGCCCCGGGGTGATGCAGAAAGCGCTGCGCGAGCAGTCCGCGAAGCTGATCCATTGCTCGAATCTTTACTACATCCGGGAGCAGGCCGAGCTGGCCCGCTTTGTCGTCGAGACGATGATGGAGATCCCCGGAAAAGTTTTTTTCTGCAACAGCGGAGCCGAGGCGAATGACGGGCTCATCAAGCTCGCGAGAAAGCGTGCCTACATCAAATACGGCGCGTCGGCGGGGAAAAACGAGGTCCTCACCTGCCAGCAGTCCTTTCACGGACGCACCCTCGGCGGGATCGCCGCGACGGGGCAGCCCAAGGTGAAGATCGGGTTTGATCCGATGCTGCCGGGCTTCCGCCACGTGCCTTTCAATGACGTCGCGGCGCTGCGCGAGGCGGTCACGGAGAAGACCTGTGCGATTCTCTTTGAACCGGTTCAGGGCGAGGGCGGGATCCATACGGCCACGCCCGAGTATTTTGCCGCCGCCGCCGCGCTGCGCGACGAGTTCGACCTGCTCCTGATGTTCGACGAAGTGCAGTGTGGATCGGGGCGCACCGGCGACTGGTGCGGCTGGCGCACCGTGCTCGAGGGCAGTGGCGTCACGGTCGAGCCCGATGCGGTGAGCTGGGCCAAGGGATTTGCGGGCGGCTTCCCGATGGGATCCTTCTGGGTGAGCGATGCCCATGCCGGGGCTCTCGGTCCGGGATCGCACGGCTCGACTTTTGGCGGAACACCGCTGGCCTGTGCCGTGGCCCTCGCCGTGCTTGGCGAGATCGAGTCCGCCGGTGTGCTGGATAATGTGAAAGACCAGGCCGCGCGCATCCGCGAAGGTGTCGCGAAGTGGGATTTTCCAGTCATCCGCGAGTTGCGCGGGGTCGGGCTGATGCTCGGTTTTGTCCTCGACGCGGCGGAGATGGCCTCCGTCGAGGGATTTACGAATTCCGGGAAAACACCTTCAATTTTTGTCGTGGACGCCGCTCGCGAAGCGGGGCTGCTCACGGTGCCTGCCGGGGAGAATGTGGTGCGCTGGCTGCCGCCGCTGAACGTCTCCGACAAGGAAGTGGATGAGGCGCTCGCTCTTTTCGAGAGCGTCCTCGCCGGTATCTCAGTGAACCAGACGCACAGCTAGGACTTGATGAAACATCTCCTCGGAATCGAGCAACTAACAAAAGAAGAAATTTCCGCCCTGATCGACCACGCGGTCGAGCTGAAGGCGAATCGCGGCCGCGACGAATCGGTCAAAGAGATCCTGAAAGGGGAGACCTGGGCGATGATCTTCACGAAGTCGTCGACGCGGACCCGTGTCAGCTTTGAGGTGGGGCTGAACGAGCTCGGGGCCACCGCGCTCTTTCTCAATGCCAATGACATCCAGCTCGGGCGCGGCGAACCGATCAAAGACACCGCCCGCGTCCTCGGTCGCATGGTCCACGGGGCCATCATCCGCACCTTTGCGCAGCAGGATGTCGTCGACTTCGCCGAGTACGGAAAGATCCCCACGATCAATGCCCTCACCGACGAGGAGCATCCCTGTCAGATCCTCGCCGACCTGCTCACGATGCGGGAGCTACTCGGGGGATGGGACGGGAAAAAAGTAGTTTTTTACGGCGACGGCGACTGCAACATGGGCCGTTCGTGGGCCTGGGCGGCGAAGCGGCTCGGGTTCGAGCTCGTCATCGCCGCGCCGCGGCAGTTCCAGCCCGACGCGGACTTCATGCAGCGCCTCGGCGAGGCGCCCGTGACTCTCACTGAAGATGTTGAGGCTGCGTCGATCGGCGCCGATGTGCTCTACACCGACACCTGGGTCAGCATGGGCCGCGAAGCCGAGGCCGCCGAGCGCCTGAAGATCCTCGCGCCTTTCCAGATCAATTCGGAGTTGGTGAAACTGGCGAAAAAAGGGGCGATCGTGCAGCATTGTCTCCCGGCTTACCGGGACAAAGAGATCAGCGAAGAGGTCTTCGAAGAGCGCGCCGACGAGATTTTCCAGCAGGCCGAGAATCGCCTCCATGCGCAGAAGGCCATCCTCATTGCTCTGGCAGTGGGGCGGTAGTCACGACCGTGGCTGAACAGGGTCAAGTTCCGCCCCAGACCCTGTCAGGTCACCTCCATCGAGGCAATCCGGGTTTCTTGAGCGCATGCGCGTGCGTCTTTCCGTCGTGTCTAAGTAGCGTCTAACTTCGTGGTGGTGAGATAGTAAAGGATCTTCGAGAAAAGTTCCGCGCGAAATCATTTTCGTTTGACTTGAAAGGCTTCGCTGCGCTACGAATTTACCCCGGTGTATCTTTTTCGCTACAGAAGCGTAGAGAGTCAGGCGGGCCTGCAGTCCGTTTTTTCTGTCTGTTCCTGTTAGGAAAGAGCAGTCTCCCCCCTGAAAAAGCCCCCCACCGTCCGCTTTGCCGGATTCCATTTTATGCAACCCCTGATCGTTACGCGTTGCCATCGTGCCCGGAAGCCTATCCTCGCTGTCGTCCTTGCTGCCATGGCAGCGACCTCCGGACCTGTCTCTGCGGCGCCCTTTTTCTGGGACGCGGATGGTTCTTTAACTCTCCCCAATCCGAACAACATCGACGGCACGGGTCTTGGGGGCGCAGGCACATGGGATACTTCGACGGCGAATTGGTGGACGGTCAGCCCGTCTGGCCTTGGCCTTTGGCCGAACACCAGTGCCGATCGCGCGATCTTCACCTATGCCTTCCCCACCTTGGGCATTCCGACGACCAATACTGTGACGCTGAGTTCCGGCATCACGGCCAATCTTTTGCAGTTTAATCGTAGCGGCTACACCCTCACGGGCGGGGATCTCACCCTGGCGGGGACAACGCCCGGGTTTTACACCCAGATGGGCGAGACCGCCACCATCGCCAGTCAAATCCTCGGCATGGACGGCCTCATCAAGTCCGGGGGCGGGTTTGTCCGTTTGACCAATACCGGCAACACCTACACGGGCACCACAACGATCAGTAATGGTGGGCTTATCATCACAGGGGAAGGCGCGCTGGGATCGGATACTTCGGCCATCGAGATCACCGGTAGGAACCCGGTGCTCACTTCCACCAACAACCGCGGCTTCGGGGGCGGTTCGCTGGTGCTGGATGGATTTGCCTCGGGCTTCACGGTTTCTCGCGACATCTCTTTGCAGGGCCACGGTCCAATTTCTGATCGCGGCGGAGCGATTATTAGCACGGGGAACAACACGCTTTCCGGTGTCGTCTCGACAGGGGCCACGGGTGGCGCTTTCGGGGCGACCAGTCTCAGCAGCCGCATCGTCGCCGCCGACGGCCGGCTGACCTTTAGTGGGACGCTCAACGTGGGCGGCACGGCAGGCACGACAATCACCAACTTGGGCGGCGTCAACCAGGCTGGCGCCAGCTTCTACGATGTCACCGGCATCCTCGCTGGCACCGGCACGCTCGAAGCGAGCGGCGGCGGCACTCTTTTCCTCAATCCCACTGATTCGTCTGGATTCTCAGGTAACATCAGGGTCAGCGGCAGCGCCGCGAGCGGTCAGAGCGTGGTGCGAATTGACTCGCCGAATGTGCTGGGGACGCGGACCGCGACGACCACGGGATCTGTGATCGACATGAACGGCGGCGTTCTGGCGATCCTGATGGACACGCCTGACGTCAAAGTTTCCAACGGCACCAACGCCAATGTCTATGGTCGTACATCGAGCACGTTCTTTGCCGACCACACGCCGAACAGCTCGGTGAAGGACCAGACGGTGAACTTTGGGCAACTCGCCTACGAGGATAACATTGTTCTTACCTTCAATAGCAGAAACGGATACGGCATGAGTTTCGCGGCGGCACCGGTCGTCGGCTCCACAGCGGGTGACAATAACAGCACAATAACGAATAACCTGCAGGGTGGTGCTCAGCTTACCTTTACAGGAAACTTTTGGAGCAACGCAAACAACACCGGCAACCGCACGATGACCATCGGCGGCAATGGCAACACCACGATCAACGGGAATATCATCGCCGCCTCTGCAGCCTTCGATCACATCCTCACGAAGACCGGCACGGGCACGCTGACCCTCACGGGTACGGCTTCGACGCTGGACGGCACCGTCAACGTGAACGGCGGCACCGTGGCGATCAACGACTGGCGTGCGATCACGAACAATTCGTCCATCATCGATATCGGGACCACCACTACTAGCGCGACACTGTCCGTCATCGGGAACAACGTTTCTCAGGCCAACTTGACCACCAGCAAGGTGCTTCGGCTGGGCGGCACCACTGGCGGCGCTACCGTCCTTGCGAACCAGACCGGCACCAGCCCGGGCTTGATCTTTAATGCCACCACCTTCGCCACTTCCGCTAATGGTCTTAAAACCCTCACCCTGGGCGGCACCAACCTCGCGTCCAACACCATCAACAGCATTATCGTCAACAGCACGTCGGCCACCTCGCTGGCCAAGATCGACGCGGGCAAATGGGTGCTCGCCGGCAACAACACTTACACCGGTAGCACGACCATCAGTAACGGCACCCTTCAACTCAAGGCCGATGCCGCTGCCTCGGCGATCCTGGCGGATGCCTCGGCGATTATCTTCAATCAGATCAACAATTACGCAGGCGGCACTCTGGAGTTTGTAGGTCAACCAAGCCTCAACAACATTGAAACTCTCGGAGTTCTCACGCCCACGAACGGCTCGGGAACGGTGAGGCTCACTCCAGGTAGCGGGGGGACTGCTTCGCTGGTCTTCGGCTCCCTCGGCACTGTCGGTGGCGGCGGTTCGGTCAACATCGTGGCTCCGACGAGCGGTGACACGGTCAAGTTCACGACCACTGGGATCACCAACAACATCGCCAACGCCGGGCTGTTCTACAACGGCTCGGACTTTGCTTTTGTCCCTGGCTCCAACTTGGCCATGCGGGCGCCCGATTACGCGAGCGATACCGATTTCGCGACCAGCGCAAGCGCGCTCACGGCCGCTCTCAGCATGGAAATCACCGGGGCAGGCTTTAGTAATGGGGCGGTGACCATCGACTCCCTCCGGATCAATGGTGCCACGGCGCTCAACATGACCGGCCTCCTCACGATCCGCACCGCCGGCACGACGAACGCCTCCGGCGGCATCATTCAAACCGGCGCGTCCGGCACAATCTCTGGCACTGGCGTCACAACTGGCGGCAGTGGAGCCTTGGTCATCAACGTCGATGGCGGGGCAAACTCTCTTCAACTCGATGCGCCGATCACCTCGACGACCACAGGCGGTTTCACCAAGGTTGGCGCGGGAACTTTGCGATTGGGTGGTGTGAACGCCCAGACGGGAACCATTTCTATCAATGAGGGGATCGTTAGGCTTGCCGGGGCGGATCGCCTCGGGGCGGCAGCGGCTCTGACGATCCGCCAGGCCGGCATCCTTGAACTCAACGGGGTGACGTTGGCCACCAGCACAAATGCCTTCAATAATAACGGCATCGTGCGGAACAGTCACGCAACGGACAACGTGGTCTTCACTGTTGGAGGAGCCAATGGAACGGGCGCCTCCAACGGCATCCTCGAAGACGGAGGGCCGGCCAACTTGAGCCTCGTCAAGCTCGGCACCGGTGCTCAGTCCTGGCTCGGTCTCAGCACCTACACCGGCACCACGACGATCGGATCGACCGGTATTGTTTCGATCAACAATCTCGTCGATGGGGGAATGGCCAGCGGCATTGGCGCGTCAAGCAGCGCCGCCGGCAACCTAATCTTCGACGGAGCCAGCGCGACTCAGGCCTACGGCGGTCTCAGTTACACCGGCACCACTAACGACGAAACCAACCGACTCTTTACCTTCAATGGCGGTGCAAATGGCGGTGTCCGCATCCAGTCCAACGGGGTGAACGGCGCGACCAGCAGCTGGACCAACACGGGCACTTTGCTCTTCGGTGCTGGAGCCACTGGCAATGCCCAAGGTCTTGCCCTCGGCGGCACTTCCACCGGCGACAATCGCTTTTCACCGATTATCACTGACAACGGCGGCGCGGCGACCTCGGTGTTCAAGCTCGACGTCGGCGTCTGGTATCTGGAGGCCGCCAACACCTACACGGGTGCCACTACGATCCGGGGCGGTGCCCTCTACGCCAATACCGGGACCAGCCTTCCGACAGCCTCCAACCTCGTCCTCGATGGCGGTTCGCTCGCCCGCACCGGAGCCTTCACCCGCACCCTCGGTACGGGCGCCAATCAGGTGCAGTGGACGGCCAATGGCAACGGTGGTTTTTCCGCCGGGGGTTCGTCGTTAACGGTGGACTGGGGTACGGGTGCGGTTTGGGGAACGGGGCCGTTCATCGGGACCGGAGCGTTGCTCCTTAATGGTTCCGGCGTTGCCAAGTCGGACGTGGATATTATCAGTGGGTTTGAAATTACGCAGGGAGCGGCCATTGTCCCCAACGCCACGACCACCGCCGCGAGCGCCACGGTCAATCTCACCAGTGGCACAACTGCGGGGCTTGCCATCGGCCAGCTCATCTCGGGCAATGTCAATATCCCGGCCGGATACACCATCGCGACCATCACGGGACCGACGACCTTCACCTTGAACTCGGCAACTGGAGTGCTCGCAGGGACCAGCGTGGCGACGACGATCGCCGCAGGTGGCTACCGCCAAGTCAACGTCGGTGACTTCACCAGCATCGGCGCGGACTTTGGCACCGTCAGCGGTGTCATCACCGGCGCGGGCAGCCTCGCCAAGGAAGGCGCGGGGATCTTGAATCTGCGTGGAGACAATACCTACACCGGTCAGACGCTGGTCCGGGCGGGCACGCTGGTGGTGACCTCCCTCGGTAATACCGCCAATGGCGCTGGACCGACCAGCGTGGGTCAACAGAGCGCCGCGAACACGGATGGCAGCGCCATCCTGCTCGGCAATGGCGGCACCGGTGCAGGCATCCTCGAGTATGTGGGCCAGGGCGAGACCAGCGACCGCAAGATCCGCCTCAATACTACGACAGGCAGCACGCAGATCCATGCGGACGGTGTTGGACCTCTCATCCTCACCAACGTGGCCAATGACATGGTCGCCGGGGCCAAGACCCTCTTCCTTCGCGGTGTCAACCAGGCGGGGAACATGATCACCAGCCAGCTTTCCGACAACACGGGTGCCCTGAGTATTACCGTGGATGGTGGTGCGACGTGGATTCTTTCGAATCCTGCGAACAATTTTACCGGCACGGTTTCGGTGAACGCTGGCGCACTCGGCGTGGGAGACAATGGTGCGCTGGGGACCGCTGCCTTGTCCTTCAACAACGGGAACATGTTTGCCTACGGCGCGGACCGCACCATTGCCAATGCAATCGACCAGGATAATAATACGGTGGTAGGTTTTCTTGGGGACTACAGCCTTACCTTCACGGATTCGCTTACCAGCACAACGACTGCCAACAACTTTGGCCTGAACAACAGCATTGTCGAGGGTAAGACGCTCACTTTTGCCGGGATGACGGCCAACAACATCACCGCCAGCCGCGTTTGGACCATTGATGGCAGCGGAGTGACCATCTTTGATGGAAATATTACCAGCTCCACGGCATTCGGTCTTGCCATCACCAAGACTGGTGACGGCACCTTGCAGCTCAATGGCACCGGCTCGAACTTCAACCAGGCCAGTCAAAATTTCGATCTCGACCGCGGCGTTTTGAAGATCGGCGCCAACGAGGTGATCTCCGATGGCGCGGGCTTTGGCAGTTTGATCATCTCCCCTGAACTGGCCACAGAGGACACCGCCACCCTCGACCTCAATGGCAAGACTGAGACCATCAATGGCCTCACGATGAACACGGACGGCACCGCCATCATCGACAACACCTCCGCTTCCGTGGCCTCGCTGATCTTTGGTGCCAATGATTCAGCGGTGAGCATCGGTGGTGGCATCGGCACCTACACGATCCAGAACAGCGGCGGCGGCGCGCTCTCGATTACCAAAACCGGCAGTGCTGCCGCAGTTATTTCTTCGGGGGTCAACCTGAACTATACCGGCTCGACGAATGTGATCGGCGGCTCGCTGACCATCGCCTCCGCGCTGAACGGCACCACCGGGCTGAGTGCGACGAACGCGACCACGCTTGCCCTCACCGGCGGTATTACTGTTCCTTCGGCCATTACCTCGCTGACCGTGGATGATGGATCCACGCTCAACCTGCTGGATGGCATCGGGAACAAGCTGACGTCCCTCACGACTCTGACGCTGGGCTCCATCGGCGGCACGAACACCATCCTGCGCTTGAACGTCGGTGACGACTTGGTCGCGGGCGACAACGTGAACACCGACCTCATCGGAATCGGCGGAGGCACCCTGAACCTGTTTACCGGCAACCAGATCACGCTGAATCTCACCGATATTGGGCTCAATGCGTTGCAGACCTACAACCTGATTTCCGCGAATAGCGGATTGACCACCGGAAACCTGTTCCCGGCCGACTGGGTTCTGGGACTGACTCCGGGTGGCTTCAGCTCGATCACGATCAACCGGACCGACAGCCTCATTTCCATCACGACCGGCACGCTCATCGTCGGCACGTCCTACTGGCGCGGAGCGACGGATAACACTTGGAACGGCGCCGTCAACAACTGGGCGCAAGACAAGGCCGGCACCACGGTAGCGCTGTCCACCCCTGGTCAAGGAACGGACGTCATCTTTGCCTATGATGGGGTCGGCGCGGGCGCGCTCGCCACCACCCTGGAGCAGAACTTCAAGGTCAACTCGCTCACCTTCGAAGCAGGAGTCACGACGCCTTCGTCGGTGACCATTGCTTCCGGAGGAGATCCAACCTTCCGCATCGGCGTGGCCCCGCAGGTCGCGACCGACGGCATCAAGATCGCCGCGGGCGGACCGGCCACGGTGACGATCAGCGGCCCGGTGCGCATCGGATCGGACCAGACTTGGGACGTGGCGGACGCCGGGTCCGTCCTCTCGCTCGGCTCACTGCTCGGCGAGGCCGACGTGACCAAGAGCGGCCCCGGCATGGTGACCCTCAGTGCGGCTGCCGACCCGACCTTTAATAGTGGCGTCACGGCGGATCTGACGATCAACGGCGGCACGGTCGAAATTCTTGATCGCAGCGCCCTCGGCAATACGATCAACAGCAATCTCGTCAACGTGACTGTCGGTAGCACGGGTGCCTTCTACCTCAACAACGCCGTGGCCACTACGGCGATCGCTGGTGTGGGCAACCCGCTGACCCTCAGCGGCGGCACGCTCTCGGCTGGGGGAAACAACCACTTCTACACCGGACTGGTGACGGCAAGTGCGGATTCTTTCATCAATCTGCGCGATAGCAACTCTGCAACGCTGACAACCGCCGCCCGAAACATCACCCTTTCTGGTGGACTGGCTGGTACTGGGAAGGTCACATTGGATAGTACGACTACTGCCCCGAGCGGCGGCAACTTCCTGGCCGGGACCCTCAATCTTACCACTGACAACAGCAGCTTCTCGGGCGGTTTTGACATCCAGCGTGGCACGATCGTGGCTACGGACCTCAATGGTTTCGGCACTGGCGCCATCACCGCGAGTTTCGGGCGCATGTCGGCCAACATGGTGGCCAATAACACCGTGAATTTGGCTCAGAACATCACCTTGGATGCCGTCGGGGGTATTCTTGAAATCGGCGTGGACGCCACGGGCACCCTTTCCGGGGACTTGCTCGTCAATCTCAACGGTGTCGTAACCATCGGCAGCGTAGCAAATGCCAACAACGCTCTCCGCCTCTTCCAGTCGACGGATAACTTCAGTGTCCTCGACATCACCAACTCGGTCGTGCTCGGGAACAATGCCAGCATCAGCACCGCGGGTTCCTCGACCCGGCCGACGAGCATTTCCGGTGTCATCTCCGACGGCGGCTCCGGCTACAACCTAGCGGTCAATGACGACCAGGGCGGCTGGGCGCAGACGAACCGCACCCTGCGCCTTACGGGGGCGAACACCTTCAGCGGCAATGTCACCCTTGCTTCGGGCATCCTCGAGTTCAACACCGTCACCGGAATCTCTGGCTCGGCGAGCAGCCTCGGCCAAGGCACGGCAATCGACGTGACCGGTTCGTCCGCGCTGAGTTTCATCGGCACGAGCCCGCAGTCCACGAACCGCCCGATCACCTCGACGGCGGGGGTCATCACCCTTTCCGCGAATGGCGCGACGGCCTCGGATACCATCACCTACAGCGGCGCGATCACTGTCGGACCCGCTATTGACGGCAGCCAGATCGTCCTCACCGGCACGGCCGGCAGGGAAGGCATGATTTCTGGCGGTATCACACAAACCGGCGATTTAGCTGACATCACGGTGAATGGCGGCACGTGGACTCATCAGACCGGCACCACCCGCATCGGCGATGACATGACCATCACCGGTGCCAATACCATCCTGAACCTGAACAGCGGACTCT
>Ga0209702_10004058_pt1 | contig 21979 bp, 18 predicted proteins | sample FRY01_FD_187210 | JGI IMG/M metagenome (GOLD analysis project Ga0209702, IMG submission 187210) | Freshwater microbial communities from Lake Fryxell liftoff mats and glacier meltwater in Antarctica - FRY-01 (SPAdes) (version 2) | ecosystem: Environmental > Aquatic > Freshwater > Ice > Glacier... | reverse complement strand
GGAATTGTAGGAGCTTATAACGGCATCATGGCGTATGGATTGAAATATGGATTATTCAAAATTAAACCAGCGCACCTTTGTCACGATAAAAAAGAAGTTTTTAAAGAGTTAGAGCGAATTAATATTCCCAATATAAAAATTGTTGTGACAGGCGGCGGCAGAGTAGCCAATGGTGCCATGGAAACTTTGGGTGTATTGGGAGTAAGAAAAGTAACCGCTTTTGAATTTTTGAATTACTCTTTCAGGGAGCCGGTGTACGTACAATTGCATTCTGAAGATTATTACAAACCAAAGGATGGATCGGAGTTTAAAAAATCGGATTTTTATAAGCATCCCGAAAATTTCGATTGCTATTTTGCTTCCGGGAATTCGTTTGCTAGCTTTTGTGATTTACTGATTCATTGTACCTTTTGGGATCCGAAAGCGCCGGTGCTTTTTACAGTGGCGCAAATGCGGAATCCTAAATTCAAAACGAGTGTTATTGCGGATGTGACTTGCGATTTAAATGGAAGTATTCCATCTACTATTAAAGCAACCACCATTGAAGATAAGTTTTACGGATATAATCCCAACAGCGAACAAATAGAGGAGGCTTTTGCTCCGAGTACGATTACGGTGATGTCGATTGATAATTTACCTTGTGAATTACCGAGAGATGCTTCGGATGGATTTGGAAAACATTTGCTGGAAAGAGTCGTTCCTTTTTTGGTGGGTGAAGATGATGGACTCATCGAAAGAGCAAGCATCGCTAAAGACGGCAAATTGATGCCACATTTTGAGTATTTGAAGGATTATGTGGCGGATTGATATTTCATTTTTAGCTTAATGTAGGAATTAGAATTAGGTTTGAATTTTAATTTTTTCATTTAGAAAATTCACAAAAAGTTTCACGCAAAGGGGCAAAGAAGCATAGTTCGCAAAGTTCTCTAGATTAAATCTCAAATAATAATTGGTTTTAAATTAAAAAAATTGCTTTTGTTTTCACGCAGAGATGCGGAGTTTTTTCAGAAACGAAAAGAGATGTAATTATGTTTCATGAGCATTCTATTATCAAAACATGACTGATTTCGTCTAAATTAAAACAATTGATCTTAGGTTTGTGTACAGTATTTCAATTTTCACGGTTTACAAAATATTCAAACTGCGTCTCTTCGACTCTGCGTGATACATTTGAATAAATAATCTAACAGATAGACCCAAAAACACATAAAATAATTTGACGAAATCCAGGTATTTTAAAAAATAAATTAAGCTTCCTGTGAAGCGGCTTCCTTAAGGATGGTGATAGTGTTGGAAGGGGAGGTGGAGCTGAAGACGGCATTGCCTGCTACTAAAATATCGGCACCGGCACGAACGAGCTCGGAAGCATTGTTTAAATCAACACCACCATCAATTTCAATTTTTGCTCCTGAGTTTTTCTGGATGATAAGATTTTTAAGATCGGCGATTTTGCTGTAGGTATTGCGAATAAAACTTTGTCCGCCAAAACCTGGATTCACCGACATTAAAACCACTACATCAATGGATGCAATCACTTCCGACAAAACCGAAACGGAAGTATGCGGATTAATGGCTACACCTGCTAAAATTCCTAATTGTCGCATTTTTTGAATGGTACGATGCAAATGTGTGCAGGCTTCGTAATGCACCGAAATAATATTAGCTCCGGCATCAGCAAATGCTGACAGATAAATATCCGGATTCACAATCATCAAATGCACATCCAAAGGTTTGCGTGCGTGCTTTTTTACAGCTTTTAGCACCGGAAAACCAAATGAAATATTGGGAACAAATACGCCATCCATCACATCCACATGAAACCAATCGGCTTTGCTGTCATTGATCATTTTAATATCTCTTTCCAGATTTCCAAAATCAGCAGAAAGAACGGATGGGGCAATTAGTACGGACATTTGTAGAAGGGCTTGAAGGCAAATTTCGGGAAAAAATGCGAGAATTTGATTTGTAAAGCTGAAGACAGCTAAAATTTATTTTTTACCACAGAGAGCACTAAGTTTTTTCATAAAGTTCACAGAGATATTCAACATTTCTAATGTTGCCTTTTTTATTTCAAATAGAAACAAATGCACTCTGTTATTCTTTGGGTTCTCAGTGGTAAAATTCAGTTTAAATGTACTCGAATAATTTCTTTATTTGATTTACATAATCCGCATTTACCTGTAGAATCTGTCAAATCCGTGTTCAATAATAACCAACTTTAGAATAGCCCTCAAAACAAAGATCCCTATGAATTGCTTCACAGGGACCTTTTAATAAACCCAAAATGCGTATATGTTGGCTATCCCAGATAAGTTCTGAGAATTTTGCTTCTTGACGTGTGTTTTAAACGACGTATTGCCTTTTCTTTAATTTGTCGAACTCTTTCGCGCGTTAATTCGAAACGCTCGCCAATCTCTTCTAATGTCATGGGGGAGTCGTTTAATCCGAAGTACAAACGAATTACATCGGCTTCGCGTGGAGTCAATGTGTAGAGAGCTCGCTCGATCTCTCTGCGCAATGATTCCGTGATTAAATTATTTTCCGGTGAAGGTGCAACATCTTCTCCCGGCATTAAATCCATGAGGGTACCATCTTCACCCTGAATAAGCGGTGCATCCATCGACACATGTCGGCCGGAGGAACGCATCGTATCCATCACATCATCTACAGAAATATTGAGAACAGTTGACAATTCCTCATTGGTAGGCTCACGTTCGAACTCCTGCTCTAATTTGGCAAAAGCACGATTGATTTTATTGATAAAACCGATTTTATTCAATGGCAATCGAACAATTCTTGCTTGCTCTGCCAATGCTTGTAAGATGCTCTGACGAATCCACCATACGGCGTAGGAAATGAATTTAAAACCACGTGTTTCATCAAAACGTTGCGCTGCTTTTATCAATCCTAAATTGCCTTCATTAATCAAATCACCTAAAGTCAATCCCTGATTTTGATATTGCTTCGCTACTGATACTACAAAACGTAAATTTGCCTTCGTTAAACGTTCCAAAGCAGTGCGATCGCCTTCTTTAATACGACGCGCTAAATCTACTTCTTCCTCCGGCTTCAGTAATTCTACTTTTCCGATCTCTTGTAAATATTTGTCGAGTGATGCCGTTTCACGATTCGTTACCTGCTTGGTAATTTTGAGTTGTCTCATTGTTTCTTTAAATGATTATGGCTTCGTAACGAAAGCTTCAAAGAGCAGGTTGCAAATGCATTTATTCGTCTTGTGATGTGGGTGTAAGGTATGGGGAACAATTCGCATTCGCATTAAAATAGTTTCAAAAAATTGAAAATAAATTGTTTTCATTACATCTCAAAAAAAAGCATCTAAAAAATGAAATCCTGCCATAAATGACAGGATTTCAGTAAATTAATAGAATTTAAACTTACGCCTACTCAGCACCAGGAGCTACTCTTTCTGCACGATTTGCAGTCAAAACCTTACGTGACAAGCGATACTTGCCTGTTTTCTTATCGATCTCAATTAATTTCACTTGAACTGATTCGCCTTCTTTGAAAACTCCATCCATAGAAGCCAAGCGATCGTTAGAAATTTCGGAGATGTGTAACAAGCCATCTTTACCCGGCATGAATTCTACGAACGCTCCGAATGTAGTAATGGTTTTTACTTTTCCCTCGTACACTTCACCTACTTCAGGCTCGGTAACGATTCCCTTGATGCGCGCTAAAGCCGCTTCGATACATGCTTTATCCGGAGATGCAATTTCTACCAATCCTTCGTTATTCACTTCTTCAATGGTAATGGTAGTACCTGTCATACGTTGAATTTCCTGAATGATTTTTCCTCCAGGTCCGATGATAGCTCCAATGTATTCTTTCGCTACACGTAACTTAACAATACGCGGTGCATGTGGTTTGTAATCATCAGCAGGAGCAGCGATAGTCTTGTTCATTTCGCCAAGGATATGTAAACGTCCGGCACGCGCTTGATTCAAAGCTTCCATTAATATTTCATACGGAAGACCATCTACCTTTAAGTCCATCTGACAAGCACAAATACCTTTTTCAGTACCTGTAACTTTGAAATCCATATCGCCTAAATGATCTTCATCGCCTAAGATATCACTCAACACAGCGAAGTTTCCTTTTCCGTCGGTGATAAGTCCCATTGCAATTCCTGAGATGGCGGCCTTCATCTTAATACCCGCATCCATTAAAGATTGACTTGCGGCGCAAACCGTAGCCATAGAAGAAGAACCGTTCGACTCTAAAATATCAGAAACGATACGAATAGTATAGGGATTGTTTTCCGGATCAGGCAATACCTGACGGATAGAACGATGAGCTAAATTACCATGACCAATTTCACGACGACTAGTTCCGCGATTAGGCTTTACTTCGCCAGTACTAAAACCGGGAAAATTATAATGCAACATAAAATTACTGTTGCCTTTGAACATCGCTTGATCGATCATTTGCTCGTCCAATTTAGTTCCTAAAGTTACTGATGTCAATGACTGAGTTTCTCCGCGAGTAAATAACGCTGATCCATGCGCAGAAGGCAGGTAACCGATTTCACTCCAGATAGGACGAATGTCGGTAAGACCACGACCATCTAAACGAATACGCTCTTTCAAAATCATATCACGCATCGCGTCATACTCCACATCGTGATAATATTTTTTAATCAATTTTTCCTTCGCTGCACGCTCTTCCTCAGAAACGGTTGCAAGAAAATCTTCCAATACTTTTTTGAACGCTACTTTACGCTCATTCTTATTTGGGTTGCACTGACGAGCCGCTGCATAAACGCCATCGTAACAAGCCTTGTTTACACGGGCACGTAATTCTTCGTCGTTGTTCTCATGGTTGTATTCGCGCTTCGTAACACCACCCATTTTAGCAACTAAATCTTCCTGTGCTTTGCATTGAATTAAAATAGCTTCTTGTGCTACTTTAATTGCTTCCGCCATGTCTTTCTCTTCCACTTCTTTACACTCACCTTCTACCATCAAAATATCTTTGGCAGTACCGGCAACGATCAAATCGATATCCGCTAATTTTGCATCGGTGATGCTTGGATTGATTTCGAATTTTCCGTTGATGCGACAAACGCGCACTTCAGAAACGGGACCATTGAAAGGAATATCGGAAACAGAAACTGCTGCAGATGCCGCTAAACAAGCGAGGCTATCGGGAGAAATCTCCATATCGGCAGAGATCAAGGTCACTGCGATTTGAATATCGGCGTGGTAATCGGAAGGGAAAATCGGGCGCATCGCGCGATCGATCAAACGACAAATTAATATTTCTTGCTCGGTTGGACGTGCTTCACGACGGAAGAAAGATCCGGGGATGCGACCTGCAGAAGCAAATTTTTCTTGGTAGTCGACAGTCAGAGGAAGGAAATCAACGCCATCTTTAGCATCCTGGGAGGACACTACAGTAGCGAGTAACATACAATTGCCCTGACGGACAACAACAGAGCCATGCGCCTGTTTGGCCAGACGGCCGGTTTCGATAGTGATCTCTCTGCCACCAGGTAGGGGAGAGGATACGATAATTGCTTTTGGTTGCATTTTTTTGACAGCTTTAATTATTTATAGAATATATATATATCTTAATAGGATTCCTCTCTTGAAAAAGAAGGATTTATAATGAGTATCTTTAAATTAGAACAAAAAAACTTTGTGAATGTTTTATGGTCTACATTAAAGACTAAAAATAAAAAAAGGCAATTCGAAGATTGCCTTTTTATGAGTTGCCTGCTCGAGGCTATTATTTACGTAGACCGAGCTCGCTAATGATTGCTCTGTAACGTGTAATATCAGTTTTGTGTAGGTAATCCAACAAGCTACGACGCTTACCAACTAGCATAATTAATGAGCGTTGTGTTGAAAAATCTTTCTTCTTCACTTTCAAATGCTCCGTAAGGTGGTTGATACGCTCTGTGAACATAGCGATTTGTGATTCAGAATAACCGGTATTGGTTTCTGAGTTACCGTGTTTTTTGAAGATTGCTTTCTTCGATTCAGCGTTTAATAACATAATAATTTCCGCGGTTTTAATTCAAGGAGGGCAAAGATAGGAAAGCTATTCTGTACCAACAAGGTTTTTTTCAATGTTTTTAACAAATCATTTTTTCTAATTGATAATTGTAATTCGTTGCAAATAAACGATTTAAAAGTTAATGAATTGGCTTTATATGGATCAAATTATAAAATGACATTGTTTCTAAATTCATTTTAAAAGAATAAAGTGCTTTAAAAGAACCAAATCCATAATATCATCAACATTAATCCTACTCCAAAATTAAGAATAACATTTTGAACACGGATTTGACGGATTTAACGGATTTTCGCTGATTTAATAATTAGTAAAATGTAGCGCTAGCCTCTGTGAAACTCTGTGTTTCCTTTCTGCCTTTGTGGTAAAAAAGGAGTTAATTATAAAGCTAATGATTTCTTTACACCCAATGGTATAGTTATATTTAAAATTCTACCACATGAAAAACAATTCAAATAAAAATCCACCAATTCCTCGGGGTGTAGCCCGATAGCTATCAGACCTTCACCCACCAATTCACCAATTCACCAATCATAAAAGGAAACTATTTTAATGGAAAAAACAATAAGGAAATATTATACCCTATAAGCCACCAGCATAAAAAATTAGTGCGCCAAATAACCCAGCAATTCAGTCATTTTCTTTTTCAATTCGGTGCGTTTGACGATGAAATCTAAAAAGCCTTTTTCCAATAAAAACTCGGAGGTTTGGAAGCCTTTTGGGAGGTCTTTTCCGATGGTTTCTTTTACTACCCTCGGACCTGCAAATCCGATTAATGCGCCTGGCTCCGCAATGTTCAAATCGCCTAACATAGCAAAGGATGCGGTAACGCCTCCTGTGGTAGGATCGGTAATGAAGGAAATATAAGGCAATCCGGCAGCTGATAATTGTGTCAACTTTGCCGATGTTTTTGCCATTTGCATTAAGGAATAAGCTGCTTCCATCATTCTTGCGCCGCCCGATTTAGAAATAATCATAAAGGGCGTTTTATGTTGAATGGAATAATCAATAGCACGTGCAATTTTCTCTCCCATCACAGATCCCATCGAGCCACCAATGAATTTAAAATCCATGCAGGCAATGGTCATTGGGCAGCCGTTAATTTTTCCGGAAGCGGTGCGAATGGCATCTACTAATCCGGTTTTCTTTTGTGTTTCTACAAGACGGGAAGCGTAATCTTTTGTATCAACAAATTTCAAGGGATCAGCACTCGACATATTCGCATTCAACTCTACAAATTCGTTGTTATCAAAAAGAATAGCGAAATATTTTTCGGAGCCGATGCGTTCGTGATAATCACATTTCACACAAACCCACATATTGTCTTCGTGCTCCTGTGAGGGAATGATGGATTTACAGGAAGGGCATTTATACCATAAGCCTTCAGGGGTTTCCTTCTTCTCATGGGAGGCAGTAGTAATACCTTCTTTAATTCTTTTAAACCAACTCATCTTTTACGAATTTAAGAAAAAGCAAATTAAATAAAACAATTATTGACTAAGCAATGGTTACTTCATTGGATAAATACACCTCCTGAATCGCATTCAACATTTGAATTCCTTCGTTGAAAGGTTTTTGGAAGGCTTTGCGACCGGAGATTAATCCTTGTCCACCGGCCCGTTTGTTAATTACAGCCGTTGTTACTGCTTCCGCCATATCGCTGGCTCCTTTACTTTCTCCTCCTGAATTGATCAGTCCCATGCGTCCCATGTAACAATTTGCCACTTGGTAACGGCAAAGATCAATCGGGTGATTCGTGGTCAATTCATCGTAAACTTTTTTATGCGTCTTTCCGAATTTCACTGCGTTATAACCGCCATTATTGGTTGGTAATTTCTGTTTGATGATATCCGCCTGAATGGTTACGCCTAGGTGATTGGCTTGTCCTGTCAAATCAGCGGAAGTAGAGTAATCTACACCGTCCACTTTAAAAGCATTGTTACGAGTGTAACACCATAGAATTGTTGCCATTCCCAACTCATGCGCACGTTCAAAAGCTTGTGCTACTTCTACGATTTGGCGAGATGATTCCTCCGAGCCAAAATAAATGGTGGCACCAACAGCAGTAGCTCCTAAATTCCAAGCTTCATCCACCGAGCCAAACATGATTTGATCGAATTTATTGGGGTAAGACAGGAATTCGTTATGATTAATTTTTACAATGAAGGGAATTTTATGCGCGTATTTTCTCGATACAGAAGCAAGCACGCCAAAGGTAGAAGCCACGGCATTACAACCGCCTTCAATCGCCAACTTCACAATATTTTCGGGATCAAAAAAAATAGGATTCGGAGCGAAAGAAGCACCTGCACTATGTTCGATTCCCTGATCGACAGGAAGAATACTCACATAGCCGGTATTTGCTAAGCGACCATGTCCGTAAATACTTTGAATACTACGTAAAACCTGATTCGAGCGATTGGTATTCATGAAAATGCGATCCGTAAAGTCACTTCCCGGAAGGTGAATATGCTCTTTAGAAATTGTCTTGCAAGTATGGTTTAGTAGCGAATCTGCATCAGATCCTAACAATTCTTTAATTTTAGAAATAGACATAATAAATTATTTTTGAAGCAATTATGTAATTGTCAATTCGGTTTTCGAAGCACAAATCTAATCAAAATCGGCCTATTTCAATGTATTGTTTGTAGGAAATGGATTTATGATGGGTGGGAAGAGTTTGTTTCAGTAATCATCACGTGCGGATTTTCGATACTCGATACGGGATAATGGATTTTTCGAGTATCAAGAATATAGTATCTATGTGGAGCGGTTGTACATTTTAAAAAATAATTACAAGGTCGAATTTTTAACTTTTCAAAAAACAAAACTATTGCTTAATAAATTTCTTAGTAATTCTTCCGCAATCAGTTTCTAGATGGAGTAGGTAGATGCCGGGTTGGAGTTCGATGGTGTTGAGGATAAAACTTTTTTGGAAAAATTTCTTACCAGTTTTAATGATTTTGCCTTCGGTGTTGTATAGATTCCATGATAAATATACGGCGTAGGTATAATTAAATGAAATAGTGATGGCATCTATGGCAGGGTTGGGCCAAAGTTTTACTTCTTCTTGATGGACATTTGAATTTTCGTAACAATCCAACATAACTGGCGCAGCCCAAACTATCGCATCCATTACTATCCAGTTTTACTAACCAAGCATCTTGAGTTCCGCTGGCACCGTTAAACACAAAACCAGCACAAATATAACCGCCATCGGAAGTGAAATCAAAATCGCGGAAATAACTATGATCATTATTGATATTAAAACTCCGACTCCAAAGCATAGTACCTAAACTATCTGATTTTACTATGTAACCATGATCTTTATTGTTTATTCTCTATGAGCCAACCGAAACAATTGATCCATCAGATTGCTCCTTGATCCACCAGAATTCACCATAATCTCCGTAAAAGTTTGACCAAATAACATTCTCTAAATTATTAATTTTCGCTGCCCAAGGACTAACCAAATTATTTTTATTATAAGCCGCCGCTATTAAATAATTTCCATCTTGAGTTTTAGTAATACCAAATCCACTATCAGTATTTGGTGTGCCGTAAGTTTTATGCCAAAGTTTATTCCCCAAGCTATCCCATTTCACTAAAATGATGTCTCTATTTGAATTATTTCAAAATCCAAAACTTCGAGTCCAACCAAGGGTTAAAAAACCTTTATCTGGAGTTTCGATGCTTGAATACCCGGCATCATATTTCACCCCTCCAAATATTCTATGCCATAAGAAATTACCAATTGAGTCCAATTTTATAATTGAAACATCAGATTGTTGACCACTGCTATCTACGTAAGATCCTGTTGCTAAAATTCCGCCATCAGATGTATTTATTAAAAATGAAGTATAAACAGCTCCACTATCCGGATCGACATATTGTGTAAAACTCAAACTGCCCCCTAATAATGATGAAAAGTACATTTTCAAGGTGTATTTTTTATAGTTAGAATCGTAACAATAACCGCCAAAACAAAACGTGGAGTCATTAAGTTTCAAAACAGAATAAAAACTATTGTATTCAGTACTCTTACCAAACCTTCGTGAAGAGACAGTATCGCCAAGATGATCTATTAAAGTAAAGTACGAATAAAGAGGATTAATTGGGAAGCCACTACTCATAACAAAATAATACGACGAATCCCTTTGATGTATATTAAACAGACCATCCACTCCATGATCATAAGTTTTGTTGAATGTAATGCTTTGTTAATTTGCATTTTGAAATGTAAATACACAGAAGAAAGTCACAGCAAAAAATGATTTCCAAAAATTCTTTACAGAAACAAATTTCTTAGACATTCTTTTTTTATTTTCAATGAACTCTACAATTTTGCTTTTATTGTCCTCTGTGTTTGATTAATGGGCGGAAATAAACATTGGCTAAATCAATAAAACAATTACTAAAGGCAATCGGTAATAAATTCTTAAGAAATTCAAAGTTACGGTTTGTTTTGAATAAATAAAATAGGGTTTACACCTTAATGATATTAGATATTAGCATTTCCCTTGCGTTCTATGCCGTGAATAGAGTTTCACTTAACCGCAGGGATCGCAGGGAAGTCCGATAGCTATCGGACGCTGAGGTCGCAGGGAAATTTTATACGAGAATAGGAGAATAGGAGAATAGGAGAATAGGAGAATAGGAGAATAGGAGAATAGGAGAGTGGGAGAATAGGAGAGTGGGAGAATAGGAGAGTGAGAGAGCGGGAGAATAAGAGATAGCAGACTCGCCGTATTCGTAAATTCGTATCTATTCGTATATCTGTAAACTAAATTCGTATCTATTCGTATATCTTTAAACTCTATTCGTATCTATTCGTATATCTGTAAACTAAATTCGTAAATCTGTAAACTAAATTCGTAAATTAGTAAACATCCGTACATCCGTAAACCAAATACTACAAATTCTTCTTATTGCTAAATCTAAATTTTACCTGAATTTGCTAAAATATCTAAACAACTCAAAAACTTTGTAAACTCGAATTTATATCCAAAAACTTGATGATACTTTTCGCCTTTCGCAGCATTCGCTTTCAGAAAATCTAATTGACTATAGGCTCTTAAATCTAGAACTTCTTTTTGCTGATTGTAGATTTCTAATTTTCCTTTGAACTTGAATTTTTTTAGGAGGAATTGAAGCAATTGAAAATTTAAGTCGAAGAGGTGTGATGGCTTTTTATCATAAATTGCAAAAAGATCATCTTTGAAATAAGTGAAAAATGCAGAGGTGTTGTAGGCTGAAAAGATGGTGCCTTGGTGAACTCTGAGCCAGTTTTGATCGTAGCTGATTTGAATTTCTTTGATGGGGACTTTTATTCCGCCTGTATGTTTTACGGGCACCGATAAGGATTGAATTCCATTGGCACTTAAAATATAGCTTCGGTTGCGCAGGGTTTGTTTTTCCCAGATTTCATCTCCATCTACATAAATAACATCTGCCTCCAACACGAGAAGTAGGAATTCACGCAAAGGCAAATAGAGGGAGGAAATGAGGACGCTTTTTTGCGACAACAGGAATTAATTGTTGTTGTAGTGAATCACATTGAACAAACGTCTCCAGCGAATTTTGCTGAAGAAGGATCCATTGGTATCCCACGACATCCAAATGAAAACTGCTTTTCCTACCACATGATCTTCGGGAACAAATCCCCAGAAACGTGAATCAGCAGAATTGTGTCGATTGTCACCCATCATGAAAAAATAATCCTGCTGAAAGGTATAGGTTTTTGCTACCTGACCATCTATCATAAAAACAGAACCTTCAATTTCTAACTGATGTCCTTCATAGGTGGTAATTACGCGTTTGTAAATGTTGATGTTCTCATCGGTCAATGAAACGGTGACACCTTTTTTAGGAATATAAATAGGACCGTAATTGTCCATGTTCCACTTCAATTTTGGATCAAAGGGGTAGATGTAATCTTCGTATTGTCCGGGAGGCATGCTCATCACTTGCAAGCCACTCACATTCGGAAGCGTTTTTAAATCTTCCATTGCAGCTTGCGTTAAGCAGTAGCGGTATTCACCTGGAGCATAGGCCGGACCACCGTCTGTAATATCATTTTTTCTCAACACGCGCTCACCTAAACCGCTGCCGGTTGTTTTAATATCATACACCCACTGACTATTTTTAGGCTGCATGGCTTTCTTGCCGTTGATGTATAAAATGCGCTCTTTCACTTGCAATGTATCGCCTGAAATTCCGACACAACGTTTGATGTAATGCGTTTGCTTATCGATGGGACGATCGTCTTCCATGGGATAATTAAACACCACAATATCATTTCTGCTAACGTCAGAAAATCCGGGCAAACGATAATAAGGAAGTTTCCAAGCTTCAGAGTAAGATTTACCGCCGATGATTGGAATTTCTTGATGCATAAAAGGAATCGAAAGTGGGGTCATGGGAGTTCGGGCACCATAATTTATTTTGCTTACGAATAAAAAATCGCCTACCATCAATGTTTTTTCCATGGATGGAGTAGGGATGGTAAACGCTTCGATGAAGAAGGTACGAATGATGGTTGCAGCAATGACAGCAAATATAATGGCATCGAACCATTCTCTGCTTTTACTTTTACGACCACTACTTTGCCAAAATTTCCAGTTCATAATTTAATATTTGTTGTCGAAATTAGATAATCATTTCCGTTTTGATTGTTTATTTTGATTTTCTTTCTTCGAAGAGCACATCTGCCATTCCGAAAACGCCAATTTTTCCTTTTAACCATTCCGCAGCGAGCACGGCTCCTTGTGCAAATCCATCGCGATTGAATGCTTCATGTTTTATGCTGATTTTATCAATGGGCGAGGTCCAGGTCATTTCATGCATTCCGATCACATCTCCCTCTCGAATGGACTGAATTCCCAATACGTTTTTTGGGACATCAAGGTTGCTCTCTTCGAGTTTCCAATCTCTGTAATTCGCATTATTTTGAAGCAGATCTAAGGCCATGGTGACTGCTGTGCCACTGGGCTTGTCTAACTTTATGGTATGATGTGATTCTTCGAGATGAGGCTGATAGGAGGGATGATCTTTCATCCATTCAGCAAGTTGTTTGTTCAATTCGAAGAGGATATTTACTCCAACGCTGAAATTGGTAGCAGCTAACAAACTTCCTTTTTCCTCCACAAAACGATCACGTACTTCGGAATAGTGATCATGCCATCCTGTGGTTCCTGTCACTACCGGAATAGCGGCTTCTAAACACCAATAAAGATTTTCAATAACTGCATTGGGTTGCGTAAATTCTATGGCGATATCGGCTTTGCGAAGATCTTCCACCGTAAATTCTGCACGGTTGAGGTGATTAATTTGCAAGATGATTTCATGGCCGGAATTACGAGCTGCATTGGCTGCTGCTTCGCCCATCTTTCCGGTTCCGATCATGGCTATTTTCATGCGCTTATTTGAAGTGTAAAGAAAGTGAAAGTCCGGCACTTGAAATTCCCTGACTGTAATTCATCGTCGGATTCACCTGCAAACTGAGGTTATCATCTACATTAAAATTGAACAAATGAGCATCCACATGCGCATCAACAATGTTTAAAACATAGATTAAGGTCATTCCGATTACTGATAAATCACGATTTCTTCGATAGAAATCACTCAGCGATTTTAAATTATCTTCCGAATACACATTCACGTAATTGTCGACAGTATTTGGATCAGTATCAAAACGGATCAACAATGCTTTTTCGAATTTCTTAAAATTATCGTGATTGAATTTGATAAAATAAGCCATGCCCGCAAATGCAGCATAAATGATAGGCACTTTCCATGTTTTGTGATTGTACACTTGTCCGGCCCCGGGAAGATAAGTCGAAAGTAAAGTTGCACGTTTTACAGAATGAACTTTCTGCACCTCCATCATTGTATCTTGCTTTAAAACGGAATCGGTATTAAAGGGGATGTTTTCGCCGGTAATTTGTACATCCGATTTCTGTTCAAGTGTATCTCTAATTATAATTGTTGTATCCTGTTGTGCAAAAGCCTGCAAAGAAAATATCAAAACAAAAGCCATACACAAAACCCCTCGTTGCAGATACAAGAGGGGTAAACGTGCAATATTATATTTCTTCAAATGATCAATCAAAATCCAATAAATCCATCAAACGGTTTAAATCATCGTTGCTGAAATAATTGAACGTGATTTGTCCGCTGCCATTGTCTTTATGTTTAATAGCAACTTTGGTTTCAAAACGATGTTCTAAACGATCTTCGAGGTTTCGCACTTCGATGGCCCAAGAAGCATTACCGGTTTTACTTTTAGATGTTTTCTTCGGTGAATTCTGGCGCACCAAATCTTCTACTTTACGAACAGAAAGATCATTTTCTAAAATATCGTTGAAGATTTTCAATTGCATGCCGATATCATCCACACCCAAAATAGCACGAGCATGACCCATGGTGATGCGTCCGTCGCGAATGGCGAATTGAATTTGCGGTGGCAATTTCAACAAACGAAGGTAATTCGTCACGGTAGAACGCTCTTTTCCTACACGCTCACCCAATGCTTCTTGCGTCAAACTACACTCTTCGATAAGTCGTTGGTAACTGATAGAAATTTCTAAAGCATTTAAATTCTCACGTTGAATATTTTCTACCAATGCCATTTCCAACATCGACTGATCGTTCGCCGTACGCACATAAGCGGGAACACTGGTTAAGCCTGCTAGTTTCGACGCTTTATAACGACGTTCTCCACTGATGATTTGGTAGCGATCGTGACCCATTTTACGCACTGTAATCGGTTGAATAATGCCTTGCGTTTGTATGGATTCCGCGAGTTCTTTCAATGCGGACGCATCGAATTCAGTACGTGGTTGAAAAGGGTTGGCTTCAATTTGATTCAGTGGAATTAAAGCCACTCCGCCCGGACTCACTTTATTCGCCTGACTAAGGGCATCCTGATTACTTACTACATGCGCAGTTTGTTCATTGGATATATTTCCCTCTAGCAAGGCACTAAGACCTTTTCCAAGAGCTGATTTTTTAGTTGACATAGGTATTAATTCCCTTTATTAAAAAATTAGTTTTCTGATATTTTCAATTTCTCCATGACTTTATCGGTGAGTACTTTTTCCTCTGCCGACATTCTGGTCATGTTATTTTTCTGTAGGATTTCGCGCGCCAAATTCAAATAATTGATAGCTCCTTTACTCGCTGCGTCGTGCATGATGATGCTTTCGCCAAAGCTAGGTGCTTCGCCCAATTTCGTATTTCTTTGAATGATGGTATCGAAAACGATGTCCTGAAAATGCGTTTTTACTTCTTCCACCACTTGATTGCTCAAGCGCAGACGCATGTCGTACATCGTTAATAAAATTCCTTCAATCGCCAATTCAGGATTCAATCTGCTTTGCACAATTTTGATGGTATTCAATAATTTTCCCAATCCCTCCAAAGCGAAATATTCGCATTGTACTGGAATGATCACCGAATCGGCAGCCGTTAAGGAGTTGATGGTTACCAAGCCTAAGGATGGGGAACAGTCGATGATGATAAAATCAAAATCGGCAGATACTGTTTCAAGCACATTACCCATCATTTTTTCGCGGTTCGGCATTTGAATCATCTCAATTTCTGCGCCCACCAAATCGATATGCGATGGTAAAAGGTAGAGGTGAGGTGTTTTTGTTTCCAGAATGATGTCCTTTGGCGATACATCGTTGATGATGCATTCGTAGATGGAGGTCTTCACCGTTCGCGGATCGAAGCCAACTCCCGAAGTAGAATTCGCTTGGGGATCAGCATCCACTAAGAGTGTTCTATATTCCAATACAGCTAAACTCGCTGCCAGGTTGATGGCCGTTGTAGTTTTACCTACGCCACCTTTTTGATTCGCTATTGCTATGATTTTTGCCATTGAATTAGGGCTTTCGTTGATTTACGTAAATTATTGATCTATATTGTAATATTACTTCCAATCTTCATTAAAAGGAGTTCCTTTCCAGCTGCTGCAAACTTCCCAAATGCCTCGTCTTGATCGATCCTAATATTGCTAAAAGTATCGTAATGCATGCCTATTATTTTATCGCAGTGTATAAAATCTGAGGCGATCACTGCATTGTCAATTCCCATGGTGAAGTTGTTTCCGATGGGCAAAAAGGCGATGTCAATCTTTTTATAATCGCCAATTAGTTTCATGTCTAAAGTCAAGGCCGTATCTCCGGCATAATATACATTTCCCTCTGTAGTTTCCAATAAAAATCCCATCGGATTTCCGCCATAGCTACCATCAGGAAGAGAAGAACTATGTACTGCATTGACACATTTTACCTTTCCAAAAGGGAAATTCCAATGTCCACCAATATTCATGGGGTGAACATTCTCAACACCTTGGTTACTAAGCCAATTAATGATTTCCCAATTACTAATTATGGTAGCTCCGCTTTGTTTTGCAAGAGAAACTGCGTCCGAAATATGGTCCATGTGTCCATGAGAGATTAAAATGAAATTGGGCATCAGTTTATTGATGTCAATGTCTTTTGCCAACTCATTTGGACTAATAAACGGATCAAATAAAAGCACATTGCCATTCACTTCAATGGTGAAACAAGAATGTCCTAAATACGTGATTTTCATACTAATTAATAATTTTTTCTGATGTAATTCTCCCGATTTTCCGGAAGGATTGCAAAGATAAGAGTCCTCGTCCTGCTATGCTACTAAAAATAGTTGGTCTTTGTCAATGGAATGAATAGAGTAGACTTAATTTATCAACAAGAGAAATTTTGAGGGAATATTGCTTTTGTTTTCCTGGATGGCATCTTGAGGAAAAGGAGAGAATTACGAAATTGAAGAGTGATTTGTCAAGAATTATCACTTATTTTTTTACCACGGAGTCATGGAGGAAACACGGAGTTTCACAGAGGCTTGCGCTTTCAACACAATATGAAAACAAAATGGACTCTCAAAACCTTAGCGTCCCGATAGCCTTTAGCTTAACTAATAGTGATTAAACGAGAAATTTCAATTTTTGAATTATCGGAACAACAAAAAACTTCCTCTTTTAGTCACATCTGCAAAGCGGCCATTGTCATAACCTGCATATTTCAAAACATATATATAAGATCCTTCCGCGGCTTCTTTTCCTTCGTAATTTCCGTCCCAACCATCGTCGGGGTTTTCTGATTTGAAGACCAATTGTCCAAAACGATTATACAGTTCAAATTTCCCTACGAAGTCATCGCAATTGACTTTGTAATTATACAACTCGTTTTTATTATCTCGATTGGGTGTAAAAGCATTCGGAATATAAACCAAGCAATTGCATAAGTTAAATGTAAGAAAGATGGAATCATTGGAAGTTCCACATTGATTCACGGCGGTGGCGTAGTATTGTCCGGTTACTTTCGGATAAAAAACAGAATCGGAACTACCATCTTGCCATGAATAACTTGCTCCGTAATTGTATGCGTTCAACTCAATTAATCTTCCTTCACATAAGATGGAATCTTCTCCAAAGTTGACAATAGGAATATCTTGTTGATCGAGAAGGATGGTATCGGAAGCCGTGCAACTATTGATGGAAACAATGACTGTATAAATGCCAGCATCTTCAGCAAAAATAAATTGATCCGTCGTTCCATCTTGCCAAAGATAAGTGGCTCCCGGATTCGTTGCATCTAAAAAGATAGGGAAACCTTTACACAAGGTAGTATCATTTCCAAAGTTGACAGAAGGAGAAATAGAGAAAACAACATCTACATCGTCAGTTGCAGTACAATTATTTTCTGTTACCACCACTGAATAAGTACCGCTTGTAGTCACCGCTAAAATTGAATCGGTGCTACCGTTTTGCCAAACGAAAGTAGCATTTGGATTTCCTGCCTCCAAAATGACCACATCACCATCGCATGCCGGAATGGTTGGACCTAAATCAACATCTGGTGATGGGTTGAATAAACCATCAGTGCTATCTCTTCCAATACAACCTAAATTATCAATCAATACCCAAAAGGTGCCACTTGCAGAAACATTCAAAGTAGTATTTGAGCTATTGTTACTCCAGAGAATGGGTAAACCCGGAAATGGTCCGGGATCCAATGTAATTACGGTTCCGTCGCAAGCCGTAAAGTCACTTCCTAAATCTGGATTAGGAGTTTCTAAAATCTGGATGGTTTTACGAACGGTATCACTTAATAATCCTTGCCAAACAATGGCAGTGACTAAATATGAACCGCCGCTCAAATAAGTATGTTGTGGATTAATCTGCAAACTTGAATTATTTAAACCGGAACTTGGATCACCAAAATTCCATCTTACCGAATCGGGTCCGGCAAAAACGGTAGTGAAATTCGTTGGGGAAGTGGAGCAAGTATCCGCATAAATAAAATCAGCCACAATAAAGAAACTTTGCAAGAAATTTGGCAAGCCGTATTGACCTAATTTACCTCCTAAAAAGAGCGCATTGCCAGAATATCCGGAGGCTAGGCCGGATAAAGTAGGCTGAGCAATTACAGCCAAAGAAGTCGATTGAAATTGGCAAACATAAATTTTACCATCGATACCCAATTGAAGTCCGCCAATAAATCCGGGAACGGTACCAATGGATTGTCCGGATGCAATAACAGCTGCAGAATTTCCCGAACTTAAATCGTACTGAAATACTTCACCGGGATTTGTAGTTGCCCCCACATACACATAACGATTATCGGGAGAAAACTCTACACCGTACACCTGTGGTGTAAGGTTTATACTGATGGGATTACTGATGGTGCCATTAATATTATCGAAATCAAAAATTTCACATTTGCGCAATCCACGAATGGCACAGGCCAATTTTTTTGCATCGGAACTAGCTTTTAAATATCCATGGGAATTCATAAAGGAACCTCCATGAACTACACCTACAGAAGAAGTTACCGGTGCCATTGAAATTCCAGTTGAGGTAATGAGATATGCCAGAAAATCACCATTATTCCAACCGTGAACAATAACCCATGCATCGATGCCATTGGCATGACGAACGGCAGTCAACTTTTCGGTGACAGGAGTAGCGAGATTAATATTTTTTACAGTGATATCTCCATTTCCGCCATTGAGGCTCATGTCCACTTCGCTGTAGGATAAACCTCGCACACCTCCGTTGGTGTCCACAGTAAATACATAATAAATACCGTTTGTTGCCGGTTTAGGAACTATGATCGCAGTTTGTGTCGCCGCACCATCTCCATTCAATCCATTTCCGGAAGGCATTGGAGTATGTGTTCGATCCCAAACCATATTTCCATTTGTGTAAAATTGAAGCGTTCCATTGATATCTGAAATCGTAGCACATCCTTCAAAAGCACTCATGACTCCGTTAGTAAGAGGAGTTGGAGGATTGGTGGCAAAGTCCAAACCTGCTTCATTTCCAAAATACCAGAATCGACCATCCATGGTTTGGGATGAAACCATCAAAGGAAGCAAGAGCAGCAGATTGAGAATCAGGGATCGGAGGAACATCTTCATCGATGTACAAAAATGCTAAAAAGGAAGCATCTAAAAAAGTAAAAATAGGCATGTAAACGTAAGAATCGGGTAAAAGCAGTGATTTGAGGGATCAAATCCATTTGCTTTTCTACTTTTGAAGCTCTAAAAAACCAATATCATGCAAAAAATCAAGCATCTTCTTTTCATTTTCGCTTTGTCGCTGATCCCATTTACAGGATTTACTCAGGGTCCGCCAAGCATTAAATTTCCTTACGATTCGGTAGCCGGTGACCCTTTGAAAGCCCGAATTTACACTCTTGAAAATGGACTTAAAGTCTATTTATCTGTTTACAAAGACGAGCCTCGCATTCAATCCATGATTGGGGTATTGGCGGGATCGAAGCAAGATCCGGCAGATCATACCGGTTTAGCACATTACCTGGAGCATTTACTTTTTAAGGGGACCGATGTTTATGGAACCAATGATTTTGCAAAGGAAAAATCGCTTCTTGATACTATCGTAAGTTTATACGAGCAATACGGTGCTATGAAAGACAGTCTACAGCGCAAAAAAATGTATCATCGCATTGATTCTATCTCCGGAGAAGCTGCCAAGTTTGCAATTCCAAATGAGTTTGACAAAATGATGGAAGGCTTGGGTGTGACTCAAGTGAACGCTTATACTTCTAACGAACAGACTGTTTATATTAATAATGTTCCCAGCAATCAGTTGGAGAATTTCCTAACGGTCGAGGCTGAACGCTTTCGTAAATTGGTGATGCGTTTGTTCCATACCGAGTTGGAAGCAGTTTATGAAGAGAAGAATATTTCTTTAGATCGTGATAACTCGAAAGTATATGAGACTTTGTATGCAAATCTTTTTGAAAACCATCAATACGGAACCCAAACTACGATTGGAACTATTGAACATTTGAAGAGTCCTTCCTTGGTGGCTATTCAGAAATTTTTCGACACTTATTATGTTCCAAATAATATGGTGATTGCTTTAAGCGGAGATTTTGATCCGGACGAAGCCATTCGTATGATCAGTGAAAAATTTGGCAATATGCTTCCCAAAAAAATTCCACCTTTTACAGTAGCGAGTGAAAAGTTCATTAAAGTTCCGATTGTGAAAGAAGTGTGGGGACCGGATGCTGAGAATTTGATGATGGGATTCCGATTCAACGGAGCCAATTCCTCAGATGCGGATTTGGTGACCATTGTAGATTATATTCTATCGAACGGACAGGCGGGACTGTTAGATTTGAATTTGAACACCAAGCAGAAAGTATTGAGTGCAGGTTCTAGTGCCGATATCATGAAAGATTACAGCGTACATATGTTCTCAGGTCGTCCGAGAGAAGGACAGAGTTTGGAAGAAGTTCGTGATCTTTTACTAGGTCAAATTATGGAAATGAAATTGGGTAATTTTCCTGATTGGATGTTAGAAGCGGTGGTGAATAATTTAAAGCTAGAGCAAGAAAGGCAATATGAAAGTAATTACGGCAGAGCTTCCGCCATGTTGAATTCAGAAATTGAAGGCGTCGCTTATAAAAATTTAGTGAATCGCATAGAGCGACTTTCAAAAATAAATAAGGAACAAGTAAAGCAATTTGTGCGCGATTGGTACGGCGATAATTATGTGATTGTATATAAAAGGAGTGGAGTAGATCCGAGTACATTAAAAGTAGAGAAGCCATCCATCACACCGGTGGCCATGAATCGCGACATGCAGAGTGAATTTTTGAAAAATATATTTGGGAGTAAAGTCAAGGAAATTTCTCCTGTTTTTATTGACTTTTCGAAAGCCATCACTACCACCAAGTTAAAAAGTTCAATTCCCGTGTACTCTTTAAAAAATACCGAGAACAGTTTGTTTTCGATGAATTATACGGTGGAGATGGGCAATGCCCAGGATAAGCGTTGGCCATTAGCCATGTTATATGTCGATTATTTAGGTGCCGATAAATACAGTGCAGAACAATTAAAAGAAGAGTTTTACAAATTGGGATGTTCTTATTCGGCTTCTGCAAGTGAAGATGAAATCAATATTCGATTGAGCGGTATCAGCAATAATTTTATACCTGCAATGATGTTATTGGAGAGTTTACTTTCTAATCCCGTTGCTGATGAAGCAGCTTTGAAAAATTTGGTAGATGATATTTTGAAAAAGAGAGCCAATGCCAAATTAAATAAAGGGGAGATTTTATCTCGTGTTTCTACGTATGCTCGCTTTGGTCCGGAGTCGGCAGTAACTTATTTGTTGAGTGAAGAAGAATTGAAACAAATTACCGGTAAAGAATTGGCGGTAATGATTCGCAATTTGATGGGCTATGTACATCGTATCGATTACTACGGAACTAGCGAGACCAACAAATTGATAGATCTCTTAAATAAATTTCACAAAACGCCACGAGGATTTCAAGCCATCACAAAAGGAAAAGTATTTACAGAGCAAAGCACCGATGATGGCAAAGTATTCTTTGTGAATTACGATATGAAGCAAGCA
>Ga0209702_10004057_pt1 | contig 21987 bp, 19 predicted proteins | sample FRY01_FD_187210 | JGI IMG/M metagenome (GOLD analysis project Ga0209702, IMG submission 187210) | Freshwater microbial communities from Lake Fryxell liftoff mats and glacier meltwater in Antarctica - FRY-01 (SPAdes) (version 2) | ecosystem: Environmental > Aquatic > Freshwater > Ice > Glacier... | reverse complement strand
GCGCGGCGATTGGCTTCGTGTTGCCAGTGGAGCGCGTAATGGCCGCCGATCTGCTCACCGATGGGCGTCCCCGTCTCATCCCAACCAGGGGCGTTCGGACTATACGGACTCAGCCCAGGATCCGCACGTTCCCCGCCTACGTTTTCATCGACCATGTTGTTACGGCTCCAGCACCGTGATGCGTGCCTCGTGATCGGCCAGCGTAGCAGTTATCCGGCGCGCCCAATCCTCGATCCGCCGCAGGTTCTCCTGGATCTGCCGATCAGCGGCCCTTCGATCGACGGCGTCGTCGGTGCGATTGACGGACAAGAGCGGCGTGAGAGAGAGCGTATCCGACGTGGCAACCATCACTCGACCTCCGCGTAGATGTCATGCAGGCGGACCTGCGCGCTGCCCACGAAGTCCAGCTTGACCTGGAACGTATAGCCGCTGGCCGACCCCGCGCGCCGCGCCTCGAGCACGGGCTCATCGACGAGGTTGAAGCCGGTGAACAGGTAGGGCTCGTCGCCGACCGCCGTGAGGACCTCCTCCTTGCGCCTGCGGATGTTGTCCCGCCACTGCGTCGTAACGGTCGACATCTTGTAGAAGGCGCTCTGCGGGATGCCGACGCCCGACGCCGCGAACGTGCTCCACATGTCGTATCGCATGCCGATGGCGTCCACCTTCGTCGGCTGGCTGCTCTTCGGGGCCAGGAATGTGCTGTGGACCGACATCGACCGTGCGCCGATCACGAGCCACTCGCTGCCGGTCAGCGTCACCGCCGAGTCCAGCGTGATCGTGCCGACGCCAACCGAAGCGATCGTGCGCTGATACTTGACGCGGGTCTCGCCCGGCTTGGCGTCGTAGCACACCAGCACTGGCACACCGACGCGGTTCGCAGCGCTGTCGGTCACAGTCAGCGTCGAGACGGTCCCGGTCTCCAGCGGCACCTCCTTCGAGATGTCGCGCTGGAACAGGCCGAACGCATCGTCGAGGGCGTAGATCCGTCGGTCGTTGCCGAGGAAGAACACGCGCCGCTTGCCGTTGTCGTCGTAGCCCAGCGTCATCCACTGGATCGCGATGGCCGACGGTGGCCGCCACACGCTCCAGGCTCCGACCTTGAAGCTGTAGACCAACACCTCGTCGCATGGGAAGCGCGATTGGATCTGGTCGGCTTCCGTGTCGTGATCGGCAGCCATGGCCCAGGTGTAGTTGGAACCACGGTAGTTCACGAACACCTCGTTGGCTGTCCCGGCGAAGCGGTTCGCGAACACGCCGAAGTAGAGCAGCCCGCGCTCCGGGTCGTAGCACGACCACGAGTGGCGCATCATGCCCTTGGAGTCCGTGAGGTAGCGGGCCGACTCGCCCATGAAGAACTTCTGCAACGGCTCGCCGATCCACTGGAAGCCGCCGAGCATCATGCATGGCCCGCGGTCGCTCATCCACGCGCAGCCTGACTCGAAGGACACCATGCTGTTCGCTGAGATGCAGCCGAACTGGTCCGATGCGATCTCGGGCGTCGCGCCGATCGGGCTCTGCGAAAAGCCGAGGTAGTAGGTGCTGTTCTTCGTGCAGACCACCGCGTGACCACCGGCATCGCCGATGCCCTCGATGTCGTTGGACTGCTCGTTGCTCACCGGCGTCGTGTTGGTCGCCGGGACGATGTTCGGGTTGTCGGGCTCGCTGATCTGAAGCTGGCCCTGCGGCAGTTCGATGTAGGCGGTCTGCAACCTGGAAGTCGAGCCACCGTAGTCCTTGTCGATGACGAGCGGCGTGTCGGTGATCCTGTACCGGATGTCCGGGCGACGGCCGTTGTGATCCAGGGTAGACGCCGGGATCCATCCCATCACCGTGTTGACGAGCAGGTCGAGCCTAGACCTCGTCCTCGGGTATGGGAACATCTGCCGGGACAGGATCATCTGGCCTTGGTAGGCCGGCGGGATCGACTTGCCAGCGCACCCGAAGTCGGTCTCCGCGCCCTCGAAGACGTTGAGCAGCACCGGGAAGGCAAAGTCGTTCCTGTGGAGCGACCCGACCTCGTCGTGGTTGTAGCTGAACCCATCAGTCAGGCTGCCAACACGATCGAAGTTCATCGACAGCGTGCCACTTCGCAGGTGCTGCGACTTGCCGGCGTTGCCGAGCGCTCCACCGAAGAACGTGAAGTTGCGGATCGTGCGCACCGCCTTGCAGCCCATCGGCATCTGCTCGATGGTGTCGGGGATGAAGCCGGTCTGCTCTTCGAGATCAGTGTCCGACTGGTACTCGGCGATGTAGTGGAGATGGAATGCGAACTCGTCAAGCGAGCTCCAGGCGTAGAGCCCGTACTTCGAGCTTGCCGTGCTGCCGTGACCGGTAACGCTGACGACGATGGTGCGGTCGAAGTAGAACTGCGTGCCGCCAGCCTTGGTTCGGTAGACGTTCACGGACAACGCCAGGCACTCGTGCAGCAGGTACCCTGGGAACATCACCAGGAAGTCGAACTTCTGACCGTTCACTCCAGCGCCATCCGACGTGACCGTGATGGGCTCGCTGCACAGCCCGACTTCGCCGGTGCCGTTGTCCTGGTATGCGAACTTGAACTTGTAGATTCCTGCTCGACCAGGCTGCGCCGCACCGCCCCACTGCTGCTGCGCGAACGCCGTGCTGCCGTTGTTGTGGAACGACGTGCCGACCGTCTTGTCAGGGTCTTCGTAGCAGACCGCCTTCGGGACACCGAGCGACCTTGGCCTGTCGTAGATGTCGTTGCCGAAGCTCGACAACCCGAGCGCTGGCGTGCTGTTGTTGTAGTTGATCGGCGTGACGGCAGGCACCTGGAACACGCACGAGTAGCCTGGCGCTGCAAGCAGGAGGCGGTTGCCTGCGACGTCGGGCGACACCCGGTACGGCAGCGCCTTCTGCCGACGCCGCGACCTCGGGTAGTTCGTCACACCGCTCTTGCATCCAGGGATGATGTCAGCATCTGCCGAAGGGGCAGTGCCGCCGCTCGCCGTATCGGCGAAGTCGCGCTGGCGGTTGGCGACGTGCGCCGGGTGCACGGCTTCGATTGGCACGTCACTGTCGGGATCGCCGAGCGACAGGCAAGTCCACGTCGTCAGACTCTCAATGTCGTCCGAGATCGGGCTGGTGGCGTTGTCGGTCTCGGTGACCTTGGCGATGAAGCCTTCCGTGTCGTACTCGGTCACCGCTGCGGTGGTCGTGGTCTTCAGGACGAGCCGGTCCAAGATGATGGCTTCGACGACGTGGCCCTTGTCGTTCAGCGCTGCCGCAAGAGTCCCCGTGATGCCGGTGAGCCACACGCGGCACACGATCGGTGGCGTCGATGCCGTCCAAGCCCACACCGCGTTGAAGGTCTTCGGCGTCACGTCCGCTGGCTCGTTCAGTTCGATCGTGATCTTCGTGCCGCTGTCGGACACCTTGGCGACGCGGACCCACAGCGTCCTGGCGGCGTTGTAGATCGGCTCCCGGCGGAAGTCGCTCTCGCCGACGATTCGCCATAGGCCCCCCATCTGTTCGATGCAGTGCAGCGTTGTCGGCTCGGTCCAGATGCGGAGGCTCTCGGCCGGCGCCAGGTTGTGCGTGTAGTAGTAGCCTCCAGAGAAGGACCACACCGAGCGGTGCGCGTCGAAGTGGGTCTTCCTGTAGCCGACGTTCGTGTCCTCGCCAGCGTTGCTCCACTGCTGCGTCTCCGGGTCGATGACGCAGACGTAGCCGGGGAACGTGCGGATCTCCTTGCCGTCGCTGGAGACGTAGCAGTTCTCGAGCAAGGTGAACTGGCCTGGCGCCGTCTTGCTGAGCGTCGTGGTGCCACCCCACGGCAAGCCTGGGATCTTCAGCGAGATCGGTGTCGCGGCGGGCGATGCCATCAGAGGCTCCAGGACGAAGGCAGCGGCCAGTCACCGTCCGTGCCGTCGGCGTCCATCGACTGGTCAAACTGCTGCTGAAACCGCGCCGCATCGCGCAGCATGAGCTGCCAGAGTTCCTGCGCCTTGGCACCGTAGAGCGCGATCGCGGTGGCGTTGCCGGACGACTCGGCCAGTCCTCGGCAGGTCAGCACCGTCACCAGTTCGATGTGCTCGTGCGGCACAAGGCACACGTCGTCGTCCTCGGTCATGTCGTCAGGCGCGATGCGGTAGAACACCACCATCGGCGATTGCATCGTCTGGTCGAACGAGACGATGAAGCGGCCCTCGTTGCCGCGCCCTACCGCGCGCCACTTCACCCGGCGGCCAGGGTAGCGCGAGTCCTCGAAGCGGATCGGCCTCGACATCGTCAGCGGCAGTTCGGCCGACTTCGGGTAGTTCGCCGACAGCGTGATGGTGTCGCGGATGCGCAGGAACCAGGCGTTGTCGCCGAGGCGGTTGTAGATCTCGCGCAGGCTCTCGTTGATGTAGTAATCGACGGAGTCGGAAAGCGTGTCGGTCGATGCCGTGATGCGCTCGTAGCGGCGGCGCACGCGCGTGCGGATCGTCGCCAGGGTGTCTCGGCTGGCCGACGGCGTTGTCGCATCCGCGATCGCCGACCGGGCCGCCTTCCACGCGACGTAGCGCCGCTCGCCCTTCGTGATGTAGCCTTCCTGGTTCGGGTGAACTGTGTCGGCGGAGTAGGCGATGTCGGAGACGTCCACCGCCTCGGACGTGATGTCGTCCGCCGCGAGTTGGTCGATCGCCGTGTTCACCGTCGAGGAGTAGGTGCGGGTCACAGACGGTCCGACGCGGTCCATGATCCACGGCACCGACGACGCCTTCAGGGTGGTGTGGCTATTCGCGACCAACCAGGATCGGAACTTGGCCCGCAGCGTGTCCATGTTGACGTGGAACTGCGCCGCCTTCTCCGCATTGATCGAGTCGTTCGTCCCCAGGCACCAGAACACCCCCTGCACGTCGATCGCGCCGAGGATGCCGGCAAGCGCTGTGACGTAGCCTTGCAGGACGCCGTAGAGGCCGTTGGTCGCACCCGGTCGGAAGTCGAGGTGCTCGACGTCCACGGTCCATGAGAACGCGCCACCGGAGAACAGGCCAAGGGGGAACAACGGCAGGAGGTTGCTGAGGTTGAACGACGCCAGCGTTGCGCCGCCGGCCGAGACGTTGATGCCGTAGATCGCGCCCTCGTGGTCCGATCGCAGGCGCCACATCGTTTCGGGGATCGCGTTGATCGCGTCAACGACCGGGTGCGCACCCGCGACGAGCGGGCCACCCAGGTAGTTCGGGTAGTGGTAGGGGTCGCTGTAGCTCGTCGCCGAGGCGTCCTGGTAGAAGCGGAGGTTCCTGACAGCGAACTTCGCTGCCGTGATGTCGGCGATCGTGTTGACCGTGTTCGCGCCGGTCATTTCACGCAGGCCGCCGTTGACGTCTGGCGTGGTCGCAAGCGCCGGTGCCACGACGATGATGTCACCGCTGGCCTTGGAGACGATCCGCCGAACTTGCCCTTTGCCAGTCCCGTCGGTGACCTGCACCCAGGTGTTGGTCAGTCCGGCCCAGTCCGGGGAACTCGCGTTCTTCGTGATCACGGTCGTGTTCGCAACCGCATCGGTCACGAGCGAGGCGAAGCTGTGGCTGTCGGTCCAGAACTCGAGAACGCTCGTCGTATCTGGCGTGACCGTCCATGTGCCCACGGTGACTGCGGTGGTTGACACCTGGAGGGTGATCCTGCGGCGTTGCCCCTGGCCGGTGCCAGAGAGGACGTAGACCCATCGGTCGACATCGGTCACCGTGCCGGTGAAGATCGCAACAGCCGTCACCACCGTCGTCGGAGTTGCCGATGCCACCCTCGACGTCGTCGTCACGCCATACGGCATCTTCGGCGACAGCATGTAGACGTCGGGGATCGAGACGTCCTTCGGCGCTGTGCCTGGCCACGCGGTGCCGGTCCAGCGCGTGAAGTCCTCTGCCGTCACAAGGCTCAGGTTGCCAGAGCCGTACTCGATCGAGTCGCCAGCGAAGATGAAGACCTTGGCTACCACGGGTCAGTCCTTGAAGAGGAGGTCGTCGGCCTTGAGCTTCTCCTTCAACTTGCCGATCGACTGTGTCGTGGTGGAGAAGTGGTCCTTGCCGAACTGATTGGAGCGCATGCGATCCAGCTCACGCGGGATGCAGGCGATCTGACGGAAGCCGCCTTTGATCGCAGCCTTTTCGTTTTGGATCGCGAGCTTCCTCTTCTCGCCGATGTGCTTCTCGTAGCGACGGTGCTGGGCGGCAACGTCGGTGTTGCCGTATTCCCAATTCACCGGGACGCTCATGGCGTCGAGCTTGAAGTCACGGGTGCGGCCCCGAACGATCGTGCCGCCATCCCAATTCATGACCTGTTCCGCTGTGCCACCGCACTTGCACGGCATCGCATCCGGGTGGGACGCGATGCCTAGCCAGTGTTCCTGACGCCCCTCGCAGGAGGGGCACTCATAGGTGTAAGTCGGCACGGTCAGAAGTCACGCTGGTCAGAAGTCACGATTCGACTAGATCGCGACTGCGTTGACGATCGCAGCGCCCGCGCTCGGGTTGCGGCAGATCAGCCCGGACTCGCCAACGCAGAGGCCCTGCTCGAAGTCGCCCGTCTTGCCGAGGCGCGAGAAGGTCATCGGGCGCAGTTCGCCGATGCTGTAGTACTCGGGCTTGATCAGCGCGAGCACCTCGTCGTAGAGCACGGTCGTGGACGATGCGTCCGACTGCGAGATCGACACCGACTGGCCGGGCAGTTCGAGTTGGCGGCACAGCGAGATCTTGACGGCTCCGAAGTCGGTCTCGTAGACGTCGATGGTGTCGATCAGGGCGCGCTGCTCGGCGCCGATCGTGCGCTCGTTGATCGCGCCAACCGCGGTGTGCGCGAAGGTCGACACCAGGTTCTTCATGCGCGCGCTGGCGAAGCCCACCGCACCCGCCTGCTCGCCCGTGTTGCGATACCACGGCGCCATCAGGCTGTCCTTGAACATCGCCTGATCCATGGCGAGGCCGCCAGCGTCGTAGGCCCAGGAGGCCGAGTTGCCGAGCGGGACCGAGGAGGTCGAGCCGAAGTTGTTGTCGTGGCCGTCCACGAGCGTGCCGGTGCGGACGCCGAGCTTGGCGCGCGACAGGCCGGACTTCAAGATCCAATGCATCAGGCCCTGGGTCTGCCGGATCGCCAGGTACGGTGCGCCGGTGCCGTTGGTTGAGTCCATGTCGGCGCCCGACGTTTTCGTGCCGGGGCTCCACCAGAAGCTGAACTCCTGCATGTTCAACAGCCCCTTCATCGTCTTCATCAGCTCGTGCGCGAAGCGATCGGCGATGGCGTAGGTCGAGACGACCTGCTCGGTGCCTGACACGGAGAACTGGTCACCGTAGATCTGGACGACCGACTTGATCTTGTCCTGGAACTCGGGAGTCCGGTCCGTGTAGGTGTGGCCTTCGGGCTTCGCGAAGGTGCTCGCGCCGGCAGCGCTGGCATTGAAGACCGAGCTGGCCCGGTTGATCAGCGCCGTCGAGAAGTAGTCGAGAGGGAAGGTCTTCTCGGGCTGGTCCATCCCTTCGCGGCCCAGCAGTTGGTGCAGGGTCGTGTCGAGGGGAAAGAGGTTGGACATGATGTCCGAGACCGACTCCTTCAGGAGCGTCTCATTCACCGGGCCGACGGTGGCAGTCGGCCATACCATGTAGGGAGTCGCCATTTCGTGCTCTTGTTACCGAGGGCTTGTTCCGAACAACCGATGCACGCGCGCGAACAGTTCGTCTTTGGCGAACTTCTTGGTGGCGTTGACGTCGCCCTTGTCCCTGGCCTCGTTCATCTTTTTGACGAAGTCCTGGGCGGGGGCGGCGCTGCGAGCTGGCGAAAGGCCGCCAACCGGCAAACCACCAATCGCGGCTCGATTGACTTGGTTGCGCTGAGAGGGGAACAGGTCGTCCGAATCTTCGCTGCGAGCGAGCAAGAGAGCCTGTTGGCTCGTCAAGTTCGGGTTGCTCGCTTTGATGTTCATGACCTTTGCAGCCTGCCCTGGGTTCAGACCCATCTCCGCAGCCATGCGGTACTGATCGCGTTCGGCCTCGATGGGCTTGAGACACTCCTCGGCCGCGGTCTTCGCGACTTCGGCCATCTCATCCATCAGGGACGACAGGTCCTCAGCACTCAGGAACTGCTTCGACTTCTCGGCAAGTTCCCCCCGTAGCTTGTTCACCTCTTCGCGTGCGGCCCTCTTTTCGCTGCGCTCTTTGGCTACTGCTTTGGCGGGAACCAACTTCTCCGGCTTGTCTTCTACGATCTCATCGACTGCATCGACTTCCGGTTCCTCGGGGGACGATTCCGACATACGTTTCGGTCCTGGTGAGCCCGTGACACCCGGCTCGCGGGATTGGCCTGGGAACTACTCACCCTCGTCCAGCCACACGACGAAGGGTCAGATTCATGCGAGTATCTTACGGAGGTCCGCAAGTCGCTCGGCCTGGATGCTAATGTCCGTGCGGATCTGGTCAACCTCCTGCTGCGATAGAGGCTTTTGTGACAGCATGGCACTGAGCGCTCGCGCATAGCCCTGGTGGAAGCCGAGGTCGTAGCTGTCCAGGCGCTTGCGCACGAGCGAACGAGCCAAGCCGTCGTAGATCTCGCCAAGTCGAGCGGTGAACTTGTCCCACTCGGGATGCTCGCGAATCACCGCAACCGCCTCGCTCAGGATGAGATCCGACGTCGCCGCTGCGATCTCGCGCTCGACTTCCGCCGCTTGGCGAGCGTAGTCGTGGAGGATCGGCTCGGGTTCAGTTGGGTTCATAGCTCGTTGTCGCTCTGGTTGGTGGTGCGGCCCGCGCGCCCGCTGCGCCCGTACTTGCGGGAATCGCTCGGCCCCGGATTCTCACCAGCCGTCTGCCCGCCAGGACCACCACCGTCGGCGAGGTCCTGCAGGGCGTTGCTCATGCCACCAGGGGGTGGGCTCGAGCGCCCTGACTCGGCTGACTGGCCACCGGCCTCTGGAGGCGCCATGGACGGGCCCTGGGGCTTCCTGCGCTGCTCGGCGCGCTCCTTGGCCTCCTGGTGCTGCTTCATGCGCTCGTGGGTCTGATCGTGCGCCAGGACCACACCGCGAACATGAGGCGGCATCAAGTCGTCGGGATCGAGCGCGCGTTCGACCAGGAACCGCATCTTCTTGCGGTGGTCCTTGTGATCATCGTCCTCGTCGACCTCGATCTCCTCGCCTGCGATGAGACCCTCGTTCTCCTCCTCCTGGGACCGCAGCCGATCTGGCGGCGTCGGCATCTTGACGAGGCGGTCGGCCTCCTGGACGCCCACGAACTCGCGAAACAGCTCGTAGAGGATGCCGACCTGGTCGATCGCGCCAGGGTTGCCGGCGATGAGCGGCATGCCGCTGTTCATCACGGCCTGCAGCCCGGTCGCCTTCATACCGTAGGTGCGGAGCGAGGCGAGGCCGACCAACTCGAACTTGACGTCGTCGAGCAGGTCGGCCGGCGACATCACGAGGTGGGTCTTGCGCATGTCCAGCGCGCGCTTGCCGAGCACGGGGAACTCGACGTCACTCGGGCTGAACTGCAGGTTGAGCTTCTGGAAGATCGTCAGGATCTGCTCCAGGCCATCGCCAACTGAGCGGATGATGCCGCGCGTGCGACGGTTGCCTTCCTGGAGCGACAGGGTGGCCTCGGTGGCGGTGCCGCCGTCCTGCTGGCCCATCTGGATGCGGAAGGCGCCGACGACCTCCTCGAGGTTCCTGGTCAGCATCGAGATCGCCAGCGGCAGCGAGCGCAGGAAGCCGTCGGGGATCGAGGTGAAGCGGATGTTCGCGACGCCGGGGTAGATCTTGCCGGGCGTGACGCGGTAGAGGTTGTCCGGCAGCTCGCCCTCACCGTCCGCGAAGCCGATCGGGCAGCCGGCGATCGCGGCGCCGCGCAGGAAGATCTGGTGCAGCCGGTCGATGTGCTGGTTGAGCCGCACCGCGTTGTCGAACACGCCGGTGCTGTAGAAGTTGTGGCCGGTCTTGGCGACCCGCATCGTCGCGTAAGGGCGATACTGCCCGTCGAGCGGGTTCGGGCGCAGGTCGAGCACGGTCTTGCCGCCAGCCACCACGAAGCAGACGTCCTCGTAGGTGTCGTCGTCGTTGATGCTGTAGAGGCAGTTCAGGAAGACGACCTCGATCGGATCCGGTCGGCCGTCGTTCTTCGGCGTGCGGTCGCGGTTGCCGGAGAAGCGGGTGGTCGGGTCGCGCGTCCAGGAATACTGATCCTGCTCGTTGCCGAGCGTGGTCGCCTTGCCGGCATCCAACTCGTCGAGGTTGGCCCAGCCGCGCTTCTTCCCGAGGCGGCGGATCTCGTCGATCGTGAGCCACACCCGGTGACCGCAGTATAGCGCGTCCTGCGGGTTGGTGGACTTCGGGTCGATCATGAGATCGAACGGGTCGACGAGCTTGGCCTTGGGGCCGTTGTAGTCGACGAACTCCTTGCGCTTGCCGCGCTTCAGCTTGCGCGAGGGCTTGCCGCTATCGTCGTAGACCGTCGTGATCTCGCGCGCCTGACGCATCGAGGTCTTGGTCTCCCACCAGATGTACCAAGCCGACGCCTGGGACACGAGCATGTCGCGCAGGGACGGCTGGATCAGGTCGCGGATCTTGGCCTGGTCGAACTCCCAATCGAGGTAGGCGGAATTGGCGTCGGCCTCGGCGCGGTTGGTGTAGCGGCGCGGGACGATGCGGAACCACGGATCCTTCTCGAGGATGATCTCCTCGATGCGGGGGATCATGGTCTCCATCGCCTTGTAGATCTCGGGGACGTGAACGTCCTCGGGGCCACCCTTCTCCAGGGTGTTGCCCTGCAGCATGTAGTCGATCGCGCGCCACCGCCGATGCAGCGACGTCATCAACTCGCTGTGCTCGGCGACGATCCCGGTCACGAGTCGCAGCGCGTTCTTCGCCTTCTCGGGATCGAGCGCCTGGTTCTCGGTGTCGATGCTGGCGTCGTAGAGGGCTTCCGCCTCGCGCGGAGTGAACTCCCCCTCGTCCTGCGGGATCGTCGTCGTCGAGGACACGGCGTTACGCGATGAGCGTCAGCATGCCGGTGGTGTCGTGGGCCGACTCGAACTCGCCCCAGACGGACTGGAAGCGAACCGGCATGTCGCCCGAGTTCGCCTGAAAGGCCATCATCGAGGGGATGAGATTGACCTGCGTCGGGATCAGGATCTCAGTTTCGACGATGGAGTTGCTGGCGAATGCCGTGGCGCCGCCGCCGTGACCTGGCCACAGCGCAGACCCACCGATGCCGACTTCGTTCGGCGCGAACACGGTGGCTCCTATCGAGATACCTGCGATCGGGGCCGTCGATGCGGCGTCGCGGCCGATCGCGCTGGCGACGTAGCCTTTGATCTTGACGACCTTGTCGCCGGCAGCCGCTGCCTGCGTGAACAGGACCTCGGTGGTGTTGCCGAATCCGAAGAGTGCCGGGGCCGCGATCGTGCTCACCCAGAACTTGCCGGGACGCGCGATCGGTTGCGTCACGCTGCCGCGGAAGTCGTTGACGATGCCGTGTTCGCGGTTGGCGGTGATCAGCGCGCCGACAGCCGCGCCGGTGACGTTGAACGCCGTGCTACCGATCGCGAAGGTCGTCGTGGCCCAGGACGTATAGGGGACCGACAGGATGGTGCCGTCCGTCAGAGTGATGTTGACCGTGCCGGTCTGCGGGGTGTCGGGCAGGATTGCATGCCCCGCAACGACAGCGGTTTCGCCGCCGCTGGAGAGCGCAGTCGCGAGGCTGTAGGCGTGAAGTCTGACGTCCGTCTTGACGTAGCGATACATCACGAAGACGTCGGCATTGGAGGCGTAGCCTGCGACATTCGTGGATGCCCGGACGTAGAGCCCGTAGCCGGTGGGACCCTCGACGCAGCCGTCGGTGTTGTCGACGCGGATGCGCGGGGCGAGGCGACCGTGGTGGCCGTGCATGTGCGCCACCGTCACCAGGTGGGCGGTCGCTGCCTTGGTGGCGACGCCGTTGAAGAACGTGCCGGTGCCTTCCCAGAAGCCGAGCGACAGGTAGTCATCGGCGGCGACGTAGTTGTGACCGGAGACGTAGTAGCCGAGCACTTGGATGCGGAAGCCGGCGATGGCTGCCACGATCTGCTTCGGGGTGCCTGCGACGGTGACCGGTGCGAAGACGACGTTGGCCGCGGTGGCGTTGTCGCCGCTGAAATCGGTCAGTGTGATCGTGAAGGTCGAGCCGGTCCACGCCGAGTAGGTGATCGTCGAGACGGCGCCCGAGTTGCGGGTGACCGCGATGCTTCCGGTCTGTGGCACCCAGGACGGGATCGCCGCTGAGACCACGACAGATGTCGCCGTCACGCTGGTCAGCGTCGTGCCGAGCGCCATGGTCTTCCGCCGGGATGAGGCGACAGCGGCCATGGTCGGGCCGAGCAAGCCCTGCTCCCGCGCCGTCGCGAGCGTGTACTTGCGGTATGTGAACGCCACGGTGCTGCCGACGCCGGCGCTGCTGGTCTTGAACTTGATGGTCTGCGACGGCTGCAGCACGAGGTTGCCCTTGGGGCGCAGTCGAACGACTTCGGTGTGGGCGGCGTTGGGCTCGGCCTCGAAGTGGATCGGGCACTCGACGCCGTTGATCTCGGCGGTGACGGTGACGTTGCCTGAGCTGACGAATACCGGGGTGGCGGCTTGAGCCGGAGAGGTCGCTCCGGTAGCGTTGAATGCGGTGGCGCCGATCTGGAAGGTCGCCGTGGCCCAGGACGTGTAGGCGATCTCGGAGAAGATGCCGCTGTCGCGCAGGATCGTCAGTATCCCGGTCTGCGGCACCCAGGACGGGATGTTACTGGCAACGACAATTGCAGTCACCGCGGCGCCGCTCAGAGTTGCGTTGTTGGCGAACTGGTTGTCGAGCGTCGCGGACCGCAAGGTCAGTTCGTCGATGAAGGCGATCTCGTTGGCGCCGCAGGAGACGTTCGTCGTCGCGGAGAAGGCCGTCGTCAGACCTCCGGTCGCCGCCCGCGCGTAGCGCATCACCCGCTGGTCATAGGCGTCGTAGGTCTTCCGCACCGGGGTCGGGGTTTGCAACGTCGTCATCGTGTGTCGGCCTCTTCCGTTTGGCTCTTCGCCAGCTTGGCCTCTTTTTCGAGGCGCACATAGAGATCTGCCACCTGCTCCCAGAGCCTCGCGATCAAGTTGTTGCCGGGGCACAACTTGCGCAGCCGATCGCGGATGCTCTGCAGTTCCGACAACCGGATCTGCACCTTCGAGTCCTGGGTCAGCGGGTCCGAGGTCAGCTCGGCGCTACGTAGGGTGGTCGAATCGTGGGTCATGGAGCAAGTTGTCCCACCAGTCACCGCTCGTGACGTTCGGGGAGTACTGGGCGACATGGTATGCCTCATTGCGCTCCGCCGTCAAGGATCGGCGCAAGGGCGGGGGGGTCCAGGGCTTGAAGGTGCACTTCCGCCTCACCCCACGGCGGGTCTTCTCGTACTCCAGGATCATGGCCAAGGCGTCGGGGATGTCCTTCTTGGACGAGGACCGCACGAACTCGTCGACCAGCTCACCGGACGGCGACAACGCCTTGGTGCGGGCGTCGTAGTGGCCCGTCGGGTTCCACAGCTCCTTCTCGCCATCGACGTCCATGAAGGTCGCCGGCACGGTGTTGCAGACCCAGAAGCGCCGGTTGGCCATGGGGTGCTGCAGCCGGTTGATGCGCGCCGTCTTCTTGTTCTTCGATGTGCGTGGCATCTCGATCGTGCGCAGCCGCACCTTCCTGGCCCGCTTGTCGTACTCGATCGCCTCGCGGAAGGCAGTCGACAGGTGGGCCTCCTCCCAGCACTCCCCGATGTGGTTCACCATGGCCTGCCAGTGCTCGAGCATCGTGAAGAACTCGTCCACGAACTCGGTCATGGTCCAGTGACCTAACCGTAGGTCTAGCAGGTAGATGTTGTCGCTGGCGTCGAGCGCGACGTAGGCCACCACCGAGTAGCAACCCGAGTCCTCCTGACTGATCGCCGTGTCGGTGACGATGAAGCCCGACAACTGGCGCATGTCGTCACCCCACTTGACGGGCTGGAAGAAGCGCCGCTCGAAGTGGTTGCCGCCCTCGGTCGAGGCGATGTTGAGGTACTGCTTGACGAAGAGGTCCGACTTGCCCTCTAGCAGCATGCCCTGCAGCTTGCCGCGCAGGTAGTCGACGGTGAGGTGCGGGAAGGTGATCCCGGTCTCATCCTCCATCAGGTCCATCTTGCCGTTCTTGCCGTAGAAGACGTCCACACCGACGCCGCACACGACCTGGCCACCAGATGGCGGGGCGAACACGGATGATGCCTGCAGGTCGGCGTAGAGGTCGTCGTCGTCCCAGATCGTCCCAACAACCACCAGGATGCCGCCCTTGGCAACGAACGGCTGGAGGTGCGCGTACTTCGCCTTGCTCTTCTTGTTCTGGGTCGCATTGGTGACGTTGGTGTCGTCGATGAAGTCGTCGACCGCGAGCAGGTTGCAGCGCCCGCCGACCGGCAGCGAGTCCATCGAGAACCCTTGCACCGTCGCGTTCATCAGCGCGGTGTTGCGACGCCCTCGGATCGTGAAGCGGGTCTCCTCCCACGGTTTGCCAGCCTGCTCGCCGAACAGCCGCACCAGGTTCGGGTTCTCGAGTTGGCGGCGGATCGCGAGCGCCTTGTCGCGCGCCATCGCGTCGGTGCGGGCGACGTAGAAGACGCGGATGTCGGGGTTCAGCAGGATCTGCCGGACGATGAAGGCCTGCAGGAGCGTCGACTTGCGCGACTCGCGCGGCGCGATGACGAGCTTGCACTTGATGTCGCGGTCGTCGAGCAGCTCGCAGATCTCGAGGTGCTTGCCGTAGTTGACGATGCCGCCGGTGCCGATGTTGGTCTTCCTGCCACCCTCGGCCTCGTCGTAGTTGAACCCGAGCAGGTTCCGCGCCAGGAACCCGGTGTCCGCCAAGCAGCGTTTCTTGAACGCCGCCGGGTCGCTCGGGACAACTTCAACAGTCACTTGACGTCTTCGACTGCCTCGGTGGACGCAGTGACGGGGCCGATCGAGAAGGGCTTGCCGAAGGCGATCACCCTGCCGCTGACGTCGACACCATCCAGGTGTTGCGCCCACAGCGGCCCAGCCACCCGAAGCCAGCGGCCGTCGATGCGGCGGTCTCGCGTGCGGGCGATCGGCGGGGTGAATCCGGCCTTCGCCGCGCGTTCGCGCCACATCTCCCACTCCTCGTCGATGCCGGGCGGCGGCTTTTCGCCGACCTTCGAGGTGTGGGCACCGCGCTGGATGCCAGTTGGCGTCTTGTCGGCGGCCCTGGCGGCGAGGCGCTTGTCGATCAGTTCGTCGAGCTTCTCGGCCAGGATCGAATTGACCCGCGCCTCGATCTCGCGCTGCTGCGTCAGCGGGTCCATGCCACCTTGGTTGCGCTCTGTGCGCGTGGTGTCGATGCCCTCGAAGACGTGGGCGTGGAAGCGCTGCACGACCTCGGCGACGCTCTCGCTGGTGCGCTCGATCTGGTTGCACTGGCGATAGGTCAGGCCACCCCAGTTCTTGATGCGCGATCCCTCGGGGGTGAGTTGACCCGCCGGCAACTTCTCTACGATCGTGAATGCGATCGACGGGTTGTCGGCGATCTTGTTGACGTAGAACTTCCGAATGCCACCTTCCGGCGACATCTTCGGCAGTGACTGGATCAACGCCTCCAGGGCGGCGCTCAGCATGCTTTCCGTTCGGGCAACCATCGCGCTAATCTAGCACGAATGACGGTGGACCGTAAAGCCTTGGTTGATCGGGACTGGCTCCGCGCCGAACTCGTGGCCCTGTTCACGGATGCGGCGCACGGCGGCGACAAGCCGGAACATCCGGTCTGCGTCAAGTACGCCGAACTGCTATACAAGCTGCTAGAGCCGTCGACCGGCGGCCGTTCCGCGATGAGCGACCTCGACGCCATTCGCCGCTCGGTGCTCGAACAAGACGACGAAGACGATGTCTAGCAGGTATTCCGGCAAATCGGACGGGAAGGTGACGCTCGACGCGGCCATCGTCGCAAAGTGGCGGGTGCACCGCGTCACGCGCCGCAAGGAGATCGACGCCGAGATGTCCCTCCTCGACCCAAAGCAGCACATCAACATGATGAAGTTGCTGCAGGAGGAATACCTGGATCTGGTGGGGGGCAGCCGGCGCACGGCAGCGGAACTTCGGTCGTGGGCCGTGAATGTGGCGATCGAGGAGATGGCCGATTATGGGTAGTAAGCCGACGCAGCGCGCGCTCGCCCACTGCCGCGCAAAAGGGTGGACCGCCGGCATCGTCGAAAAGTGGAACGTGCACGCCGGGATCCGTCAGGACCTATTCGGCTGCATCGACCTAATCGTGCTCGATGGCCAACCCGGCGCGCTCGGTGTGCAGGTCACGTCTGGCAGCAACGTCGCCGCGCGCATCACGAAGTCGCTTGCGGAGCCTCGCCTGCGGACGTGGCTTCAGAGCGGCTCGAGGTTTTCTATCTGGGGGTATCGGAAGATCCTGGCCACGAAGAATGATGGGTCGAAATCGAAGAGAGCTATCTGGAGTCTTCGCGAAATCGAGTTGACCCTTGCTGACCTTCTCCATCTAGAATGACGGTGCTCGCCAAGACCTCTCTCGGCGAGCACCTAGCAACCCGCTTTCGAGGAGCGCGTCGCATGCCGAAGATGCCAGTCTGCGGCTGGGGTCGCACGGAGAATGCGAAGGGATGGCATATGCCTGAGTCCGGTCACCCTCGATGAACTGCCGGAGGAAGAAAGCGGCCGCAACTGACGAATCGTCGCCCTCTCAGGTAGCGATCGCGTTGCCGGCCCGGACAGTCGCCTAGGAACCGTCCGGCTGCGGCCATGCCAGCTCGCTCTTCGCCGCCTCATCATGCGGCAGGCTCGCGAGAGCCCTACCAGTCGGGGGAAGTAGTTGCGTTCTGGCCGGATCGGGCCCGCTCCATTGCCCACAGCGTGGCTGGCCATGTCACAGCCCTTTGGACTCGCCGCGGATGGGGCAGGGAACGTCTCCGCTGCCAGGCCGATCCGATCAGAACATTTATTGAATGTCGGCCGGCTGCCGGGAACGCATGGACCCAGCAGCCGGCCGATCGGTGGAGAACCGAAGGACTGACGTCCCGCTGAGACGGTAGCCTTCCTTCCGGCCTTGTCAAGCGTTACTGTCACGGCATGAGCACCATTCTCGAAACGATCACAAGCCAGGACCGACTCATCATCCACCGCAAGATCGCCGACTCCATGGGGCTCCTGAGTGCCCCTGAGTGGACCGTTGGGGGAGCTGAGATCGAAGGGAGCCGCCTTCAAGGATCTCCTGTGGTGGGGCACGCTTCCCAGGGCCATGAGCGACCATCTCGGTGCCGACGTTCCTGAATACCCTCGGAACGCTTCGGTGTTGATCATCGCCACACCGTACGTCACGCCAAACGGCTGGGAGATCCTGACCGCGGAATGGTTCCCGAAGTTTTCCCAGATCGACGACGGCGGCTGGCTGCGCGGGAAGATCGTGATCGTGAATCGGGGCGAGGGGCGCGACGTCAGGCGATGACGTCACGGCGTCGCCGCCTCTAGGCTCCGCATCGTCACACGCTTCACGTCCGGCCACGGCCCACGGGTGTCGACGGTGATCTCGGCAGCGGTCTTCACCGCGATGTCGCCGGTCAGCAGTCGCGCCGCCTCGCCGACGCTCCACGGCACCGCGACATCGTCACCGACGGCCGAGCCCCACCAGTGCTCGGCCTTCAGCCGGGGGTAGGTGCCCTTCGGGTGCTCGAAGCAGATGAACTGGTTCGCGCGACGGCCCGCGGCGCACAGGTAGCTCACGCGCAGGGTCGGTCGGTTGCCGAGCTTCCTGGCGGCGTGGTAGCTGTAGTGCACGCTGTTCACGAGCCACCGCTCGACGCCGGTCGCGTCGCCGCACTTGTTGCGAATCACGAGCACGCCGTCGGCTGGCATCTCGTCGTGACTCGGCATCTTCAGCGGCCACTTGTGACCGCACGCCGTGCACATCATCACCGCGCTCGGCATGAAGCTGTGGCACTCCGGGCACTCCTTCACCGGCGCTGATTTGGTTGCGGCTTGCTCGCGTGCGTCCTGCGACAACCGCACGTCGTTGATAGGGCCGTGACGCATGACGTTGCCGCCGAAGTCTAAAACGAGCGCGTCGGTCTTCCCTGGCGCCAGTCGTAGTCCACGGCCAACCATTTGACAGTAGAGCACTGGCGACATCGTTGGGCGCAGCAATGCTATCACATCGGTTTGCGGTGCGTCGAAGCCGGTTGTCAACACAGAACAATTCACCAACGCACGGATCTCACCTGCCTTGTAAGCACGGATGACCTCATCACGCTCGTCAATAGGTGTATGACCGTAGACCTCGCCGCATGTGATACCATGGACCTCACGCAACTCCTTGGCGACAGATCCTGCATGCGAGATCCCGGTGCAGAACAACAGCCACGACCTGCGGTCCTCGGCGCGCTTCACGAGTTCGACACAGGACTTCTCGACCAGTCCGTCTACCATGGCGCGCCGCTCGAGTTCCTCGGCAACGAACTCACGCGCACGGACGTGAACGCCCTTGGTGTCGATCGCCGAAGCGGTGCCGCGACAGTGCACGTCGCTGAGGTAGCCCTGCTCGATCAACGACGTCATGTCGCACTCGTAGGCGGTGCCGTGGAACATGCGATCTTCGCCGACGGTGAGCGAACCGCTGTCGGTGCGGAACGGCGTCGCGGTCATGCCGACGATGCGTAGCTCGGGGTTGGTCTTACGCAGGGCCTCGAACAACGACAGGTACATGCCAGCGCCCTTCTTTGGCACCCTGTGGACCTCATCGACGATGACGATGTCGAACCAGCCGAACTTCTCAGGGTGCCTGTGGACCGACTGCAGTCCGGCGAACAGCACGTGCGAGTCGGTGTCGCGGCGGCGCAGGCCGGCTGAGTAGATGCCGACCGACTTGTCATGCGACTGATCAGGACAGATCTGCAGGTAGGCGCCGTGGTTCTGCGCCACGAGTTCCTTGACGTGGGTCACACACAACACGCGCGCCTCGGGGTTGGCGGCGATGTAAGCGGCTTGGATCAGAGACTTGCCACCGCCTGTTGGCACCACGAGAAGCGGGTTGCCGTCGGCGGCATAGTCCCACTGCTCGAGGGCGGTGACGGCGGCCTGTTGGTAGGGGCGTAGGGTGATTGTCACGATAGACCTCGATCATAGGAGGAGTCGGACCGCTTGAAGGCGTCTGGATCGCGTTCGATGCCCATGGTGTCGGTCACATATTCTGGCTTGGGGGCGGGAGCCGCTGGCTTTGGGGCTTCTGGTGTCGTCATGGTCTGGCCAAGGTTACCGACAGAGATCTTGATTACAATACGACTCAAGGCTAGGGTGCCGAGCCGCATGAAGCCAAAGCTCGAAACCCGCCGCGAGGCCGCGGAGTCCGGTCGCCTGAAGTACCTGTCGACATCGTCATGCAGGCGGTGCGACGGCAGGCTGCGCTACACCCGAACAGGTGCGTGCGTGGCGTGCTCACAGGGCGACTCCAAGCGGCTCCACCGGGAGATCAAAGAACTGCTGGAGGCGGCGCTCGACAACGGTGAGGCGTGACCGTGGCGCCTTCCCAGCGCGGCGGCAAGCGGAACAGCCGATCGAACGTGGTCATCCCGAACGACGAGCAGGGCGGGTGATCTCAATGGCCACCTACGAGACGGAGACGTGGCTTCGCGCCACGAAGACCCACCACTGCCCAGTCTGCGACCGGGACCACTTCTGCACGATGGCGCCCGACAACTCGGCCGCAATGTGTACGAAGATCCCGAGCACGAACGAGCGGGACACGAAGAACGGCCCGGCATGGATCCACATCCTCGACGGCGAGAACCGGGAGCGCCAGGAGCGCGCGCAAGAGCCCAAGAAGAACAGCGTCGACTGGGCTTCCCGCCAGGCCGCCTACCGCTCGAGCGTGACGGAGGAACTCGGTGAGGAGCTTGCCGGCATCCTCGGTGTCGAGGCGTTGGCGCTGCAGGAGATCGGTCTCGGGTGGGACGAGGACCGATCGGCTTGGACCTTCCCGATGCACGCGGCCGATGGTTCGGTGTGCGGCATCACATGGCGGCAGCGTGACGGCAAGAAACAACACTACGGCGGCAGTTCCGTCGGGCTGTATCGGCGGGTCGGCGCGCCGGACGACGGCCCGGTCGCGATCGTGGAAGGGGCGAGCGACACGGCGGCCATCCTGTCCTACGGCGAAGTGGACGTGCTCGGGTTGCCAAGCGCCGGTGCGGCCGTCGACTCGCTGATCCCCTACGTGCGCGGTCGCGCGGTGACGGTGATCGGCGACAACGACGAAGGCGCCGGCAAGCGCAGCGTGGACGCGGTGGTGAAGGCGATCCTGGGGTCGGCGTCCTCGGTGTCCGTGGTCTTCCCGCCGCCCGACATCAAGGACGCTCGGGCGTGGCGGGCTTCGGGCGCTCTTTGGTCAGACATCGCAAAGGTGGAGAAAGTGGTGCCTCCACCGCTGAAGACGAAGATCAAGCCGATCGAGGTAGTCAAAAGGTGGGGGTACGAAGGCAAGATCCAGCGGATGGCGACGGGTTTCCCGACCCTGGACCGGATGCTGCGCGGCGGCTTGCCATTCGGCACGGTGACGGTCTTCAACGGCGCCCCGAACGCGAGCAAGACCATGCTTGTGACGGTCCTATCCGACCGTCTAGCTGAGGGTGGCATCACGATCGGGATGCTCGGTGTAGACGAGAATGACGACGGCATCACAACCAGGCTCGTGCAGCGCCGCGGGTGGACTCGGGAACAGGCGGAGGAGCGTGAGCCCGACGATTTGCGCAAGATGGCCCTCGGGCTCACCGAGGTGAGCGAGCGGCTGTCGATCTACAACGACTCCTGGACCATAGACCGGGTCGCGATCGACCTCGCGGAGGACTGCAGGCGCAACGGCACCAAAGGAGTCCTGGTGATCGACTCACTTCAAACCTGCCGTTGTGAACTCGAGGCCGACATGCGGTCCCCCCGCGAGCAGGTCACGGCCAGGATGCTGGCTGGCAAGGCCGCGGCAATGCAGCTCGGCCAGATGGTCATCTTCACCGGCGAGATCGTGCGCTCCGGATACGACGAGCGCGGTAACAATGTTGCAGACCTGGCGTTAGGGAAGGAGTCTGGCTCGATCGAGTACCAGGGGAAGGTCGTCATCTCGGTCCGCGGCACCGACGACGAGAACGTCATCAAGCTCTACATCTCCAAGAACAAGGTCGGCTTCCAGCACTCCAACCCGCGCACCGAAGGGATCTACCTGCGCCTCGACAAAGCCGGCCAGGGTATGACCGAAGTCGATGCCCCCGCCGATGGGTCCTCGAAAGAAGGTGAGACTGTGTCCTTCAAGAAGTCCGCCGAGCTGGCAAAAAAGTGCGCCAGCGTCGCCGTGGCCCTGCTCGAACACCCCGGCGGCCTCGGCACCCGCGAGATCAGGTCGGTCATCAGGTCGGCCGTCGACAAAGCCGGCCAGTCCACGATCGACGACATCCTGTTCCGACTAGGCATCGTCCGCGTGCCCATGGAAGGCCGCCGCATCGCTCACTTCCTCGATGGCAGCAAGGTCGACGCCGAGACATTCGACGCGATCGAGCTGGGCCGGAGAGCCGCGGTCCTCGCAGTCCGACCCCCGGCTGCTGAGTCTGACACCAAGACCGCGGAATAACGCCCTGGTTCAGGTTCGAGAAGGGCTGAATTCTGTCGTCGAATCAGAGCGATCTGACTCTCGAATCAGAGCTATGTGCCGGGATGTGCCGGGATGTGCCGATCATGTGCCGGTCACACGGTGTGTATGTGTGTGCCGTGCCCCCCCCGTAGGGGGCACAAACGGCACATACACACACACCCCGATTTGACATGCTCGGAGAGGATTCGGCACACACGGATTCGGCACATGCGATTCAGGCTCGGATTTGGGTTGCTGGGAACTGGGAGGATTAAGAAGGGGAGGGGAGTCTCTTGTTCAATGGGTCCCCCGCGCGCGTGTGCTTGGCTTCCCCCGGGGGTAGGGT
>Ga0209702_10004055_pt1 | contig 21998 bp, 27 predicted proteins | sample FRY01_FD_187210 | JGI IMG/M metagenome (GOLD analysis project Ga0209702, IMG submission 187210) | Freshwater microbial communities from Lake Fryxell liftoff mats and glacier meltwater in Antarctica - FRY-01 (SPAdes) (version 2) | ecosystem: Environmental > Aquatic > Freshwater > Ice > Glacier... | reverse complement strand
GAGGGCTCTACCGAGGGCTCTACCGCACAGCAGGCACTCGGCTCTGCGGGGGCAGAACACGATTCGCATCCTGTTCAGGAACTGGGCAAAAAGATTCTTGACGCTGCCGTGCAAGCCGAGTACCAAACAGGTGAAGAAGAGCAGTCCGAGGCCGAAGCCCGCAGGCATGTTGGGATTCGCATAGCCCGCATCATTGGTGGTTTCGTGGTGGTGGGCATTGGCATTGCGGCCCTGCCGCTGCCCGGTCCCGGATGGGTGCTCATAATTCTAGGTTTGTCACTACTTCCCTTTACCTGGGCAGAACGGACCATACGCTTAATTCGCCGCAGCATTCCTGGTATTCCGGAGGACGGAAAGATCTCTACTATTACCTGGGTCGTTATGGGTGGTCTGCTGATTGCCACAACTGCCGTGAGCGTGCTGTTCGGAGCTGAAATTACCAACTGGATTGTTGGCTTCTGGGATAAATAACTCTCAGAGAGAAGTAGTTTTCAGCTATGCCTGTATTTCCTCCTGCACAAAAATTCATCCTGTCGGGTAATCATCAGCCCCAAGGGACCTTGCAAGGGCAGATCGAATTGTCAGTACATCAACTCCCCGCCGCGCCGTCCTTGCGTTCTCAGGTGTCACAAACACCGGCCTCGCTTGCGCCAGTACCCGCTGTAGTGCTCTGTCATGGCTTCCCCGACCTAGGCTACTCCTGGCGACACCAACTCGAACCTATTGCGCAAGCAGGATTTCGAGCTATTGCCCCAGATCAGCGCGGTTACGGCAGCTCCTCGTCGCCAGAGGATGTCGAGGCATTCGGTTTAGGGCAACTCTGCGGAGACTTAGTAGAACTCCTCGACGCCCTCGAGATAGAGACTGCGGTGTTTGTAGGTCACGACTGGGGCGGCTTTCTAGCTTGGGGAATGCCCCTTCTGTTTCCCGAGCGCTGTGCCGGGGTAATCGGAGTCTGCACTCCCTACACCCCGTTCCCAACTACTGAGTTTCTCAAGATGATGTTCGGCGAAGACCCCGAACAGATGTACATGTTGTGGTTTCAAACACCAGGCGTTGCCGAGGCAATCCTTGACCCGAGGGCAAGGCTGCTTTTTGAGAAACTTTCGGTGCAGGGGGTCGATCCGCAAATTCTTGCTGAATCGGGACTGGCCCGAGAGAGCGGGTTCAACTTCAACCCATTCATTGACCTTGAGAGTCTGCCCACCGTTGCTCCTTCAGTTCTCTCCGCACAAGACCTTGAGTTCTACGCAACGACCTTTGACCGGACTGGCTTTCGGGGACCACTGAATTGGTACAGAAACATTGATGCGAACGGCTCCGGGTATCCGGCTGTAGGAACTCAGGCTCTAGAACTTCCGACACTGATGATTTGCGCCGAGTGGGACCCTGCATTGCCCCCGGCACTGGCAGCGGGAATGCCAGCACTTTGCTCAGATCTAGAGATGCATACGGTGGCCAAAGCAGGCCACTGGGTGCATGAGGAGTTTCCCGATCAGGTCAATGACCTGATTATTGATTGGCTCACACGCAGATTCGGTTCCTCAGGCTGCTGAGTAGCAGAACGGCGCGGTCACCGCGTCATGTCGAGCAGTGACTTCTTATCCAACCGCTCGTTCTAACAAAGCCCGTAACTCTTCTGTGCGGCCCGGCCAAGTAAATCCGCTACGAACAAACTCCGCTGCAGCAACTCCCATGCGCGTAGTAGCAACGGGTTCACTCAGGAAGCCGACTAACGCCGCGGTGATCTGCTCAAGGTCGCTGCCATCCACAAGCAGTCCGGTCTTGTTTACTTCTAGCGCATCGGGCACACCTCCGATGTTGCCAGCCAGCACGGGCCGGCCAACCGCTTGGGCTTGTATAAAGACAATTCCAAAAGCCTCAACCTCTAGGCCACCCTTTCGCTCTCGGCAAGGCATGGCAAACACTTGGCCAACTGCATAGTGCTGAGGCAGTTCCTCTTCGGATACAGGCCCCGTAAAAACCACATACTGAGCCACGCCTTGCGCCGAAGCGAGCTTTCGCAGTGCGGGCTCATAGGGGCCTGCACCCACAATCATCAGGCGAGTCTCGGCCACCCGCTTCCGGACTGCACACATCGCCATGATCAGGCGGTCCTGGCCCTTGCGCTCAACTAGCCGAGACACGCAGACCACCACGGGCGCATCGCCCAATCCGTATCGCTCGCGAATCTGCGTTGGGTCGACTCCTTGATGAAAAACATCGGGGTCAACAGCAGGCGCCAACAACGCGTACTCAGGTCCCTGACCAAAAGCTGGGCGTAATGCGTCATCGCAAAAGTTTGAAACAAAAGTAATTGCCGATGCTGACTTTCCAATTCTGCGGAGCAAGTAAGCACCACCCGGGAAGCGAACAGCAGAGACCTCTAGGCCATGGGTGAACGCAACGTACGGGCAACCTGTTTTTTCTCTAATCCGCTGGCCCATCAGCCCGAGAGGAAACGCTGCCCCAAAGAGCACTACCTGAGCTTTGGTCTGTTCAACCAACTCAATAGTGCGGCGAAGCACGCGCGGAGTTGGCAGCAGGACCGAGGAGCGGTCCCTAATAACGCGAAAGGGAGCTGCCTCATCCCATGAATCCTCGCCAGCAAATGATGAGGCATACACCGTGACCTCATCCCCAGAACCAGCTAGTCCTCGACAAAGCTGGTCCACATAATTCTGAATCCCACCGAGTCTCGGAGGAAGGTCATTCGTAACAACAAGGACTCGCATCTAAATGTCAGCCGCCTCAATGTGAGCCAAGCCAAGTTCTGGTTCACCCACCAGACACCGGTCTGCAAACTGCAAGTGACTTGGCGTGAACTGCCGCATCAGATCGCTGCACACTGGAGCAGCGCCTGAGCGCGAGGCTGCATCGCTGTGTCGACCAAGTTCAATGACTTCTGCTAGCAAACTCCGGGAGTCGTCATCAAGTAGAGACAGGTCATCAGACACCAGCACCATCCCGCCGCTCGCACCCACAGCAAGTGCCCAGGCTCGAACCTGCTCGGGAGTGAGTTCTGTGTCTGATGTGCGCAGCATGACGCAGTCTGGATCGTTGAGCCATAGGCGACGATGTTGGTGGGCACGAGTCAGCGTGTTACGCCAGGCATTCTTCGTAGATGGGATGGTCTGCTCGTATCCAACGTAGGGCCACAGCTCAGGTTTCGGGGCCCAGAACGGTGCAACATCCGAGCCGATTCGCATGCCATCCACCACGCCGATGCATGCGCCGAGTGGAGCACCACAGCCCAGAATAAAAGTGTCCTCGCCGGCGCCGCGTCGGATCGCGTCAAATCCTGCACGCACTCGCTGCGCAGGGGTCATACTTCGGTCGGCCCAGATGCCGTCAAATCCTGGCGAATAGGTGAAGTCCAACTTCAGGTAAGTAAAGCCAAGGCGGACCAACTCGCGAGCAAGTGATTCAAGGTGGTCAAGAACCTCTGGGTTTGTCACGTCGAGAGTGTGCACAAAGCCGCCCCAGTGGGGGCCAAACATGCCTATCAGTGGCTCACCAGATGGGTCTTTAGCAATCCAATCAGGGTGCTCGGCTGCAAGCCTTGAGTTGAGTGCAACCCCAAAGGGGGCAATCCACAAACCAGGTCTAAACCCGGCAGCCGAAATCGACTCCGCAACCCCAGCTAAACCAGAAGGGAACTTCTCATTAGTGATGAGCCAGTCACCAATCTCGGACTGAAAGCCATCATCGAGCTGCACCACGTCAAAGGGCCAATCAGCCCCAAACGCGAGGTTCTTGTGAAGGTCAGCTTCAGTGACTTGATCGAAGTAGTGATACCAAGAGCACCACCCCACCTGAAACTCTGCCTGCGTTCGAGCCTGCGAGCTATGCCCAACATCTGCTGCCCACGCATCAAGTCCAGTAGTCGCGTCACTCACGGGGCGAATAACCACAGCGTGCAGAGCTCGTGTCTCGTGCGGCGCTAGTTCCGCCGATCCCAGAAACGCCTCAATCGCTACCTCATACCCAGACTCGACTTTATCAACCCGAATTGTGCCGTCATGCAGATGCCCGCCCAAGAACCCGACAAGTACTGCACCATGACCATCACTGAGAACAGTCACCATTTCTGATCGGAGTTGCCCAGGACGAGTGCGTCTTTGATCAGCGTGTTGGGTCATCGTGACCATCTCGATAGTGCACACGGTGGAAGGGTCAACATCTACCCCTGGCGTGGCTACGTTGCTCTGACTCCATGATTGGTAGCCATGTCGAAACATAGCGAGCTTGCCAACAATCTGGGTTAGTAAATAGACCTCGGAGATTGACCGAACCTCTACTGCGAAGTCGCTTTGGTTGGTCACAGACCAGACAAAGCCGTGTTCGCTTTGTTCGAGAGAAACTTCGAGACGCGCACCTTCCGCCGCGGAAATAACCTGGTGATGCTTTGTCAACTGCATGTTTGGACGTTAGCGCCCAGCAGGCTCATAAGTCTGCGCCGAAAAGTCAGGCAAGGTTCAGCCAGCTAGGCGAAACAACTCGGGCGCAACAGGGCAGTCAGTTGCGCCGAGGCTGTCAGCCACGCTGCTCACACCGCCCACACCTGCGCAGCGACTCACAAGCTCATGGCGCAACACTTCTGCGGTAGCAGTCAGCGGATCAACAGAACCTGACCAGCGGTTAAGCAGTGCATTAAACATGCTCGCCGGCATCAAGCGTCCTACGCCGGCCATGGCCCACACCTCTACTCCCACATGCTGCGCCACCGATGCGGCGGCGAGTGAGCCAGCAGGGGCTAGCAACGAGTCGGGGCCAACCCCAAAGCAGTCAAGTACGACTAGATCAGCTGCAGCTACTGCTGCGCCCACATTGCGAGCCGAAACAGCCGTTGCATCAACGTCAATCCGCTCAAGTTGCCGCACTGCCTCATCGGCCTCACCATCTACATCTACAAGAAGTACCTCAAGGTCACCTCTGCGGCGCAACGCCCCCACCGTTTGTTCAGGCCAACCAACTATGACTACCGACGCATCAGTTGGCAGTGCCGCTGCTAGCAATTTTGCCGTTGGATCAGACTCAATCTCTGAAACTGCAGCACGCGCTTCTTGCATGGGATCAGAAGCACATAACACGCGAGCACATAACCACCACAGCGGAGTGCAGGTCAGGTGTCGATCAATGATTCTTCGGCAGGCAGCCACCATGCCTGCTGGATCATCTCTAAATGCAGACAGCGCTAACGCTGATTCCTGCACCAGCAGATCAGCTGGCGCGCCCTGAGAACGGGCAACAAATCGGAGGCGCTCAATTGGGTGCACAAGTGCCAGTGTAGGGTCGGTTCTGCTTGGGATGGCATGCAGACACGGTGGGATTCACGCCCCACTGCGAGCTAGCGAGCGCCCCGTGAGTCTCTGGCGGCTGCCCCGCAGAAGGCCAGAGTCTGCAGTTTCTACTCACCGTATGGTCTCAGATCTCATAACTGCGCCTAACCCGCGCTACCTTTCAAGATCGTGACAACGGCTCCCTCTGACCTCATCCTTCATCCACATGGCGGCGAGCCGCTCAGCATGGCCGATCAGGTGACTATGTTTCATCTGGTGTTGGTCGTGCTAGACCCGTTTACCATTGAGAGTTCGGCGATACTCGAGACCGCTGGCCGCATCCTTGAGGAGTTCGCTGGAGCAGACTGCCGCACAGGCTGGTTAGTGACCGCAAATGAGTCTGATACCAGCACGTTTCTTGGCCCCTGGGAGAAAAAGTTGCTCACCTTCTGCGATCCTGACCGCACTGCAACCGTCGCACTCGGGATCAAAAGTTTGCCCGCCCTAGTTCACATCGGCGGCGATCTGACCATCATTGGCATGACCGAAGGTTGGGAGCCCTCCGATTGGAGAGTTATCACTACCAACTTAGGCAAGATGATGTCCTGGAGTAAGCCAACGTTTCCAAAGTCGGGCGATCCTGCACCATTTGACGGCTCCCCCGCAGGTGGACGAGACCCAGCACCTGTTTCATCAGAAGCCTCAAGCTGAGCTGTGACGCAATGTTGTTAGCAATATTGGGCCAGCGGGCTAGCGGGCTATCGGGCCGTCCATCCGCCATCCACTGACAGAATCTGACCAGTGATATAACTCGAGGCTTGGCTTGCCAAGAACAGCAAAGCTCCGTCGAGTTCCTGTGGTCGTCCTGCTCGGCCCATCGGCGTATGACGCTCAACAAATTGCGCACCGTTTGGGTCATCAAACATCTCAGCTTGAGTCATCTCTGAAGGGAACCATCCTGGGGCAATCGCGTTGACTCGAACCCCTTTGCGACCCCACTCGCAGCCGAGTTGACGAGTCATGTTGACTAGCGCACCCTTCGAGGAGCAATAGCTCACATCTTTCATGGGTGAGGCCGCAACAAGTCCCAGAATCGATGCCATGTTGATGATGCTGCCCGCGCCAGCGCTCAACATATGTGCAGCGGCAAGTTGGCTCAGGTGAAAGGGTGCAACAAGATTGATCTCTAGAACCCGAGAGAACTGCTCCAGAGTCTCTTCTTGGGCATCAACGGGCTTACTCAAGCCAGCGTTATTAACCAACACGCCGATGGTCCCCGAGAGCTCAACAGCAGTGCTGATCAGCCGCTCACGGTCAACCTCTTTAGACAAGTCGGCACCGCAAGCTAGAACCCGATCCCCAAGTTCATTTGCCAAAGCGTCAAGGCGATCAGTTCGACGAGCACTCAGCACAACAGTTGCACCCGCTGCATGCAACACCTTGGCTGAGCGCATCCCAAGGCCAGATGAGGCTCCAGTAACAACAGCTGTGACACCGTCAAGTCGGAATAAATCGGCAACTTCTACAGGTGTTTCAGATCCGGACATACTCCGAACCGTATCCAGTTCCCGACTACTTCACCACCACAACCCGGGTGCCAATTTGTGCCCAGTCGTATAAAAGGTAGGCGTTCCAGTTGGACTGACGCACGCAACCATGGGATCGGTAGCTACCGAGTTCGTCTTCGCTTTGCAGCGGCTGGCCGCTCCGATTTACCGGAATTGAATGGAAGCCAATTGCTGCGCCGCTTCCCTGAGCAAAGCGAACCATCCATTGCATGCTGGCCCCGCCACCAATTGAGGTGGTGTAGCGACTCTTTGAGAACACGCTATACGTGCCCTCACCAGGTGTCTTGTACCTGCCAGAAACCGGATAGGTGTGCACCACGGCGCCGTCTTCCTCAACCCACCAGACCCGCTGCTGTTCCATTGAGTACACGACTCTTCTACCCCAGCCAGAATTAAACGGCAATCCCCGCATATCTGGACCTGGTGCAGTCGCAGGCACCTCGGCTGCTGGGGCCTCTGGTGCTGGCGGGAGTTCTTGAGCACCAATAGCTGTTGCAGTAAAGAATGACAGCGTGGCAGCAAGAGCTAGAAAAACAACTGCTCGCAGGGCAGACTTAATTTTGTTCATAGCTACACCTCTCTGTGTTCGCAGTGTAGAGCGTTGCTGGAACTCACGTAGGTGCCAGATGGCTCGCACTAGATTATCAAGACTTAACGAGTCGTTTAATGGCCTCTGTTGCCTCCTGTAGTTTCTCGTCGGCATCAGCGCCACGATGACTGATGGCGTCGGCTACACAATGGCGAAGGTGATCTTCCAAGAGTGCCAAGGCAACACCCTGAAGGGCTCGGGTTGCGGCAGAAATCTGCGTCAACACATCAATGCAATAGGTGTCATCCTCGACCATCCGCTCTATCCCGCGGACTTGGCCTTCAACCCTACGTAGCCGTTTAAGATACGCATCTTTGTTCTCGTTGTATCCGTGCATACATCAAGAATAGCAACGGATTGAGAATACCCTCATGGGGTATATTGACTGGCCTCAAAATCGTTATAAATACTGGAATTTTAGCGGCGGTATTTATTTCTAGTCCACGTCTCAAACGCGAATTTTTGGGATTGCTTTCCAATCACTTGGCGGATTTGCAACACCCGGGACTGCCACTTGTCTGAACACGCAGCGAAAGACAGTAGAGGTTCCATTCAAGTTACACAGCTACCAAGAACTAGCCCAGATTCTGGAGTACAGCGTTAAGCATCTTCGCCAGCCCAACGCTGAAGGCCGCAGCGGCTCAGGAAACGTTTGTTGATTGCGAACCCGAGTCGTGGAACACCCCGGCCGGACTGACGCTGGCAGAGTTTGCAATCACGTGGTTCACGAAAGAGTCTCCTCCATTTGCTGTAAAAACCTGCGACGTTATCCAAGACGTTCCGGCGGTTTATGGAAACAGCAAGTAGGTTCGGCTATCAAGGACTTACAAGCTCAGGGGCCGCACAGTCCTAAACACAACAGGTTGAAGCGCTTCACACCACCAAGGTGACACGCGCTTCAACGTTTTTGTGTGGTGACGCCCTCTGCTGTAGCAGTGCCGACTACACCCTTAAGAAGTTCTCTTGTTGAACTGGCGGCATTACGTCACGCTCTCGATTCAACAGATGCGCTATCTCGGACCTCTAGTTTTCAGCAGCTGACCGCTACGAGGTCGACCGCCACCTCGCTCATGTACTCCAACGTCTCGGTATTTTCGGCACCGTTGACCAGGTCTGTAACCTTGTGCTCTCGCAGACTGACTGCAACCTAGACGCGCCGTCCTTCAAGACATCCTCAACTCCGCTCTAAAGCATCGACTAATACACAGGGAGAATGCCGTTGAGCCCACACGCAGTTCTAGAGCTCGGGCAGTTCCTGTAGCGGAAACCCGTCAGAGCGAAGAGCGTGAGTTCTCACCCAAGTATGCAACGCAATCCCCGATGCGACTCCAGCGTTTATTGATCTTGTAGAGCCAAACATTCGGATGGAACAAACCTGCGAACAGGCTGCCTTCGCTGCTTCAGATAAACCCGGTCCTTCTTGGCCAAAGATCAACACGCATGCTTTTGGCAGCCCAACAGTCTCGAGCGGAACCGAGCCATCAAGATTATCTATCCCGACTACTTCGAGTTGCTCCACCGCCGCCCACTGCAACAGGTCCTGAATGCTCGAGTGGTAGTAAACATGCTGATAGCGATCAGTCATCATGGCGCCGCGTCGGTTCCATCTTCGCCGCCCAACGATATGCACCCCTGCCGCGCCGAACGCGTTGGCATTTCGCACCACCGTGCCGATATTAAAGTCGTGTTCCCAGTTCTCTACTGCTAGATGCACGCTAAAGCGGCGACCATCAAGATCATCCCGAATAGCCTGCACAGCCCAATACCGGTAGCGGTCGATCACATTTCTGCGATCACCCTGTGCAAGCAATTCGGGGTCGAACTGCTCGCCGATTGGCCAGGGAAGCTCGTGGGGTCCGACCCCTACGAGATCACCCTGAGCAGCCCCATCCTCGGGCTGACTTTGTTGCTCTTGGCCGGTCTCGCCGGGGCCCGCGTTGTCTGTCACTTCCCGGCACCGTACCGTTTACACATGACTCGCGCTGATTCCGACCCTTTGACCCCCGATGATCCGGCTGCAAAAATTGTGCTTCTCGTTGCTCACGGCAGCCGAAACCCACTTGCAGCGACAGAGCACGCTCAGCTCTGTGAGAAGGTTCAAGCTCAGGCAAACGCCGCGCAGCCCGATGATAAAACTAGGCTGCGCTCACACCAGATTCAGGTGCGCCCCGCTTACCTTGAGCTAGCCGAACCATCGATAGCAGAGGCCATCGATACAGCCGTTGCAGAGGGCGCACTGCAGGTCAGGCTGCTGCCTCACTTCTTGAACTCGGGCAACCACGTCATGCGCGATCTGCCAGAGGCAGTAGCTGAGGCAGAAAAAAAACACCCGGAGGTAAGCATCGAACTTGCCGAGCATCTTGGTGCAGATGCCGGACTCGTATCGTTGCTCACCACCCGGGTGCTAGCGGACTAACGCTTAGATACCAATGCGTTGCGCAAGCAACTCTCGGTGATAAGTCGGGTCGCCGAAGAGCAGCTCAGAGCTTTTTGCCCGCTTGAAATACAGGTGGGCTGGGTGTTCCCAAGTAAAGCCGATACCACCATGAATCTGGATGTTCTCGGCTGCAGCATGGAAGTAGGCCTCTGAGCAATACGCCTTCGCTAGCGAGGCCACTGACGGCAGTTCCTCATTGAGTTCCGAAGCACACCAGCCTGCGTAGTAGGCAGCAGATTTTGCCGACTCAACCTCGAGCAACATATCTGCACACTTGTGCTTGATTGCCTGAAACGATCCGATTGGACGACCAAACTGCACACGATCTTTGGCATACTGCACGGCCATCTCGAGTACTTCTTGGCCACCTCCAACCTGCTCTGCAGCAAGCGCAACTACGGCTAGGTCCAGCACCGTCGACAAGGTGTCCCAGCCAGCACCATCAGTGCCAATCAAGGTGGCAGGCACCGCCACATACTCCAAGCGGGCTTGTTTACGAGTCTGATCCATTGTCGACAATGCAGTGCGAGTCAATCCCGCTGCATCACCGTCTACTGCAAACAAGCTCACGCCCGCATCAGTGCGTGCGGCAGTAATAATCAGGTTGGCGATGTGACCATCAAGGACATATAACTTAGTTCCGTCGATAGTCCAAGAGTCTCCCGACTTGGTAGCAGTTGCCGTAACTGCTGACTCGTCCCATCGGCCGTTTGGCTCTGTATAGGCCAAGGTTGCGATTGTCTCGCCTGATGCAATGCCTGGCAGGTACGCAGCCTTGGCAACTTCATCACCACAGTGCAACAGCGTCTGGCCGCCGAGCACCACAGTTGAAAAGTACGGAGCGCAGATCAAACGGCGACCCATTTCTTCAAGAACCACGATGAGTTCAACAAAGCTGTAACCAGACCCACCGAACTCTTCAGGAATCACAAGCCCCTGCAGGCCCATTTGCTCTGCCATCTGAGTCCACACGGCGGTGTCGTAACCGGCCTCGGTGTCCATCAGTTCGCGAACTGCTGCTTCATCTGACTTTGCATTGAGGAAGTCTTTGACCACCTTACGTAGTGCTTCTTGGTCCTCGCTAAATGCGAAATTCACGTTTGTCTCCTGTGATTAGTCAGTCCGTACCTGTCAGTGCGTACCTGTCAGTGTTTACACGGCAAATCCCCTACCGCCACATCGCTATGTGTACTCCGGTGTACACACACTTGCGGTAAGCTAGCTAGGTGGAGCAACTAGGGGTAAGAGAACTTCGACGTGAGGTCGCTGCAGCAATTCGGCGCGCAGGTGCCGGCGAACGCATCCTCATCACTGTTGATGGCAGCCCAGTCGCGCAACTTGGCCCCCTTGAGCCCACAGATTCAGAACTCACTCTTGCCGATTTAGCAGCTAGAGGTCACTTGGTACTTGCAAGAAGGTCTGATCGCCCCACACCGGAGTTCTCTATGCCGCTCTGGGCAGGGACGCGCCTTGACCAACTGCTACGAGAGGTGCGCGGGAGATGACGCTCTTCTTAGACACAACCGCGCTGCTTGCTCGCTACCTTGAGGGGCCCGCGCGAGAAACCGCCCTAGCCGCAATGAGCGCCGACCTCGACTGGTGCGCCAGTGCACTTGCATTATCCGAGGCGCTCATGCTGGTCGACCGGCTAGGAGACGACCCGCAACGAACTGATGCGCTACGCCGAGCAATGCGAGACGACTGGGAACGCATTCACATCGTTCCCGTCGACCAACGTTGTTTAGATCGCGCCGCCGAACTTGGGCGAACCCAACCCGTTCGCACAGTGGACGCCATCCACTTGGCCGCTGCTGATCGATTACCGCAACCTCTGACCTATCTCACTTTTGACCCCGGTCAAATCCCCGTTGCACTCGCATTGGGCTTTGAAGTGAGTAGCACCCACTCCGCTGGTGGGCACAGCGCCGGCTCAGCCGCCACGTGAGCTGACACCAGAGTCGACACCGCAGCCGACGGCACAGCCGCATCAAGCGCGAGACTGTTGCCATGACCGAAGCACCAAGCACTCTTCATCACGCAGACACAGACCTCGAGGTGCATAAGCTTGTTGTGGGACCAATGGATAACAACGTCTTTGTTCTGCGTTGCAAGCACACTGGCGATGCAGTGCTGATCGACGCAGCAAATGAGCATGAGCAACTCTTAGAACTAGCGCAGCGCCTTGGCGTGCGGCGAGTACTCGAGACCCATGGCCACTGGGATCACATCCAAGCAGTGCCGCAGATGCGTGACGCCGGCTACTCGGTAGGCGTGACCTTGGCTGATGCAGCCATGTTGGACAGCTACGACGAAATTATTGATGACGATGCGGTAATTGATGTCGGGCAACTTCGCCTTCGCACAATTTTTACCCCGGGTCACACACCCGGCTCTCTCTGCTTTCGAGTGGAAGGCAAGCCTCTACTCTTTAGCGGCGACACGCTCTTTCCTGGCGGGCCCGGCAATACAACATTCGAGGGAGGCGACTTTGCCGCCATCATCTCCTCGCTTGACCGCAGGCTTTTTGCAACGCTTCACGCCGAGACTCTTATTTTGCCCGGCCACGGAAGAGACACCACAATCGGCGCCGAGTCCCCGCATCTACAACAGTGGGTTGACCGAGGCTGGTAGGCACTCCGTAATCTGGACGCAGCAGAGCACAAATATTCCTGCCCCTATTTCCCCTACACGCGTAGGAGAAATAGACTGTGTTCATGAGTGCTCAGCCTTCTCTCCTGTTTGAGCTCACTAACTCACATGTTTCACCAACTGCTGAGCCCTCAGCAGAACTCCTTAAGGACCTGCCGTTTACAGTTAACCGAAGCGAAGTGAGAGCTGACAGGGACGAGATCGCTGTTCTGATGAATACCCACTCTCAGCGCCTGCTGACTTACTTGACTCCCGACTACGTACACATCATAAATGACAGCAAGATTGTTGGTTCTGGTGGTTCCGAATTAGCAAAGAATCTCGAGGCTGAAGGGTTTGAGACATGGCACTAGAACAACCCAAGTTGCAGAATCACCCAAGCGATGACTTTGACGTTCTGCAGATCAAACGCGACTTCCCAATCTTGGCTCGCAGGGTGCACGACAAGCCGCTGGTTTTCTTGGATTCAGCAGCATCTTCACAGAAGCCGCGTGCGGTGTTGCAGGCCATGGACTGTTACTACGAAACCATCAATGCAAACGTGCATCGCGCTGCCTACACACTTGCCGAGGAAGCAACGAACGCAATGGAGGCCGCCCGTTCGAAGGTGGCAGCCTTTATCGGCGCTACCGATGCCAACGAGATCGTGTTTACTAAGAACGCCACCGAAGCAATCAACCTGATTGCGCGTTCTTGGGGTGCTGCAAATCTTGCACCAGGTGATGCCATCCTGCTCACCCACTTAGAACACCATGCAAATATTGTTCCTTGGCAACAACTTGCTGCAGAGCGTCAACTCGAGATCCGCTGGATTCCACTGACCCAAGATTGCCAACTTGACCTCAGCAACTTGGATGCTCTGCTTGAAGGAGTCAAAATTGTTGCACTGACCTCGATGTCAAATGTGGTGGGAACCATCACCCCTGTTCGAGCAATCGCAGATGCTGCACACGCTGTGGGGGCATTAGTGGCTGTAGATGCATGCCAGTCGGTGCCGCATCTTCCGACTGATGTAGGCCAACTCGGCGCTGATTTTCTTACGTTCTCTGGCCACAAGATGCTGGGCCCCACGGGGATTGGCGTACTTTGGGCGCGAAAGGAACTTCTTGAGGCAATGCCGCCATTTCTTGGCGGCGGCGGGATGATTGTAGATGTGCGCCTTGATGGCTTTCTTGCGGCGGAAGCCCCCCACAAGTTCGAAGCCGGCACGCCACCAATCGCAGAAATCATCGGTCTCGGTGCAGCAATCGATTACCTGAATTGCCTTGGAATGGATGCAGTTCGCAAACATGAAATCGCATTGACTGCATTTGCGCTTCGACACCTGTCAGACCGGTTCGGCGACCGAATCTCTTTGTATGGACCACAGGATGCCGAATTACGCGGCGGTGTGATGAGCTTTGCCTTCGACCAAATTCACCCTCATGATCTTTCACAAGTGCTCGATCAGCACGGGGTTTGCATTCGACCTGGCCACCATTGTGCAAAGCCCTTGATGCGTTTACTCGGAGTAGGTGCAACAGCGCGGGCCAGTTGGTACCTGTACAACAATGAGGCCGATATCACTTCACTGGGAGACGCCCTTGAAGACGCAGGCAAGTTCTTTACGTTCTAGTCGATACTCTTTCTGAACATCGTTCTCTTTCTCTTTCAATACCGTTAGCTTTAGTCTTACTCAACCGCAATCCACTACACGGAGATCACCCAATGTCGGGCCTTGAAGACCTCTACAGAGAGATTATTCTTGATCACTATCGAAGCCCGCGTAATCGGGGCGAACTCGACTCACCACCTGCGGTGCGCGTTGAGGGGTTTAATCCACTGTGCGGAGACGAGATCGTGGTCTATGTCGATGTCGATGATGCAACCAAGGGCGATGCTGCACTTGTCACTGACATTCGCATCGGCGGGCAAGGCTGCTCAATCTCTCAGTCCTCGGCCTCGATGATGTCTGCTGCAGTCAAGGGCCACAGCATTGGAGAGATCCGTGACCTGACCAAGTCTTTCAAGTCCATGATGTCAATCCATGAAGAGGGTCTCGAAGCCGATGGTGAGACTGACGCTGCCGAAGAGCTAGACGCTGCCGAACTTGAGCTTGGTGACCTTGAGGCGCTGCGCGGAGTAGTCAAGTTCCCGGTCCGCATCAAGTGCGCCACTTTGGGCTGGAACACCCTGCAGCAAGGCTTAGACGAAGCCATAAGTTCCTAACCCCTTTTACAACCTGTTTTGTCCTGCGACAGACCCCCTATAGGGGGTCTGTCGCAGGACAAAACAGGTTGTAATTTTTGGGATGAAGCCTTCGACAGGCCAGATCAGCTCAGAATCTCTTCGCCCGCCCAACTCCGTCAGGCACAAGGATTTTTCGCTCATAGAGGTTTGCAGCTCTGAGCTGGCTGTTCAGCAAAAATGCGGGGCCACGCAGGAGCAGCTCGTCGCTGGGGTTGATTGGGCAGCGAAATTCGGAGTGGTCTCACAAGGTGCTCGTCTGGTCAAGATTCGAGCCATATCCACATTGGTTGTCATAGCAATGAGTAAAGCGTCCGAACATTCCTCAACCCCAACGCCTTTGGATGCAACTTGAACTTGAGAAAGTCCCCGGCGAAATCGCCTTGTATCGGCACTCGGGAGAGGTCCTCTTTGATGATGCCTATCTCTGGCATTCGGCTGGGCGAGGAACAGACGCCAACACCAAGCGACGACATATTCGCGGCACCTTTCATCGCAGAACAGAGCAGAGCAGTATGACCATATTGACGGATTCGCCTACAACGCAGCTCGCTAGCTCAGTCCAATTCAGCCAACGTGTCTGCAAGGCCGGTATAGGTTGAATCCTCGGCAAGAATTCGTTCTAAGTCTTTGCGCGCCAACGAGCGTTTTCCTTCGCACTCATAACACCTAGCCCGCTCTAACCATGCGCGATGGCGAATCACGGGGTTGCGCTGTTTGGTTTTCAATGCCTCTTTAAACGTGACCCGCGCTGCGTCGTAGTAACCAAGTTCTCGCATCGCCACACCACGAAACACGCAGAGCAACGCAGTCAGGTCATCCTGATTCGTGACCTGATCAGTAAGTTCCACTACCTCGGACCAGCGACCGAGCTCTGCGTAGAGCTCTGCTAGAGAGATTGCGCTTGCCGCCGTTGGTTCAAGCTGCTCTACAACATCAACGGCCTCTACTTGACGGCTCATGAGCTGCAGTAGTTCTGCGAGCGCTAAGCCAACAGTGTTACGGCTCAACGGCATTGGAGCGCTCACCCCCGGTGCCAATACCAGAGTAAAAACTAGGGACACATACTTTTGTATGAACGGGTCTATGGCGGGCTCTTGGCCCGAGGACCAGACCAATAGAAGCATGTCGGTAGCCGACTGAGTCTGGCTTGCTTGCATTCGCAAATACCCCGCAAGGCTTGCTGCTGCGAGGGTGACCGTTGGTTGTTGCCGTGCAATCTGCTCGATTTGCGCCACGTCGCCAGCTGTCATTGCTGCGTACAAGGCCTTTTCTGGCTTTGGAGCAAACCACCCTGGCTTTTTCCGGTGCGATGCGGGCTGAGTCGGGGCTGCAGCCGCAGCTCGAGGTGTAGCTGTGCGAACTGAGGCTTGGGTGCTGCCGTCTAGTCGTTGAACATGAGATATTCCCGTTCCCGGCGCAGAGACGGTTCGCTGCAAAGTGCCATCAGCGCGCTGCGTGACTCGAAACCCCTTAACGCCAGCAGAAACTCCTAACCCACTACGAGACATGTTCAGCCGGACCCCCGGCATCAGCTGAATCGATTTCCTCATACGAAAACCCATACTCGTTCCTCTCTTAGGCGCTTAGTCCTGGTGGTGCCTCTCTCCAGCACGCGATGGTATGAACATCAATTTAAACAGCTAGCTCTGACATTCTGCTTGCCAGTTGAATGTCAAGCTGCGTCAGGCCTCCCGCATCGTGAGTTGTCAGGTCGACTACAACTGTGGAGTAAATATTTGACCATTCCGGATGATGGTCCAACTTCTCTGCCACGGTTGCGCTCGCAGCCATAAACCCAAAGGCAGAACTGAAGTCAGAGAAATGAAACTCTCTATGAAGCTTGCCCTGCAGGATCTGCCATCCATCGAGCTGTTGTAGTGCTTCAGCGAGTTCAGCTTCAGTCAGAAGTTCTTGTCTTGCCATTCAGCCAGCCTAGGTCGGTGCGACAGTCGCACATGGTGTCGAACTAAAGAAGCCGGTCAGAGAAGAACAGGTCATCAACTACCAGCAGAGTTGCGGCAGCGAGTAGGGGGTTCGCTTCCTTCTCAACCCAGCCTGCATAAGCGGTCTCTTCTAGACGAGTCGCAATCTCGAGTCCATCAGACTCAAGAATCTGGACGTTTGCAAAGATGAGAGCGACATCTAGGTGCAGCTCTTTTACCGATTGGCAGCAGGGCATAATTGCCAGCAAGCCTGCGCACCAGCAGAGCAATCTGCCCAGTTTCGTTAGGCTTTCTCTCTCCGCCAGAGAATCAGTCGCTCAGCAACGAGGAATGGCACCCCGCTACCTTGGCCTGGGCGGAGCACTCGACCAGGCCCCGATTGTGGCACCCGACGCTATCTGTTACGGCGATTGAAGAACCCCTTGATTTTTCCAAGTCCCCTAGGACCAGCCGCCTTTGTTTTGATTTCTGCATCGACCTCGGCACGTGTTGAATCAACGACCGCGTTGATGATGTCCTCGGCCTCATCAAGTAGCGCTGCGATTGTTGGATCCTCTCCCAGCCCATCGGGTTCAGTGGGCGGAGGAGGCGTCACCAAAGTCCCGTGAGCCCAGTTCACATCGGCCAATCTAGGTTTATAGGCCGAACAGTTTTGGGGGCAGCGCCAAGGAGCCTCTGGTGCAAGATCTAGCTCACACTTTCGAACCGTATCCCCGTTTGGATAGGCCCGGCTTTCAAAGAACTTGCATCCCTCACGCATCGGCATAGCGCTAGTTTGCCAGACCATGCGTTATAGGGGATTTACCTACCCTCATGACCCAACCTAAATCTCAGTCAAATGAGTTGACCTACCGATACTCACAACATGATGACTGCGCAGACCGACCTTAGAACAGTTGCGGCGCGGGCCACTCTTGACGCTGAAGGCCATGTAATTACGGCTACTCAGTCCTTCGCCGCAATGTTTAATTCAGATGTTGACTCGCTGCTCGGGACTCACGTAATTGGACTCTGCTCGCCAAAGGATTCTGCAGCAGTTCTGGCGGCATTCGTGCGAGTTATTGGAAGAGTTAGCGATTCGGCTTCGGTTCAGGTCAAGACTAAAGAAGCACTGTCCACTGCGACTGAGCTGAACCTAAAGCTCCGTCTCCTAGAGCCCAGCGGGATAGAGACTGCAGATAGAATTGAGTGCTTTGCTAGTGATGGCAGAGAGGAGGTCCGAGTAGAACGGCGGCGTCAACACAGGTTGATTCTGCAGACCCGAGCTGCAACCGAAGACCCAGAATCCGGCCTACCCACACCGCTTGGATGCGAAGCACTTCTAGCATCTGCACTTCGGCGCTCTTTACGCACGGCTTCTCCTGTGTCTTTACTTCGTTGCCATCTTGACGCATTGGGCGACCTCAGCCTGCGGCAGGGTCGTGACGTAGCACGTCAGACTCTGGACACCCTTCTTCATCGATCGATCCAGATACTTCGCACGAGCGACAGCGTATGTTTTGCAACGGACGACACCTTTTTGGTGGTGGCCGAGGACCTAGGCGATGAACAAGATGCCGCTGGGGTTGCCTACCGTTTGTTGTCTGCAGCAGTTGAGCCAGTTTTGGTAGCCGGAGGCGAGCAAAGCTTCGCAATGACCATCGGAATCGTGGTGGGAGATGGAACGGTTTCTGCTGCTCAAATGTTGGATGCATCACCAGAGTCTTTAGAGCAAGCCAAGAGCGATGGCCAAGGGGGCTTTCGCATTATCGATCTGCGCCACCTCCCCTAAGCGTTTTGTCCTGCGAGGGACCCCCTATAGGGGGTCCCTCGCAGGACAAAACCCGGGCGGGGTGGGAGCGGGTGGGAGCGGGTGGGAGCGGGCGGGAGCGGGCGGGACCCCACCCCGGGTGGATCAACGCGGCGCATACCGTGAAACTGGTCTCAAGCTGCAGAGCAGTCGTACCTATGCCGCTGAGTGACCTAGATTCGGCTTGACAGGCCACCCGAACAAAGCAGCAAATTGCACGGCAGTCAACTCATCACGTGCAATTTTTTGCACTCTCACCTCAGGGAGAATTTACTCTTATGCCCGATCCAAGTTTACTCGACCCTTCTTTGAAAGCTCTTGTAGAAAGCCTCGCTGAGTCGACAGCAACGCCGATGGAGTCGCTACCGGTGCAAGAGGCTCGAAAAACCTATGCGGGGCTAGCAGTCCTAGCAGGAGCAATTGAAGAGGCTGCCGGGGTTGCAGATATTCAGATTGCCGGGGTTGCTTGCCGTGTCTATCGGCCGCAACAATCCTCAGAAGTTACCGCAACTCTGCTTCCCATTTTGGTTTGGTTCCATGGTGGTGGATGGATTCTGGGCAACCTTGAGGCCACAGATGGGACCGCCCGCAGCTTGGCAAACCGACTAGGTCAACTCGTGGTTGTGGTTGACTACCGCCTAGCTCCAGAGGCCACCTTCCCTGCAGCAGTTGATGACAGCTTTGCTGTCACAGCTTGGCTCGGGACCGAGCAAGCCGCTTCGTTAGGTGGCGACTGCACTCAGGTATCTGTCGGGGGTGATTCGGCCGGAGGCAATTTGGCCGCAGTAGTCAGCCTGCTCTGCCGAGATGCAGGCCTAGTGCTGAAGCAGCAGATTCTGGTCTATCCAATCACCGATGTGTCTCGGGAGTCGGGCTCCTATGTGGAGAATGCCACGGGCTACCTACTGACCGCCGACATCATGCGGTGGTTTATTAAGAGCTATACCGCGCCCGATCAGCGATTGGACTGGAGAGTCTCTCCGCTCTTAGCGGCCGACGTGTCCCGGGTTGCACCGGCATACATATTGACCGCAGGGTTTGACCCCCTCCGAGATGAGGGCATTGCATATGCAGATCGACTACGTGAGGCAGGGGTAGCTGTGGTCCATAAGCACTTCCCTGGGGCCATACACTCGTTCTTCAGCCTAGGTGCCATCACAGAACTTGCTGGCGAGGCAATGGACCAAATAGCTGCAGCGGCCAGCGCTATCTAACCGCGACAGAACACTTCGCAGGCACGGGCAGATCAGGCAGCTTGCACCTCAGGGCGAGTGCAGATCGGGCCCTGTGAACGGATCGAGCCTGACTATTCATAAATCCACTTATGAAACCACGGGTCAGAGGTCTCCATCTGAAAGTTCTGCAGCAGAGCTACAAACTCGGCAACTTGTGCGGTTCGTTCTTCGTCCTCTGCAAGGTTATGCAATTCAGAGGGATCCTCCTGAAGGTCATACAGTTCAAAGCGCGGCCGATGAAGGTATGCATCAACCTTTCTTTGGCCAAGATCGCTTGACTTTCGCAAGGTGGACTGCCAACTTGCCGACATGTGAATGTCTGATGCAGTTGGAAAGTCGAGCTTCCAAGCAATGTTGTACATGAACTTGTAGCGACGCGACCGAACAACTCGCATTGGGTAATAGTTGGTGACTTGATGGAAGCAGTGTGAGGCAAACACGTGCTCTCTCCCCTCAGAATCTGGCTGTTCGAGCAACGGCCGTATGCTCTCGCCAAACATGTGCGCGCCAAGCTCGGGGGCTTGTGCAAGGTCAAGCACCGTTGGAGCAAGGTCAGCCCAGGTAACCAATGCACTGCAGCTACTGCCAGATGAGCAGATCGTGCCACTGCTATCGGACGGGATTCTTGCAATGATGAGCGGCAGTTGCATGCCGGGTTCGTACAGAGTGGTCTTGGCAACTGGAAACGCTCCCCCGTTATCCGAGAGGTACACAACAATCGTCTCCCTGTCTGTGCCTGAGTGCCGAATAAGGTCAACAAGCCGACCAACGCCACGATCAAGTCGAGCGATTGACTGGTAGTACTCGGCAATCTCTGCGCGTACCTCTGGAAGGTCGGCCAGCCAGGGCGGCACAATTACCTGCTCGGGATCAACCGGAGCTTCTATATCGCCGGGGAATGGCGTACTGGGATTTCCAAAATCGTCGGGCCGCAGCGGATGGTCTGCACGCTCCCAGTTTCGGTGTGGGTCATGTGAACACCAATAGAGGAAGTAGGGCGCTTCGCCCTGAATAAACTCCTCGCATCGGCTCGCTAGCCAAACATCATCACGGTGACGCAGGATGTCTTCATCAGTCCCCCACTCGGGCGGGTCAAAGTCAAAGGGAAACAGTTCCTCGGGCTGGTAGTGCTTCTTGCCCATTCGACCCGTTCGGTAACCAGCTTGCTTCATCAACGCAGGCAGCGTTGTGACATGATTCGACATAGAGAAGTTGTGTGGATCATGGATCAGGCCGAAGGTTCGATTGGTGTGATTATGTAGCCCACTCAGAATGACTGAGCGGCTTGCCGAACAAGAGGCAGTCGTGCAAAAGGCATTGTCGAAGCGGATACCTGAGGCGGCGAGCGCGTCAATATTCGGGGTGGACACCACCGGGTTTCCGTAGCAGCCCACAGCTTCTCGACCATGGTCGTCAGCCACAATCATCACGATGTTTGGCAGATTAGCAACTGTTGGCGAACTCATTGCTGCACTGTATGGCCTGCACAGCTTGGCCTGCACAGCTTGGCCTGCACAGCTTGACTAACGCTGCTTGGCTTAGTTCAGTTGCTGCCGCGAATTTAGCAGTCGCTGCCCTTGTCAGGATCTTGGAGCGGCGTTGTTCTAACCTGAAGCAGGTGAGCCATCAACTTGATCAAACAGGCGAGCAGAAGTCGTCAGGGTTGAGCAGTTCTGAAGGCCTGACGCAGTGCGCGCTCGGGGCAGAGTCTGGGCTTGCTTCACACCCTGCGCAGACTCCGCACCCTACTGAAGAGTCCACCAGTTCCTTGGATGCGCCCGCTCAACCAGTCTGGCGCGTGCCGCTTCTCGCTGGCGCAGCAGCCGCGTGTGGTTGCGTAGCTATTGCGCTAATCAACCCAACAGATACGGGGGTCACGGTCTGCTGGTCTCGTGCAGTCTTCGGAGTTGACTGCCCACTCTGCGGAGGATTGCGGGCCACGAACGATCTAGTGCGCGGGCGGTTCTATGAAGCAGCCGATAACAACGTGTTAGTAGCAATCGCCCTACCGATTGTGGCTCTGGTCTGGGTGGTGTGGGTAGCAATGGCCATAGCTGGTCGGCCCTTTCGAATCGCAAGACCGCCGACCTGGGTGATTGGGGTGCTGGCAGTTCTCGTGGCTTCGTTTACTGTACTGAGAAACACCGGTGGCCCGGCCTGGGTGGACTGGCTTGCCTCCGGAAGCTACCGCTAACCCTGCGCATCTTGCGTGGTCAGCGAGTAGCCGAAGTATCAATCGGCCCAGTATCAATCGGCCCAGTATCAATCGGCCCAGTA